>ERZ857827.1400-NODE-1400-length-24988-cov-6.640677_pt1 | contig 24988 bp, 25 predicted proteins | sample MGYA00519761_ERZ857827 | MGnify/ENA primary metagenome ERZ857827 (study PRJEB31778, sample SAMEA3449370) | human gut metagenome | biome: human gut; feature: human-associated habitat; material: faeces | place: United Kingdom | collected 2010/2012 ... | reverse complement strand
CCCGAAGCAGCTCCATGCCGTCCCGCCCGGGCAGGTTCAGATCCAGCAGGATCAGATCGTATTTCTCCGCCAGCATCCATTCCAGCGCGGAATCGCCGTCGTAACAGGCGTCAATCTCGTAACCCTTTCGCTTCAGACTTCTGCTCAGCGTATCGCAAAGGGCCCGTTCGTCTTCCACAATCAAAATTCGCATGCCGCGCCTCCTTTATATTCGTTTCCGTACACCCAGTATAGCATACCGGAATAAAATGCGCATAAACTTTTTCATCTTAACGGAGATTTTAGCTCCCATGTCGTATTATAGGCTCGCGAGAAGAAAAAAAGGAGGCGATGAGCCATGAATCGCGTTTCATCGGTCGCGGGCAGGCGCGCCGTCCGGCTGGGCGTGCTGGCGCTGGGCGCGGCGATGCTGGTCTATGGCGCATGGCGAGGCGAGGCCGGCACGGTGCTTTCCAAGGCCGTCAGAATCTGTCTGGAGTGCGTAGGCATTGGATAAGAAGAAGGCAAAGCCAAAGGCTCCGCCCGTTTCCGGCTTTCTCGCCCGGTTTCGGGGACTGCTGCAGGCCTGCGCCGCGCTTCTGACCAACCCCCATCTGCCCAACCTGCTCAAGGGGCAGATTTACCGGGGAAAAGGCAAGTACGTCTGCGTGCCGGGGCTCAACTGCTACTCCTGCCCCGCCGCTACGGGAGCGTGCCCCATTGGGGCGATTCAGTCGGTGATCGGATCGTCCAAATTCAAGTTTTCCTACTACATCACCGGTACGCTGATTCTGCTGGGCGTTCTGCTGGGGCGGTTCGTGTGCGGCTTCCTGTGTCCCTTCGGCTGGTTTCAGGAGCTGCTGCACAAGATTCCGCTTCCGAAGAAGAAGCCGTCTACCAAGAGGCTCAAGCCCCTGACCTATCTCAAGTACCTGATTCTGCTGCTGACGGTGACGCTGCCGCTGATCTTCACCAACGAGGTGGGGCTGGGCAATCCCTTCTTCTGCAAGTACCTGTGCCCCCAGGGCGTGCTGGAGGGGGCGATTCCCCTTTCCCTGACCAGCGAAAGCGTTCGGGGCGCCCTGGGCAACCTGTTCGCGTGGAAGAGCGTGGTGCTGGCGGCGGTGGTCATCCTGAGCGTGCTGTTCTACCGGCCGTTCTGCAAGTGGCTGTGCCCGCTGGGCGCGTTCTACGCGCTGTTCAACCGGGTATCGCTGACGGGCATGCAGGTGGACGAACACAAATGCGTTCACTGCGGCCGATGCGAGAAGGCCTGCAAGATGGACGTGGACGTAACGAAGACCCCCGATCATCCCGAGTGCATCCGCTGCGGCATGTGCGTCAAGGCCTGCCCCACGGGCGCGGTCAGCTTCCGCTGCGGGCTGGGGCGCGGGGCGAAGAAAGCAGAGAATCCAGCCGGCGGAAACGCCGCGGAGATAAAAACGCAAGACTGAAAAAGTCGACCAACAAGAACGGAGGATATTTTCAATGAAAATGATGAAGAACTGGATCGCGCTGCTGCTGGCGCTGTGCATGATGGCTGCCCTGGGCGTTGCTTCCGCCTGCTGCACCGAACCGACCGGCATGGAGGAGCCCCAGACCATGGAGGAAACCTGCGCCTGCATGATGGATGGCAAGGGTGTGGACGGCTGCGAATGCATGGATGGCATGTGCGGGGACAAATGCGCCTGCGGCGAAGGCTGCAAGTGCGCCGAAAAGCGGCTGGATATGCTGGCTGCCGAGATGAACGCCCTGTTTGAAAAGAATATGGAGCTGTGGAACAAGCTCTTTGGCATGATGAGCAAGCAGCCCGATATGAGCATGACCTATGCCGATTATCTGATGGAGCAGCTGGAGGCTGCGCGCGAAAAGTTCACCCAGGACGAGTACAAGCTGCTGCAGCAGGATATCGAAACCATCCGCAGGCTGGATGAGGAAATGAGCAAGCTGCAGGAAAAGATGATGCCCGGCGATACCATGACGATGGATCCCAGCATGCAGGACGGCATGACGGTGGACGGCAGCATGGCCATGATGGAGGACGATACGGCCCCCAAGTTCCCCGCCTTTGAGGGCATGGATCTGGATGGCAACGCTGTGACCAGCGAGCTGTTCAAGGACAATTCCGTTACGGTCATCAACTTCTGGTTCTCCGGCTGCGCGCCCTGCATCGGTGAGCTGGGCGAACTGAACACCCTCAACGAGACCCTCAAGCTGCGCGGCGGCGCGGTGATCGGCGTCAACACGGACACCCTCGGCGGCGATAAGCGCATGATCAACGAAGCCAAAAAGCTGCTGGAAAAGAAGGGCGCTGCCTACCAGAACATCTACTTCCCCGAGGACAGCGAGGCCGGCATGCTTGCCTACAGCATCATGGCCTTCCCCACCACCGTGGTGGTGGACCGCAACGGCCGCCTGGTAGGCGAGCCGATTCTGGGCAGCATCAACAATGAAGCGCAGATGAAGGCGCTGCAGGCGCTGATTGACGAGGTGCTGGCCAAGGATATGATGACGCTGGATAAAGACATGATGATGAAGCCAGACGGCAACTAATCGGCAAAGCGGCGCAGACAACATCCCGTGCGTAAGTACTTCACAGTTTGTTCAGCTTCCCTTACGTTTTTGTGAAAGGAAAACTGCACCATAAAGCCTGCGTTTTTTCAACTGTGAAATCAAAATTAAAGGCCTGATCGCCTGCATTATAAGCAGACCGTCAGGCCTTTTACATTATGTTGTTTTAAACAAAATCTGGCACTTGACAAAGCGCCAAATGACGTTTATACTATGTATAAACAGCGAGAAGGAGGTGCTTCCATGCAAGTGCAGTTAAAACCCTGGGGGAACAGTCAGGGAATCCGATTTTCAAAGGAATTTCTGAAAAACGCCGGTTTTCAGCCCAACGATATGCTGACTGCGGAAATCTCAGATGGAAAAATTATTCTGAGCCGCGGCTTCCGACATCGCAGCCTGAAAGAACGCGCGGCAGAATACGGCGGAAAGCTGAATCTTTCGGGAGAAATTGACTGGGGCGAGCCTATGGGGGACGAGGTGTGGTAATGCTAAGCATCCAACAGGGCGATATGCTGAAAATCAGCGGTCTGCCTTATCCCATGATTGTGGTCAGCAATGATTTTTTCAACCAGGAGGGAAAGATCATCGCGTGCCCCATTGTACGCAATGCAGCAGAAGGTCCTTTGCATATCAGGCTCAAAGATTCTTCTGCCGAAGGCTACGTGCTCTGTGAACAACTGAAATATATCGATCTTGCAACCAGACGGTTTTCCAAGCTGCCCGCAACACACCACTTCGACATTATCGATATTTCAGACGCCATCATGGGCATTTTCGACTATCAGTGCTTATAATCCGCCCGGCTTCAGGCTCGACCACACCTCGTCAATGTATCGTTGACGGGGTTCTTTCTTTTTCTGCTCCTGTCTGGCATTCCATGCGCGCATCTTCAAAAATCCCGGCATGTCCATGCGGTCGATTTCGTCCATGCGCCAGCCGGATTCCAAGAGCGAGTTGTAAGTGGAATAAATAAATTCAGGCAGCGTCAGAACAGTGGAATCTCTTTCGCTTCCGCCGTTTTCGGCGGACTCTCCGGTTCCTTCGTGATTGATAAAAGCGGTGATTTTTTTCGGTCAGCGCCTCTGCGTCGATTGCGTATTCCGGCAGGGCGGCATTGTATTTTGCCGCAAGCTGTACGACGTTCGTCCACCACTGTTCGATTTTCTCGACATAGGCGGGGACGTTGCGGACACATTCATTTCCGGAGGCGCGCAGACTCGGAATCATGATAAACGCTACGGCGAACAGAAGTCCCACTACGATGACGGCGCTCAAGGTCAGACAGATCAGTCGCTTCAGCCGCGCGCCCTTCCACGCCGCAGCCTGTCCCATTGCGCTTCCAGCGGCCGCAGGAGGGTATTCATTAAGAAAGCCATCCCGCCGCCAAGCAGGAACGGAAAAAAACAGCGTTCCGATTCTTCCGACAACGCTGACTACACTGCCGAAGTTCATCAGCGCCCACGCAAGCAGGATAAGCAGCGCCAGCGAGCAAAAGACATAGCGAAGGTCGCTTCGGTCGAGCCGGAATGTCTTCGGCTCTGCGGAAGTATCGCGCTGCTCCGACTGATGCTCGCTCTGTGTTTTCTATTACATTTTTTCTTCTCAGTTCTGCCGCCTGCGGCGTCTCTGGAAAAACTTAACTGCCTCAGCCACGAGAATCACCAGCACGGCCAGGCACAGCGCGACGCCGTATTCGGCAGCGCCCACCGGCGTGAAGCCAAAGGCGTTGGCCAGGAACGGAACCTCCAGAACGGCGGTTGTGAGGATAAGCGAACCGATCATTGCCGCCCATAAAACCGGGTTCTGCCCGTGCAGACTGAACACGGAATTGCGCTGTGAGCGAAGATTGAAGGAATGGAAAATCTCGCACATGGACATCGTGAGAAACGCCATGGTCATGCCATGCTCCGACACGCCCGCGGGAAGCGAGAAAACGCCCGTTTCAAAGAAATTGCCCATCCAATAGGAAAGTATCGTCAGCGCCGTGACGAGGATTCCCTGATAGATAATGTCGCCCAGCAGCCCGCCGGCAAAAATTCCTTCTCTGGAATTTCGGGGCGGCCGGTTCATGACGTCCGGCTCCGCCTTTTCCATGCCCAGCGCCAGCGCCGGGAAGCAGTCGGTCACGAGGTTGATGAACAGCAGATGAACCGGGTTCAGCAGCGTGAAGCCCATGAGCGTGGCACAGAATACGCCCAGCACCTCGCTCATGTTGGAGGCCAGCAGGAACTGGATGGCCTTTCGGATGTTGTCGTATATGCGCCGTCCCTCGCCCACAGCCACGACGATTGTGGCAAAATTATCGTCCGCCAGCACCATGTCCGCCACGTTTTTCGTCACGTCCGTTCCCGTGATGCCCATGCCGATGCCGATATCGGCCGATTTAATGGAGGGCGCGTCGTTCACGCCGTCGCCTGTCATCGCGGTAACGGCTCCGCGAGCCTTCCACGCCTGGACGATTCGCGTTTTATGCTCCGGCTGAACGCGGGCGTACACGCCGTATTCCGTGACCCTCTCGCGGAGCTGCTCATCCGAAAACCTGTCCAGCTCGGCGCCGGTAACAGCCTGGGATTCGTCGGTGATGATTCCCAGCTCCTTGGCAATCGCCACCGCTGTATCCCTATGATCGCCGGTAATCATGACCGCGCGGATTCCCGCGCCGCGACATTCCGCAATCGCGGCCTTGACCTCCGGGCGGATGGGGTCGATCATGCCGGTCAGCCCCAGAAACACCAGATCCCTCTCCAGATATTCCGGCGCGTTGTTTTCGGGCTTTTCCGCCCAGTCCCGCTTTGCGACGGCGAGGACGCGCAGCGCCCTGTCCGCCATGGCCTTGTTGCTGTTCAGGATTTCCCGCCGCTTCGCGTCCGTCATGGGCAGGATTTTTCCGCTTTCAAAATAGTGCGTGCAGCGGGAAAGCAGCGCGTCCGGCGCGCCCTTTGTGTATTGAACAAAGCCCTCGCCGCTCTTGTGAACGGTGGACATCATCTTTCGGGCGGAGTCAAAGGGCGCTTCGTCAATGCGAGGGGACTTTTTCTCGAGGTCCCGCTTTTTCGCGCCGACGGAGCAGGCGAAATTCACCAGTGCGCACTCGGTCGGCTCGCCCTCGGCCTGATCCTCATCGTTCAGCACCGCGTCGGAGCACAGCGCCATCGCCGACGCGACGGAAAGCGTCTCGCCGATGTGCTCCACGACGGTCATTTTGTTCTGCGTCAGCGTGCCCGTTTTGTCGGAGCAGATCACCTGCGTGCAGCCGAGCGTCTCGACGGCGGTCAGGCGGCGAATGACGGCGTTTTCCCGGGACATTTTCGTCACGCCGATGGAAAGCACCACCGTAACCACCGTCGCCAGTCCCTCCGGAATGGCCGCAACCGCCAGAGAAACCGCCACCATGAAGGTCTTCAGCACGACCTCCAGCGCGTGACCGCTTGCGGTCAGTTCGCCCCGCGCCATAAAGAGATTAAAGGCAAAGATGAACACGCAGATGCCCAGCACCATCTTGGACAGCAGTCTGCCCAGCTCGTCCAGCTTCCGCTGCAGGGGCGTCTGCTCGTCCTTTGTATTTGAAAGCACGCCGGCGATCTTGCCCATTTCGGTGCTCATTCCCGTGGCGGTGATTACGGCCTTTCCGCGTCCGTAGACAACGGTGGAGCCCATGTAGCACATGTTCTTTCGATCGCCGAGCGGAACATCCGCCTGCTTCTGCGCCGCACCCAGCACGTCGAGCATTTTGTTGACCGGCACGGACTCGCCGGTCAGCGCCGCTTCCTCGATTTTCAGCGAGGCGCTTTCGATGATGCGGCCGTCCGCCGGCACGGCGTCGCCGGCCTCCAGCAGAACGACGTCGGCGGGCACCAGTTCGTCGGAGTGCAGCACGGCCATTTTGCCGTCGCGCAGAACCTTGCAGGTCGCGGCGGTCATGGTCTGCAGCGCCTCAATCGCCGCCTCGGCCTTGCTCTCCTGAAGCACGCCCAGCACGGCGTTGAGCAGCACCACCGCCAGAATGATGATCGTCTCCGCCCATTCGCTTTCGCCCGCAATCGCCCCGGTCAGGGCGCTGACTCCGGCCGCGGCCAGCAGGATGAGCAGCATCGGATCCTTCAGCTGCGTCAAAAAGCGCTTCCAAAAGCCCGGCTTTTCAGCCTCCTTCAGCTTGTTGGGGCCATATTGCGCCAGGCGCTCCGCCGCCCTTTCAGACGACAGACCTGCCGATTCTGCGTTCAGTTCGTTCAGCGTTTCATCAACGGACAGTTTATAATAATCCTTCATCAACATACCTCTTTTTCCACAGCAGGGGCGTTTCTGACGATTTCGGCATGGACAACCTGATGCTCTCTGATTTCTTTGATCTGCACTGACAAACTCCCCAATTGCAGGCAGAGATTGGTCGCGCCGTCGTTCGGAATTCCCTTGAGGTGATCGAATACCAGACCCGTGATGGTGTTGACATTCTGCATTTCAAAATCAACACCCACCGCCTTTTCGATCGCCTCCAGCTCGATATTGCCAGTGATTTCCCACGTATTATCGTCGATCTGCCGGATGCTCGGCTCCTCAGTTTTCGAATCTGCAGGATTTTCACGGATTTCGCCGACAAGCTCTTCGATCAGATCGCTCAGCGTCACGATGCCGGTCATGCCGCCGTATTCGTCAAGAACGACGGCGAACGCATTGTGCGACTGCTTCATATTGCGGAACAGAACGTCCGCCTTGATCGTCTCCGGCACGAAGTACGCCGGCTCCACTGCCAATTTCAGAATGTTTTCCCGGCTTCTGTCCTTCTGCCGCAAATAGACCTTGGCGTTGAGAATGCCGATCACCTGGTCGGGAGAGCCATCGCAGACAGGATACCGGGAAAACCCGCTGCCGCAGATGACTTCTTCCCACATATCGTCCGTATCCTCCATCCAGAGGATGACGAGATCGGTGCGATGGGTCAGAATTTCCCCGGCGGACAGATCGTCAAACTCAAACACGTTTTGAATAAAGTCCTGTTCTTCCTTATCGATGGCGCCGGTTTCGCCGCCGGTCTCAACCATCATGCGGATGTCCTCCTCGCAGATGCGTTCGTCCTCCTCGTTGGGATCAATGCCGAGCAGTCTGAGAACGGCGTTCGTTGAAATAGAAAGCAGCCACACGATCGGCTTGAACAGCACGGAAATCCCGCTGACCACGCCGGACACGCCCAGCGCCAGCGCCTCGGACTTTTTCATGGCGATTCGTTTGGGCACCAGCTCGCCGAAAATCAGCGTAAAGTAGGAAAGAATCAGCGTGATAAAAATGACGGACAGTGTATCCAGCACGCTGCGCGACAACGGTACGCCCAGGCCGATCAGCCAGTCCACCAGCGGGTCGGAAAAACCGTCCGCCGCAAACGCGCTGCCCAGAAAGCCGGACAGCGTAATGGCGATCTGAATGGTTGACAGAAACTTTGCCGGTTCCTTCGTTAGATTCCGCAGCCGTTTGGCCTTCCTGTTTCCCTGCTCGGCCAGGCGGTCAATTTTTCCTTCGTTGACGGAGAGCACAGCCAGCTCCGCGCTGGCAAACACGGCGTTCAATGCGATCAGAACAATTTGAATCAGTAGCAGTCCAACAATTGAATGACTCATACAACAGATACTCCTCTTCAATGTCAAAATTCTCAATATGCAGCGTCCATCAATGAATCCTGAACGCTATTCCAGGTATCTGTTTGAGAATATGCGGATGCGGCTTTTTCTACTGTCCGGGTCCGTATTCATATCTGATTCCTTTCTGCTTTATTTACGCTTGATGCGCGCGCTGATTGATTTTGAACAAGCCGTCCCGGCTTCCGGCAAGGAGCAGCGTATCCTCGGGCTGAAAAACATAGTCCGGTCGGATGTCGTTCAGCACGCGCCCGTCGTTTTCTATCGCGATGATATTCAGCCCGAAGCGCCTGCGCAGTTTCACATCGGCGACGCTCTTTCCCACGAACTGCTCCGGAAGCTGTATCTTGGAGATGTTGATCTGCTCGCTGAGCTGAATGATATCCAGCTCTCTGGTCGTTTCCAGCCGGCTGGCCAGTCGAACGGCCATATCCCGCTCCGGGTAGACGACCTCCGCGCCGAGCTTTTCCAGAATCAGGCTGTGTTCCGCGCTGGTGGCCTTTGCAATGACCTTGGGGATTCCCAGCGCGACCAGATGCAGCGTGGTCAGAATGGAGGTATCCATCTGCTCGCCGATGCAGACCACCGCGACGTCGCAGTTCTGGATTCCCGACGCTTCCAGCGTCTTTTTGTCCAGACTCTTTACAACATACGCGTTTTCTGTCAGCTCCCGCATCTCTCTGACCTTATCCTCGCTGCTGTCCAGAACGATCAGCTCCGCGCCGGATTCCGCCAGATCCCTTGCTAACGCCTGACCGAAGCGGCCAAGCCCGACAATGCCATACGTTATTTTACTGCCGCTTTTCTTGTCAAACATGTTTTTTCCTCCGTTACCCAATCGAGAGATTTCCTTCCGGATAGCTGATGCGCTCGCCCCTTGAAAAATACCAGAGCGACGCGACCGTCAAAGGCCCCAGCCTGCCGATGTACATAATCAGAATGGACAGGAGCTTTGCGCCGACCCCCAGGCTCGGCGTAATCCCTGTGGAAAGTCCCACTGTGCCGAAGGCGCTGGTCACCTCAAAGAGCGCGTCCATGAGCGGCACCTGCGGCTCCAGCAGCGCCATGGCCCATGTGCCGAGCACAACCACCGCCATTGCCAGCAGCGTAATGACGGCGGCCTTTCGAAAGGCGTCCCTGGGAATGGCGTTGTGAAAGGCCTTCTCGGATTGATTGGTCGCCGCCGCCTTCATGCCCTGTATCAAAGCCAAAAAGGTGCTGGTTTTGATGCCGCCGCCGGTAGAGCCGGGGGACGCGCCGATGAACATCAAGGCCGTCAGCGCCAGGAGCCCGGCGTTCGAGAAGGTTTTCAGCGGATAGGTGGAAAAGCCGGCGGTTCTGGCAGAAACGCTGTGAAAGAGCGCGCCAAGCCATGAAATATCCTCCGTCGCCTTGAGCAGCAGCGTTCCCGCAAGAATCAGCGCACCGCTGACCGACAGCACGACCTTCGCGTGCATGGAGTACTTCCTCCACTTCAGTTTATGCTGTACCATTTCCCGAATCACGAGAAAACCGATCCCTCCGAAGAAAACCAGTCCGCAGGTGGTCAGGTTCAGCATGACGCTATTCTGATACGGTATCAGGTTTTGAAAATTTCCCAATATATCAAAGCCGGAATTGTTGAACGCCGCCACCGAATGGAACAGGCTGATTCCCATCGCCCGAAGCGGCGGATAATCCTGTACAAAGACAAAAAAGCTCAGGATCGCCCCGGCCAGCTCAAAAATCAGCGTCGTCCGCAGCACGCTGCGTATAAACCGGACAGCGCCCCGGTTGGAATCCAGATTGGAGGCCTCCTGGATCAGGCGCCGGCTTTTCAGGTCGAGCTTTTTCCCCATGGCCAGCATAATTCCCGCGCCGATGGACGTGATGCCCAGCCCGCCGATCTGTATCAGCAGCGCAAGAATCACCTGTCCAAAGGACGTGAAGGTGTCTCCCGCGTCCACGGCGATCAGCCCGGTCACGCAGACGGCGCTCGTGGACGTATAGAGCGCATCGATGTATTTCAGCTCTGCGCCGTCCCGCACGCTGCACGGCAGCATCAGCAGCGCGGAGCCCAGAAGAATCGTGGCGGCAAAGCCCAGCGAAATCAGTCTCGCCGGCGACTGCACCCGAAAGAACCGTTTCATTCCGCGCTGTCTCCATTCATGCGGTAGCCCACGCCGAGCTCGTTGGCAATGCACCAGGGCTGCCCCGGCTTCACGCCGAATTTTCTGCGAATGTTCGCCATGTTCACCTGAAGCTTTTTGACGCTTCCCTCGTCGGCATAGCCCCATATTTCCCGGATAATCGCCGAATAGGTCATCATCTTTCCGCAATGCTCGGAGAGAAAGGCCACTATATTGTATTCCGTCTGGGAAAGGCCGACCTCCCGCCCGTGAACAAACACCCGCCTTGCGTCGTAATCGATCAGCAGCGTCTGCGTTCGGAATGTGCCGCCGGGGAGCTTGCCGCTGTCGGCCCGGTGCTGATAATTCCGCAGAACCATGCGGATGCGCGCCAGCAGCTCCGCCGAGCTGAAGGGCTTTGTCACATAGTCGTTTGCGCCTGCGTCCAGCGCCAGAACCTTGTCCTCGTCGTCGTTTCGCGCGGACAGCACGAGGATCGGGGACAGTGAATCCTTTCGGACAAATTCCAGCATTCGCATTCCGTCCATGTCGGGAAGGCCGAGATCGAGGATGGTCACATCCGGCAGATGGGACGCAAACAGCGTCTTTGCCAGTCCGCAGGTATCGGCGGGAATCACCTGATAACCGGCGGATTCCAGCATCGTCGTCATGATGGAGCGGATGCTGCCGTCGTCCTCTACCAGCAGTATTTTGTACTTATTGTTCGTCATCGCCGGTTTTCTCCCTTCTGACCGTAAAGCGGAATACCGCGCCGCCGTTTTTTCGGTTTTCGGCAGTGATCGTCCCTCCATGCGCCTTGACGATGGTATAGCACACCGAAAGGCCAATGCCCGCGTAGCGCTGCGTTCCGTGCGCCATATCCTGCCGCCCCTCGTAGCAACCCGAAAAGAGCGTCTTCAGCTTGTCTTCCTCAATGCCGCATCCGTCGTCCATCACTTCAAATACGACCTGATCCTCCGTTGTAAAGACGTTAAGGGCGAGGGTGGTCATGCCCTTTGCGTGACAGACGGCGTTTTCCAGCAGATTGAGGATGACCTGCTCGATCAGTATCGAGTCCACGGAAATGACCACAATGTCCTCCGGCACCGTCACATCGACATTCTGGTTCGGATATCGCTGCGAGAATTTCGCAACGGATGAATCGATCAGCTCGTCCAGTATCGTCGGCGTTTTGCTGATCCTCATCGTTTCATTCTCAATCCGCGTGACGGACAGAAGGTTTTCCACCATGCGGATGAGCCACTCGGAGTCCTTCTGAATATTCAGCAGCATCGCATCCTTTTGCGCCTCCGTCAGCGTATTTTTTCCTCGCGAAGAACGGAGGTCGCGCTGTAAATGGAGGTCAGCGGCGTGCGCAGGTCGTGAGAAACAGCGCGCAGCAGATTCGCCCGCATCCTTTCCCGTTCGCTTTCCAGCTTCGCCGTTTCATACGTCTTGATTTTCGTCGTCAGCATCCCGGTAATGACGGCAACCGCCAGCATAATCACTGCCGAAATGACATTGATGGGCGTTATAAAGTCAAATGAAAAGAAGGGATATGTAAAAGCAAAATTGATGGCAAACATGCCGATAACAGCAGACAGGATACCGTAAAGGTACCCTTCTGTCAGAAGGGATATGATAAAGACGGCAAAGACAAAAGCCGTCGTAATATGCTCCGTCACATCCAGCCGCTGGAAGATCATGCTCAACGCGCAGGCAGCGGCCAAAGTCAGCAAGGCAATCGCTGTATTTCTGATAATGTTTTTCACCATTCCCGCGTTCGCCTCCTATTATTGGATTCATTATAGCAGATCTACGGCAAAAAAACAGTAAAGGATCGCCCTGAACGAAAAGAAAAAGGCACAATACAATGATGATTTTATCTTGCTTATATCGCCTTGCTGCGCTGCGCTTTTTTTGAAGTGAGGCACGTGCTTTGGGGGGTACACTTTAGTCCTCTATTCGGGGTTTGAACTTTTCTTTGTCCACAAATAGGGATTTGGACTTTTACCGTGTCCACTTTCAGGGGGCGTTTTACGCTATTTTGCGATACTTTGGCCGGAACCTTGCATTGTGGATGATACCCTGCTATCGTACAAAGTAGGGTACATTTCATGATAAACATCTGATTTCGACCCCGAAAAACGGGTATGAGGAGACTAAAAAGGGGCGGGGAGCAGGAACTGCCATTTGACAACATGACGCCTGTCGATCGATTTCCTGCACTCATAGCCCATATTTGGTAGTTATAGCCTGTATTCTGACGGTTTATCAGCCTACAAACGCAAAAAGAAGTCCTCATGCTTTGTATCAAAACATGAGGACTTAGTTGGCTAATCTGGCAGACTATGATACAAGGGGCGATGCGCCTTTCAGGGTGCAACAGCGGGTGCATTTGCACCCGACGCTTACAGAGCAATTATGGCTCTGTGCAGATGCACCGATGCAGCAAACGGCCAAATGCTTGATGTTTTTTAGCGTTACCGAAAAGAAAGGGCGGCTGGTCAAGTCACCCGCAGCTATGCATACCTTTCATATCTTTTTACGCCTGTGATTTGCCGCCCATCTTCTCCTTCAGCCATACCACGGTATCCCGTATCGTACTGCTCAGCGGCCTGGGCGTATAGCCGAGGGCCGTCGCCGCGGCGCTGCGGCTGAATGCGCCGTTGGAATCCAGTACCGCGATGGAATAGGGCGTAAAGTAAAGCGGTTCCCGCCTGTGCAGACTGATCTTTTCAAAAATCGGCGCGACCAGCTTCGCAAAGCTGATCGGCAGATAGGACACGCTGCGCCGCAGGTTCACCGTCTTTTTCACCAGCTCCAGTATATCCCGGATGGTGGCGTAATGACCGGAGAGAATGTAGCCGTGCCCGGGCAGGCCGTGCTCTGCACAGGCGATGACGCCCGAGGCGACGTCCCGCACGTCCACGAAATCATATCCTCCCTTAACCGCCAGCGGCAGCTTTCCCGCGAGGAAGGACAGCAGCATGTTCGTGATGCTGCCCTTTCCCAGATCGCCCGGCCCGATGATGCCCGAGGGGAACACGACGCTGGCATTCAGCCCTTCCTTTGCCGCCTGCAGCACCAGCGCCGTGGCCATGGCCTTGCTCTTTGCGTAATCGCCCCTGACAAGCTCCGGGGAAAAGGTCGTCGTCTCCGAGATTTCCGTGCCCTTCGGCTTTTCCGCAATCGCATGGACGGAGCTGACGTAGACCAGCTTGCCAACGCCGCATTGGCGGCAGAATTTCAGAATATTTCTCGTGCCGTCCACATTGACCCGGTAGATTCGGTCGCCGGGATGGGTGGCCACAGAGATCATCCCCGCGCAGTGAATGACGCAGGTATGCTCATCCGCGCCCGCGAAGAAGCGTCCGAGCGCGGCTTCGTCGCACACGTCGCCCGTTATGACGCGAACATTCTGAGAAAGCTCCCGCGCCAGCGGATCACCCTCCATCACCAGTGCACGGATTTCTGCCTTCGTGTCCCGCAGCTGTGCCAGCACAGCACGTCCCAGAAACCCCGTCGCGCCCGTAATCAGATATTTTTCAAACATCCTATCGCCTCCAAAATGAAAGACAGATGTTGATTATCTTTCATATTTATAGTATAATAGAGACAGCCATAAAGGGCAACCGTCAATGCGCCGCCGCGTGAAAGAAAACCAACACACATGGCGCAACTGTCGCCAATAAGTGTGAATTTTTTGTGAAGAGATGATATAAATGAGCAGGACAGACGCAAGAATCCGCTACACGCAGGGCGTGCTCAAGCAGGCGCTTTTATCGTTTCTGCAGGAAAAGCCCATCAACAAGATCACCGTCAAGGAGGTCTGCGAACGGGCTGAGCTGAACCGGGCGACATTCTATGCCCACTACAGCGACTGCTTTGCACTGCTGGAGAGCATCGAGGAGGATCTGCTGGAAGCGTTTCAGCAGTCGCTGAAGCTAGTGGCTTCCTTTGACGTGACCGCACTGATTGAGGCTATCTATACGATGATCGAGCAGCAGCAGGAGGCCTGCCGCGTGCTCATCTTTCAGAATGTCTGCCCGAACGTGCTGCGCCGAATGATCAGCCTTGCCCGGGGCAAAAGCATCGCCTACTGGAAACAGCACCTGCATCGCGTAACGGAGGCGGAGCTGGAAATGCTCTACACCCATCTGTCCAACGGGCTGATGCACGTGGTTGTGGAGGGCTATGAAAAATACAGCCGCGAGGAAGTGGTTCGCTTCGTCAACCGCATCGTTCAGTGCAGCCTGTCGCAGTTTCAGTAAAGAATCGCAAAAGCATGTGCCTATCTGCATGACAATCGGTTTGCGCAGGTTGTTGCCATGGTATATTTTCACTTCCTTCCTGACAGGGCGATGAACCCGCAAGAAGCTGTTTCAAAAGATTAAAGCAAGGCATGTCCCCTCGAGGAGAGCATGCCGTTTGCAATAAGGATGGTTTCGCTGCCATCGAAGCAGATTCCTGCCTGGTACATCAAGCATGCACGGGAGGGCGGAAACTGGTCGCGCCCTCCCGTCTGTTATGCACTGTGGAGAATCAGAAAACCAAAATGAGGCAAAGCACCCGGGTAGGGCTTGCGTCTGTCGTGAAGTCCAGCGTAAAGGTTGCTTCGTCGCCGTTCAGCGTGTGGGAAAGCACTGTTTCCGTGCCGTCCGCATCCAGCAGCATCAGCGTATAGCCGTCCAGCAATGCCGCGGGCAGAGAAATCTCCACCTGTCCCGTGGGTTGGGTCAGTCTTCCGCCGTACTCAAAGCCCACGCTCAGCATGCGCTCGCCGTTTTGCAATCGCCGATGCGCAGCACCAGCTCGCCGCAGACGGGGCAGAGCGTGAAATCATAAACCTCCGCGTCCTTGAGCAGCAGGCGGCAGGCAAGCGGCTCGCAGAGAGCCTTTCCCGTATGCCTGCAGCCGTTTCGCCGGCAGTCGGCGCTGCTGGTAGCGTCGCCGTTCGGCGACCATTCGCCGTACCAGTGGCCGTGGCTGGAAACAACGGCGTCGATATAGCTGGCCTTGCAGCGGAAGCAGGTATGCAGGATATGCCCCTCCTTCGTGCAGGTGGGCTGAACCGTGTGGGCTTCATAGGAATGTCCCAGCGCACCAATATCCCGATAGGTGCTGTAGTCGCAGCGGGAGCAGGTATAGTAGGCGCTCCAGCCCTTTTCCGTGCAGGTGGGGCTTTCACCTCGTCATGACGCTCCAGATCGTGGTTGTTCAGATCGATATCGCCGCTTTCAAAAGTGCTCGGCGTCTGGTAGCCGCAGTCGGAACAGACCCTGTAATACACGGCCGGAGATACGCAGGTGGCCTCGGACTTCAGATACCGGGCGTCGGGCTGTTCCATGAACGAATGGGAAGTTCTGCTCCCCGCCTCATTACAGTAGATACAGGCGCGCCAGTGCTTGTCGGGATTGCTCGACCAGGGCCGCTAAGAATGACTTTCAGCAGATTCCCGATGACCTGACCCATCATCGCCTTGCCGGCCTGTCCCTCAGCGCGGATGATGTTGGAGTAGCAGTTGGCAATCAGGACAAACGGTCCGGAACAGCTGACGATGACCAGATAGGTTTTCGCATAGTCCCAGGTTTCCGCACTTACGCCGATCAGGGCAAGAATCTGATCCATAAAAATCAGGAACAGCGCGGACATCAGTACGCCGACGGCAACACAGCTCCACATGCAGAAGGAGCAGACTTTTTTTCGCGTAGTCCCTCCGTCCCTCACCCAAGGCGCGGGAAATCACCGATGTGCCGCCGATGCCAAAGACCGTTCCCACAGACATAAACAGCAGGAAAATCGGTGTGGCAAGGGAGACAGACTCTACCTGCAGATCGTCATGGGTCTGCCCGATGAAGAAAGTATCTGCCAGATTATAGATCAGCACCATGAGTATCGCCGCCATTGCAGGCAGTGCGTTTTGTAAAACCGCTTTGCGGATCGATGCTTTCGCAAAGACTTCTATTGACTTATTATCTTCCATAACATCCTTCAATTATGATAGTACGCTATCGTTTTACTCTAAGCGAAACCCGCCAAGCGCAGCGGGTGTTCGCTTCATATTTTCAGCTGCTCTTGCCAAAAGCTGATTGAATAAGACTTTTTCATCCTCGGAAAAGCCGTGCAGCAGCATTGCTTACATCTGTATCACCATAGTTTTTCTTATCTCTGGCAGTGTAGTCGTTCATCGCCCGTTTCAGTGCAGCCGCAATGCCGACATAATCAACAACCAAACCGCCTTCCTTGTCTTTGAAGACACGATTGACGCGGGCGATAGCTTGCATCAGGTTGTGTCCTGCCATCGGCTTATTAACATATTGATGAAATGGTGCGAAAGAAACTGTCTGATCTGCTAAAGATGAAGAAAGTAAGCATCCGCAAGAGCAGCGCTCCATGACAACACAACCTCCCCACATGCCATCCCGACCTGCCCGACGTGCAAATGAACCGGAGAAGGGGGACATCAAGATGAATATCGTTTCTGTTTTACTGGTTGCCGCACTGCTGAACTTCTTCTTTCTGCCCGCTTCCGTTGAAGCATACGACAAACCGCCACGGATATTGTCCGTATATTTGATGCCAGATTCCCATCAAACGCAGACCAGGCAAACACCAAGCCGCGCCAATCTGGACGAGCGGCTGCGCACCGTAACCGAGCTGGCGAAGGAGCGCTGCGGCATATCCGACCGCTACACCGACTTCAGCGGCGATCAGAGCGTGGAGGGCGGTAAGGTTCGCTGGCATCTGCACTGGTGGGACGAAAGCGGTACCGCCAGCGTTTCCTGCGACGACGAAGGCTATCCCTATCAGTTTTCCTGCCATGAAAACAAGCTATGGGAATATGAGCCCTATTTCGCGCCCCGGGTTCCCAATAATGCGAAAAGTCTCCGCGATGCTGCGCAGGCGTTCCTGAAAAACGCGCTGCGCGAAAACGAGGACTGCCGGATTGAGTTCCCCGAAAAGCGCCTGAATCTGAATCCCGGCGAGAGTGTTTACCTGAGAGGAGCGCTTCTCAGGGACGGGCGGAGGACGGATATTCGCTGTACGCTGGAGATCGACCCGAAGGCAATGGCGGTGCGCTCCTTCTGGCGAAGCGACGACTGGTTGCGGCTGGCCGGAACAGATCGTCCGGAAGCCGTCGTCATCGATGAAAAGCAAGCGGACGAGCAGCTGAAGAGCGTCGTCCGCCTGACGCTCCAGTACGTGCCTGACGGCGAAAACCGGGCGGAGCTGCGCTATGTTCCGGAGGACGCCGGGCGCTGGACACTGCTGGCGGTTTCCGGAGAGATGTACGACCTGAACGCCGGCCGCAGCGGCGAATGGAACGCGATGGATACGCCCGCACAGGCGGAAGCAGACGCCGGAGGGAAGGGACTGACTCAGGCGGAAATCGCGGGCACCGAAAAGCTGAAGGACGCCCTGCCGGAGGAGAAGCTGGACGCCGTGGCGCGGCACATGGCGGAGCTGGGCGTCATAGAGGACTATGCGCTGGAAAGGCTTCGATATAGAACGGAGGGCGAAAAGGTTACGGCGCAGCTGACCTACCGGGCGGAGCTCCGCGACGCCCAGGACTGTCAGCGGCTGCTGGGCGCAGCGGAGGAAGCCGCCGAGGAGGTTTTCATGCGCCTTGAATACGGCGATCTGTTCCGCAGCGTCACGCTGGATGCGCATACCGGCGCGCTGCTTCAGATGGACAGCCACGGAGGCTACTGCTCCGCAGCCTACGAATTCGCCGACGACGCGGCAGACACCGCCCAAAGAAATGCGCTTCACTTTCTGGAAAAGTACCTTCCGGAGCATGCTCCACATATGTTTGTTTGCCCCGCCGTTCTCCCTACGCAGGATGGCTACTACAATTCCCGCGTTCAGATCCGCGCCGTGCGCTGCGAAAACGGCGTTCCATATCCGGCCAACGCCGCTTATCTGAACGTCAACATGGCCACGGGCTACATCGACTCCTACGCGCTGACCTGGACGGAGGAGGACATTGCTTTCGAACCCACCGAAGGGATTGTCGACGAGATGGCCGCATATGCGGCCTACTGTGAAGCCATGAACGCAGAGCTGTGCTGGCGAACGCTGCCCGCCGCGCAAGACCGAGGCGAAACGAAGCATTACCTCGCCCTGTGCTATGATCTGGTTTCCGAGCCGCAGATAGCGGCCGTCCGCGCCAGGGACGGAAGCCTTGTGACAACGGAAGCCGCGCCCCTGCGCTACGAATACGACGACGTGACCGACCACGCAGCCAACGAGCTGGCCGCCTACGGCGTGGGCATTCCTGGCGACCGTTTCCTGCCCGATCGGAAGATCACGAATCGGGAGGCGGCTTCGCTGCTGGTCAGCCTTGGAAATCCCAGCGCGTGGGATCTGGACGACGAAACATTGCTGATGTGCGCCCAGGAATACCGGCTCGTGCTGACGAAGGAAGACCTTGATAAGGATATGACCCGCGCGGAACTGATGCGGGCGATCCTTTCCATGGCCGGCTATCACCGGGCAGCGGCGCTGACGGACGCGTTCCGCTCCTCCTTTACTGACGCTGAAATCTTCGGGGAAAATCTGGGATTCATCGCCCTGGCAGAGGCCATGGGCATGGTCAAGGCTGGCGATCCGGGCGACGTTTTCCGTCCCCGTGACGCGGCGACCCGGGGCGAGGCGGCGGAAATGCTCTGGCGATTCCTGAACCGCCCCTGACAGGATGCAGATTGTTATGGCAAGCGCACCGCCGCAGGCAGCTGCGCGTACAATGCCTCTCGCGCAGGTTGTGATCCTGCCGCAGCAGTCTGGGGGAAACCAGCTGTCCGGACGCACATTAGCAGGAAGCCCCTTGTCCATTTTGCGGACAAGGGGCTTTCGCGTCGTCAGTTCTTGCGAACCACCCACTTGTCAAACAGCGCCAGCAGACCGGGCAGGATCAGCAAAATGAGCAGGATGGCCGACAGGCAGCCGATGGACAGGGTCTGGACGATGGCCTCGATCGTGGGATTCTTGAACAGAGGGCCGACCAGCGCCGTGATCAGCACCATGATGGAGCCGGATGTGAGCACCGTATGGATGCTGCCCTGGTAGGCGGCAGCCAGCGCTTCCCTTACGCCCATGAGCTGCCGCGTCTCCCGGTAATAGCTGGTGTACAGAATACCGTAGTCGATGGTCGCGCCCATGAGGATGCACTCCACGATCAGCAGCGCCAGATAGTACATGGAGCCGCCGAAAGCGCCCACGGCGGATACCGTCAGGAACACGCCGCACTGCACGATGAGCACCAGCAGGGCAGGGATCGCGAGGGAGCGGAAGGTCAGCGCCACCACGAGGAAGATGGAGGCCGCCGTCAGCAGCGTAATGACCAGCAGCTCCCGGTCGAAGCCCCGCTTCATCTCGTCCACCATGGCGCTTGCGCCGATCAGATAATACCTGCCGCTCAGCGACGCGTCGCACGTTTCGCGCATTTCGCGAATAAAGCTCTCGGTTTCCGGCGATTCCTCCGGCAGCGCCGACAGAAGAATGAGCCGGGAGTAATTCTGTCCGCGAAGCTGCTTTGTCGCTTCATCCGCCTGCCGCTTCGCTTCCATTATCTGTGCGCGCAGATCGTCGCTCAACACAGGCTCGAACCGGGGATCTCCCAGCACGTCCGCGTTCAGGTAATCCAGCAGCTGCGCAATGGAGAGCATCCACGCGGGATCGCTTTCCGTCCGGCTGGCGCGATACAGGTACAGCAATCTCAGCGTGGTTTCATCTGTGCCGGGCAGGACTTGCGCCATTTCCTCCGGCGTAAAGGCGGCGTTTGAAACCACCGCGTCGGTCACGCCGCGCATCTGCCAGAGAGCGGCGGCCGTCGTTTCGTCGAGCATGGCCGCGGCGGCCGGGATATTCAGCACCTTATCCGTCAGAAAAACGATGAATTCATGGAGGGACAGTGCGCTCTCGGGCGTGTATTGCGCGCCGAACTTCATTTTCATCAGCTGCACCGCCTGCGCTTCGTTCATGCCCGTCGCTTTGGCCAGCATCGGCGCCGTCAGCGGCGTCGTGATCGTCTTTTCGTCCGTCAGCGGCAGCAGGCTGGCAAGCTGCGCGCGCATCCCTTCGTCCACATAGCCGGACAGCTGAGGATCCGTCAGGCAGCTTTCCGCAAAGCCGGCGAACTGCGCAAGCGTCAGGGCAGGCAAGTCGTCCTGGCTGTAATAGGCGTAGTAGAGCAGCCGCAGCATGTCCGACGGCACCGCCATGCCTTCACCCATCGCGGACAGGGCACTTTCCATCTCATCGACCGTGCAGGACCTGCCCAGCGTGCCCGCATAGGAAACGACGCTGCGGACGACGGACTGGGCGGACAGGGTCTCCACGATTTTTCCGGCAGCCACTTCGTCCTGGTTCTCATACAGCAACACCAGCCGGTTGTCCTTGGGGAACACTTCCGCTACGGGATCGATCTTGGACAGGGTGTACACCGTGGCCGTCTGTCTCTGAAGGAGGCACCCGCCCACAAACAGCAGCAGGAAGATCGCGGCGATGAGCCAGCGGAAGCGGTAGCTGAAGCAGCCCAGCGCCTGGAGGGGATTTCGCCTGCGCTCCGGGCGCGGCTTCCGCCTCCTGGCCGTTTTTTCAATCACTTTGTGGAACATAAGAATCAGGCCGGGCAGCGCCGTAAACACGCACAGCATGCTGAAGGCCACGCCCTTGGCCAGCACCACGCCCAGATTCGTGCCGATCTGAAAGCTCATGAACAAAAGCATCAGCAGCCCTACGATGGTGGTAAAGCCGCTGCCGGCGATGGCTCCAAAGGAGGCGGTCAGCGCGTTCTCCATCGCCTTTGTCCGGTCGTCCGTGACGGCCAGCTCCTGACGGTAGCGGTTCATCAGGATAATGGAGTAGTCCATGGACAGTGCCAGCTGCAATATGGCGGCCACGCCCGCTGTCACGTCGGAGATCTCACCCAGAAAATAATTCGTGCCCAGGTTCAGCGCCACGGCTACCCCGATGGTCACGAGGAACAGCAGCGGCTCGAAATAGCTGTCGCAGGCCAGCAGCAGGATCAGCAGGATGACGCCGAAGGCCACGGCGTACACCGTGAGGGGAATTTCCGGGGCGGAGGTATCGTCGTTGGCGACGCTCGCGCCGAAATCCTCCCGCAGCGTGCGCTCCAACTCTGCCTCCTCCGGCGTGTCATAGCCGTATTCCGTGGTCAGCACATACAGCGCCCAATCGCCCTGATTGTAATCCGGACTGTCCGGCGCATAAGTCACGGAGGACACATGTGGTAGTTCCTTCAGTTCTTCGAGGCGCTTCTCCCGCTGCTCGGGCGAAAGGCCGCCGAACATGGCGCGAACGGTACAGGTATCCTCCTCCGCGGGGAATTCCGCTTCCATCAGGCGCATGCCCGCCCGCATTTGCGAGTCCTCCGGCAGGTATTTAGTCATGTCCGAGTTGACCTGGACTCCGGGGATCAGAACGCCGCAAACCGCGGCCAGAATCAGGGTCAGCGCAAGAATCCACCTCCGCTGCCTGACGATCCAGCAAGCCGCTTTTCGCATAGGGTTTTCTTCCTTCCATCTTTGGATTTGACAAACGGTTCTATATGAAGTATACTAACAATAGGATTTAAAAGCAACCAACTGTTTATTTCACGCTGTTGTGACGCATACACTCCATGCTGTTGATGCTGTAAAATCAACAACAGACACCTTTTTGTTGAGGGAAGGAATCGCTTATGGAAAACCAGCGGATCCGCCTGAGCAAGGCCATGCTGAAAAATGCGCTGATGGGACTTCTGAAGGAAAAGCCAATTGAGAAAATCTCCGTGTACGAACTGTGCGCAGCGGCGCAGATCAACCGCACCACCTTTTACAAATACTACGGCAGCCAGTACGAGCTGCTGACCGACGCCGAGAACGATTACTTCCGCAAGCTGGAGGATGTGCTCTCGGAAAACGCGTCGGACGGCAGGGACAGCCTGTGCCGGGTGCTGGAAGCGCTGCTGGCCGACGAGGCGGCCTTTATGACGCTGGCCGGCTCCCTGCCCGACAGGGATTTTTCGGACAAGCTATTCAACCTGCCCGCTATCAGGATGCAGTTCGATATGGCCATACCCGACGCCTTCACGGACAGAGAAAGAGCGCATCTCCGCGTCTTTTTCTATCAGGGCGGCTATGCGCTCATTCGGGAATGGCTGGGCAGCAATGAAAATCGCGAAAGCCCTCGGGTGATGGCGGACTTTCTCTACGGTATCATCCGAAAGCTGATGCAGTAGCAGGACCGGCCGAAGTCTTTTTCACCTCGGCTTCCATGGAACAGGGAGCTGACCGAAAGGGACTTATTTCCCGCCGGGCTGACCTCGCGTGCAGCATATACGCCAGCAACACCGCCATCATTGCCAGCAGGAGAAATAGCAGCGTCAGCATCATCCAAAATAGATTTCTCACCCGGGTTTCCTCCCTTCGTGGCGATCACAACTTCACTTTCGAAGCATGCCGTCAGTGATGGAGCACAGCGTAAAGCCGGTAGCCGCCGGCCAAGTGTCAGCAGTTGAAACCGTTCTGTGAGAGGATACAGCAGGCCAGATAGTTTCTGCACCCTGACTGGCACATGATGTAAACAGGTCGTTTCCTGTCCAGCTCATGCAACTGTTCTCGAAGCTCATCCAGCGGGATCAGCAAATCGAATTCCTCAGCGCGGCCTGCCTCGTCTTCCTCCCGCGTGCGCACATCCAGCCGCTGCGCATCATGGGGCAGCCTGCTCAGCTCTGCGGGGAAAAACTGCTTCACCTTACCGGATAGCACGTTTTCCGCCATTAACCCCGCGATGTTTACCGGATCGTTGGCAGATGAGAAAGGCGGCGCATAGGCCCAATCCAGTTCCTTGAGCGCTGGAGCCTGCATGCCCGCTTACATGGCGGCGGCAAGCACGTCGATGCGCTTGTCCACGTCGTCCTCGCCCACGATCTGTGCGCCCAGAATGCGCCCATCCTCCCGGCCAAATAGCAGCTTCAGGGTCATCTCCCTTACTCCGGGATAGTAGGTGGCATGAAACGGTGGAGCCAAAATGACCTTGTCATAGGCAAGATTCAGTGACCTTGCCATTCTTCGAAGGCGTCGCCCACAAAGCCCAAACCATAGTGCAGTTCTTCGCAGCCATAAATGCCCTGCCCCCCTTCAGCGTCAAAAATCTCCCAATCGCCGTTGGAATACCCGAACGCTTCATGGATAGCATATTCAGGCTCCCTGGTCGATACAGCCCGGGTTAAGAAAAGCTAACCGCAGATGCAGATCCTGGAATTCACCATTTCCCCCGCGTCTTTCCACGCTCCCTCCTTATGGCATTCCCCGTTCCTCTGCCGAAACGGGCAGCGTCAGCTCGATCGCCGTGCCGTTTTCGCCGCTCTCCCGAACCCGAACATCGCCGCCGTGCAGCCGGGCGATCTCCCAGACCAGCGACAGCCCAAGTCCCACGCCGCCCTTTTCCCGGCTGCGGGACTTGTCCACCCGGAAGAAAGGCTGGAACACGCTCTCCCGGAAGTCCTCCGGAATGCCGCAGCCCGTGTCTTTGACCTCGATCACCGCTTCTTCTCCCCGTCGGGACGCGGCGACGCACACGCTGCCGCCGGGATGATTGTATTTCACGCCGTTCTCCACCAGATTGAAGATGGCCCGGTAGACCAGCACGTCGCTGCCGGTGATCCACAGATCCTCGCCGCTCTGGGAGAGCGTCACGCCGCTCTTCTCCGCCAAGGGCGACAGATCCGCCAGCACCTCCTCGATCATGGGAGCCAGCTGGATCCGGTCGTTGCGCGGCACGGCCTTCAGCTCACTCATGTCCAGCAACGTCCGCACCATTCTGGACAGCCGTTCGGTCTGCTCCCGCATCATGGCAATGGTTTCCGCGGTTTCCGGGCAGCTGTCCCCATGGTCTGTGGATATGTACAGATCCAGCCGTGCCTGCATCAGCGCCAGCGGCGTGCGCAGTTCATGGGCGGCGTTGCCTACAAACTGCTGCTGAGCGTCGAAGGCCTGCTTCAGCCGCAGCAGCATCTGATTGACGGCGCGGCTCAGCCGGCTGAATTCCACCGCCTCGTCCTCGCTGAGGGTGATTTCCGTCAGACTCTGCAGCTGCACGCGCTCCGCCTTGGCGGTGAACCGCTTCAGCGGCTTTAATGCCCTTCCACTGACAAAATACGCCACCGCGCCGCCCAGCACGGTCACCGTCAGCGCGATATACCAGCCGCGCATGCAGAAGCTGTGCTTCGCGCCGCTCAACTCCACCACGAACTCCCCATTGAAGCGCTCCGACATGTCCTTCCACTGTTCCTCCGGAATATCGACGCGGATGGCCAGCGGCCCCTCCTCCGCGTAGTGCATTACATAATTGCCGATGGAATCCATGTAGGCGTGGCCGGAGGAGCACAAAAGCGTCTTCATGGTCACGCAGGCCGCCGCCAGCAGCAAAATGGTCAGCAGCGTGATCCGCCATTGCAGAGACAGTCGCTTCATGGTTCACGGCCTCCCATCAGATATCCCTCGCCGATGCGGTTCAGAATCGGATCGTAGCCCAGCGCCACCTTCAGCTTTTTGCGCAGGGACGAGATGTGTACCCGGATGGAGTTGCTGAAGCTGTCCACGCTGCCGTCCCACACGTGCTCCATCAGCTCCTCCTGGCTCACCGGCCGCCCCTGGTTGAGCAGCAGGTATTCCAGAATGCCGTTTTCCTTGC
>ERZ857827.1377-NODE-1377-length-25379-cov-15.691676_pt1 | contig 25379 bp, 27 predicted proteins | sample MGYA00519761_ERZ857827 | MGnify/ENA primary metagenome ERZ857827 (study PRJEB31778, sample SAMEA3449370) | human gut metagenome | biome: human gut; feature: human-associated habitat; material: faeces | place: United Kingdom | collected 2010/2012 ... | reverse complement strand
AGTTGCGGTGCTTCGTCCTCTGGGAGAAGTTGTTTGCTTGCCTTTTGATGTGACTTTCACGAATATCCATTGGCTGTCATTTTTTTATTTCGCCATTTTGTCAATCTCGGCCAACCGGTACTCTTTGATAGACACATCGTAATAGTCGCTCATGCTGTCCAGTCCGACGATCTTCACAGCATCTGTCTCCTTCAGCAGTTCCGTGACCAGGTTCGCACCAATGAAGCCGGCTGCACCGGTAACCAATATGGACCTATTTTTTAAATCAATATTTGGTGTTAGCATAATGATCTCCTCTCCTTAGGAAAGTCTTTCTTCATTTCCCTTTTTCCGACATATTCTCCCAGCGCGTCCATAAGAAATGCCCGGTAATCCGGGTATAGCTGTTCTGTATCCTGGAGAATTTCAGCATACCGCATTGCGTTTCCACCCACCCGATGGCGACGCAAGATATACTTCTGGATGTTTTCAGTTGTTCTGGGCATGAACAACACCGCAAAATTTATCATTTCGTCCATGGTGGGAAGTTTTCCCGTATGGCTCCAAATATATTGGGCATTTTTCTTTGCATCAGTAACATACGTTTCTTTCCGTTTCTGATAATAAGCGTCCAAGGATTTAATGACCTTCGCCGGAGTTCCGGCACAAACCGTATTGTCCGGCAAAGACTTGCATACCATCGAACCGGCTGCAATAATCACATTATTTCCAATGCTTACTCCGCCCCAAATTGTGCAATTCGCCCCAACAAATACATTGTTGCCTATATGAATTGGCATACCGCCACTTGGGAGTTCTTCTCCATAAGCATCTTCCAGCACTTTCCAACTATAATCATGTGCAATTAACCTAATTCCTGAACATAGAATGCAATGATCTCCAATAGAAATATATTTTGCCCGTCCAAGATCAACCTCTGAATGAATCGGACTTAGAAATTCCGTATATTCTCCAATGACCATTCCCATGCCTCTCAAATACCGGATATAGCGCGATTTACTGGTATATGCCATCAAGCGTTTCATTTTTGAGAGTATCATTGCTTGCCCCTTTCTTATCAGCCTTCAGGTCTTGAACAACCTGCACATTATCCGTAGAGTCTCTGCATTCCGGGTGTTGATAGCAGTCTGCAACAGCATATCCCTTGAGAAACCTGATACTCAGCTCTTCTGTCTCCATTTGTGTATATTCATTTTCGATAGCGGATAACTTTTGCCGGGTTACCACCAACCACACAATAGGGTTCAACATCTTTTGTGACAACAGCCCCCGCTGGCAGAATACTTCCTTCACCAATATGGCAGCATCCGGCCGTAATAATCACATCGTCACCGATCCAAACATCGTTTCCAATCGTTACCCCTTTCGGAATACATGCATTGTCGCCAACTCCGGAAAAATCTCCAATTACAAAATCCGCGGAGATCAGGACGTTTTTTCCCCAGTTAACAGCCTCCCCGACATGAGAAAAAGCAATTTTTGCAAATGCATTCTTCACTTTATTCCCCCAGCGGCAATGGTTGTATGCTGGCAGCAGACGGGCTGTAAGGTGAAATGCTATTCTGTTAATTTGTCTCCACCTGTCCATGATCCGTCCTCCAATTCAAATGTATCAATGTATTACGAAAGCTGCTTCTTCAGCAAATGGAATCCATCCCGTATTACATCCCGATAATTGCAAACCATTATCACAAGAATCACTACATATCCCAAAACCGTAATCATTTAATCTTTTTGCAAGTCTTATACTTCAGCTGTTGCATGGTCGTAGTGCGCACATTAGAGCAGGTGGCCTGAATCTGGTCTCAACGCTTTGCTCCTTGCCGGTTATGCAAAACAGACAGCCGCAAGAGAAATTGACTACCGCGGAAAAATACATTTTGAAAACAAAAATTTTCAATTGCTCACTTTGCAAAGAATGATGGGCAGCACAATAAGAACTTCTCTTCATAAAGCAAACGTGGTATAATAGCAAAAGAAGTAAAAGGAGGGCGCAAGCCGTAACCGACGTACTTGACAGACGTCCATTGGAACGGAATTGAACTACTATATTCGGGAATGCGGAATCGGAAGTAGGCAAGCGCAAACTGGCAAACGCCGTGCTGTACATTGTAAAGACCGGATGTCAGTGGCGTCAGCTTCCGCATGACTTTCCGCCGTATCAAACGGTGTACAGATGTTTCAGCCGTGGAGCAAAATCGGAATTCTGGGAGAAAGCCCTCGCTCATCTGATTGAAAAAACTCGTAAAGATGCGGGGAAAAACGCCGAACCGCACTATGCGCTAATTGATTCGCAAAGCGTAAAAACGGTTGCGGACAACGAAGCGCGCGGCATCGATGGAGAAAAAAAGGGCGAAAACGCCATATGGTCGTTTTGTGGCTCCTCCTTCCCAAGCTAAATGCTACTCCTTTTCCATTCCCATGACAAGTAAAACTTCTTGCTGTTACTGTGGCAGTCATTTTTGAAATTTACAAAAATACAGGGACGAAGGATTTTTCTGGGAAACGATTGACATGCAGAAACTGCTGTGGTAAAATAAGCAAAGAGCGTTTGTGCGCTCCCGACGCTGAAATAGGATGAAAAATCCTTATTCCCGCAGAGAACGCCAAGAACACCATGCATTGGAAAAAACACCGCCTGCAAGAAGTGCGGCGGACGGAAGGAGCATTTGGAGATGTCGGAAACAACAGTGCAGCAATCGGCGACATCCACGCGCGAGCAGATTTGGCTCAATCGTGAGCAGGTGCGCAAGGAAAAAACGGTCTATCGGGCACTGAAGCGCGCGCAGGATATTTTCTTCTCCCTGCTGGCTTTGATTGTGCTTTCGCCGCTGCTGCTGATTGTGGCGATTGCGATTGTCATTGATGACCCGAAAGGCTCGCCGGTTTTCACGCAGGTGCGCAGCGGGCTGGACGGCAAGGAGTTCCGCATCCACAAATTCCGCTCTATGTGCGTCGATGCCGAGGCAAAGCTGGCGGATTTGAAGCTCCATACGGAAATGAACGGCCCGATTTTCAAGCAGAAGGATGACCAGCGCATCACCCGCGTCGGGCATTTCATCCGCAAGTGCGGCATCGACGAGCTGCCTCAGCTGTGGGATATCCTCGTCGGCAGCATGAGCATCGTCGGTCCGCGTCCGCCGCTGCCCTGCGAGGTCGCGGAGTATACGGACTACGAGCGCCAGCGCCTGTACGTCCGCCCAGGGCTGACCTGCATCTGGCAGATTCAGCCGCACCGCAATGACATCACGTTCGACGAGTGGATGGACATGGACATGCGCTACATCCGCGACCGCAGTTTCTGGCTGGACTGGAAGCTGATTTTCGGCACAGTGTGGACGGTTTTCGCGGGGACGGGCGAGTAAGAAGCGAATATGCCATCGAAACCGCGTAAATATGCTGCCAACCGAGAAAAGTTGTGCCGGATGCTTTGGCGCTGTCACGATACGCAGAATGCAGAATGAATCGGGCTGTACGTCTGGGAGATTCCGCTGCTGAAATTCCGCACGATGTGCATCAGCAGATCGTAGATGACGGCATCATTCAGCGATTCGCAGCGCGCCGAGTGGGAGCGGAATTGCAAGCTGTGGGATGATCCGCGGGTGAAGCGGGCAGGGCACATCCTCCGCCGAATGGGACTCGACGAGCAACACGGTAGACAGGCAGAATCTCGCTAAGATGATTCGGGTCATGATGAACGGAAAGCATGAGCCATAGGAAGCGTGCGTGCAGTCGGTGTCACCACGCTTTTTCCTTTCCAAGGAGGGGCGGTCGCACATGTGGTATGTCATGCAAGTCAGGACGGGCAACGAATTCTACATGAAGCAGCAGTGCGAACGGATGATCAGCCCGGAAGCAGCGGAGAAGATTTTCATCCCGCTGACGGAGCGAAAAGTACAGCGAAACCACGAGTGGCGCCTGGAAAAATTCCCGCTTTTCGCGGGGTACGTCTTCGTGATTTCGGAGCAGGTTGAGCTGTTCCAGACGGAAATGCGGCGGCTGTACGGCTTCAAGCGTCTGCTTGGTGCAGACGGCGAAATCGTCCCCTTGACGACGGCGGAAGTGACGTTCATGGAGGGCCTCGGCGGCAAAGAGCAGATCGTCGGCATGTCCGAGGGTTTCATCGAGAACGACAAGGTCGTCATCACGTCCGGTCCGCTGGTCGGACGCGAGGGGCTCATCCGCAAAATCGACCGTCACAAGCGCAAGGCGTTTATCGAAATCGAAATGTTCGGGCGTCCGCAGAAGGTCGAGATGGGCGTCGAAATCCTATGGAAGCGCTGATTACGCAAGGCGGCTTCTTTGTGTCACGGCGGCAAAAAGATTGACAAGAAGATGTCACTTCTGGTCGGTCAGATGAAAAAAACGACTTTCCAGATTCGGTAAAATACTTAAAATAGGAAGAAACGCAAAAAAACAGGAATTTCACTTGCCAAATAACGGCGAATATGCTATAATCAAAGGGCTTGAAGGTGCATCGCGCCCGAAGGCAGACTACTTCGTCACAGCTCGCGCAAGAAGCGCCCAGAACCGAACGGTTCGCAAAAACTTCTTAGGAGGTGTACGCAGGAAACCGGACGGACAAACCCTTGCGGACTCAAATCGTCGCCTTGCCGCGTTTGAGACCAACAGGCGTCATGACGGGTTGAACGTCTGCCTTGCAAAAGGCGGAATGGCGAAGCATACCCAAAAAATGGACACGACAAAACGGCTCGCTTGGCGGCGGGCTTTTTTCGTGGAAAAGTTGGGGGAATAACCACAGTGCAATAGATCATCCGCTATGGATGGTGAATACACTGTTTTGATATAGATTGCTTGGCTTAATATGAGCCTTCTATACAAGTAAGATGAATTTCAGGAGGATATAGAATTATGAAAAAGGACTATAAAATTGCGATTGCTGGTACCGGTTATGTTGGTTTGTCGATTGCCACATTGCTTTCTCAGCACCATCAGGTGACTGCTGTGGATATTATTCCGGAAAAGGTGGACATGATCAACAACCGTAAGTCTCCGATTCAGGATGACTATATCGAGAAGTATCTCGCAGAAAAAGAACTGAACCTGACCGCAACTCTGGATGCAAAGGCTGCATACGCTGATGCGGACCTTGTTGTTATAGCGGCCCCTACGAATGTCTACCTCAAACTTTCAGTTGCGGCATGATGGTCTACGGTGGAGTATAAAACTCATTCAAAATACCCCTACTGCGAGCCTGTTTTATTGCAGAGCAAGGTGCGGACATGAAACTTTCATTTTTCCGAAGAATTAGAGGTGGAGGTTAAAAGTGTTGAAAAGCCCAAAATCTATTTTTCTGGAAAAGTTTATTGCAGAGAAAAGACGGACATGATAACTGCATTTTTCTGGGAAATTAGAGGTAGAGGGTGGCAGATGATTGTTCATGTTGCAACAAGTGGAAGATATGAACTTGTACAGTTTTAACAAAGTGAGTTGGCTTGCAGGTTATGACAATAAGGGTCAGCACTTTGAAAAATGGGTAAGTAGTCCACCATGTTATGACAATAAGACCTGACACTTTGTCGGTGAGTTGTCCGTAAGGTGTCTACCTCAAAGATTCAGTGGTGGTCTTTTGAGACTATAAATTAACGAAAAAACATGAACAAATTCACGGCGGGGCGGTTCCAGTTAATAAAAATGATAAACACAGTTGTGTGAGCATCGGGTTCCTTAAATGATGAACACACTGTCTTAAATAGCTTACTCGGCTCATAATGAGCCTTTCAATAATTAAAGAAGATACAAAATGGAGGATATAGGATTATGAAAAAGGACTATAAAATTGCGGTTGCGGGTACCGGTTACGTCGGCTTGTCAATTGCCACATTGCTTTCGCAGCACCATCAGGTGACTGCTGTGGATATCATCCCGGAGAAGGTGGATTTGATCAATAACCGCAAGTCCCCGATTCAGGATGACTATATCGAAAAATATCTGGCTGAGAAAGATTTGAACCTGACCGCAACTCTGGATGCAAAGGCTGCATACTCTGATGCGGACTTTGTTGTAATTGCGGCCCCTACAAACTACGACAGCCACACGCAGCACTTCGACACGAGCGCAGTTGAAGCTGTGATCAAGCTGGTCATGGAGTACAATCCGAACGCCATTATGGTCATCAAGTCCACGATTCCGGTTGGCTACACTGCAAGTGTAAGAGAGAAGTTCAACAGCAAGAACATCATCTTCAGCCCAGAGTTCCTGCGTGAGTCCAAGGCTCTGTATGACAATCTTTATCCGAGCCGTATCATCGTTGGCACTGATCTGAACGATGAGCGTCTGGTTGAGGCTGCTCACGAGTTTGCGGGTCTGCTGCAGGAAGGTGCTGTCAAAGAGAACATCGACACTCTGTTCATGGGATTCACCGAAGCAGAGGCAGTTAAGCTGTTCGCCAATACATATCTGGCTCTGCGTGTTGCTTACTTCAACGAACTGGACACTTATGCAGAGAGCAAGGGGCTGAACACCCAGCAGATTATCGATGGTGTCTGCCTTGATCCTCGTATCGGCAGCCACTACAACAATCCGAGCTTTGGCTACGGCGGCTACTGCCTGCCGAAAGACACCAAGCAGTTGCTGGCTAACTATGCAGATGTGCCTGAGAACCTGATCGAAGCAATTGTGGAATCTAACCGTACTCGTAAGGATTTTATCGCAGATCGCGTTCTGAAGCTGGCTGGCTACTACGGCTACGATGAGGACAACGAATACGATGAGAAGCAGGAAAAGTCTGTGACTATCGGCGTGTACCGTTTGACCATGAAGAGCAATAGCGATAACTTCCGCCAGAGCTCTATTCAGGGTGTTATGAAACGCATTAAGGCCAAGGGCGCAACGGTTATCATCTACGAGCCGACTCTGAAAGACGGTGAGACCTTCTTTGGCAGTGTCGTTGTGAATGATCTGGCTAAGTTCAAGGAAATGAGCCACGCCATCATCGCAAACCGCTATGACAAGTGCCTGGATGATGTGAAGGATAAGGTTTATACACGCGATATTTTCCAGCGTGACTAAGAAGTACACAGAGGGGAGATGCAGGATGGCAAAAAAGAAACTGCTGATTTATGCACATTACTACATACCTGATACTGCATCCACAGGCCAGATTCTCCGTGAACTCGCAGAAGGCATGTTGGATAAGTTTGATATTACGGTAATTTGTGTGGTTCCCAGCTATTTAGGAACCATTGAAGATAAATATAAGACACAGAAATATTACGAGGAAGAAATCAACGGCGTAAAGGTACTGCGAATCCGCGTGCCGGAGTTCAGCAAGACCAATAAGAAGAGCCGTGTGAAGAACATAGTTTCCTATTTCTTTGGGGCAATGGGTGCGACCTTTAAGGTCGGCAAGATGGACTATGTGTTCTCCATTTCCCAGCCTCCGATCCTCGGCGGTCTGCTGGGCGTCTGGGGCAAGTGGGTGAAACACGCCAAGTACATCTATAACATTCAGGATTTCAACCCGGAGCAGGTGCTGGCTGTTGGCTATACCAAGAGCAAGTTGGTGACAGATGCCATGATGTGGTTCGACAAGTTCAGCTGCAAGCGCAGCGACCTTGTGATCACAGTCGGCCGTGATCTGGTGGAGACGGTGGAGAAACGTTTCAAGGGTAAGAAAGTACCCAAGACTGTTATGATCAACAACTGGATCGATGAGAACGAGATCTATCCGCTGGATGAAAATAACGAGAAGGTTCTGGCCTTCAAGAAAAAGTATGGTCTGGATGACAAGTTTGTCATCATGTACTCCGGCAACATTGGTCTGTACTATGACCTTGAGAATCTGATTAAGGTTGTGGAGAAAATCAAACCGGGTACTAAGACTGCGGATGGCCGGGAGGTCGTATTTGCATTTGTTGGTGCCGGTTCCGTGCTGGACAAACTGGTGCTCTATGTAAAACAGCATCACATGGACAATGTGACTTTCATTCCGTACCAGGATAAAGCTGACCTGATTTATAGCCTGAACGCCGGTGATGTTCACTGGTGTGTGAACGCAAAAGGCATTAAGGGCGTGTCCTGCCCATCTAAGGCATACGGCATAATGGCCGCTTCGAAGCCCATTTTAGGGGTCCTGGAGTCAGGCTCCGAGGTTCGCTGCTTGATTGAAGATACACACGGTGGCCTCTGCTGTGAGCCGGGTGAGTATGACAAGGTCGAAGAGAATATCCGCTGGTTCATTGATAACGCTGGAAATAGTGAGTTGAAGGCAATGGGAGCCAGAGGCCGTGAGAATCTGGAAAAGAATCTGACCAGAAATGTGTCAGTGAGAAAGTATGCAGAAGAGATTCTGAAGCTGTAAAGGAGGCGAGAGGTATGAACAGTAACTGGTTTAAGCTGGTTATGAAGATGACGAAAGTTGAATATGGAAAGAACCTCTTGCTGAAGGGTGTGCCAATCATCTTCAACAAGGGTGGTGCCAAGCTGAAGATTGGTGAGAACGTCACAATCAAGAGCAGCTTTTTGAGTAACTTGGTCGGTCTTTACAGCCGGACAATTATTGTGACTCGCGCTCCGGGCGCAGAGATCGAGATTGGCGATAATGTAGGGATAAGTGGAGCAACGATTTACGCCCGGAAGAAGATCACGATTGGTGAGAACACCTGCATCGGTGGCAACTGCAAGATTCTGGATAACGACTTCCATCCCATCGAGGCAGAGACAAGAAACAAACTGTTGCGGGATGAAAATGGTGGTGACAGTGATTTGGTGCCGAGCCGAGAGATTAAGATCGGAAAAAACTGTTTCATCGGGTGTAATTCAATAATACTGAAAGGCACAGTGCTGGGTGATGGCTGTGTGGTTGGTGCTGGTGCTGTGGTTGCTGGAAAGTTTGAGGACAACTGTGTGATTGCTGGAAACCCGGCGAGGATTATTAAGAGGTTGGAGGGCAATAAGTGATGAAGTACTTTGCCTTTCTCACGTTCCTTATCTTTGCAGGCTATTTGCTGGGTTTTATCAAGAAAACGGAAAAATACCAGTGGATGGACAGAAATTATACAACAGCAATTAAAGGCTTTTCTATTCTGACTGTTGTCTGGGCGCATAGTGGAGCAAGGCTTTCCATTGGTGGAATCCAATTCATTGCAGGAATTGGAGTGGCACTGTTTCTGATGTGTTCTGGATATGGACTAGAGATTTCATATGAGAAGAACGGCCTAGAAGGATTTTGGAAGAAACGTCTGTTGGGTGTGTGCTTACCGTTCTGGACAGTGGAGTTAGTAGGAGCACTTGCCACAGGCACGTTTTCTATTAAGACCTATCTGTTGGATTCCTGTTTTTTGAAGCCAGCAACAAGTTATGGTTGGTTCATGGGATATATCGTCATCTGCTATCTGATTTTTTACGTAGTAAAGAGATTGATTAAAGATGGCAGAACGCAGACACTGGTTTTGTTCGGAGCGTTCACCATCTGGTTTGTGCTGGATTCGGTATTCTTTGCAAATCCCAATATGCCGTTCCTTCGTGCAAGACAGATGCTGTCTTTCCCGGTGGGTATATTGTTGGCAGTGAATAAAGATAAGATTGAACGGACACTGACAAAAATTAAAAATATCCTGATTTTAACGGGGGGGTACAGTATGCCTTCTCTTCATGGCAATAACACAGCTGAATGTGGTTAAGAACCTACCGTACCTTGTATCGAATGCGATGGCATTGTTGACCTGCTTGCCGATGGCAATTGGAATTATGGTATTTGGAAAATCATTCAGTGGATTATTTGAAAATAAAATGTTGGCTATGACTGGAATGATTTCGTATGAAATTTATCTGGTTCACGCTTTTACATTAGGAATAGTTAAACCGTCAATAATAAGCGTTTTTGTATTTGTAATAGTCACATATATATTCGCTTATATCTTGCACATAGGGATAAGGAAATTAAAAAAATGACAGATTTAACAGTAGTTATACTGACAAAAAATGAAGAAAAGAATCTAAGAAAGTGTGTGGAATCTTTTCGTGGAGTTGTTAAGAGGTTCGTTATCGTAGACAGCTTCAGTACAGATGGAACGGAAGCTTTATGTAAAGAACTAAATGCAGAACTTCAAAAAATTGGATCTAGTTTGGATTTTTACCAGAATAAATGGATTTCTTATGCGGATCAGCTAAACTGGGGACTTCAGAATACTGGTATTGATACAGAATGGTCAATGCGTATGGATGCTGATGAAGAAATCATGGAAGACTTGGCAGCGGAAATTGATGAAAAACTCCCGAATGTCAAGGAACCTGTGAATGGCATTATCCTTCGGCGCAGGGTTTATTTCATGGGTCGCTGGATTAAACATGGGGGACGCTATCCAGAGTTGTTACTCCGTATTTTTCGTACGGGTAAGGCTTCCTGTGAGATGAAAATTATGGATGAACATATGATTCTGTCCGAGGGGACAACTGTTGAGTTTAAGAATGATCTGATTGACAACAATCAGAAGGATTTGGAATGGTGGACAGCAAAACACAACTGGTACAGTAACCGTGAAGTGTTGGATCACCAGATGACACTTGAAAATGCAATGGATGAAAGCCTTGAACAAGACGGAACATCGTCTGGACAGGCCAAGATGAAGCGTGTGGTAAAGAATAGTGGCTATTATAGACTGCCGAAGTTTTTCCGTGCGCACTTATATTTCATCTATCGTTATTACATTAAACTGGGCTTCTTGGATGGACCAGAAGGAAAGATATTTCATTTCTTGCAGGCGTATTGGTATCGTTTCTTAGTAGATGCCAAGATTTATGAATGCGAGAAAAAGGGTACTAAGATGAAGCCACAGGGAGACTTGAAAGCATAAAAATATAAGAAAACTTATATTAATTTAATATTTTGGGAGGAAGGAAAGGCACATAGTGAAGCAGAATCTATATTTTTCAAGAAAAAATACATGTGTTTCTTTTATATTGTCGATTTTTGTATTATATATTCATGCAAATAATCTTAATTACTATGCGGAAAATATAGTGCTTTCCAAAACAATTGAAACATTTATTGGAGGAAGAATTGGAGATATTATTGTACCAACTTTCTTTATGATTTCAGGCTTTTTGTTTTATAGGAATATCAATGTCCAAAGTAATTGCAAGGAAATTATAAGTAGTAAATTAAAAAAGCGTTTTCATAGCTTAGTAATCCCATATTTATTTTGGAATACTTTTGGAACATTTTTTTATATGGTGATACCTCGGGTTCCAAAGATTGGAACAATGATAAGCGGTGGTGCTGCTTCAGTGACACTTTCCAATATGTTTGAGGGGATTTTTCATTTTAAATATTATTTCCCTTTGTGGTATTTGTTTTACTTGATAATATTGGTTTACATTGCCCCGATATTAGTGTGGTTGCTGAAAAATAAAAAAATGTGTGTTGTAGTGTTGAGCTTGTTAGCAATGGGATATTTGGTAAAATTTGAACTTCCAATTTTGTCATGTGGCTCTTTATTCTTTTATATTCTGGGGGCTTATCTGGCAGTATATAATAAAGAATTTTGGATGAAGAAGGAAGAAGACAGTAGAGCATTTGTATATTTATGCTTGCTTTTCTTGATGACGTTTTTCAGATTTTTTTACATTGAAAATATAGTTGGAAGACTGTTTTATTTAATTTCTCCGGTCTTTTTATGGAAAAGCTTTGATGTATTATCCTATAAAACAAAGCCGTCAGAATTCATGGGACAGTCTTTTTTCATTTATTGTGCTCATATCATTCCATTGACAATGATCAATAAAATATTTGTAAAATTGTTTGATAAGATGCCATCAGATTTTAGTGCTGTCATTTCATATATGATGTCTCCGTTATGTGCATTAGCATTATTATTCGTTATATATTGGCTGCTAGTAACATATTGCAAAAAGATTTATATTTTGGTTTCAGGGGGGAGAATATGAAAAAAATTTTGATTATCACGGGACGATATCTTCCAGGATATAAGGATGGCGGACCAGTGAGAACTATAGCAAATCTAGTTGATTATCTTGGTGATGAGTATGACTTTAAGATTTTAACAGCAGACCGAGACCATGGTGACAATGCAACATATAAAGGTGTTCAAGTAAATCAATGGAATAGAGTTGGGAAAGCGGATGTGTTTTATGTAAAGCCACATGGATTTACAGCATCAATAATTACTAAACTTTCAAGGGCGGTAGATATTGTCTATTTATGTGGGTGCTTTAGCGATTATTCTATTGCAGCATTGATTCTTAAACGAATTGGAAAAATACGAGTGCCTGTTGTTGTTGCACCAATGGGACTTTTTATGCCGAATGCGATGAAGAAAAAGCCCTTAAAGTATAATGTGTTTATTAAGACTTTTAAAGCATTGGGGATGTTTGAAAAAGTGTACTGGTCTACGACATCTTCGTATGAGGCTGAGTGTACTAGAAAAGTAATATCAAAAAGGGCAGAGTGTTATGTTGCAGAAGACTTGCCTAGAAAGGTTGAAGAAGCAGCTATATTAAAGAAAAAGGAAAAAGGAAGTCTTAAAGTCTTTTTTATATCAAGGATCTCTCCAGAAAAAAATTTATTACTGGATATAGAAATACTGAGCCAATGTAAGGCAAGTATCTCGTTTGATATTTACGGTCCAATTCATGATGAGGACTATTGGAAAGAAGTTCAGCTAAAAATAAAAGAACTTCCAAGCAATATTTGTGTTACCTATAAGGGAATGGTAGATTCTACGAAGGTTGTAACTACTTTGAAAAGTGAGCATGTATTTTTGTTTACAACAATAGGAGAAAATTATAGTCATGTAATTCAAGAGGCGCTTTCAGCTGGGTGTCCATGTATTATAAGCGATCAAACGCCATGGCAAGATTTGGAAATCAATGGAGCTGGATATGTTTTCCCATTGAATAAAATAGATAAATATGTAATGGCAGTAGAAAAATACGCTGAGATGAATTGCGAACAATTTCAAAATGAAGCGGATAAAGCACACTTGTATGTTTTAAATGTTTGCAATAATAAGGTGGCGACAACAGGATATAGAAAAATTTTTGATACTTTGTGAAAGGAACAATAAAAATGAGAGTACTATTTACTGCAAATATTCCATCACCATATAGAGTGGATTTTTTTAATGAGCTGGGACAAATGTGTGATTTAACAGTTCTGTTTGAAGCACGAAAGGCAAAAAGCAGGAATAGTGCTTGGGTAGCTAAAGAAACTGCAAATTTTAATGCAGTATATTTGAGAGGAATACAAGTTGGTGAAGCTGAGGCGATATGCCCTGAAATTATTAAGTATATTAATAAATTTAGATATGATGCAATTATAATCGGTATGTACTCAACACCGACTGCGATGCTCGCAATTGAATGGATGAATTTAAATAAAATTCCATTTTATATAAGTTCGGATGGAGGCATCATAAAAAATGATTCTTCCATAAAAAGACTTATAAAAAAGCACTACATTGCAAGTGCAAGAGGATGGCTGAGCACAGGGAAGGTTACTTCTGAATATTTAAAATATTATGGAGCTGATTCAAAAAAAATCTATGTGTATCCATTTTCTTCTGTGAAAAAGGATGAAGTACTTAAATATAGAATTTCAAATGATGAAAAAAAAGAAATAAGAAAAAAATTAAATATTGAAGAAGATAAAGTTGTTCTATCGGTAGGGCAATTTATATATAGAAAAGGATATGATATTTTATTAGAAGCGGCAAAAGAAATAGATAAATCTATTGGATTTTATATTATTGGGGGAAAAGCAACAGACGAGTATATGTTGTTAAAGGAAAAATATCAATTAGAAAATGTCCATTTTGTGGATTTTATGACGAAAGAGAAGCTGGCAGAGTACTATAAGGCAGCCGATATCTTTGTGCTTCCAACGCGTGAGGACATATGGGGCTTGGTAATTAATGAAGCCATGGCGTATGGGCTTCCGGTTGTAACAACTGACAAATGTTGTGCGGGGTTGGAAATGATTCGAGATAAGATTAATGGGAGAATTGTTAAATCAGAGTCGGTTCTTGAATTACGCGATGCAATTTTATTTACTTTAAATCAACCTGCAATGCCAGAAAAAGTACTTGATATAGCGTCTAAATATACTATTGAAAGAATGGCTTTAGCACATATTGATTTTCTCAAAACTGTAAGGGAGAGATAGAATGAAAATTTTATTTTGTGGATGTTGTTTGCCTAGAAAATTTGAAAAGAGAATAGAAATGCTTTCTGTTGCAGGTAATCAATATCAAAATAATTTAATTGCTAATCTTAGAAAACTTGGAGAAGTCAAGGTACTCTCTTATATTAATATTCCTATAGAGATTGATAAAAGTGAGATAAAAAGAGAGTGCAATCGTAGCAACTATCAAGTGGTGTTTTCAACTTCTAAACGTGAATCAATTAAAGAGTATAGAAAACTAATGCGGGAACAAGTTGAATGGGCAGATTATGTTATTGCCTATAACTCGATGTATCCATGGTTTGGAATAGGAAAGCTTGCTGCTAAGGTAAATACGAAATCAGTTTTAGTATTGGCTGATTATACACCTTCAAGAGAACAGAAAAGTTTTGCAAGAAAATTATATGCATTTTTTATGAACATAGATTTTAAAATGTATTCTAAAATAGTTCTCTTGTCAGAGGGGTCTGAAAAATATGTTTCCAGAAGACAAGAAAGAATAGTTATTAATGGATGTATTGATGAAAAAAAATTTGAAAATGTGAAAGAGGCAAGTTGCTCAAAAATTAAAAATATAGTATATAGTGGAGTGCTTTCATATGTAACAGGCGTCGATCTTTTGATTGAGGCTTTTAGCAAAATAGAGGGAGAGAATTATAGATTAGTGATATGTGGACAAGGTAAAGAATTAGATGAACTTATAAAAAATGCTTCAAGTAAGGATTCGAGAATTATATTTAAGGGATTTCTATCAACAGAAGAATATATGAGTACGATTGAACAGGCTTCGGTACTAGTAAATCCAAGAAATATGAATTATTCGCAAAATCAAAACAATTTTCCTTCTAAAGTTTTGGAATACTTGGCTTCTGGACGTCCAGTTGTATCGACAAAGTTTAGGGGATATGAACTATATAGAAACAATATAATTTTTGCTGACTCAAGCGCAAATGGAATCCGCATTGGAATCAAGGATGCATTGGAGTTGGATCCGAAAGAAACTTATAAGAAAAACAGAGATTTTATAAAATCGTTTACGTGGGAACAGCAAATAAGAAAATTTTTGTAAAGGTAATGATATGATAAAGAAATTTAGAGAAATAATAAATCTATGGGTTCAGGGAAAAAGAAAAAATGCCAAGATTTATTCATGGACACATGTTCACAACCTTAAGCTGGATGAACATAATATTATTTATTCGGATTGTAGACTAAGCGATGTTGAACTTGGAAGGTTTTCCTATATAGGAGGAAGAAGTAAAGTAATAAAGTGTAAAATTGGCAGTTATGTTTCTATAGGGGAGGGATTAAGAATTGTTGCCGGAGTACATCCGACAGAAATGCTTTCTACACATCCTATTTTTTATTCTCTTCGGAATGATTTTGGAGTAAGTTACATTAATAGGCAAGAATTTGAAGAGTATAAGTATTGTGATGAAAATAAAAAGTGGTTTGTAGAAATAGGAAATGATGTTTGGATAGGCGAAAATGTTTCTATTCTTAATGGTGTTAAGATTGGCGATGGAGCAGTTATTGCAACTGGAGCAGTTGTAACAAAGAATGTTCCTTCCTATGCGATTGTAGGGGGTGTGCCAGCTAGAATTATACGATATAGATTCAATGAAGAGTGCATCTCACAATTATTAGATAAGCCCTGGTGGAAGAAGGATGACAAGTGGCTACAAGAAAATGCAAAAATATTTGGTGATGTTCCAACAGTGGTTAAAAGAATGTAAGAAGGTGAGGCGAATTTTGAGATGATACTGTTAACAGTAGGATTGGGTATATTTGTCACATTGTATAGCATGAACAAGTATAAAGATAAATTATGTCCGCTCAATATATTTGTTCCGTTTTTTACAGTGTGTACATTTTTGGGTTCACTAGCACTTTATGGAAAAAATCAAGGATCAACATTGACGTATGTACTTATTTTCTTAAGTATTTTAACATATTTTATTTCTTTTGAAGTGTTGTCAAAGATACATATATCAAAGCCGAAAAGGACTGCTGGATGGGAAAACTTCGAATACACGGAAGTAAGTAAAAAATTCATCTACTTTCTGGCAATTTTTTCACTAGCAGTGAATACATCGAAATTTATAAAAGCCTTGCCATTACTGTTGAGTGGACTTTCGTTGGGAGAGGTCAGAGGTGAGTATTTAACGGGTACGGTAATCGTACAATCCGCTATGGCTTCTTTTATTGATGCAGGTATCAGTTCAGGTGCTTTATTGGCATTGATGATAGTTGTTTCTATTGAATTAATTTTCGACAGAAAAAAAGATATTGTTTTATTTTTATTAGTGTTTATTAATGTACTAGTTTCAACATTTTCAACAGGCGGAAGGCTCTTGATTTATGATTTTGCAGTATTACTAGTATTCTCGTTTTTTTGCTATCGTTCGTTTTTTGCAGGGGATACGATTGCAAATACTGTTGCTGAAATACGCAATAATAAGAAAACGAGAAAGACAGTTGTTTTTATGATTGCTGTTGGTATAGCTGCATTAATTACGATTACTATTGAAAGACAAGGGCAAACAGAGTCTTTTATGGAAGCACTTTATGCTGACTTTTCATGCTTTGTCCCATTGATGTCTAAAACACTAGAAATGGTACAAAATTCGGGAGATTTAACTTTAGGAATTAGTTCGTTTGACGGCGTAATAATTATTATCAACATCATTTTATCGTTATTGCGACTTCCACAAATAACAGGTGTTAATACAATTAATAAGTATGATGCGGTTTTTTTAAATATCGGTGGTTCAAACTACGCAAATGCATATGTTTCCTATATTTTTTATTTCTATCTAGATGGACGTGTGATTGGTGTTATTCTAGGAAATATCTTCTTTGGAATTATGTCTGCAAAAATATATCAGCGTTTAAAAAGAGAGCCTGGAAAACGAAGTGTTGCAATGTTTCTGTTTTTAATGTACTTGATATTCAGAACAATGATTCGTTGGTCATTTAATCAAGCTTCTGTAGTAATTGCGTTAGTTTTGTTACTTATTATTTATAAAAGAAGTGACACATCTAGAAAAGTAATTACTTTTAAAGGACATAGGCTGGTATAAAAGGAGATTTATGTATGACGAAAATTGGAATAGTGGTGATTGGATACAATAGAAAGGATAGTATCCAAAGATTACTTAATAGATTGAATGTATGTTTTTATGAAAATAAAGAGGTTCCGCTTGTTATAAGTCTAGATAATTGTGGAACAGATGAAGTCCAAAAGTGCGCAGAGTCCTTTGAATGGAAATTTGGACAAAAAATCATTCGTACATATAAAAAACGATTGGGACTGAAAAATCACATTTTAAAGTGTGGAGATTTTATAAATGAATTTAATTGGGATGCGGCGGTCGTTTTTGAAGATGATGTTTATCCAAGCATAGGATTTTATAATTTTGCAAGTCAAGCAGTTGAATATTACGCGCATGATGAACGAATAGCTGGTATATCACTTTATTCACACCAGTGGAATATACATAAGGATTTGCCTTTTCAAGCTTTTTCAAATGGAAAAAGTGAGGTTTATTTTCTCCAGGTGGCACAATCTTGGGGGCAAGTATGGATGAAAAAGCAATGGAATAGCTTTAGTGAGTGGTATCAAACTCATGAGGAATTCAATCCATCGAGCGATGTGCCAAGTACATATTCTAGTTGGCCAAAATCATCGTGGCTGAAGTATCATAATCAGTATTGTGTTGAAAATGGAAAATATTTTGTTTATCCTTATCAAGGACTAAGCACGTGCTTCTCTGATGCGGGTGAACATGCAGCATTTAGTTCGAGCGTTTTTCAAACAACAATGGAAGAGTGTAAAGACAGAACGTATCGTTTTGATGATTTAGAAGCCGGAATTGTTTATGATGCTTTTTTTGAATCTATAAATATCAAATCTATGCTCGAAAGAAAAATGCAAGATAGCGTTACCGTTGATTTATACGGAGAAAAAACAAAATTGGACTCGCGTTATATTTTGACAACGAAAAGTCTTCCTTACATTGTTGTAGAATCATATGGATTGGATCTTAGACCAATGGAATGCAATGTAATAAACACCATAAAGGGAAGTGCGATAAAATTATATGATACAAACCAAAGTGCTCCAGTTATCAAAAACGATACACAATTGATGCTGTGGTTGTACATGCAAAAACAGATACCAGATTGGGGCATTATTGCTAATTTAATTAAATTTAAAATGAACTATAAGTTTGGCTTGATTAAAAAGAAATTTAAAAGAAAGAAGAAATGAAATATAGCATGAGAAGTGAGGAAGTAAACAAAAAATGAAACTGAGTACCACTACAAAAAAGTTTTTGGGAAATTCGGGTTGGATGATAGGACAACAAGTATATTATATGTTGTTATCTTTGGTAATAGGATCATTATCAGCAAGATATCTTGGCCCGTCCAATTATGGAATAATCAATTATGGATCTTCAATAATTTCTTTTTTTTCCATTATTTGTAAGCTTGGTCTTGATGGTGTAATTATTAACGAAATGATAAAAACACCCGAAAAACAGGGCACATATCTTGGAACCGCACTTGCCATGCGCTTGATAACTTCAATTAGTTCTTTTTTTATGGTATGGGCGTTTGTTGGGATTATGGAGCCAGGAAATAAAGAAATAATTATTGTTACAGTGCTCCAAGCATTCGCAGTGATCCTTCAAACCTATGAAGTTTTTACATATTGGTTTCAATTAAAACTAAAAATGAAATACGTTTCAATTGCTACGATGGTAGGTCAAACAGCAGTAGGCGTATGGAGAGTATTATTACTTGTAAATAAGGCAAGCGTTTATATGTTTGCACTTTCTTCATCTGTTTTAGCGCTGATTAGTGGAATCATTGTGGCGATTTCATATTCCTATGATCATGAACGAGAACAAAAATTAAAAGTTTCTTTGGCAGATGGAAAATATTTGCTTAAAAATAGTTACCATTATATTATTGCGGCAGTTGCAATTACTTTCTATATGCAAATAGATAAGATAATGATTGGAAAGATGATAGATAGTACAGCCGTTGGTATCTATTCAACAGCAACACTTATTGCAGGACTTTGGGAATTTGTTCCTACTGCATTAGTAAATTCATCAAGACCGTTGATTATAGAAGAAAAAAAGAAAAGCGATGATGCATATATTAAAAAATTTCAGATGCTGTTATTAGGAATATCAGTATTATCGTTGGCAGTATCTGTTGGAATGATGCTTCTGGGGAAAGTGGCTATTTTGATAATGTATGGTAGAGACTATCTTGAAGCTACTGCACCATTATCAATACTTATATGGTCAACAGGGTTTGCAATGCTTGGAACAGCAAGAGGTATTTGGCTCGTTACAGAAGGGTATAATAGATACTCTAAAAATATGGTTATTATGGGAGCAATTCTTAATTTTCTCCTTAATTCTTTGTTTATTCCAAAATGGGGAATAACGGGTGCGGCAATTACAACATTGATATCACAAGTTTTTGTTTCCTTAATTGCACCACTATTATATAAGGATACTAGACGATTTGATCGCATTTATTTTGATTCTTTTAAATTGCTCCCGGAAGTCTGTAACAAAGCTAAAGAAGTAATTAAAAAACGTAAATGATAAGTGAAAAGAGGAGGCAGAGGATTGGCAAAAAGATTGGTGTGGATTGATTTGGCAAAAGGCATAGGTGTAATATTGATGGTTATTGGCCATATGCCAAGTATGCCAAGCGTTATACACGATTGGATATTTTCATTTCATATGCCATTGTTTTTCTTTTTATCTGGTTATCTTTTCTCAAAGAAAAAGGTAGCTGATTGCTTTAAGACTAGCATAAAAAATTATTTAAAGCCATATGTTATATACTCAATTGTATTCATTGCGGTGGATTATATTTCCTTTAGAAATACCAATGATTTGAGAACTGCCATTGAGCGTTTTTTACTTGGTCAAGGAGGATTTGATGTACTTTGGTTTTTCACTTCAATGTTTTGGGTTCATAACATATATAATTTTATCGCAGAAACAGTAAATGATGAAAAGTTCAAGAAAGTTGCTATTTTTGTCATATGTAACATCGCATATGGTTTTACAATACTTAAACTTGGTAGCTCATTTAAGTTTATGACTTCTGTTGTTTCAATGTTGTTTTTTGCAACTGGAGTAGAATTCAAGAAACTAGACAGTACTAGAATGGCTAATAAGAAATACTATGGAAGAATGGCTGTCTGGGGGGGGATTGTAAATCTTCTATGTTTAGTAATTATGCACTTGACAGGATGGAGTGTGCTAGATATTAATAGCCAGCAATATGGAAATTTGATGATCACATATATTGCGGCAATGAGTGGAGTTTTATTCATCGTGTACATTTCACGTATTTTGGAAAACTACCGAATTGTGAAGCCAATTATATTTGTTGGCGAGAATTCGCTTTATTTCTTTCCATTAACAACGTATATTCCGGTAAGAATAGTGTCATTGTTAGAACTAAACGGAGTAATAGTTAATGGAGTGGGAAAATTATTATCAAAACTTATAGGGTTTGTATGTACGGCAGTAATTGTTAAGATAAAAAATAGTATAATACAGTTTTATAAATATAAGTAAAGAGTTTGTGACTTGGTAATAGGGAGGGATATATTGTGTGTGGAATAGTAGGCTTTACAGGAAACCGACAGGCGGCACCGATCCTGCTGGATGGTCTGTCTAAACTGGAATATAGAGGATATGACTCGGCTGGACTGGCTGTCCGTGATGGAGAAAATCTGGCGCAGGTCGTGAAAGCAAAGGGCCGCCTGTCCAATCTGATCGAAAAAACAGATGGCGGTAAGGCGTTGAAAGGAACCTGCGGTATCGGTCATACTCGCTGGGCTACCCACGGTGAGCCGAGCCAGACCAATGCACATCCGCATGTTTCCGGCAACTGTACTCGTTCTGGTTCTGGCGCAGTGGAGTCCGAGGTCGTTGGTGTACATAACGGTATCATCGAGAACTATACCGAACTGAAAGAAAAGCTACTGAAGCATGGCTATACGTTCTACAGTCAGACAGATACCGAAGTAGTCATCAAGCTGGTGGACTACTATTATAAAAAGTACAACCTTGGCCCCATTGATGCCATTGCCAAGACGATGGTTCGTGTTCGCGGCTCCTATGCCCTTGAGCTGATGTTCCGCGATTATCCGGGCGAGATCTGGGTGGCTCGTAAAGACAGCCCAATGATTATCGGCATTGCAGATGGTGAAACCTATGTGGCTTCGGATGTCCCGGCAATCCTGAAATATACTCGCAATGTGTATTACATTGGTAATCTTGAGTTTGCAAAGCTGACTCCGGGCGAGGCGCACTTTTATGACCTGAACGGTGATGAAATCGAAAAGCGAACCACTGAGATCAAGTGGGATGCTGAGGCAGCAGAAAAGGGTGGCTTTGAGCATTTCATGATGAAAGAAATCCATGAGCAGCCGAAAGCAGTTCAGGATACTTTGAACTCTGTGATTAAAGACGGTGCCATTGATTTGTCCAGTGTAGAGATCACCGAGGGCGAGATCAAGAACTTCAAGCAGGTTTATATCGTCGCCTGTGGTTCGGCATGGCATGTGGGTATGGCTGCACAATATGTATTGGAAGATATGGCAGATATCCCAGTACGTGTGGAGCTCGCATCTGAGTTCCGTTACCGTAAGATGCCGCTCAATCAGAAGGCACTGGTGATCGTTGTCAGTCAGTCTGGTGAGACGGCAGATACACTGGCAGCACTGCGGTTGGCAAAGGAGAAGGGCATTACCACGATGGCAGTTGTCAATGTGGTTGGCAGCAGCATTGCTCGTGAAGCGGATAAAGTGTTCTACACACTCGCTGGTCCGGAAATCTCGGTCGCAACGACCAAGGCATACAGCGCACAGCTTGTAGCGATGTACAGTCTGGCTGTTCAGTTCGCAAAGGTGAGAGGAAAAATCACAGATGAGCAGTACAACTGCTATATTTCTGAACTGCTGACTCTGCCGGAAAAGATGCAAAAGGTTTTGGGAGATAAGGAACGTATTCAGTGGTTTGCTGCAAAATATGCCAATGCACACGATGTGTTTTTCGTCGGTCGTGGTATTGACTATGCAATCTGCTTGGAAGGCAGCCTGAAACTGAAAGAAATCAGCTATATTCACTCCGAAGCGTACGCTGCGGGTGAATTGAAGCACGGAACCATCAGTCTGATCGAGCAGGGAACATTGGTCATCGGCGTGTTGACTCAGAGTGAACTGTATGAGAAGACCGTAAGCAATATGGTGGAGTGCAAGAGCCGTGGAGCCTATCTGATGGGTCTGACGACTTATGGCAATTATGAAATCGAGGATTAGGTGAACTTCACGGTCTATGTGCCCAAAGTGGATGAACACTTTGTAGGCAGTTTGGCTGTGATTCCACTGCAACTACTTGGTTACTATGTATCTGTGGCGAAGGGGCTTGATGTTGATAAGCCGAGAAATCTTGCTAAAAGTGTTACGGTAGAGTGAAAAAATGAGTGGAAAACGAAACTTAAAGATTGATGAATTGCGCGGAATGCTGATGATATTGGTCGTTGTAGGGCATATTATTCAGTATGTTATGTGCCCAGACACATTCGACTATAATATATTCTTTAGAATAATTTATTCATTTCATATGCCACTATTTATGTGTTTGAGTGGGTATGTAAATCAAATGGTCCATCCAGATATAAATGTCGAACAATTAATAAAAAGAATTATATCTCTTGTAACGCCATTTTTGATATGGGGAATTTTTAGCTCTCTTAAGAATGGAATACAGTATTATGAGATTATCCTTTATCCAGAAAAAGGACTTTGGTTTTTGTGGGTATTGGCAGTAATAAATGTAGCGGTATATATTGCGTACCTACTTGAGAAAAAAGTAGGGCCTGCTGCATATATCTTAATCAATCTGCTTCTTCTGATTATACCTGTTAGTTTGTTTGGAATTGGGTTGGTAAAAATTTACTATACATGGTATGCATTGGGTTTTGTCGCACCAAAATTCTGGAGCAAATTTAAGTGGAAAAAATGGATAAAATGGACTGGAATTTTTGGATGGCCTATAACAGCTGCTTTTTGGGTACGAGGCGCAGAGCCTCTTTTTGCTCACAACTTTAATTTTACAGGAATTTTAGGAAAAGGTTTTGCTGCTTTTTGTAGTGTTTACAGAATTTATTTGGTTCCAGTTCTTGGAATTATTTTTGCATGGACTATCTGGGGGGGTATGGCGTCGCTTCAGGGGTCAATGGTTGAAACTTATAGGAACGCATACAATTGAAATATATGCATTGCAGTATTATTGCTGGGTTACTAGATTTGATAATAAAGTTGTGGATGCAGCTATCTCATTTGTACTTGCGTTAACAGTTCCGCTGTTAATCGCTAAAATAATAGAGAACTCTAAAATTCTTGGATTTTTATTAGTTGGTAGAATTCCCAAAAGAATAAGGGAGTAGAGTGAACCAGTGGTATGAAAGGAAAAACAATGGGAAAATACTTTGGAACCGATGGCTTCCGTGGTGAAGCAGGAATTACACTGACAGCAGATCATGCATATAAGGTTGGACGTTTTTTGGGATGGTATTATAATGCGCTGCGTGAGCGAAACGGTGATAGCAACATTGCTCGCATTGTTATCGGTAAGGATACTCGCCGCAGTTCTTATATGTTTGAGTACAGCCTGGTCGCTGGCCTGACCGCATCTGGTGCAGATGCCTATCTGCTCCATGTTACCACGACTCCTTCTGTGGCTTATATTGCCCGTGTGGATGACTTTGACTGTGGCATTATGATTTCTGCCAGCCATAATCCTTACTATGACAATGGCATCAAACTGATTGACTGCTACGGCGAGAAGATGCCAGAGGAAACCCTGCTGCTGGTGGAGGATTACATCGACGGCAAGCTGCATGTGTTCGATCAGGATTGGTCAGAACTGCCTTTTGCTCATCGTGAACATATTGGCTGCACGGTGGACTATGTGGCAGGTCGTAACCGTTACATGGGCTATCTGATTTCTCTGGGTATCTACTCTTTCAAAGGGGTCAAGGTTGGTTTAGATTGTGCTAACGGTGCCAGCTGGAACATTGCAAAGTCTGTTTTTGATGCTCTGGGTGCTGACACTTACGTCATCAACAACAAGCCTAACGGTCTGAACATCAATAACAATGCTGGCTCTACTCACATCGAGGGTCTGCAGAAGTTCGTAGTGGAAAATCATCTGGACATCGGCTTTGCCTATGATGGTGATGCAGATCGTTGCCTGTGCGTGGACGAAAAAGGCAATGTCATCACGGGCGATCACATTTTGTACATCTATGGTTGCTATATGAAAGAGCGTGGAAAACTGTTGACCAACACTGTGGTCACGACCGTTATGTCCAACTTTGGTCTATATAAAGCCTTTGACGAGCAAGGCATCGGCTACGCAAAGACCGCTGTGGGCGATAAGTACGTTTACGAGTATATGGCAAAGAACGGCTGTCGTATCGGCGGTGAGCAGAGTGGTCATATCATTTTCGCCAAGTACGCAAGTACCGGTGATGGTATTCTGACCAGCTTGAAGATGATGGAAGTTATGCTGGCAAAGAAGATGCCCATGAGTGAACTGGCAGCACCACTGAAGATTTATCCGCAGGTGCTGGAGAATGTCCGCGTGACTGATAAGAAAGCTGCGCAGAATGATCCGGCTGTGCAGGAAGCTGTAAATACAGTAGCTGAGGCTTTGGGCAATACCGGTCGTATTCTGGTGCGTGAGTCTGGCACTGAGCCGGTAGTTCGTGTTATGGTGGAAGCACCTGACCACGATACATGCCAGAAGTATGTTGACGAAGTGGTCAATGTGATTTGCAAAAAGGGATATAAGGCATAAAGTCAATGACGACTCTGGCAATTACCTAGAGCCGTTTTGCAGAGCCTAGCAGTGATTCTGCTACAGCTATTTGGCTATTATGTATTTGCAGCCAAAGGTCTGGATGTAGAGAAGTCGAGAAAACTCGCTAAGAGTGTGACTGCGGAATAAAAGATAGCAAGAGAAAAAAATTATGAACACAACATTACTTATCATGGCAGCCGGTATCGGCAGCCGTTTCGGAACAGGAATTAAGCAGTTGGAGCCAGTAGATGCTTCTAACCATATCATCATGGATTATTCGATTCACGATGCGATTGAGG
>ERZ857827.1373-NODE-1373-length-25433-cov-3.829931_pt1 | contig 25433 bp, 16 predicted proteins | sample MGYA00519761_ERZ857827 | MGnify/ENA primary metagenome ERZ857827 (study PRJEB31778, sample SAMEA3449370) | human gut metagenome | biome: human gut; feature: human-associated habitat; material: faeces | place: United Kingdom | collected 2010/2012 ... | reverse complement strand
CCGCAGCACTTTTCCCGCAAACCAGCGAAGCGCTGTTTGCGGGCGCGAGCGGCCAACTCGGGGTTTTTTGACACTCTGCCGTGAAAATGCGCATTTCCCTTGCCTTTCTTTTTTCTTACTGTTACAATGGACTTTAGGCAAGTGTTAGGAGGAATTTTTATGCAGCAAAAGAAAACCGGCTGGCTGCAAAGCTGGTTTGGCGTTCAGGACATGACCATAGGCCGTCCCATGGATAGCCTGATTCGTTTTTCGATTCCGCTGCTGATCGGCAATCTGGCTCAGCAGCTTTACAATACGGTGGATTCCATCGTCGTAGGCCAATACATCGGCGATACGGCGCTGGCCGCCGTGGGAACGGCCGGGCCGATTCTGAACCTGCTGCTGGTTTTGTTCATGGGCATTGCGACCGGGGCCAGCATTCTTTCGGCCCAGTATTTCGGTGCCCATGACCGGGAGACGCTCAGCCGGGTGGTGGGCGCTTCTATCCTGCTGACCCTGATCAGCGGACTTCTGATGTCCGTCGTGGGGTATCTTCTGTCCCCGTGGCTGATGTCGCTGGTTTCTCCGCCTGCGGACGTGCTGGAAGGGGCTGTCATTTATCTGCAGATCATCTTCATCGGCATTCTGGGCGGCGCGGCTTACAACATTCTGGCCGGTGTGCTGCGCGGTCTGGGCGACAGCCTGATGCCGCTGCTCTCGCTGCTGGTGGCCAGCCTTTTGAACATCGTACTGGATATTTTGTTCGTCAGTCAATTTCACATGGGCATTGCAGGCGTAGCATGGGCCACCATTATCGCGCAGGCGATTTCCGGCGCCATGTGCCTGATCCGTCTCTGCCGGATGCGGCAGGTGGTGGACGTAAACCGTCAAACGCTGAAGCCTGACTGGTCCATCATTGCCAGTTTGTGCTCTTTGGGCGTTCCGGCGGGCATTACGCAGGCCATTTTCTCCCTTTCCGCCATCATTGTCCAAAATCTGACCAATTCCATGGGCACTTCTGTCATCGCCGCCAGCGTGGCCGTTATGCGCGTGGACGGCTTCGCCATGATGCCGAACTTTACCTTCGGCACCGCCGCCACCACCTACGTAGGTCAGAACATCGGCGCTCGCCGGGCGGATCGCATCCGTCAGGGCACAAGGGATCTGATGCTGCTGGCCCTCAGCGTCGCGGCGGTACTGGTTCTGTGCATTCTTTTGTTCGGGCATAATCTCATCGGCCTGTTTACCTCTACCGAGGACGTGCTGGCGATCGGTCAGCGGGGTCTGCGCTGGCTTTCCGTAGGCTATCTCTGCTTTGCGGTCAGTCAGGTATTGCAGGGAGAAATGCGCGGCGCGGGCGAAACCATGATTCCCATGTGGATCAGCATCATTTCCACCGTCATTCTGCGGATGCCCGCGGCCTACCTGCTGGCTTTCCTGACCCGCTCGGACGTGTGGCCTCACGGCAATCCCGACATGCTCTATGCCTCCCTGCTGCTGGCCTGGGTCACCAGTATGCTGATGACCATCATCGCCTACCGCGCAGGCTGGTGGCGGCGGAAACTGCCGGAGGAACTGAAGGAGAAAATATAACTTTCGGCGTTCAAAAGGAGCTGCTTTGTCTGAATTTTTCTAAAGTAATACCGTCCAAATAAGGCGGTGCGATAACGAGCGCATTTTTCGTAAGATATAGCGTCATAAATCAAGATTTTTGCAAGCAGCAGATGGCGGAAAATGCCCCGTTAGCGCTGCTGCCCATACCCGCCGCAGCGGCCCCCCTGCCGGACAGCTCCCCCACGCTGTCCGGCAGAATGTTTGGTAAAAGAAGGGCGTTTCTTCCGGCAAAGTCGTAGGAAACGCCCTGTTTTTTAAGAAAATACCGTACCAATGGTGCGGCGTTCTCTTAAGCATACACTCCAATAAACCGCAGCGTCGGCGCAGCCCTTGCGTCCAGAATGCGGATACGCATCGCGGCAGTTGTCACGCCCTGAAGCGCCACAATCCGCTTGTGCCCGATGACCGTTCCCTTTGCCGCCTGCTGCCATGCGCCGTTTACCTCTGCGTCGATGGCGAAACGCTCCACCCGCTGGCTGCACATCAGCTGCTCCATCAGCACCACCCGGCGGATGGTCTGCGGCGCGTCCCAGCGAAGAATCATCTCCGCCGTGCCGTTTTCGGCTGCGGGCAGGTAATACGCATCATCCGCAGTACAGGCACAGTCAATGTCATGCCCCGGCGCAGCCGGAGAAGCGGTCAGCCTTGCGCCGTCCGCCAGATTCGTGCCGTAGCTGCTGCGAAGGTATTCGCCAAGCTCCCGCAGCCGGGCCACGTCGTTTGCATGGAACAGCCCTTCCCTTGTGGGCGGAATATTCAGCAGGAACGTGGCGTTGCCGCCTACAGACTTCTCGTAGATGTCGATCAGCTTTTCCAGCGGACGCACCTGGTCGTTTTCGCTTTCGTGCCAGAACCAGCCGGGCCGGATGGAAGTATTCACCTCCGCCGGATACCAGATCAAATCCGTTTCGCTCTGAAGCACAGAACGGCTGCCCAGATCCCTGTCCTGCGCATGGATGGTGCGCTGGCGGAAGGACGTATCATCCGCCTGTTGGCTGGCGGAGGCCACCTTCTCGGTGTCCGCCGTGCGGCGGGGCACCACGCTCCATTCGGATTCCCGCGTGTCGCCTGCTTCGTTGCCGCACCAACGGATATCCGGTCCGCAGACGTGAATGCATGCATTCGGCTGCAAACGGCGGATGGCTGCGTAGTAGCGTTCCCAGTCATAGTACTGTTTCTTGCCGTTGGGGCCCTCGCCGCACGCACCGTCAAACCACAAGGAGAACACCTCGCCGTACTGGGTCAGCAGCTCGGTCAGCTGAGCCACAAAGTAGTCGTCATACGGTTTTCCGGTGCCGTAGAGCGGCTGATTTCTGTCCCACGGGGACAGGTACACCCCAAAGCCGATCTTTCCCCGTTGGCAGGCCGCCGCCACCTCGCCCACAATGTCGCCCTTGCCGCCCTTGTAGGGGCTGGCGGCAATCGTGTGGCCTGTGTATTTGCTGGGCCACAGACAGAAGCCGTCGTGGTGCTTGCAGGTGAGGATAAGACCCTTCATCCCGGCGGCTTTTATGCTCTCCACCCACTGATTGGCATCCATGGCCACGGGATTGAATATTGCCGGATTTTCCGTTCCTTCCCCCCACTCCCTGTCCGTAAAGGTGTTCACCGTAAAATGCACAAAGGCATAGAATTCCATTTCCTGCAAACGCAGCTGACGAGAAGCGGGAATGACTTGAATCAGTCGTTTGTCCATTTCGCTCATTTTGATACCTCTTTCTTGTTTTGGGGTTCCAGAATAAACCGCACGTGCCATTTTTTCGCTTATCAATGACCCCCAGCCCCCGCTAAAGAAGCGGGGGCCTCGTGCCGTCTGCGCTGCTTGGCGTGCGCTTTTCCCGGTATGCGTTGGGGGTTTCGCCTACCGCCATACGAAAATTCTTGATAAAATAGCTCACGCTGCCATATCCGACAGCCTGCGAAATTTCTGCTACCGTCAGCGTTTCTTCTTTCAGCAGCTGCTGGGCCTTTTCGACTCGGCGCTTGTTAAAATATTCTCTTGGAGAAAGTCCCGTCATTTCCCGGATCGATTCGCGAACCGTTTTGGCCGGGACAGCCAGTTCCAGCGCAATAGCATTGACATCCAGTTCGCAGTCATCCAAGTGCTCTCCCACATAGCTGACGATCCGAAGCGGAAGAGAACAAGCGTCGGATTGATTGGCCGGCTGACGTTGGCAAAGCAGCGTCAGCCATTCGAGAAAGTCCGTTCTTGAAAAAGCCAGCGTATTTTCGCTGATGAGCCTCGCCCCAAGCGAAAACATTTCGTCACCGGACGAAATCTGCAAGTGATTCATCAGCATGAGAATCACTTGGGTGGAAATAAAACGCTGCTGCGATTCCGGAAAGTCCTGACAACGGTGCTGAAGCTCTTGGCAGGATTGCGTGGCGTCGCCGATGTTTCCGGCAGAAACCGCTTTTAGCAGTTTTTCCGTGACCTGCTGCACCTCATTAAACGGAAGAGCGCAGGCCAGATCATTCAGACTGTCGCGGATTTCTCCCTCCATCCGCAGCGTGACCTGATCGTTGCAGGCATCGTTTAAGGCCAAAAGGATCTCTTTTCCATTGCCAAGCAGCTTTTCATCATCAGCATTCAGAATGACCACGCATTCGTTGGCGGCCGGATAGGGAACGCAGAAAAAACTCAGCCGGTCGTCGGACAGCATTTCGACGGAAAGAAGATAATCCTCTGAAATTTCCTTGCCGGGGAAGGAAAGAATGAGCGGCTGGAAAAGCCCGCCGGTCAGCCGAATGCCCAGCGTTTCCGCCCTGCCGGAGAGACTGCCGGAAAGATTTCCGTTCAGCAGGTGCGTGAAAAACTGACGAGTCAGCAAGCTTTGCTTTTGCCGCAATTCCTGCGCCTGCTGACGCAGCATGGTTTCAGACAGGGTGGAACGGGTCAGAAGCCGGTCAAGCTCTGCCAGTTCATTGGACGAACGGCCGGAAGAAGGAGCCGGGTGCGCCTGATGCCTGTCCAGCAGCATGCGGATAGGGTGGTAGCTCCGCACGGTCAGCAGGTAACACAGACAGGCCAGCAGGAAAACAGACAGCAGGATAATGATGACATTATATTTTTTCATATTGCGGGTGCAGTCATATAGCGGGCTCATCTTCACATCCATAATCAGTCGGAAAAGCCCGTTTGCCGAAGAAACCGAAATCAGGCTGTCGCTGCGCCGTATCCCGCGCGCATCCGGCGTAAACGTTAATTGAAGATAGTCGCTGTTGGCATGAAAAAGCGGTGTGGAATCAAAGTAAAGATGAATCGATCCCTCCAATCCCGGCGCATAGAGGGAAAGCTGTTTCTGCAGCGTGTGACGATGAATGACAAACCCAAAAACGCTGTCCGGTTCTTCCCGATGGCTGGAGTCAATATACAGGGGAACGGCCAGCAGCAAAAGATTCTGGTTGATGGCATAGACGGACATTTGATCCGTCGTGGAGAGAAACTCCCACAGGCTGCCCGGGTCATCCGCCACCAGAGAGAGCGTAGCGTAATATTCAAAGGAATTCATGGAACCGGGCTTCCAAATTTTGGACTCGTCCCGGTAAAAAAGAAAGAGCTGCTCTGCCAGAGGCGTATAGTTCGAAAATTGACGGAGTGCGTCAACCAGCGCATACTGTTCCGTTACGCCCGCATCCCGGCTTCGGCGCTGAAACACGGACGAACGTGAAACGCGCCCGCCAATGTCCTGAAACACCTTCGTTTGCTCTTCCAGATAGCTGGCGGCAGTGGAAAGTTCCACAGCGACGGCTTCATTGATGGACTGGTTCAGTCTCTCCATGGAATTGACATAGAGCGCCAGGCCAATCACAGCGCCGGCAATCAGCGCAATGCTGAGATAGCTGAGCAGATATTGCCATTTAAGCGAAACCTTCTGCTGCATAAAAACACATCCTTTTTGAAAACAGAAGCCCGGAAAAAGGGAAAAGGCAAGGAGGAGAGCCTTTCCCCTTTTAACAGCTTATCAAAAGAAAAAGAAAAGCACAAGGACCCGGAGCCTCTTTTCGAGACTCCGGGCAGAAGCCGGAATGGAAAATCAGTTGTTCTTCTGATAGTTTTCCCAAACCTTCTGATAGATCGCCTGGTACTCCTGGAAGCCCATAGCATCCAGTTCGCTCAGGTAGGCGTCGAACTCATCCAGAGAGCGGTCGCCGTTAATGAAACGGGCAGCCTGTTCCTTCACGTAGGGATCGATAATGGTGGACAGTTCGGTCAGACGATAGGTGTCGTCGGAATCCAGATAGTAAATCACCGGGAAGCCGGATTCCAGAATGCCGGACAGCTTTTCCAGTCCGGACAGACGGAAGTAGTGATCCGGGAATTCAGGATTCAGCACGGAAGGATCCGCGTCCTCGCCCTCGTGATATACCTTGTGGTAGTACAGGATGCTGTCAAACATATCAACAGCGCCAAACTTGGGGAAGAACGTCAGGCAGCCCACGGCATAGCCCCAGTTGTTGTCGATGCCCTTGGGGAAGCGGCTGCTGTCGAAGGGCTTGGAAGCCACGCTATCGGCAGTCGTGACCTTGGTACGGCCCAGATAACCCATCGCTTCTTCACTGCCGTCGACCGGTCCGATCCAGGCAATACGCGCTTCATCGCTGAAGTAGTAGTCCGCGATGCGCATGCACAGTTCGGGATACTTGGTCTGGGCGGACACAGCAAAGTTACCGACCATTTCCGTAGAAACGGGCTTGAACCACTGCGCTTCCGGATTGGTTTCGCTGGTCACGGCGCCCAGCGCCTCCCAATCGGTCCAGTTGGTGACGCCGTAGGAGTCCACACGATTGGCGGGAACAACGCCGATGTAGCCATTCAGCATTTCGCCGGTGATTTCGGTGCTGTCAAGCAGGAAGAAGTTCTTGGAAATCAAGCCCTCATCATACAGGGTTTTCATGGTTTCCAGATAGGTCTTGTACAGGGGATGACCGGCGGGGAGCACGGCTTCGCCGTTCAGCAGAGCGGGCAGAGTGCCGTAGCTGCAATTATTGTCGCCGGTGTTGGAATCGGTATTGAAACCCAGCGCGTTCAGAATATACCAGCCGGGGTTCTGACTGGGCACCTCATAGCCGCCGCCCAGAGGAATCACGTTTTCAGCGCCCACATTGCCGGGATCCTTTTCCTTGAAAGCACGCAGCATATCCACGAATTCGTCCAGGGTCGTCGGCTCCTTCAGGCCGCAGGCGTCCAGCCACGCTTTATTGAGGCTCATACGATCCAGCGTCGTGCCATCGTCCGATTCGCCCAGCTTGGGCAGCGTGTAGATATGGCCGTCAGGGGTCGTGGAAGCCAAGCGAGAGTCGGGATGCTCTTCAAAACGCCGCAGAATGTTAGGAGTCAGCGTTTCATCCATGTATTCGTCCAGCTTCAGCAGCTGGCTTTCTTCCTGACCGTACATATAGATGTTGCTGGTGGTCAGGCCCAGGTTGATCATCAAATCGGGCAGCTCTCCGCTGGCGAACAGCAGGGAAACACGCTCGGTCAGTCCGGCCGCAGGAATCTGTTCTACTTCCAGATTAACGTTCCAGTACTTTTCGATGAACTTCTTAATCCACAGATCGTCCCATTTGCCGCCAACCGCGTCCTGGGCGATCGCCACCTTCAGGGTGATCTTTTCGCCGTCGCTGCCTTCCTTGATGATGGGCAGGCAGCTGTCGTAGTTGATGTAGTCGGGGTGGTTGACCTCGGCAAAGGCGCTGGTCAGAGACAGCAGCATTGCCAGACACAGAAGCAGGGATACCAGTTTCTTCATGAGTGGTTCCTCCTTTTTTATTTTCTCCCGAAATGGCTTCGGGAAAAATTCGCTTTGCAGGGCCGTAAAAGAGCTTAGCCCTTCACGGCGCCGATCATCATGCCCTTGACGAAATATTTCTGCACAAAGGGATAGAGGATCAGCATGGGGGCGGACGAGATCAAAATCAGAGAGTATTTCATGGTTTCCGCCAGATAAGCCCGGCGGGTCAGCGCATAGACCGCTTCAGGATCCAGCGTGGGATCGATGGCCGCCGCCGCCATCTGATTCTGAATCAGGATATTTCTCAGAACCAGCTGCAGGGGGAAGAGATCGCTGTTGGAAAGATAAATCATGGCGTTGAAGTAGTCGTTCCAACGGGCGCTGGCATAAAACAGGCCGATGACTGCCATAATCGGAGTACTCAGGGGCAAGGTAATCTTGAAAAACTGGCCGAATTCAGAGCATCCGTCGATTCTGGCAGATTCGTACAGTTCTTCCGGAATGGAGGACTCAAAGTACACCCGGCAAACCACCATATTGTACACGGAGAAAGAGCCGATCACGATCAGCGAGTAGGATTTGTTCAAAAGTCCAAGGTTCTTCATAATCAGATAGGTGGGCACCAGTCCGCCGGATAAATACATGATCAGCACAAAGTACCAGCTTAAGACGGAGCGTCCCTTCAGCTGCTTTTTGCTCAGCACATAAGCGGCGGGAACCGTCAGGCATAAGCTCAGAAGCGTACCAAGCAATGTATAAATCATCGAATTGCGGAAGCCGACCCAGATTTCAGATTGGTTCAGTGCATTCTGATAAGCTTCCGTGGTAAAGCCCTTCGCCACAAAGGTAACGCGGCCCGCAACCACCTCGGAAGGCTCCGAAAAAGAAGCGATGACGGAAAAGTAAAGGGGATACACGGTTACAATGACGATCAGCGCCATGACGGCCACCAGAACGATTTTCAAAATGGTATCGGAATATTTTCTCATAGAACCACCCCTTACCAAATGCTGATGCTGGATACGCGCCGGGCTACCCCGTTGACCAGAATCAGCAGAATAAAATTAACCACCGTATTAAACAGGCCAATCGCTGCGGAGTAGCTGTACTGTGAATTCTTCAGTCCCTCCTCGTAGGTGTAGGTGGAAATGATCTGGGAGCGGGAAAGGTTCAGAGACTTCTGCAGCAGGAAGGTTTTCTCAAACCCGACGGAAAGAATGCTGCCGCAGGCCAGAATCAGCATGATGATGATGGTAGGCGCAATGCAGGGAATGTTGATATGCCGGATAATATCCATCCGATTGGCGCCATCGATTCGGGCGGCTTCCACCAGATCGGGAGAGACGCTGGACAGGGCGGAGATATAAATGATGGAATTCCAGCCCATATTCTGCCATACGCCTGACCAGACGTAAATATCCTCGAAATAGCTGGCGACGTTGATGAACTCCTGCCGTTCCATTCCCAGCAGGCTCAGCAGGTTGTTGATAACGCCTGAATCCTTGCGCAGGAACAGAAGCACCATGGAGCAGACCACCACCGTGGAAAGGAAGTGAGGCGCATAGGTAATCATCTGAATCGTCTTTTTCACGCCGGTGTGCTGAATTTCATTCAGCAGCAGCGCAAAAATCACCGCGCAAGGGAAGGTCAGCAGCGTATACAGGCTGATACGAAGCGTGTTTGTGATAATCAGTCCAAAATTAGGATAGTTGATAAACTGACGGAAGTACTTCAATCCTGCCCAGGAGCTGCCGAGGATTCCTTTGGAAGGCCGATAATCCTTAAAAGCGATCTGGACGCCGAACAGGGGCAGATAGTTCATCAGAAAAACGTAAATGACGGCCGGCAAAATCAGCACGTACAGCTGCCATCCATTCTTCAGCCATTTCATGCGGGTGCGCCGTCCGGCGCTGCGGAGATCCGTTTGCATTATGTTCATCCTTCCTGCTTTCGCTGGGGCATGTGAGCCGCCTGATGCATTCATTATCGGGCACAACTTAGCGATGCGCAATAAAAAAAACGGAAAAAGCAATATGAAAAATGATGATTTGGCATAAAAACAGCCGTTTTTTATATCGTGAACGCCGTTTTTTTTATTGCAGAGGCAAGGAGGATCAGCGAAAATAAAGGAACGGTGCGATAGGCAAATATCGATTTAGGGGGAAAGCAATGGATACCGTTACCCTTTCTATTTTATCGGAGGAAAAATGCGACCTGCTGGTGGCGGGCGGCGGCGTGGCAGGATGCTGCGCTGCGCTGGCGGCTGCCAAACTGGGGAAAAAGGTTATTCTGATGGACGACTGCGGCGTATTGGGCGGGCAGGCGACTCTGGGCATGGTCGCGCCGATCTCTTCCATTTGCGACCGGAACGGTGAAAGCTTCGGGGGCATTCTGGATGAAATTCTGCAGGAAATGCGCGCCGAATGTGCCAAAGTGGGAGAAGCACAGGGTTATACCTCCGCCCCCTCCCTCCTTGGACTGATATTGACGGAAAAACTGGACCAGGCGGGCGTGACCGTGCACTTCTTTACCAAGCTGGTAGCGGCGGAACGGGAAAATCGACGTATCACCGCCGTCATCGCAGCTGCCAAATCCGGTCTGCGCCGTTACCGCGCTCAGGCGTTTATTGATGCCACCGGCGATGCGGACCTGACCTTTTTTGCAAAGGAAGAAACGGTTCTGGGCAGTGAACCCAGCGTATTTGACGCGCTGGCGCAGGCCGGCCTCGGACAAGTTCACTTTGAGCACACTCAGTACCATTTTCCGGCTTCCGGCGCGCTGCAGCCGGTCTCCGTTATGTTTACGGTTGGCGGCGTCGAGGAACAGGACTGCGACTTGTACGCCGAATACTGCAATCGGCGCTTTACCTATCAGGAATTGGGAACAACAGAGGAAGAATACCGCCAATTTCCCTTTGCAGGCCGGACGGGCTTTGAAAAAAATGGCGATTATCTTCCGCTGCCGCAGGGACGGTTTCTGTTCTTCAAGGGAGTCCGCAAAGGCGAGTATACCGTGAATATGTCTCGCGTTACCGGAATCAACGGCGCCGATGCGGCGTCTCTCGATCGCGGAAACATGGACGCGCAAATGCAGGTGCTTCCCATTCTGGAACTGCTGCGGCGGTTTATTCCGGGCTTTGAGCATGCCTATCTCATTCAGGCGTCCGGCAGGCTCGGCGTCCGAGAGAGCCGCCGATTGCTGGGACGAAGGGTCTTTCGCGGTCAGGAAGCTTTCGATTGCGTTCCCATGCCGGACGTTATCGCGCATGGTTCCTACATTATTGATATACACGATCCAACTGGGAAAGCCATGGCGATTGGCGGCTCCATCCGCGGCAGCGCCTACGATATTCCCTACGGCGCGCTGCTGCCCCAAAATACAGATAATCTTTGGGTGTGCGGACGATGCATCAGTTCCGACCATGTGGCTCACGCCACCACCCGCATCATCGGCACCTGTATGCTCACGGGTCAGGCAGCCGGTACGGCGGCGGCTCTTTGCCTGACGGAAGAAAAAACGAACGGAGAAATAGACGTTGCTGTTTTGCAGCAGAAATTGAAAGCGGACGGCGTCAAACTGCGCCTTTCGGAAGAAGAACGCAGACCGGTTCGCAATGCGAAAAACGAAGTATGATAACAATCGAAAGAAGGTAAAAATCAAAATGAATCATCCAAAAGAAATTTTCTTGCTTTCCAGCACCCACTGGGATCGCGAATGGTATCAAACCTTTCAGGGAATGCGTTTCAGGCTGGTCGATACCATGGACGAGCTGATTGACGTGATGGAGCGGCAGCCTGACTTCGAGCTTTTTTGCTTGGACGGCCAAACAATCGTTCTGGAGGACTATGCAGTCATTGCGCCGGAAAACACAGAACGCCTGAAAAAACTGATGCAGGCCGGGCGTATCAAGGTAGGGCCATGGTATATTATGCCGGATGAACGGCTGGTTTCCGGCGAGAGCATTATCCATAATTTTCTGCGCGGCCAGAAGATTGCGTCCGCGTGGGGCGTGGACACCTGGAAATTTGGTTATCTGTGCGATATCTTCGGTCACATTGGCCAGCTGCCGCAAATACTGAAAGGGTTTGGCATAGAGGGCGCTTACTTGGGCCGCGGTCTTGGTGCCGAGGATTGGAAGGGCGGATTCATCTGGCAGGGGCCGGACGGCAGCTCTGTGATAGGCTATTTTGACTGTTACGCCAAATTTACGTTGGATGTGACCTATCGCTACGGTACGCCGGAATACGAAGCAGCTTTGAAGGCTGAACTGGAACGCCATGTAAAGCTGGATACTACGCCTGTGCTCGTATTGGCGGACGGTTCCGATCATACGCCCATTCATCCGCAGACCAACAAAATGCTGGCAGATATCCAAAAGCTCTATCCCAATGCAGCGATCCGTCATGATTCTCTGGAAAATATGGCCGCTTCTATGGAGGCATATCGCAGCCAGCTTCCTGTACGCAAAAATGCACTGATCGATCCTGCCAAGGATAAGTCTCTTTCTCTGCGCGTGGTATCTCACTCTCTTTCCAGCTATTATCCATTAAAACTGCAAAACGATCAGTGTCAGAACCAACTGGAAAAGCTGGTGGAGCCGCTGTATGCGCTGGCCTGCCTGAACGGCTTGAAACTGCGTCCGTCCTTTTTGGAGCTGGCATGGAAGTATCTGCTGCAAAATCAGCCGCATGATTCGATTTGCGGTTGTTCCATCGACCAGGTTCATATCGATATGCGTTACCGCTACGATCAAGTGAAAGAAATTGGCGCAGAAATTCTGGAACGCGCTTCCGAATGCCTTTGGCAAAAAGACCCGAAGGACACTTCGCTTTCTCTCTCGGCGCTGAATCCATTTCTGTATGACTGGACTGCGCCTGTGCGAATGGAGCTTCCTTTCCCCAAAGACTTTCCTGCGGCATTTCAGGAAGCAGCCGGTTACGAGCAGCGTTTTGCTTTCCGTCTGTATGATGGAGACAATCATGAAATTCCCTATCAAATTCATCGGATTCGTCGTGATGTTACCAGAAGAATACAGGCGCAGCAAAACCAGCTCGTTGATATGTATGACATTTCTGCACTGCTTCCGCTGAAGGCACTGTCAACAGCGCATTTCCGTGTGGAGCCTGATCCGCGTCCGGTCCGTTTTTCCGGTCATTCCATGCAATGGGGCGCGAATTGGTGCGACAATGGTTTGGTGCGTATCGACATTTGCAACGACGGAAGTCTGACATTGACGGATGACCGGACGGGTCAAGTCTATTCCAGCTTGAATCGTTTTGTTGACGATTGTGATGCCGGAAACGGCTGGTTCCATGACGAACCCGTGAATAACGAACTTCGTCTGACCGATACTGTCTGCACCATCCGCCGCATAGCCAGCGGCCCCGTCTGCGTAACGTTTGCCATCCATCAAACGCTGAAACTGCCCAAAAGCCGTTTGGATCAGGAAGAAGCAGCGCTTACATTCAAAACGTCTGTAACGCTGTGGGCCGGAAAGCCTTACGCAGATATCCATGCAGCCATCGAGAATCCCGCAGCGGATCATCGCCTGCGTGTTCTCTTTCCGCCCGGGAGCACCTCTCGCCGCTATAAAGCCAGACAGACTTTTCATTTCACGGATCACGCGGCAGGTCAGGCCGAAGACAGGCTGTGCTGGGATGAAATGGATGCAGCCGAAAAGGATACAACCGGTATCTTATACAGCCGAGACGTGCAGCGCGGCTTAGCCTTTGTATCGGCGGAAGGCTTTCATGAAGGCGGCATGGACAAAGAAGGCGTATTGGCGCTGACGATGCTGCGTTCCTTCAGCCGGGTCTTTCTGGCGGATGAGCCGCATGCCTGCCGTTTAATCGGGAAGCATACGTTTCACTATGCCATTATCCCGCTCTCTCAAAAGGAAGACGCCGGAAGCCTGCTTCACCTGCAGGAACAGCTGGCCGTCGCACTGCCTCATCAGCTTGGACACGCGCAGGCCGGCTGGGGAAAATCCATGCTGAAGCTAACGCACAATCGTCTGATGGTAAGCGCCATAAAACCGCCGGAGGATGGAGAAGCAGGCAGTCTGATCGTGCGTTTGTGGAATCCCTGCTGCGAAGCGGCAGAAGACACGCTGGAGGTCGGGTTTGCGCTGCAAAAAGCCGACAGGATTTCTTTGGACGAGCGCAGAACGGAACCTCTGTCCGTGAAAAAGAACAGCGTATTGATTTCCATCGGTCCATGGGAGCTGGTGACGCTTCGTTTGAAAAAGGAGGGGGGAATCCATGATTGATAAGCTTGCTGATAACCGTGTCTATCGAAGCTATTTAGGCGGCAGCAGAATCGATGAATTTCTGACCGGACTGCCAGGAAAGGATGGCTCCTATCCTGAGGATTGGCTGGCCTCCACGGTTGAGGCTTTCAATCCCGGCCATGAAATTCCGGGGGAAGGTTTGGGGCGCACTGTAGATGGAAGGCTGATTCGCGACCTCGTGCCGAACGGGCTGCCCATTCTGGTCAAGCTTTTGGATGCAGCGCAGCGTCTGGTCATTCAGGTTCATCCGACTCGCACATTTGCCAGGGAGCGCTGGCATTCTCCCGTTGGAAAAACCGAAAGCTGGTATATTCTCAAAGCGTCGCCGGAAGCCTGCGTCTACATTGGCTTTCAGCCCGAGATTACCCGCAGGGCATGGGAAGAATGTTTTCAAACACAGAATATCTCCCGCATGCTTGGCTTTCTGCATCGTTTTTCTGTGAAGCCCGGAGATTGCATCTTTGTGCCGGGCGGTGTGCCTCATGCCATCGGCGGAGGCTGTCTCATGATCGAAACGCAGGAGCCTTCCGACCTGATGGTCATTCCCGAACGAACCACGCCTTCCGGCATCGCGCTGGCAGATTCAAAGCTGCACGGCGGTCTTGGCTTTGAGGGAATGATGGATTGCTTTTCCTTTGAAGGAGCGACACGGGAAGAAGCGCATCACCGCTTTTTTATGCAGCCGAAACGATTGGATGATTCCTGCTCCTGCTTGCTGAACGGCCGGGAAAACGGACTATTTTCCGTTATACGCCTATCGGTCTGCGGCAACTACACACGCTCTTTCTCTCAAGCCATGGGAATCGCTGTCGTTCTCTGCGGCCATGGCACGCTGGAGCTAAATGGCCAGACGGTTGAAGTATCTTCAGCGGATCGTCTTTTGCTGCGAGACCTCAATCAAGGGGATCTGCATATTCACGGCGAGCCATTAGATATTGTGCTTGCGCTGCCCGATTGACCGGCAAATGTAAAGGAGGAACCGCATGTCAACTCCCATGTATATGATCGGAAACGCCCATTTGGACCCTGTATGGCTATGGCTGTGGCGGGAAGGGTATCATGAAGTGCTGGCTACTTTCCGTTCGGCTCTGGATCGGCTGAACGAAACGCCCGATTTTGTTTTCACATGCGCATGCGCCTGTTATTATGAATGGGTGGAAGAAAACGATCCCCTCATGTTTGAAGAGATTCGCCAGCGTGTGGCAGAAGGCCGTTGGGGTATCGTAGGCGGCATGTGGATTCAGCCCGATATGAACCTTCCCTCCGGCGAATCCATTCTTCGCCAGACACTCTTTGCGCAGCGCTTTTTTCATCAAAAATTCGGAAAAATCGCAACCGTCGGCTACAATGTGGATACTTTCGGCCATAATGCAATGACTCCGCAGCTTCTTCGGCTTTCCGGCATGAGCAGCTATGTCTGGATGCGTCCTTCCGTAATCGAAAATGGAAATATTCCGGAAGGTCCCATGATTTGGGAGGGGACGGACGGAAGCCGTGTAACAGCTTATCGGATTTATGGCGAATATACGACTGCGCATCATATGCCGGAAAAAATCGAAAACGTCCGCAGTTTGGAAGAACGCATTCACAAACCTGTTATGTGCTTCTACGGCGTTGGAAACCACGGCGGCGGCCCCACCATTGAAAATCTTCGTCAGATTGCAGAATATCGACAAACTCACGGTTCTTTGCTTCCCTATGGCACCCCTATGGACTATTTTCATCTCTTGGAAAAAGAAAAAGTAGCGCTGCCTGTATGGAAAGGAGAATTGCAGCATCACGCGAGCGGCTGCTATTCCACCCATTCAGCCAGTAAACTGCTTCATCGCAAAGCAGAAAACGCCATGCTGCGCATGGAAAAGCTGGGTGTGCTCTCTCGTTGTCTAACGGGGCATCAGCTTCAAAAAGCCTTTACGGATCAAGCATGGAAAACCCTGTTGTTTAATGAATTTCACGATATTCTGGGCGGCTGCTGTCTAGCTGAAGCACTAGAGGAAGCGCAGCAGCAGCTTTGCGAGGTTCTCTCCATTGCGGATCGAGAAGAAAATGCCGCATTGCAGTGTATTTCATGGCGAATCGATACCATGAAAGGTCATCCGGAGCGCATACGTTCCAAGGAAGAAGATTGGTCTCTTTGGGGCATTAGCGGCCAGGGAACGCCTGTCGTTGTATTTAATCCGCATGCGTTTGAAACAACGGATACGATATTGATTCATCGTCCTGTTCAGGCGGTTCGAGATGATGATGGCGGCCTCGTCCCCGCCCAGGTTATCCTCGCTTCCAGAACAAATGGCGAGCATGATCGATGGGACAGCATTTTCCGGGCACGGGTGCCCGCACTGGGATACCGCGTCTACTGGTTATTTATGGAAAAAAGCAGCCCGGTTTCATCCCCGCTGAGCGCATCGCAGGATCGTCTCGAAAACGAGCAGCTTCTGGCACAATTCAATCCAAAGACCGGCGCATTATTCCGCCTGATTCATAAGAAAACAGGCTGCAGCGTCCTCAGCGGCGCATCCTCTACCAAGCTGATCGATATTGAACATTGCGATACATGGGCGCATGGTGTTTTTTGTTTCGATCAGGAGGCGGGAAAATTCGAATGCACAGAAATCAAACTGGAGGAAGCCGGGCCGGTACGGGCGGTGCTGCGCGTAACAAGCCGACATAACCAGTCCATCCTTTGTCAGCGCTATATTCTTTATGCCGATGCAGACCAGTTGGAGGTGGAAACAACGCTGGATTTGCATGAAAAACATAAACTGGTGAAGCAATGTTACCCTACAGACTTCCGACAAAATTTTGCAGAAATTCCTTATGGAGTGATTGAACGGGCGCCTAACGGCGATGAAGAAGCTCATCAACGCTGGACTGCCGTTCAGGGGGTCTCCGGCGGTCTGGCCGTGCTGAACAACGGAAAATACAGCTACTCTGTTTCAAATGGCGAACTGAGGGTTACGCTGGCCAATACTTCCATTTTTGCCGATCATTTCGGCCAGGCCTATCGTGACGACCACTGCGAATATATGGATCAGGGTCGGCAACAGTTTCGTCTGACGCTGGTTCCCTATGCAGGCCGCTGGGAAGACGCTCTGCTGACCCAGCGAGCCGAAGCGCTTCATCAGCCGCTTCCGCACATCGTGGAAACATATCACTCCGGCCCGCTGCCCACCCTGTTTGAAGGAATTCGCCTTTCTTCACCGGGTATCGCGGTTCGCGCATTCAAACGCAGTGAGAACAATCAGGGAATGATCCTTCGCGCCGCCGAATCAACAGGTCAAACCCAGAATGTCTCCATCTCGCTTCCTCTGCTGGGCCGCCATTTGATGCGAAAATGGAAACCGTTTGAAGTCAAAACCTTTTTTCTGCCGGACGATTTGGCGTTGGCAGAATGGGAAATTCCGTCAACAGAGTTAATGGAGGAAGGCAATCCGTAAAACTGCCCTTTGGCACTGTACTTTTTCACTTTGCGAGCGACGCAACTTCTTTTGATGCCGTGTTCATTTTTCAACGGTTGCCTTCCCAAAGCATCGCATCCATTTCAGCGTTTTTACGAAAACGCGGCCTCACGCCGATCGGACATCGAAGCGAGGCCGCCAAAGGCTCTTGATTCCCATGGATATTTTTTATCTGTCCGCTGACGAATTTTGTCAGTGGGGCATCCGGAGGCTCCTAAGCCAACTCTTTACCGTTGATTCATTCAAACAGCGTCTTGGCCAATTCCGGTTTCAGCTCCTTGCTGTTTCTGTCCACCAGTCCGAAATCCCGAACCTTGTAGCACCAGTAAGCGTAGCCGATTTTCATTTGCCGGAGGACATCCACCAAATCGTGAATCCACTTGGATGCGGCATTTTCATCGGCAAGGGAAATCACGCCAAACTCCCCGCAATACAGGGGCTTTCCTGTGCAGCGTATAAATTCGCGGGCAGGGCGAAGGCGGCGCAGCATGTCTTCCCGGTTGTTGTGCGTTAGCAATACGCCCGGACAACGAGCCACATAATCAGGATGATCCTTTACATAGTGATACAATTCTTCGCCAAAGAAACAGGGATAATCGTAGGCATGATGGAAAGCATGCATATCCTGATCAAAGGGGGCCATCTGATGGGTAAAGGCATGAGGATCATAATAATGGAAATTATAGATCAGATTCGGATCGTCCATCAGATGCAGCTCCGCCAGATGGTTCACGTCGTTCATGCGGTTGCTGCCAACGTAAATTTTACGGTTCGGCTCCCGGCTGCGAATCGCCGCCACGCCCATGGGGTACATTTTGTTCCATCCGTAGCCCGTGCCGTCCGTTACTTCGTTGAGCAGTTCGTAGCGCAGGCCTTCTCCATGGGTTTGCAGACGGGCGCTGACTTCATCCCAGATGGAAATAAAGCGCTGTTGATTTTCCGGCAGGAACAAAGGGTTTTCCGGCAGCAGCGGATCGCAGCTCATTCCATCGATATAGTGCAGATCCAATAGAACGCCCATGCCCCGGCGGTTACACCATTCGATGCATTTTTCCATATAATCGTAGGTTTCATTGCAAATGGCGCTGCTTTCAAAGGGCAGACGGATATGGTCCGCGCCCCATTGCGCGATGCGGTCAATATCCTCTTCTGTAATAAAGCTGGCCAGATGGCTGGAAAGATCGTCCGTCAAATCCTGATACTGACTCATCCATCCACCTACATTGATCCCCTTTTGATAAGTAAACTCCTTCATTGCTTTTTCATCCTTTCTCGATACTCGCTGGGAGTACAGTTTTCTCTCTTCTTAAATGCCGTAAAAAAACTTCTCAAATTCTGGTAGCCGCACTGTTCGGCAATTTCATACACAGGCGCTTCCGTTTGGATCAGCGCTTTTTTGGAAATTTCCATGCGTTCCGCCGTGAGCCATGCATGCAATGTCTGTCCTTTTTTTTTCTTAAAGGTGCTTCCCAAATAGGCCGGGCTCATGTAGAACATTCGGGCCAATTCGTGCAGGGAATAGCTTCCGGAGGGATTTTTCTGAAACATGGTCATGATCCGCTCGGAAACGCATTCCGGCCTTCTGTCGCGAATCGCCGCCAAGTACTGAGAAACCTTCCGGCAAATGCTGGCATACCAGTTTTCCAGCGCGGAAATATCATAGGTTTTCAGCAGCTCTACCACATTCAGTTCGCCGCCCAACGCCTGATTTGCGTCTCCCCCCTTTTCCGAAACGCTTCGCATGATGTGAATCAGTTCTTCGGTAAACAATGCCCTCTTCATCTGTTCATTGCAGGGCGTTGTCTGAAAGAAAGAGAACAGACTGCCGACCTGCTTTCGGATTTCTTCCATATTTTCTGACACAATGGCCTCGTCCAAAGCAGTATGATCCCATAACTCAATCTTTTTCCATGCGCCCGGTTCATCCGCCCGCGGAAGCATTCCGGTGTGGAGGATCGTATTCTGCGGCAGCAGCCATTTGCTGTTCAGCAGACGGCAGATGTCCTGATAGCTTTTAGCGATCGAATCGATGGAGGATAGTTTTTCTCCGTAAGCGACTGTCACCGAACGGTCGTTTTCGGAAAAAACATCTCTCAGCAGGCAGGCTTCTTCTTCCGGGTGAACGCAGTTGCTCTGATAACAGGCAATTTTGGTTTCGTCCACAACGGCGGCCACAGTGGTTTCATTTTGCAATTCCTCTATAACGTCGCTGTAGCTTCGGCCATCTTCCTCCAGCGTTTCGATGATAAACAGCCGCCCAGCGCAGCAGGGCGCAAAGGACGCCAGTGCGGAGGTCTCCCCTGCAAATCTGTTTTGCAGCAGACGCAATAATTGCAGCTCCCGCCGCTGCTTTTCGCCGCACTTGAGCTGGTGCATAATCAGCTTTTCATGGTTCAGATCCTGAACGGCTTCTTCCATTGCTTTCCAGAGCTCGGCCTCGTCAATCGGCTTCAGCAGATAGGTACGAATCCCCTGCTGCATGGCCCGCCGCGTGTAAGCAAAGTCCCCATACCCCGTCAAAACAATTCGCCCGACTGTAAAGCCCTGACGTTGAATTTCTTTCAAAAGCTGCAAACCGTCCATCCGCGGCATCCGAATATCCGTAATGACAATATCGGGCGCCGCAGCGTCCATCATTTTCAGCGCCTCCGCACCGTCGCAGGCTTCCCCGGCAATTTCATAGACGTTCCGGGTGTTAAGCAGCATTCGAAGATGCTGGCGTACCTTCGGTTCGTCATCCACAATCAGGACGCGCATGCACTGCCTCCTTCGGCAAAAGAATTTTCATGGTCGTGAATTCGTTTTCGCGGCTTTCCCAAAGAAATGCCGCTTTGCCGTTGTAATACAATTGAAGCCGATCATAAACGTTCTTCAGTCCGATGCAGGAACCGGAAGTTCCTACCGGGCGGCTCAGGCTTTGACGAAGTTCCTCCTGTTCCAATTCGTTCATTCCGGCGCCGTCATCGTGAACGGTCAGGCTGATCTGTTCATTCGCCGTCTGAACGGCAATGGACACCGTGCCGCCGCAGGATTTCATCGCAATTCCGTGAATCACCGCATTCTCAACAAGCGGCTGAAGCAGCAGGTTGGGAATCTCCGTTTGCAGAAGCTGCTGCTCCACATCCAAACGATAATGAAGCCGATCGCCATAACGGAATTTCTGAATTTGCAGATATTCCTCTACAAAGCGAAGCTCGTCCCGCAGCGCAATGGTTTCTCTTTCCCAGGAGGCCAGCCGCCGCAGATTTCTGGCAAGCAAACGAAGCACCCGTTCGGTTTCGTCAAAATTATCGCGGATGCCATATTGAATGGCCTCCAAGGCGTTGAACAGAAAATGGGGGTTGATCTGGCTTTGCAGCGCATTCAGCTGCGCTTCTCGCTGGGCCAGCTCCGCTTCCTTTTTCTGGATACTGATCCTTGCGTTTTCCTCCACCAGATCCGTTAATCGATCCATCATGCGATTAAAGCTGACAGCCAGACTGGCGACTTCGTCATCCCCTTTCACCGGGATTCGCATGGAAAAGTCTCCCGATTTCATATCCGTCATCACATGCTGAATTTCCGAAAGACGGGAAGTAAGGCCGAAGGAAAAAATAATGGATAATAAAAGCATCAAAAATACCATAACCGCCCCCAGCAGGAGCAGGTAAGATATATTGGCCCGCGCCACCAGATCGATTTCTTCCAAAGATACGGTTCGCATCAGCTTCCAGCCGTTTCCGCCGTCGTTGACGCGAAAGGAAACGAAAAAGGCTTTCTGCCGGTGGCCGTTGAGCTCCAGCGTATCGTTTTCGCCGATAAGCGTTTCGGTCAGTTGTCTGCCGGTCAGCTCCTCCGCCGTACTCAGCACGATCACGCCGTCGCTTTGAATCATGCTGACGCTTCCCATATCGCTTTCTTCGCCAATCAAATTCAGCAGCCGCTTCTGATCCAGCTCCAGACAAAAAAGCCCGACCGTTTTGCCATAAAGCCGCAGTCCTCTGGCAGCCGTCAAAATTGGGCCGGAGGAATCGGGTTTCCATTCCAGTATCCACACGCGGCGTTCCTGTTCCAGCCGTTTCAGCAAATGGCTTTCCCAGCTGTCCTCTTCCAGACGGCAAAGCTCCTGATTGTTTGTGACCACCATGGGGTTGACCGTATAGAGCTTGGCGGCCAGAATCTCCGGATGCAGCTTCCGATAGTTGTCCAGAAGCGGCCGCACGGTACTGTAATAGCCGCCGATGCTGGATTCCGGGTATTGATAATTGTGATAGAGGTAATACCACAGGTCAATATTGCTGCATCCGTCTTCCAGTACGTCGCTCAGGCTGCCAAGCGTAAACTTCATATTTTCGCCCAGCACTTCCAGATTGGAAAGGGTTTCCTTTTCCTTTTGCTCCGTATAGACATGATCCAGAAAATTCAAAAATACAATTCCCAGAATCATGCAGGGAACGACCAGAATCAGCGCATAGGAATAGAAAAGCCTGGTTCGAATATGACGAAAATGGCGGCCTTTCTTTCTGAACACGGCGTGTTTCATAGCGTTCCCCCATTACAGTATAGCCCGGCAGGAGCCTTTCGGCTCCCGCCAGGCTATGAATATCAGTCCTGTCCCCAGATAGCCATCCGCTCCACGATCGCGTCGTGCATAGCATCCTCCCACAGGTTGATCTTGCAGTCATTATACAGCTTATCAACAAAGGAAGTAAAGTTGGCTTCGAAATCTTCGTCTGTTTTGCTCATCACAATATTGGGAGCCTCGGTGTGACGGAGGGTATTGGCCTTGGTGTTCGCCAGATCCGCGTCGGAACCGGATTCGATCACCAGCGTCCAGGCATAGCCGTAAGGCGTGGGGGTGCCGGTGGTATCGAACAGGTCGCCCCAGCAGGTAACATGGTAGGCGTCCAGCGCCTTTTTGGTTTCATCGTCCGCAGTCTGATAGAAGGCTTCTTTGTTTACGGGAGTAGCATAGTCGCCGTCATCCAGCTTCATCGCGCCATAGTAGAGGGGCCACCAGTTCAGGCAGGCGATTCCTTCGCGATAACGGTAGGTGGGATCAGAAGCGTACTGATTTTTGACTTCGTCCTTCCAGACGCGCTTGCCGTCGATTACGTCGTAATGCACGCCTTCGATACCCCAGTTCAGCAGCACATTTCCTTCGTTGCTGGCAATATAGTTCAGCACCTTCATGGCCAGCTCCGGTTCCTTGCAGTTGACGGAAATGCCCACGCCATTGTCATAGCTTTCGCAGTAAACGTTGCTGCGATCCTGAATGGACTCGTCCAGCACGACGGGGAAACGGGCATAGCAGCGCTCGGGCATACCGGCAGCGCGCAGGGCCGCTTCGGGCTCGCTCATCAGGTTGGCGTTGTAGATGGTCGCAAGCACACGGCCGCTGGCAACCTGACTGTTGAATTCGTCGTACTTGGTGATGAAGGCGTTCTCGCTCAGCAGGCCCTCGTTATACAGGGTGTTGAGGTATTTGAGATAAGTCTTGAAGTAGTCGGTGGTATTAAAGTAGGTCACGTCGAAGGTCTGCTGGTCAATGTAAGCATCGGAGTCGTCCGTAAAGCCGTTGATCCACAGGGCAGGGTTATTCACGGTCTGGTTATAGCCCCAGCTGTCGGCCCAAATACCCCACGGAATAAAGGAAGTGCCGTTCAAATCGGGAACCATGGCCAAATAATCCTTCAAAGCCTGATGCACGTCATCCAGCGTCTTGATTTCAGGCCAGCCAAGCTTTTCCAGCACATCATACTGCACCAGCAGGCAGGCGCTGGGATCCGTCAGTTCTTCGGGACGATTCTTGGGAGAACCAATCCAATATACCTTGCTGTCAGCCGGATAGCGCAGCTTGTTCAGGGACGTGCCCCAGGCATTCAGAATATCCTGACCATCGCTTTCCAGCAGATCATCAAGAGGAATCAGCGCGCCTGCCTCGATCATGCGCTCGTCAACCCGGAACATGATATCGGCATAATCGCCGCTGGCGATCATGGTAGCGATTTTCTCCTCTTTGCTCATGCCGGAGATGACTTCGATTTCCAGATTCACATTGAGGCGGTCTTCCAGATATTGAATGGTAGGGGCGTTGTTAATGAGTTCCTGATTCAGTTCTTCGGTAAAGTCGAAGACGGTCAGCGTGGGACGGCCGGCCTCGGCAATAGCGCTCAGGGGCGCCAGGCTCAGGGCAATCACAAGCGCAAGCAGAAGGGAAACCAACTTTTGGGACTTCATACGGGTACCTCCTTTTATTTTATCCTCGCCGCGTCCGGCGGCGTTGACAACGAATGATTCAGCCCTTGACAGCGCCAAGCGTCATACCTTGAATAAAATACCGCTGCACAAAGGGATAAACGCACAGAATCGGAACCGTGGCAACGACGGTGATCGCCATGCGGATGGACTGTGGCGTACTGGTAATCGCTGCGCCGTTCGTGAGTTTACTCTGCACATCCCGGTAATTCTTAATGGAAGAGGTCGATTTGCTGAGCACCTTCACCAGTTCGTACTGCAGCGTGGTCAGATCGGTTCCCTTGGTATAAATATAGGTGTCATACCAGCTGTTCCACTGGTCTACGGCGGTAAAAAGAATCAGGGTAGCGATAATCGGCAGGCTCAGGGGCAGAATCACTCTCAGATAAATGATGAAGTCGTTGGCTCCGTCAATCTGAGCGGATTCCACCAGAGAATCCGGAAGTTCGTCAATGAAGGTTCGGGTAATCAGCACATAGAAGGCATTGAGCATGAAGGGGATGATATAGACCAGAAAATGATTGATCAGTCCCAGACCCCGAATCACAAAATAATAAGGAATCAGTCCGCCGGAGACGTACATGGAGACAACCACCATTTTCTGCAGGAGTCCCCGCAGCACGAACTTCCGTCTGCTCAGCGTATAGGAGAACATAGTGATATAGATCACGGAGACCGCTGCGCCGATCACCGTGCGCAGAATCGAGTTGGTAAAGGCTTTCAGCAAATTGCTCATTTGAAGAATCTGCTTCAGGTTATTGAGCGTAAAGGCTCTGGGCCAGAAATAGACTCCTCCGCGCAGCGTGTCCAGCGGCTCGTTCAGGGCAAGGACAAAAACATTCCAGAAGGGGTACAGCGTCAAAAGCGCCAGAAGCGTCAATATCATGTACAGGAAAATATCAAATGCCCGATCCCGACGGCTGACCTTGATAGAAGAAGTTATTTTAGTCATTTTCACTCGCTCCTTCCCTTACAGAATACCGCCGTCCACGACCCGGGAGGACAGCTTGTTGGCAGACCACACCAGAATCAGGCTCAGCAGCGAGTTAAAAACGCTCAAGGCGGTGCTCATGGAATAGCGGCCCATCTCCAGACCATAGGTATAAGCATAAACCGACAGATTCTGAGAATAATTGATGGTCATATCATTGCCCATCAGGTAGCTGGGATCAAACCCCGTCGAGTTCAGCAAATTGCCGACATTCAGCACGAAAAGCATCATAATGGTTGGGAGGATGCAGGGAATGGTAATATAACGAATTTTGCCAATCCTTGTGATGCCGTCCAGCGTTGCGGCTTCATACAGCTGGGGATCAATGGCGGTGATGGCTGCCAGATACAAAATGGCATTCCAGCCCATTTCCTTCCAGACCTGCGCTACCGTCACAATGCCCCAAAAGGATTTTTCCTTGGACATAAAGGAAACGGCTTCTTTCAGAACGCCCAGCCGAAGAAGAATGTCGTTCAGCAAGCCCTCCGAGGAAAGAAAGGTGTAGAAAATATTGCTGACAACAACCCACGAAATAAAGTGCGGCAGGTAGCTGATTGTCTGCACGCTGCGCTTGAAGGTCTTGTTTTGCACCTCACTGAGAAAAACAGCCAGCAAAATCGCGCAGCAAGTCCCAAAAACGATATTCAGGCCGCTCATGCAGAAGGTGTTACGAAGGATTTCATAAAAGCGCCTGTCCTGCAGAAACTCTGAAAAGTACTTGAGTCCAACCCATTCAGAGCCAAAAATGCCGTAGCGCGGCTTATAGTTTTTGAAGGCCATCAGCCATCCGCCAAGGGGCAGATAATTGAAAATGATCATCCAGACTAAAAAAGGAAGCGACATGAAAACCAGTATTTTTTGTTCCCACAGGCGAAGGAAGAAGCGCTTTATCCTTCCTTCTTTCAATGACGTTTTCAAATTCATTCCTCCCGCAGTGTTTCTTTAGGGGTATTTGTCCGGTAGAAGAGGGCCCCTTTTTGTCTACTCGTTTCTTTCAAGCATCCTTATCATAAACGCAGGAGGAAAAACGTTCAATGTCATAAACGAACCAAAAAGGTGAAAAAAAGCATAATGGTTTTTTCAGCCTGTCAAAAACCCCAAGTTGGCCGCCCACGCCCGCAAACAGCGCT
>ERZ857827.1372-NODE-1372-length-25434-cov-6.914733_pt1 | contig 25434 bp, 36 predicted proteins | sample MGYA00519761_ERZ857827 | MGnify/ENA primary metagenome ERZ857827 (study PRJEB31778, sample SAMEA3449370) | human gut metagenome | biome: human gut; feature: human-associated habitat; material: faeces | place: United Kingdom | collected 2010/2012 ... | reverse complement strand
CTACAATTTAGCGGCGGCCTGTCTGTGTGTATTTGTTGATTGGTGGAGGGTATCCCTATGGCTAGTTTGCTAACAGATATTTTTAAAATATGAAAAATCATAATGATTTCTACCACCTTTTCTGTTCGTAACACATATGTCTAAGGTATCATGATACCACGATATTTGGCAGCGACATTTCTAAATCCTTTAAGGATTTCGTGTCATCCCAAAAGTACTGCCTTTGTCTGAAATGGTTCAAAAAATCTAACACCTATCTTAAGTATTATAGTACATTCATCGTAATCCTACTGTCATTCTTATCAGTGATATATTTTACGTTTTTGTAATTTTGTAATAATGCATGATGATAGATAACTTTTGAATGCTCCTCATCTTTGCAATATATCTCAACATATTCACAATCACTAACCAAAAGCAACAATTGACAATCACCATTGATAAAATCATTGTAGGTTGAAATATCTTGAAATTTTCCATCAGAATAATATGCTTGCAGTTTTACAAAAACGATAAAATGGTTTAATTGTATCTTTTTGGCGAAATCCTTCCCATTCATTTCCATTGTGTCAAAAAATTCTTTATCACCATTTTCACTCCAAACTTCTTCTTGATTTTCCACTACTTTCCAATGATACGCATCAATTTTTATACAATTCAATATTTTCCATAATGAATCAGTGGTTTTTTGTGGTATTTCAAATTCTACTCCTCTGATCATAATATATCCTCAACTATCCAAAAATCATAATTAGCGCATTTTCAATGCCAGTTTCTAACGGAGTAAGTAAAAAAACATTTGCAACACCAATTCCAGTAGCATCATCTGCAACTATAGAAATCACAACAAACACATGCTGCCACTATTCCAACAATATTGCCTTTTGTTCTGCAAATGTGATATTACGACGAGAGTAAAATAATAAGTTTTTAACAGTTCTAGTTATTCCTGTTCCATTATTTTTTTAGCGATACAGACACATTCATCTACGCTCTTAGTAAAAGTTGTTCCGAATGCTTTCGAGAAAACCTCGTAGATTATCATACCGTTTTGCTCTATGCTATGTTGAAATTTTAATAAAACTTCCCTGCTCTCGGTATCATATTCATCCGATGGGGCGTGGTTTAACAAGTCTATCGGATCCCACTTTTCAATTTCTTTTTTTATAATCTCAAAATTCATTTTATCACCTATAAAATTGTCTAATGATTTCTTTCATAGCGACAACAAAAAACTTTGTAGTAAATTCTAATATCATTATAATTTCTATATTTCCTATTTATGGTTTGCGCCAATCATAAGTTTCTTCCTTTGATAAGTCAAGTGCAATGCCATTAATAGAAACAATATCATTGTTCATCCAAACAATATTTGCATATGACTCGTGATAAGCATTATAAATGAGTTTCCTCGTCTTGTTCTCTACCAAATATACTTTAATAGAAAAATCAACTGTTGCACCGGGTTCTGTTTTGTATGCTTTCAAGAGATATTCTTCATCTGGAGATTCTGAAGTTAATAAATAAGTTTCATTACTGTTGTTTTGTGACTTACTGATCCAATAGATTTGTGTCAAATAAACACCAACAATTACGACAATTATAATTATAAACAAATAAAAGATACGTACAGTTCCTTTTCGCATATCTAACACCTTAATTATTTCGTATATATGATATGATACTATATTATAAACATTTGATCACGTAGATCATCTCCATTTGAAGTCATTATAAAAGAAAGGATTTTGTTTTAGCAAGCGAGTTTGTGATGTTTCCACCGCCATACCTCGTCTCGGTCAGGCGTGTTGTCCGTTCACCACTGTCGGACTTTGCTGTATGCTGCAGGCTTCATCGTATAGAAATTACACAAATACTAGTTATTCTTGTTTATGTAATATTTTTAAGTCTTGTTCATCGTCTTTTTTTCATTGCGCGTTGTTCTGTTAACTCTATCATGGGTGATGATGTTCAGATAGTTACCCCCCGTCTCGGCTCGATTCTGGCATGTGCCACAGAGATGGAACACCTCCACCGATGCCTACTTATTCGAGTAGACTAATCGCTGAAAAAGATGTATATCGCAAGCATTGCCGTTGTGATACCACAATACTTTGTCAAAAACTCCCAGCAAACCTTTAATGGCGTGGGATTACCCCAACATACTGCCTTTTACCCCCGTATGTGATGCTTGCTGATATCATTAGTTGGTTTCGTTTAGCATTTTCAAATTACTTTCCCAAGTTTCATCATCTAACGCTCGCGCACATTTGAGGCAAATTGTATAAGAATATTGAAATAATTGTTCATTCTTCATCTCTTTCAGTCTATTAAATATGAAAAATGCCCCCGGCCAATTCATATCTTGCAACCATTCCATTAATTCGATCATGTATGGGGACAATTCTTCATTTGACCTTGCAGATAGAATTTTTGCACAATTGTCCCAAACATTTTTTCCATAATAACGACTACCAGGTTGTAGAAACACATTAATGCATTTTACATCTTTTGCCAACGCAATGCCTTGCTCTTGCTTTTCCATGCTGTTATTCCAATCAAGCAGATCCATGATATAATCAATATTAACCATTTAACGAACACCATCCCTTTTTATTGTAACCGATTTGACTGCATGCGTTCATATGAAATTATCTTCATCACCTGCAGAGAGAAATCCGATACGCATCAAATATCAACGGTTATTATTGATACGTAACAAATGAGATAAACGATCAATTATTACTTTGCTCCATCCGGTTTGGGTACTGTTTTGATCCAATCACACATTGTTTCTACCCTCATCTCCTTGATCTGATCATCATATTCTTCAGCTGTATATGGTCCCTTCACTACGTCTTCCAACGTATCTACCAAATAATAAGATGGATTCGAATGATCCATTGTTTCAATGTCTACGTCCTGATAAGGTATACTCCCATCAACCATCAATCGTTTGATTCCGATATAGGAGTCGTTATAGCAAAATTCCAATATATATCGATCGATAACACATGTTCCTGAATATTCGTTTTCTAACTTAACTAATTTTATATCTTGCGAGTTTATGCGCCATATTGCATAACCGTTTGGTAAATCATAATTCCAATCGCCCAACCCACAGCCCGTCAAGATAAAAGCTAGGATAATTAGTAAAACAAATCGTATCCATCTACTCCCAGTTTGTTTTGTATACATCCTGCGCCTCCCAGTCATATGTTTTTCCCAAATTATGTTCCTGTGTCCAGTAACCAAAATTGTTGAGTAAACTTCCTAAACCGCCCCCCGTTTCGTCTCCCGCATTAAAATCATAAGTACCGTATACTTAACATTTTCTACATACTGTCTTTTCCTTGCTTTTTGCCTTTTTCACATTTCCTATTTCTTCATTTATGTTAGCTTTCATTGCCTTGGATTTTTTTGATTGTAATGAAACAAAAAATAGCACTTCATTTTAAGTCTTTCTTTCTTCAATCATAAAGCAATAAATAAACGATATGCTACGTTTAACGGTGTATCCCCGTTTACATGTACAATCCCAGGTAGCTTGTCCCATGTGTCAATCACATTCCACAGTGGTAGTAGCGGCTTTGTCCCTCATATAATTTGAATCATGCCAGATCTGATCTTTATATGAACGTTCGCTTGTATTTAATTCTCTATCGAATAACGAATATTGTTGTCACAGAGAAATTGAAGTGTTTGATCCGAAACATCTCTCATAAAGGCCAAATGTTCGTGTGAAATTGATGCAAAGTGCCATATATTATTTCGATAAAAACATAAATTTTCTGGCACACCATTCTCAGAAGCAAGGAATAAATTTGGCAATTCTAACAATGTCATACGGCTATCTTTGCAACAACGACATATGATCATTATTTGATGTTTCATCCCACCCAAAAAAGTAATGGGAAATTTGGATTTTTCAAAAATATATTTTTGAATATATGGCGTAAGCTTTTCACAATAGGCAAAAAGAGGTGGATTTTGTGTATAAGGCTTTTTTATGATAGGTGATAGAGAAAAAGCATCTGAATTTTTAGATAAATCATTTACTATTTGAAATTCGTTTTTTATCATATCTTCATAATTTAATTTTATCAAATTAAGCATAAAACAGATACCCCCCAATCTTCTTTTTTCTGTTACACGCATGAAAGCAATCCAAAAATCATGTTTCTTTTCTATACATCGTACTCAGTTGTGTTCCCTAATACACATATTCACATAGATCATATGATGACAGCTTTTACTTGTCCGTCGGCATGATTCGTATAGCTGAGATTGATGCCGCCCACGTTCGCACGGTCCAACTGCTGTCCTGCCCCTACGACTGATCCATCAACAACTGATTCTGTGCGTCGTACCAGTATTTTCCGTGCGGTTCATCCGTATAGGCCGTTGTGCCTGCTTGGGAAGACATCATATGATGTTCTTTCGCAATATTCCCCAAACCATCGTAAATATATCGAATTTGGTACTTCGGCCGGACATCAATACTTTCGTTGTCGTATTCATAATTGACTTTGCTGACCAACGCTGTTATTTGGTTCGCAGCTAAACCGGCTATGTATGTCGTCTGTTACTCATAGGTGTATGTCTTACTATTGTCATGCCGTACCTTTTCTCTGTTTCCCGGCTCGGGCTGTCAAAATTAAAATTCTATCAATCCATGAATTTTTGAACATTTATTTTCTTTCAAAAAATATGCTTTTTCATTAAAATTTTTTAGTACTTCAGTGTTCAAAAATAGTATAAAATCATTTTCGTTATAACTTAAAACTATGGAGTGATTTGGATCAATAAGAATACAGTTTGGATTTCTTTCCACCCAATCTAAAAAAGATAATTTTAATTTTTCAATGCTACTGACATATCCATCAGGAATAAATACAATTTTAGAATAATAGTCAAATTTCAATTCAATATTCATAGATCATTTTCAGAACAAGTAATAAACATGTCCACCCTTTCTATTATATAATACCCGCTGTTCAGATAATAGGCCCCCGTCTCGACTGGGTTCTGCTACGTATTGCAGAGAGATTGTTCCACTTTGGAAGCTCGTTTTTTCAGTGGTTACTTGCCAAGAACGGGCGTCATGTACCTGCAAACATCACCGTTGTGATACCACGACACTTGTCAGAAACATTCTTGAAATGTGTTACGGTTTGAAATTGACCCAACAGTTCGCCTTTTGAACCAAAAGGTGCTGCAGCTTGCTTGAATAGTATTACAAACTCATAACGGCTGCTATGGCATATAGGACATTCTATTCTTCATTAGACAGCAATTGAAGTAATTCATTCATATCATTTTCAATATCATCAGTGTCTGAATATAGTGTTACTTTTGCTTTAAAAAAATGCCTTTCTATTGATGACACCACCCATGTAGCTGATAATGAATAATAATCTGCTTCGCCATCAATACTTTTTACATTTACTTCTTTGCCGTCTCTCTGAACTTCACAACATACATAACACGCATAACCAATACGAAATGGCAAACGACGGTCAGAACACTTCTTGGTAGAAAAATCAATCCAAAAAAGTCTGACATCAAGAGAACAATCGTATTGTTCAAACAATGATGAATAGCTACTAATAATCTTAGAATATGATTCAAGCATTATATCTTCATGATTTGTGATACGCTGTTCCTCTCTTTGATCATATTCAAATTTCATCAAAATCTCCTCCCAAACAGTGTCCAATGAATTGAACGTCCTGTAATTTTACCAGTTTTTGGATTCCATGTGTTCTGCTGCCAACACCACTCCAACTTCCTGTTGAAATACGATGCTTTGCCACATTTGTTCCTGCTCCAACTACTGAACCTATTGCTGCACTGGTAACTGCAATCTTAAGAGATGCTGCTAATACTGGTGCTACTGCTCCACCTTTAGCGACAACCGATGCAACTCCGATTCCTATCGCAAGTGCACCGATGCCTACTTTAACTAAATTTGTTGCCCATTTTGGCCATAGTCCTATATCATCTGACATTCTGACATATTGACAGGATTGTTAAAGCAATAAGCATACAGGATTTGTCAAACGTTACATAAAACATTCAAACAAAATATTGTTTTTGAATATCTACAACTTTCTCTATTCTTCCCGATTTACTTTGGGTATCCATTGAACCCAACGCATATACATATGATACAGGTCCTTTTCATCTTGCGAATTATCGAATAGATTTGAGGCTTCCATTTCGGTATAATGGATAGGATCAAATTGATTTTCAAATGGAGGATTATAGTTTGAATCAACAAAGCCAAAAATTTGAGGCATATTGGCAAAGCAATCTTTTTTCTTGTCAGTATGATAGTCCCATCTAAGAGCCTGATAATTTGTGACAAACATTTTTCCAACATACATGCCAATATCACGAATCACATAACGCGAAAAGATACTTAATTCTCTGCTATTCTCACGAATCATATCTTTAATAAATTCTTTAGGTTCCCCATTGGCTTTTAATTCTTTTCGAAGGCCTCTCAATACTGATCTAGGTGTTTTTTTTAATTCCACAATTTTTAAAAACCATCGCCAGATAAAAATTAGAGACTCAATTGAAAAATCTAAAGATTCAATGGGAATATTTAATCCTTCTGAAACCTTTTGCCTCAGATAATCAGAACGTTCGTCCACATGACTAATAAACCAGTCAAAATACTCTTTTGCCTCTTTTTTTGGTCAATTTTTCAAACGGCTTATCAACGGGAATAATTAAGGGAGTATATTTTTTTTGATTTTCTGAAATTTTCATGATTCACCTCTTAAAATGTTCTGCAATTCTTATTTCTGCTTTCTTTAACGAGCAAACTTTCCACGTAATGAATCTACAACGTTTCGTTCCCTTGGAGAATTTATGGCTTTTGAAAATCCGAGATATACCTTACGTAATATTTGTTCTGCATGTTGCCACAAAGACACTATGATCGTACAAAAAGTTTTCCCGCCTAATACGGCTGCGCCTGTATTCGCTAAGGCACTTCCAACTGATACTTTTGCTAGTGCTGCACCACCAATTAAACCAGCAACCCCACCAATGGCGGCTCCCGCCAATGTCCCTTTCCATAAACTAATTTTGCATAGCTGATCACACTACACATATCCTCTGTGTATTCATTCATCAATGTTTTCGACATGCGCTGTCCATTGGCGTCATAGGTATAGGTATATTCCTTACCACCTACTTCCACTTCATCCAACTGCCGGCCGTTGTTCCGCCTCATCGTATACCGCTGTCCGTTGTAGTATGACAAGGGATTCCCGATCGCATCGTATGTTATACTCTGTCCGTCATAGCTCGTCAATAGATCGCGCCACGTGGTGTCGTTATATCCATATGTATGCGTTTCTGCAGTTGCATACAGCAGTTACAAACATTCTTTAAAATTTTTATAAATGCTCATGATAAATGCTGTATACTATTACGTTTTATGAAAACAAAACATAATATCGATACCACCAACAACAATAAAGCAACTGTGATATCTGCAATTCTCGCAGGACGCGCTGATACTCGCATAAAATGATTGTAATCTTCCAAAGTAAAAATATCGTTTGTCTCTGTTTTTAGTGAAACAGTATCAACAAAATCAACCGAATTCAGTTGTTCAGCCTTGGTATCTACAATTCTAAAAAATATTTTTTCGCCTTGTTTTAATGATTCAATTTTACGAATGTCAATATTCTTACTAATGTTAACAGATATGTATAAACTGCTATCATATTCCTCTGTCTCAATTTGAACCCATTTGTTTTTAACAGAATTATTTATATGTATTCTTCGAACCGTAGCCGAATATTCTATTGTTATATCCTCTGTTTGCTTATCAATTTGAAACATAGAGATAAAAATTCCAATTGTTACTAAAAAGAAAAAAACAGAACAAACCAAAATAATCAACAATACTTTTCTCATTACCCTTCTCACCTCATTATTATGCTGGAGATCCGGCACAGCTTTGACCCGCCGCAGCTATCATTTCAGGTGCGATAATCAATGCAATGAAGCCATTGTTCTGTTCCGTTCACATATGTATAACTGCTGCCAAGATCACAACATATGTAAGCAACCAAAACATATTACCGAACGGCACTACAAACATTTTTCTCTTGGATTCATGATATATATGATAGAACTATTTTCTTGTTTGGCCTTTTACCAAATATTCAAAAATTAAATTGCCGATATCTTGCGCTTGCACTCTTATAACATTAAACTTACAGATCATTCCGATATTTATAAAACGAAGAAAAATCTAATTAGTCTTCATACCAAACAGCCACCACTTTACCATCTCTTTGAATTATGGCATGTGGAATTCCGCCAAGTTCTTTTGGCGATACCGATCCATAAACATGCCAACATCCGCTTTCAGAATCGTATTCTATATTCATCTTTTTTCCATCCACGTCACCATATTTTTCTGACAACATTTCTTTTGCTTTCTCTATAGCAGTGTTTTCATCATCCACTTTTCCAACATTTTTATCAGACGGAAAATTTTCGATTTCCCATTGGTACTCTGTTAAAGTAAATTTCCCAACATCGGGTTGATGATTCAGACCAAACAGCGCAATGATGAAACCGCATATGACAGCCAAAACAATTATTATAATTGCAAATAATGCCACTTTTTTCTTCATATCAATAGCCTTTCCTTCATTTATCTAACCCATTTAGGATGTAAAAACTTGCAATTCGTATTCGGATAGAACCACAGTGCCTAACCGTTATCGCTATAGGTATGGGTTGAGGTAGAACCCTTTGTGCATACTTCCACTTCATCCAACTGCCGGCCGTTGCTCCACGTCATCGTATACCGCTGTCCGTTGTAGTATGACAAGGGATTCCCGATCGCATCGTATGTAATACTCTGTCCGTCATAGCTCGTCAACAAATCCCGCCAAATCGAATTATCTTCATTTCACAAGTAACACAGATAGAGGGAAAGATTCCATCTATCTGTGTTTTCATTTAAATAAATCTAGGGTTTACCCAGACAGATTTTATTTTTCCATCTGTTATAACTGCAATCGTATTTTTTGCGAACTCAACACTCTCCCAACCGCTTTGGCAATCAGGATAACCAACACAAATCCAGCCTGTCCGGAACAGACAGCATATCAAAGAATCCAAGAAATGAGAAAATCACTCCAAAACCAGAGTCTCGAAAAAAGGAATTCCCCGGACCAAATTGCTCCAGGACCTGATGGAAGTTTTCTTTGCCTACTTTCTCTCTCGAGAGAAAAAGATCAGATTTTGATTTTGAAGATGGCCTTTTTAATGGTGGCAGGCTGGCCGACCTGGACAGCGGTGCGGTGGGCGTCCGTGGGATAGCAAAGCAGGAAGTCGCCGGCGTTGAGTACCACGCTACAATTGGGGTCGCCATCCAGAGGTAGGAAGTCGTCCTTCTCCACGAACTCCTTCTGCTCCATATTGTCAATGAAGTTCACATCGATCTGCTCGGAACCGCGGAGCATAAAGTGGAGATCCAGATACTGCCGGTGAGCCTCCCAAAAGCGGTCAGCGGCATTCGTGGTGGTGTACTCCACGATGTTCACAAAAAGATCATCGCCCTCAATAGGGTGACTACCCTGCTCATAGGAAAGCAGATCATGAGTCTGTGCGTAGTCAAAGCACTTGCGAACCTGAGATTCCAGCCAGGAAAGATCCTTCAAATAATGGATGTTACTGAATACCATAGCGTTTTCCTCCTTATTTTAAGTACGCCCCCCAGCCAAGGTCGGGAGGCGCGGTAAGTCCAGCGGTGAGAACACCAGTTAGTCTTTATAAATTGTGGTATGGGGAGCGGGCTCCTCCTTCTTGCCAGTCACAGCGGTCCAGATCATAGAGGCGGGGAGACCCACGATGAGAGACACAGCAATGGAAATGATGGAGTAGACCCAAATGGACACGTCAGCGGAGAAGGGACCGTACTTGATGAAGATCATCACGGCGGTGGCGGCGATAAAGGCCACAGTCGCGCCGAAGGTGTTAGCCTTCTTGGAGAAAGCGCCCAGGATGAAAGTGCCCACTAAAATACCCAGGACCAGGCCCATAAAGCCGTTGAACCATTCGTAAGCGGACTTGACGCCGCCGTTAGCCAGAACCATAGCAACCACGATAGAGAAAATACCCACAATGAGGGATACCCACTGGCCGATCTTGGTCTGGGTCTCAAAGCTGAGCTGCTTCTTGGACAGACGCTCCTGGATGTCAAGAGTCCAGCTGGAGGCCACAGAGTTCAGGCCAGTGGACAGGGTGGACTGAGCGGCGGCGTAGATGGCAGCCAGCAGCAGACCGGTGATACCCACAGGCAGCTCAAAGGCAATCCAGGAAGCAAAGATCTGATCCTGCTGAGCAGCGGGAGGCAGAGGGTTGCCCTGTACGTTGTAGAAAACATACAAGCCAGTGCCGATCAGGTAGAACACAGTGGCAATGAAGATGGATAAACCACCATTAGCCAGCATCATCTTGTTGAGTTTCTTGGTATCAGTGGTGGTGGTGAAACGCTGCACGATGTCCTGAGAGGAAACGTAGGAGCTCATGGTGTTGAAGCCGGCGCCCACGATCAGAAGGAACACGCTGTTCTTGAGGATGTTGATGTCAAAGATGGGCTCGTTGGCAGCCAAGAACTTATTGTTGTTGATAAATTCGTTGAAGATGGCGCCTAGACCGCCGTCCAGATGGGCGATGAGGAAGATTAGGCCGAAAGTCACGCCGATGAGGAGGACGGAACCCTGAATGAAGTCAGTCCACAGCACGCTCTTCAGACCACCAGTATAGGAGTATATGATGGCGATGATGCCCATGATGATGATCAGAATATTTACGTTAATGTTGGTGAGCGAAGAGAGCACCATGCAGGGCAGATACATGATGATGGACATACGGCCCACCTGATAGATGATGAACATGACGGCGCCCAGTACGCGGAGGCCCTTGCTGTGGAAGCGAATCTCCAGGTAGTGGTAAGCGGTATCAATGTCCAGCTTGCTGTAAATGGGAAGGAAGAACTTGATGGTCAGGGGGATAGCCAGCAGCATACCCAGCTGCGCAAACCACAAAAGCCAGCTGCCGGCATAAGAGTTACCAGGGAGGGACAAAAAGGAAATGGGGCTAAGCAAGGTAGCAAAAATGGATACGGAAGTGACCCACCAGGGCACGGTTCCGTCGCCCTTGAAGTATTCCTTACCCTTCATCTCTTTTTTGGCAAAGTACAGACCGGCAATCAGAACCGCCAGCAGATAGACGATCAGTACTGCCAGGTCAATATACGTAAAACCTTGCATACGAAATCTCCCTTTCAATTTATTTTTAATTCTTTATGTGGGGCGGTATTACACAGTATCCACCCACGCGGCACTTGGAACGGATACGGGGGAATAAATTACAGGCACTTGATCTTGGCGCATACCATCTGGGCGGCTTCTTTGGCGACGGCTTTGTCAGCCTCCTGCAGATTCTCCAGGGGCGCGCGGACACCGCCGATGTCCAGACCGGCGTTGATGCGAAGCATCTCCTTGGCCACGGCGTACATGTTGGCGTGGCTGGAACACATTTTGTAGATGATCTCGTTGATGTCGTACTGCAGCTCGGTGGCCTTGTCATGCTCGCCGGCGGCAATCAGATCGTTGAGCTTGAGGAACAGCTCTGGCATGACGCCGTAGGTGCCACCGATACCTCCGTCAGCGCCGATGGCGCGGCCGGCCACGAATTGCTCGTCGGGACCATTGAAGACGATGAACTCACCCTTGGCAGCCTTGCCGGCAGCCTTGAACATCTGGATATCCTGGACGGGCATGGAGGAGTTCTTCACGGCCACCACGTTGGGATTCTTCATCATCTCGGCAAAGAGACTCATGGTCAGCGTAGTGCCTGCCAGCTGGGGGATGTTGTAGATGACAAAGTCAGTGTTGGGGGCGGCTGCGGAAATGGCGTTCCAGTAGCCAGCGATGGAGTACTCAGGGAGATGGAAGTAGATAGGAGGGATGGAAGCGATGGCGTCCACGCCCACTTCCTCGGAGTGACGGGCCAGCTCCACGCTGTCGCGGGTGTTGTTGCAGGCCACATGGTTGATGACAGTCAGCTTGCCCTTGGCAACGGCCATCACGTTTTCAATGACGATTTTGCGCTCTTCTACACTCTGGTAAATGCACTCGCCGGAAGAACCGTTGACGTACACACCCTTGACGCCCTTGTCCACATAGTACTGAGTCAGGGCGCGCACGCGCTCGGGGCTGACGTTGCCCTCATCATCGTAACATGCATAAAAAGCGGGAATAATGCCCTTATACTTGTCCAGTTTGCTCATTTTAAATTCCTCCTTATGAATTTCTTTTCTCTCCCGAAGGAGAGCATCTATTTAGGACCGCGCCCCTGGCGCAGTCATGGTACAAAACTTAGGCCCCGGCCCGGGCAATGATCTCGGTGAGCATGGTGTCTACCATGGTCAGACAGCGTGGCACATGAAAAGGGCCCTTGAAAGTGCAGCCCTTGCAGGCGGGCATGGTGGGCTTGCCGTCACGGCGGAGATAGCCGTACCACTCGCCGTAAGCGTCGTCGGCAAAATTGGTCTTACAGTAGTTCAGCACCTTATAGAACCAGTCGAGATACATTTTCTCGCCGCTGTCGCGGTACATCATGAGGGAGGCGATGAGGGCTTCAGTGTGGGGCCACCAAAGCTTCATGTCGTGCTCGTAGGCCTCGGGTGGAAATCCTTTGCAGTCGATGAAGTAGAGAATTCCACCGTACTCGTTGTCCCAGCCGTTGACGATGGCCATGTCGAAAACCTCCATGGCCTTCTTGCGCAGCTCATCGTCGTTGGTGTACTTGGCCTGCTCCATGAGAAACCAGGAGCACTCGATGTCGTGGCCGGGGTTGACGATGCGGCCGGCGGAGATGTCTCCCATAAACTCACCGTTTGGACCAACGGTCTCCAGGGTGCACCTGAGCTCAGGCTTGTGGTGATACTTGAAAATATTCTCCACACACTCTTTGGCGCGGGAATCGTAAAGCTCCTGCTGCTCGGGATCGCATCGGCGAAGTACCGAGGTGATATTCAGGTAGATCATGGGATCGGCCAGGGACCGTGCAGTGCGAGTCTCGGGGATGGTCTTGGGGCCCATGCCAGTGGGGTCCTTGATCAGACCATTGTTCAGGTTCCAGATGAGCTCATAAGCACGGCGGGCTCGCTCCAGGTACTCCCGCTCACCGGTGAGACCGTAGTACTCGGCGTTGGCCAAGGCGTAGAAGCCCTCGGAAAAGCAATAGCGGCGCTGGCGGAGGGGCTTACCATCGGCAGTGACAGTGAAATACATCCGGTCGCCAGCCTCGCGGTTGATGCAGTACTTTTCCATGAAGTCCAGGCAGCTTTTGCTGGCCTCCATCCACTCGTCCCGCTTGCCGTATACATAGCACAGATAGGCGTAAGTCCAGCCGCACCGGCCCTGCATCCACACGCTCTTGTCGGTAGAAAATAGGCGGCCGGTACGATCGATGCAGGTATACACACCGCCATGTTCGTGATCCATGCCGTACTTGAGCCAGAAATTTGCACTGGCGATCAACTCTTGCTTGACCCAAGCCTGAGCTTCCTTCAGCTTTATCAGATCCATATTGAAAAGACCTTCCTTTCCCGTTTTCATTTTCGTTAAAAAGTTTCATCTTCTACTAAATGAAAAGTTCATCTAAATGAAAAGCTTTTCTTTTTACTATCATAACACAAGTGAAAATAATTAACAATATGAAGTATTATTTAAAAAATTCAATTTATATTTCAAAAACACAAAAAATGGGGAGAATACAGGACAGAAAAGAAAAAACGAATAAATAGCGATTGTTAAAAATGGAGTCTAGACCCGCTTACTGGAGGCTTTCTGACGTTTTGCCGCATTCGTATAGTAAAGAAGTAATGTGTAACCTGCAAGCCATTCAACCAGTTTACCAGAGATACTTTCTCCGTTTTAGTGATGGCGTTCCTCAGAGAGATAAAGTAGTGTTGTCCTTGTTCAGCGGGACCTCGAAACAATAAAAAGCCGGTCTGAATTGCAGCCAAGCCTGCAAGGCCCACTGTGCATATTTCTACTTCATCCAACTGCCGGCCGCTGTTCCACCTCATCGTATAACACGGTCCGTTGTAGTCCGCAGCGGATTCTCGATTGTATCATATGTAAATACTCTATCCATCGTACACATCATCAAATCATACGACGTCATATTTTTTTCTAAAACCCCGTTCGCAAATCATTGCTTACCTCATTTTTGATCTTATCTAACATGAGAAAATACGAAACTTCTGCACTATCTACAATGACACGTTTTTTATCTTTTGCTTTTATAATCATCCGTTCGTTTTGTCCGTAATTAGTTTGTTTGACTTCACGTTTTACAAACTCAATTTCATGAAATCTAAATGAATATGGTCTACGCAACGCGGAGTATACCGTGATCAAATCCCCCTTGACAACAACACGAAAAGTAACCGTCTTTATTATCAAATATAGACAAAGCAATAGAAGAAGACAGGAAGAAACATAAAAAATCCAGTCTGGATCATCAAAAATGGGCAGCACTAACAAGCCTAACACACACAAGTTAGATCCTACGATCCCTAACCAAAAAACAAATCGTGGAATAACAATTGTAAAAGACTCCGGTGTTTCGCATGTTGCTGCTTGTTTGTGAATCTTCTTCATTATTGTAGGCACAATAATATCGCAACCAATTATAATCAATAACAAAACAATTATTCTTATTAACATCCTTATTTTCCTTTCTAAACTTATGATGGACACCGATATAGAACGATAATTTAAAATGTGTTTACGCTATGATGGGATAGAGCTCGCGCGTAAAAACATCATGTCAAATTTTTATTTTCGATACTTACAATAGCCCGGACATCCATATAACGCCTTTTTTCACTCCTTTTGCCGGTGTTTTTGTTTGATCGTGTAGGGCCAGATCAATATACTGCACTTATACTATTTATCTTTGTAGTTCTATATATCGACATCCCCATCCCTTGTAGTATCCTATCATATATACAGGTCCTGCTTTCATGTTATCGATAAGTTTTACCATTGATATAATCAGATTGAAAGCCGTTCAATATTTCTTCCCATATCACGTCTTTACTTTGTTTTGCAATTTTTATACTTAGATGATATGCATAACTTAATTGCGGATCCTTTACTTTTATTAATCGATCATAGATCAATTCGGCTCCAGGCCAATTCATATCTTGCAACCATTCAAACAAGGCACCATAATATGGACAAAGTTCTTCATCACTCTTGGAAATTAGTATTTTCGCACAATTTTCCCAAACGTGTTTTTCTCCCAACGGCCTAAAAAAAACAGTAAAATGTCTTATTTTCTTTCCTGTTTCAATTCCAATTTGTTGACATGCTTCTGAGTTGAAACCGGACAAATAATCAAATAATTGATCAAGATCTAATAACATATTCACTCTCCCATATCACAGTCCATTACCATACATAAAATCGTTTTCATGTAATTAGATAAGCTTGGCGAATGTGTCAAAAAACTTTAGTCCCATAACAAGTATTCGCAGGCAACTCTGAACTGATCTCCAGAGGTTCCTACAATCACTAACTCTATATAATCTTCCGGCACAGTTAGACGTGAAAACTCCCCATGATCTTCTTGTTCGTGCATTTTGCCAAAAATTTTGGAAACCAACTGCCTTTTATGAAACTTCTCACTATAAAAATCGAAAACATGTGGAGATTTTCCCCAAAGATCAGATGTGATCATTTCCATTCCAATGACATTTTCAAAAATGATGTGTTTGATTTCTCCGTTCTCTACCTCTGGTTCGATCAAAAAATCGATACTCTTTTGTTGATAGTCATATCGAAATTCATGAATAATAGAATCATGAATGTAGAATTCTTTCTTTGTGTTTATCTCTTCAAAATTGTTTTTGTCAATTTTTATCATTTTTCATCCTCCAAAATATGTAAATAAAGAAGCACCCCAACAACATACTACTTTTGTATATCAACAGTTACTTCCTTGCTAAAAATGATATTCTACCGATCAAACATCCACACATCTTGCTCTGCCCAGAAATTATCTTGAAGCTTTTTATCTCAATATTACTCTACATATAAATCTATTTGAATACTTGCATTCAAATAATTGACAACATTAAGAAATTCTCTTTCAAAATATAAAGCCGGCTTACTATTGTCATCAAAAGAAGCAACAATATCGAAAATAACTTCTCCATTATTTTTCTCACAGAGATTTTTTATTTCGGGTAACTTTTTCGATATCTTTGATATTAGTTCTTGCAGGATTATATTCAAATCTCTTTCTTCTTTTTCCTCAGTTTTCAATGTCCAAAAGCCTTCAATCTGTTTATTTGTCAAAGGTGAAATTCGCGTTTCCTTGCGCATTTTACAGTTTGTTGGCACAAGACCTATTATTTTTTCAATGGAATAAACATCAAAATCATTATCAAAAATCATGTGCATCTCTGCATAAATTGTACAGTTATGACTCACGGACATCTCCTCCTTATTAAAGGACTTTCATCTACTCTACATAGAACAATTCTTCACCATGTTACAATTGTAATACCACAGTGGATTCCTGATCATATCGTATGTAATACTCTTTCATTCGTACGATGTCATCAATCCCCGCCAAATCTAATTATCTTCATTCCACAAGTAACGCAGATAGAGGGAAAGATTCCCTCTTTTCAATGATTACTTCTTCCGATTTCCCCGCCGTCTATAAATCCAACGTTCATATTTTAATCCCGGCTTTTTTGCTTGCCAAAACAATAAACGAATAATTAACATCCACAAGCTATCAAAGGGAAATATTGGATATGTTAAACATGTACCGGGATAATTGGAAGAAGTCGTCAAGTACAAAATAAATAAAGCAATTAAAATAACAAGATGAATCACGATAATTACAAAATAAAAGGTAAGAAATCCCCTTGGAATTTCCTCACGAAACCTGCTATACAAAAACCATTCTTTCAGCGTTTGTCCCTTTTTTTTTCTTCTGAAAGCGCGGTAACTCATTTGATACACTATTTCCCCGGAAATAAAGTCACGCAACTCCCAAAATGAAAATATAAAACAAACTCCGACAATAAAGTATTGTTCTCCTATACTAAAACCCATAGCAGTTACCATCCGATTTATCTTCGATACCAAAATTTATATGATCTGCCGTTATCAATGAACCAGTAACAGCAATCAAAAGATCAACCTTACGATCTTCGCAAACGGCTCTCACAACAATATGTAAAATCTCCACCTTTATCCGCTCTTATGACCGGGTTATTATCACAATATGCAAACAAATTGATGCCATACAACGGTTCTTCAGGCGTTGTTGCCAATATATCGGTTTTATCTGCTGTAATAAATCTGCCGATCTGATGGTCATTATACCCACTTGGTCAGATAGTAGAATCCCATCTCGTCTGGCTTCTGCTATGTACCACGGAAAGTGGGGCGTTCCCGCTCCGGGATATGCATTTTTGAAATGTTGCTTGCAGAAAAAAGCGCCATCTGACTGCAAGCATCGCCGTTGTGATACCACAAAGGTAACCGTTTATAAATGCCCCTGTAACCCTTTTTATGTTTCGCCAATACAAAGGCCACCATTGACTGGAAATATGCCAGAAAAGTGTAAACGAAGACCCCCGATATCTATTATTATTTTAACTCTGTAACATTTTGACTGAAGAACTTACCATTTTTTACTTCCAATTCTACTGTTATGAGAAATAATTTTTGATTCCCATTCAAAATAATCTGATCAGCAGATGATGGAAAAGGCACTTTATCTGCTAACATTCCATGTAATGTTAATTCTAATGCTTCTTTTGCATACTTCATTCCCTCTACTTCATTGTCAGCACAAGTCAAAGCAGGAGGTACATCAGGGAACGATATACAAATTCCGTCAATGTCATATTGGAAAACAGCATAATATGAAATTTTCATCTAACACCTCGACAGTTTCTATTGGTATATGGCCGTTTTGTGATTCAACAAGAGTTCCCCCAACAAAGCATAGAGATTTGGGCGCTTGTTTTGCAACTGTTTTAACAGTAGTTTTAACCGACGAAGCAATATACTTAGTAAGTTTCGCTATGTATGGCCCAAGAAAAACACCAAGTACTGCCCCACCAACTGTAGCAGTAGAAATCAAAGCCCATTTCTTCCAGCCCTTTAATCCTAAAATATCTGCAAGCAAATATCCTAAAGTCGCTCCCGTGGCACCTCCAAGAATGCGACCAACAATATTAGCTGCCGCATAACCTTTCGTATCAATCATATTTACTGGGGTATTCAGGCAATAAGCATATAAATGATACTGTAAAAAGCTCCCCGGATCAATATCCAGTACGTTCACATCATCCGCATTGATAAACCGACCAATTTGCGGATTATAATACCGGCTGTTCAGATAGTAGAACCCCGTCTCGCTATCATAGAAGTACACACGGTAACGAATCGGATTGAGTACTGCCACATCATTGGACGCCGTAATCGCATTCCCATTCGCATCCGTGATCCCAAGCAACATGCCCCATGCATCATAGGTGTAAATATATTCCTCTTCTCCCACTTTCACTTCATCCAACTGCCTGCCTTTTGCCCCCAAAAGACAATGCTTGCTGGGATGATGTCATTTCTCGTGCCATACAGCCAAAACTTTCCCATCTGATTTACGTAAAAGAATATGTGGCACACCACCAAGTGTGTTTTTTGGTAAGCTTCCCGAAACGAGCCAAATCTCATTATTTGAATCAAATGATGTGACATATGGTCTTTTATTCTTTATATCCTTTCCATATAACTCCAACCAAAAAGACTCTGCTTTCTTCTCTGCATCTCTATAATCTACTACACTGCCTAAATACTTTTCTGTTCCATAATTATCAATATAATACTGATAATCACTAATTGTAAATTCTTTGATCTCATGCCCGTTGTTTAATAAAATAATCATAATAGTTACACCTATGAGCATTAAACTAATAATTACAATCAAAAATACCATCTTTTTTTTCATAAGTCTTACCTCCCCGGGTGATTGGAATCAAAAGGAATATCATCGAATACAATGATATCTGATCCATCAGAGGGATTGTACTTTCATAATGTTCCTTTTGGTGTCGCAACATAAATTGGCATACCTCTCCGATTGGCTAAATCCTCATATGTTTGAGAAAAGATATCACTTGCGTATTTAGGATCATATGCAGCATGTGATGAAAAAGTGCTACTTGCTTGTGCATTCCAAACGAATTTATAGGTATAGTTGCGCTGTCTTTTGTTCCGCGCTTTGGTTTTCTATATGTATAATTCATAGAGAAGATTATCTTTTTCAATTAAGTAAAAGCGTTATAGCACATCCTAACAAATAACAAATAATTATGAACCAAAAAGCGATTTTAAAGCATAATCTTTTTCCTTCTGTAAGTTTTTCATCTCGTCCAAGTTGAAAGAATAGAATTAAAAGTGGTAAGAAAAATATAATTATTCCTATTGCATTCCAAAGCCATGATTTAACACTAATATTCCTTTCATTTAATATAGAAACAATTATAAATTCTATTATAAAAACAGATAATAAATATTTATATCGTTTTTTCACAGTAATTCTACTCCTTTAATTATGAACCATAAGACATACTATCATAAAATATTGAAACCAATTCATCACCTAATGCCCTTAGATCAAAACTGATTGAACCCTCAATTCCGAAAATTAAATAAGCTCCAAACGAAATACCTATTGAGAAATCGACAGATGTAATATTTTGATTTGCTACACACTGACTTTTCTGGCCAAAAGAACTGTTCATAAAATCACAAGTACAATCCTCATCAAAATATGAATGATCGTACTCAGCTGCGTTCCGTAGTACACATACGCCTCTGTGTATTCATGCATCAATGTTTCCGACATGCGCTGTCCATTGGCGTCATGATGTAGGTATATTTCTTACCCCCTACTTCCACTTCATCCAACTGCCAACCGTAGCTCCACGTCATCGTATACCGCTGTCCGTTGTAGTACGAGAGCGGATTTTCGATTGCATCGTATGTAATGCTTTGTCACCATATCAGTGTTTTCTGTGACCACACGCTATGTTCTTTCCTTTGTACTTTTCGTCTTACCCTCAACTTATAATGTAAAAGAAACAATTTTTCAATTATTCTTTCTTTTAAGAACCATTACAATTATCAAAATTAACAAGAAAACAAATCCTAAAACTATAAGATGGTTCGTGTTAAAAGGAATTCCAAAACTTTCAAGAAAATGATCAGTTTTATCATAACCGATAATTTCACTAATCATCAAAACAGCAACAACCATTAACAAGCCCAACATTGAAAGACCAGTAATTATTAGAAAAAAATATTTCATAGTAATTCCTTATGAAACTATAATTACATGATACAAAATCTTTATCAAATAAATCAAAATTAACACCAGAATAATTTCAAATATTATGGAAACTGTAACCCTTATGGTGTAATCGTTTGTACAGAAAGATATTTGTAGGTATCATCTTTAATTTCCATGACATATTTCCGATATCTGACCGGTATCGTTTCCGGAGCAATATCATGTGTAATAGATGCAGTAAATTCGTAAATATTATCTTTGATATGTTTTTGGGATAAAATTTCGATATTATAATAGAACTCTCCTGTGTTTGTAGGAATTTCATATGTTCCCCGAACAGAATTATATCCCCCTATTTTTTCTCGATTTAACCCTATGCCGAAATGTTCTGTAATATCTGTTTCTACCATTTCACATGGTACAGAAAAAGTAGTATTACTATAAAAAGGTATCATTTCTTGGCGAATCCACTTCCTTTGCGGGTTGTAGCAACCGCTGTATGAAAAATATCGGAGCAGCGCTTCATCTGAAAGCGGATTGTTTAAATCAAATTCAAATGAACTGCAAGGTTGCTCAAAATATATGACCAGCCATTGCAAGTAATCATCCTCGATTTTCTGTTCTGTATCTTGTGTTTGATGTCTTCCTACAAAATACCCTGCTGTTGCTGCCAATAAGGCAACCACAAGAATGATCACAAGAAATAGAATCACATGTTTTTTCGTCATACTTAAACCTCCGATGCATGCAACATAAATTCCGGTATATGATCTGGAAAAATTGCAATTTCTGATATCATGGCATTTTGGTAGGTTCCTTCATATGTTGAAACAAAATAAACGGTCTGATCTATGAGCCGCAATGTAATACCATAATAATGGGTATCGTCTGGTGAGGATTGAACGCTGTAATTGACATGAACAATACCGCAGTCACGATAATATATTTCTGTTATCACACCCTTTTTTTCAGATATATATGCACGCACTTCCTCCGCGTTTTTACAGTGAGAGAACTGCTCTTCCGTTAAAGAAATCCCACCAAATTCAATGAATGTATGATGATTGGAATCCCAGGAAAAATAATACCTTTTCCAAGTATGGCCGAGCAACATTCCATCTGACTCTGCAGCATCGTATTTTGAATCCAACAAAGAAAAAACAGAAACGTTTTTATCGTACAATGTTCCCACCAATTGCTCTTCTTTTTGATAATCGCCGCCTTTTCTGGATATCGAATGTTCGTACGGTACTCCGTTTTCCACGCTCCAAAAATGTGTGAAGCTCCCGGTTGTATAATATTCTTCCAACAACAATACTTTGATGGATCCAAATAATTGAATACTGCCCTGCGGGAGATAATACGTTTCATCCGCAATTTTTTCAAAAGATTCGCCATCATAAAACCACAATTCAGCGAATCTTTCTCCTAAATCACTCCCTATATAGTTGTTCGACTCCGGTTCCAACAACACAAACGCTTCTTCTTTCCCGTTAGAATCAAAATCGTCTGAAAATAAAGCTACGGCATTGTCCAAAATTTCTTTGGATGTATGCTCCGTCTGCAATTGTTTTTCTCCCACCAAATCTTGAGAATCAATACCACTTGGCTTTGAATCACATGATACCATACAAAAATACAACAACAAGATAACACAAATCATCAATGTAAGACGTTTTTCCATCGCTATAACTCCAAAGTATCATGTTCTATATAAGCAATACTACTTTTTGACAATTGTTAAGTTTTTATTGTTTTCATAATAATACGTGTAAAAATAGCCTTTGAGAAAAGTTATATCTCAAAAGTTTCGCTCACTTCTCGAAAATTCTCGCCAGTCAGATATGTCACAGTGATTGTTTTAGAATCCTCAGAGAATGAAGCATTTGTAATTGGTTGTGCTACATTGGAAAAAGGATCACAAAAATCGGAAATTTCTTTATCATACTTTGTTTTATCAAAAATATCTCTGACAATTACTTTTTCTTTATCAATATAGGCTACCAAATTTTCACTTTGATCTAAAATACTCTGAAATGTTTCAGAAAATTTCATTTCATCCACAAGATAAAAATAGCCATACTGCGTGCCGATACCTGTCCCAGTTTGTATAGTCAATCGAAGAAGAGTGGGATTGGAATCATTGACAACGCTTACTATCGGTATTTTAGAATATGGCCCCTCAGTGCGTACCATATTATGATCCTTATCGTAAAACGTGCAAAAGTACTGTCCATCTATACAAAAGACTTGCGAATAGGTCGTTTTTTCGACAACTTCTCCTGCCTCTTCCCCGATCCTTTCATCCGTATTATGTTGCACTTGGCTTCCATTTTCTGTACTCGTTTCGTTTGTCACATCAGTAGATTCCGCAGCTCGAAAATGGCATGATTGAAGAAACAGCAAACATAAAATAAATAGCAAGAATAGTAATTTTCTATGTATTCTCATATTTCACCTCATAAAAATCATTATAATTTGTTTTATGTTAAAATACGAAAAATATATGAACAAATATATTATATCATTGATTTTATTCTATTTCAAGCAGTTTTCTATTTTTTCAAAAAATGTATAATAAATAACCATAATACTTTTCGAGGCGGATCCTTGTGTTTTTTTCATGAATGTGATATCATACCTGATATCTACGACACGTTTCTACTGATCTACACCTTATTTTTGAAATAGGTAATACAATGGGAGCTTGACATGAATATTTTTTTGATTTTAGCATTTCTTTTCTTTTCCGGATCCATCATCGGATGGATCATCGAAGTGATTTTTCGCAGATTTTTTTCTTCATCAAATCCACAGAGAAAGTGGATCAATCCGGGCTTTTGCGTGGGGCCGTATCTCCCCATCTACGGTATCGGCCTTTGTATTTTTTATTTAATCGCCCGTGTACACGTACAATGGTTTGAAAGTCAAATACTCAATCAAGCGCTACTCTTTATTTTTGCTTCCGTTTGTATGACAATCTTAGAATATATTGCAGGCATCATTTCTTTGAAGTGGTTTCACATCCGTCTCTGGGACTATCGCAACGAATGGGGAAACATTCAGGGGGTCATTTGTCCGCGTTTTTCGCTTGCATGGTGTGTCATGGGCGCCATCTATTATTTTTTTGTTCACCCTTCCGTTCTTCGTGCGCTGCTTTGGCTTTCCCATAATCTGGCCTTTTCCTTTTTTATTGGCTTTTTCTTTGGCATCTTTTTGATTGACTTCATTTATTCTGCCCACATCATTTCTAAGATTCGATTGTTTGCCAAAGAAAACAATATCGAGGTACGTCTAGAACAATTAAAATTGGATCTAACGATCAAGCGAGAAGAAGCAAAGAAAAAAGCACATTTCTTTTTCTCTCTTCATCCCGTTTCACCCATGTTGCAGCAACTACAAGTACATGCAAAAACATTAAAAAAGGCATACGAACAACAAAAGAAGCAAACTGCGGAAAGGAACTCCAAAAAGAAAAAACAATAACACTATCATTTTTATGTTATTATAAATTTTGCAAAGCACTTTTTACCGGAATCAATGATGCCATCATTCCGTTTTTTCTGTCTGACAATATAGAAAAACAAGCCCCCCGGGATTTCCGAGGGCTTGTTTTTTTATAAGATTCATTTACTGGTAAGAGGGAGTAAGAATCCGTTGATAACATTCACCATTCACGTAGATTTCTTGTTCCACAGGAGTGTCGTCATCAAGTGAAATCTCCACAGAGTATACATAGCATCCGTCGATCGCTTCACCCTGGAGAACCTTACCGTTCACAACAACTTTAGCATTTTCATCTGCATAAACCGAAATGACCTTATCCGTTCTACCGTTGTCAGATGTATTGGATACGGCAACGATCACATCTTCATCATCCCGCATAATGTCTTGGGCCATAATCTCACGTACACGAAGCATCAATGCGGGATCGTCACGGTCATAAGCGGCTCCGGCCGGATATGTCTCGCCGTTTTCATCTTTTTCTGCCTGATAAACCGCCTGGTAATAGGTATTCATGATATCATCTGAATCCACACTGGTTAAACCAAGTCTGGCAGCCGCAGCGGCATACTTTTCTTCCAGCATCGTCAGATATTCGTAATCTTCAAACCCGTCACGGATGGTTTCCAAACGAATAGTGGGCACCGGAACATTCCGGCCGACATATTCATCGGTCACGGTTCCCGGGTAAGCCAACAAACCGTCGCCGGCAACATCGGATTGAATGGTATACGGACTGTTCCATACGTCAATATCATAATGAACCTGGCCATCCCCGCCTTTCCAGATTCCCCAAAGCGTCGTTGCCCAGTATATTTCTCCTGTCGCACCGGTATCACGCTGCATCCAATGTACCAAACGCGCCGTCATCAAATCATCTTGAATATGGTAGGTTGGATACGGTTCTGCAGGGGTGACACAACCATACCACCAAATTGTGGATCCCTCTGCCTGACGCCGCTGCATCTCTTCTTCCGACATCATACGAATATCATATTTATTTGTCTGACTGTCCTGATACCACAGCGGGCACCAGTCTTTCACAAAAGATTCCAACTCCGGGCAAGCGGTTGTCACAATAGACGGAAGCGGATACTGACGCCATTGATCAATCGGTTTGGCGCCGTACAAATCGATCATCAAACGATACACGTCCATAGCATAACGCGACAATTTCTGATAATGTATATTGCTTGTATCCAACTCACCCGACGCATTCAGCGGGATAATCGGCTCATCAATATTATACAAATACCCTTTGTCCAGCAAACCTTCTTCCTGCAGCCGTATTAAAATTTCCGAATTGGTCGGTGTGTATATGGCTCCCGTATTACCGTTCCATTCCAATGGAATGTTATATCCGTTTACCTCTTCCCGTTCCACATATCTGCGAATGGTTTCGATGTAATCGTCTTCATTCTCCAAATTCAAAACCGGATCTTTATAAGGGATATACGTTGATGTAATACGATAATCCAAGAA
>ERZ857827.1369-NODE-1369-length-25480-cov-3.872409_pt1 | contig 25480 bp, 20 predicted proteins | sample MGYA00519761_ERZ857827 | MGnify/ENA primary metagenome ERZ857827 (study PRJEB31778, sample SAMEA3449370) | human gut metagenome | biome: human gut; feature: human-associated habitat; material: faeces | place: United Kingdom | collected 2010/2012 ... | reverse complement strand
GATCCTTCGGCACCAGCATATCCACACACAGCATCTCGATTGCCTGCCGCTGTTCTTGCTCTCTCTTCAGCATCTTCATCACCTGCTCCTATTATATCAAAAAAGGCCGCGATTCGCGACCTTTTTTGACAGACTGCGGCTGGTAAAAACACACCAGCCGCTTTTTGTATGCCAGTCTAACGGTTTCGCCATTCCTGCCGGTAGGCCCGGGGCGTTTGGCCCATGGTATGCCGGAAACGGGCGGCAAAATAGGCCGGGCTGGAAAAGCCCAGCCGGTCGGCAATGGCGGCGATGGACAGCTGGCTCTGCCGCATCAGCTTTTGCGCTTCCATCATGCGCAGGCGTTCGAAGTACGCCATGGGCGAAGAGGAAAAGTTCTTCTGAAACAGGTTCATCAGCGCGGTTTTGCTCATGCCCATATGGCGGCAGAGGGTTTCCAGACGCAGCTCCCCGTTCAGATTTTCTTTCATAAACAGCACGATCTGGCTCATGGTTTCTTCCTCCCGGGGGTCGGGCAGAGAGGGCGAAACGGCTTGCATGGGCGGAAGCGCAGGCGGACAGCTGCTCGTCAGCTCCGTTAAAAGCTCCATCAGCAGCAGTTCCAGCAGAAGCCGGGCGGAGTAGGCTCCTCCCAGATGGCCGGACGCTTCGGCTTTCTCGGTCTGGCTCAAGGTATCGCCGAAGGCGCGGCAGCCTTCTTCCAGAAGCGCCTGAAAGCGGCTTTGCAGACGCTCGCCGCCGTGGATGCAGCGCTTTTCGAAATGCCGCATGGCTTCCGACGTACATTCAAACGAAATGACGATCATGTCGGGCGCATGGGCGTAATTGGCCCAAATGCTGTGATATTCGTCCGGCTGATGGAAAATCAGATCACCGGCGTTCAGCGCGTAGACCCGTTCGTCCGCGCCCACATCCACCTGACCGCTGAGCACATAGACCAGTTCCCAAAACGGATGCCGTTCGCCCGGAAAAACATACCCGGTGGCAAAGTGAAAATGATAAAAGCTGTTCAGACGAGTGATTTCGATCAGCGCTTTTTCTTCCAGTCCAAGCATATAAAACCTCCTGCCGTCGGTAAGCGGATTGTGTAGATTGTAAGAAATAAATTGGCATATGTCAAAAGAAAAAACGGAATATTTCAAAATTTTATTCCGGGGAATATGCTACAATGCCGTTGGAGGAACCGGAGAAAAGCAAAGGGGGAATATAAATGAAAATCACCGAGAAAGGCCGCCTGCTGAAGGTGGGCGTGATCGGACTGGGGTGCCGCAGCATTAGTCAGCTGAAGGTGCTGTGCGGTATGGCGGACGTGGAAATTGCGGCGGTCTGCGACGTTTATGAGGACCGGGTGCAGAAAGGAATGGAGCTTGCGCCCCATGCCGTCGGAATGCAGGATTATCACGCCATGCTGGCCATGCCGGAAATCGAAGCCGTCTTTATTTTTACGGATTGGATCAGCCATATTCCGATTGCCATCGAAGCCATGCGCGCCGGGAAGGAAGTGGGCATGGAGGTAGGCGGAGCGACCTCTGTGGAGGAATGCTGGGCCATGGTGCATACGGCGGAAGAAACCGGCCGTCAGTGCATGATGCTGGAAAACTGCTGCTACGGCGCGGATGAAATGGCCGTCATCAATATGATCCGTCAGGGGAAATTCGGCCGTGTGGTTCACTGCGAGGGCGCATACGGACACGACCTGCGGGATGAGATCGGCAACGGCGACATCAACCGTCATTACCGGCAGGAAAACTTCCTGCACCGCAACGGCGAGCTGTACCCCACCCATGAGCTGGGCCCCATCGCCCAATATCTGCGGCTGGGAAGAGGCAACCGGATGCTAAGCCTGTGCTCCATGGCCAGCGGAGCCTTCGGCCTGCATGAATGGCTGCAGGAAAACCGGCCTGGCACCGATCTGGCCCGGGCACAGGTCAACGAGGGCGACATTGTTACCACGCTGATTTCCTGCGCCAATGGAGAAACCATCGTTCTGTCCCATGACTGCACGCTGCCCCGGCCCTACTCCCGCCGCAATGTGGTGCGGGGAACCAAGGGCTGCTGGTACGAGGACGGTCATATGATGCTGATCGAGGGGGAAACGCCCCAGCCCGACAATTACTGGACGCATGTAGCGGAGAAGGACGAGCGCCTTTTGAAGGAATACCGCCATCCGCTCTGGAAGGCCTATGACGAATTCGGCCTGCGGGGCGGCCATGACGGCATGGACTATCTGGTTCTGCGCGCTTTTATCGAAGCCGTGCAAAATCATACGCCCGCGCCGCTGGACGTGTATGATACGGCCATGCTGATGTGCGTCACGCCCCTGAGCGAGCAGTCTGTGGCCATGGGCGGCGCGCCGGTGCCCATCCCCGATTTTACCAGCGGACGCTGGATCCGGGATAACGGCGACAAAGGCGTCGGCATTTACGCGCTGTAAGAAGAGAATGAAAATGCAAAAAGCCGCTCCAACCGGGAATACCCGGAAAGAGCGGCTTTTTCGATGGAATCACGTTACAGATTCAGGCCCCGCAGGAAGGAAAGTGCGGCCTCCAGGGCGGGAAGATTTTCTTCCATCCCCTCGAATTCATAGGAGACAACGCCGTCGTATCCGGCTTTCTTCAGGGTCTCCAGACAGCGGCGGATGGGCACGACGCCATGCCCCGCCACGGTGCCCCGCAGATACGAGCCGTTCCGGGAAGAAAACCAGCCCTGTCCCGGATTTTCCGCGTCGGCGGGCTTGTAGAGGAAATCCTTCACATGGACGTGGAACGCATAGGGCGCGGCGATGGGAACCGCATGGACCGGCTGGTCGTCCGCGCAGAGGAAGTTGCCCATGTCCACCAGCCAGCCGTAGTTGGGGTGGTTCACCGTGCGGATCAGCGTCTCCACCCGCTCTGCGTCCTGCAAAATGTAGCCGTGATTCTCCGTGCAGGTGCGGATGCCCTTTTGCGCGGCATATTCCGTGACCCTGCGGATGTCCGGGGCGATTTTCTCGACCAGCTGCCGCCAGTCCATGCCCTCGGGCAGGCTCCATGCCGCGTCGTGCCGAAGCACCTTCGCGCCCAGCGCCTCGGCAATATCCACCTTTTCCATCACGGCCTGAACCTCGTTGGGACGAAGAAAGTCCGCGCCTACCGTATAGGCCGCAATGGGAAGGCTGATCTCCTCGCAATGGCGGCGGATCGCCTGCGCCAGCTCCGTCAGGCTGGCCGCAGGCTGAACGTCCAAAGACAGGTCAATAAACTCGATGGCGTCATAGCCCATCTTTTTGGCCAGATCGCAGACGGCGAAATAGTCCGCGCCGGTCTGGTGCATGTACTTGGAGAAACTGTAGGAAGATACGCCGATTTTCATCTTTCGCATTCTCCTTATTTGAGGATGACTTCGTGGCCCGTGGCGGCGGATTCATAAACCGCGTCCAGAATCTTCATCATCTCCACGCCGTCCTCGGCGGGATTGCGGCAGGGTTCGCCGGTCTGAACGCAATGGATGAAGTGATTGATCTCATTGGCAAACAGGCCGTCGAAGCTCAGCGCGGTCTTGGCGGCCAGCGTGACGTTGGTCATGTAGCCGTCCATTTCGCCAAAGTAGGTCAGCTCGGGATCCAGCCGCAGGCCGCCCTTGTCGCCGAAAAGCTCGATGGTGCCGGTGTCCTTTTCCATGTTCAGGCTGAAGCTGGCTTCCACCTGCAAAACCGCGCCGTTGTCATAGCGGATCATGGCGCTGGCCAGATCCTCCACGTTGAAGACCGGCCCGTCCTTTTCTTCCGTGGCGGAAACATAGCCGCGCTCGCTCTTGATGTTGCGGCGGTCGCCCAGCTTGTGGAAGATCGCGCCGTAAACGGAAACGGGCTTGGGCTTGCCCATCAGGTAGCGGGTCAGGTCGATGACGTGAACGCCCAGATCGATCAGCGGGCCGCCGCCGGAGCGGGCCTTGTCGCCGAACCAGCCGCCGGGGCATCCGTTGCGCCGCAGATAGGTGGCCTTGGCATAGTAAATATCGCCCATGCGGTCATGCTCGATCAGATCCTTGGCGATGGCGCAGTCGTTGCCGAAACGGCGCACGAAGCCGATCATCAGCAGACGGTTGTTCCGTTTCGCCGCTTCCAGCATGGCCTGCGCTTCTTCGGCGTTCATGGCCATGGGTTTTTCGCAAAGCACGTGCTTGCCCGCGTTCAGGGCGGCAATGGAGCATTCCGCGTGCGCCGCGTTCCAGGTGCAGACGGAAACCGCGTCGATCTCCGGCAGCTCGGCCAGCATTTGATCCTTGTCGGTGTAGCGGCGGGAAACGTGATACTCGTCGCCCCGGCGGTTCAGGTTCTTTTCATTGACGTCGCACAGAGCGTAAATTTCCACGTCGGGATTCTTGGAATAGGCTTCCAGATGGCACTCGGAAATGCCGCCGCAGCCGATGACGGCAATCTTCAATTTCTTTTCCATGGGTCGTTCTCCTTCTCAGCTTCTCAGCCGATGATGTTTTTCAGGAAATCCACGGCGGCGGCGATGTCTTTTTCAGGATGCTCGCCCACCTCGCGCTCAATGGTCAGGAAGCCGCGATAGCCAATGTCTTCCAGCGCTTTCAGATAAGCGGGGAAGGGCACGTCGCCTTCGCCCAGCGGCAGCTCGATAAAGCTGCTGTCCGTTACGCAGTCGGGATCCTTCGGACGAACGCCGTAGACGATTTCCGGGTCGCAGGCATGAAGCTGACGGCCATCCTTGGCATGGGTATGCACGATGTAATCCTTCAGCGTATGGACGGCGGCCACGGGATCATCCCGGTTGACCATGACCAGATTGGCCGGATCCAGATTGACGGCCACGCCGGAGGAATGAAGCCCGTCAAGAAAATGGCGCAGCACGGAAGCGGGTTCCGGGCCGGTTTCCACGGCAAAATGAGCGCCCAGCGTGTCGGCGTAGCGGGCCAGCTCGCCGCAGGCGTCCTGCATGATGCGATAGCGCGGGTGGTCTTCCTCCGTGGGCACCACGCCGATATGGGTGGTAACGATGTTGGTCTCCATTTCCAGCGCAATGTCCAGAATGCGCTTGGATTCCTCCACCAGCGCCGGGTTCAGCTCGGGATTGCCGAAGCCTTTGCCCAGATCGCCGCACAGGGCGGAAAAGCAGAGCCCGTGATCCTTGACCATGCGAAGAAAATCCTTGCGCTGGGCGGGGGACATCTCCGCTTTGGCCAGCTTGGTGGCCGTAGCGTAGACCTGCAGGCCGCTGGCTCCCAGCTTGACGGCGGCGTCCACCGCTTCGGGAATGGGCTTGCGGAAGGATTCCAGAATAACACCGATGGGGAAATGATACATTGTTGCACCTCCCAAAATGGATTCGTGAAAAATGATGATGAACGATTGACCTGTTTCCAACTGTATTGTATACTTTTCGCGGAAAATGACAAGCCACAACCTTGCGAAAAATTGACATTTTTTTGCACCGAATGTTTTGCACCGGAAGAAAGGTGCACCGGAAGAACGGAAAGAAAGGAATGCTCATGACCCGATACGAGCTTCACCAGTTTCCAGACCCGTCGTTCCCCATCATTTTTCACGAGGACACAGGCAACCCCTATTCCAACTGGTCGGGCGGCCATTGGCACGAGGGCGTGGAGCTGCTTCTGGGGCTGGAAGGCGAAATTCGGATTCTGCAGGATGGAGAAGCCGTCTCCTTTGGCCCGGGGCAAATGGCGGTGGTCAACAGCGGCAAGCTGCACGTTTTCAACTTTCACGGTTCCCCGTGCCGTTATTACTGCCTGATCCTGAACCGGGAATTTCTGGAAGCCCACGGTTTGCCAGTGGGCGGACGGGAGTTCAGCCCGCTGATCTCCCGTCCGGAGCCTTTGGCGCTCTTTCGGAAGCTGGCGGACGAAATGCGGGAAAAACGTCCCTTTTATAAAGGAGAGGTGCTGGCGCTGTCCCTTCAGCTGTATACCTGCCTGCTGCGCGGCTATCAGCTGCCCGAACCCAAGGAGCCCTCCCGGCAGCCCGGTTCTGTCATGGCGGCGGTTAGGTATCTCAGGGAGCATCTGTCGGATGAGACCGCCGTCGGGGACGCCTGCCGGGAGGTGGGCGTCAGCCATTATCAGCTCTGCCGCCTGTTCCGCAGCTATCTGGATCAGTCTCCGGTGGAATTCCTGAACGCCCTGCGCTGCCGGGAGGCCCGCACGCTGATTCTTTCCGGCAAGTGCAATGTAGCCGAGGCCGCGCGGCGGTGCGGCGTGGAAAATCTGTCCTATTTTTCCCGCCTGTACCGGCGCTACATGGGCGTTCTGCCCAGCCGGGAAAAACCGTAGCGTCTTCCCGGAAAGACCCTGCCGATGACTGCCTGCGGACGCTCTTTGTCTTTGCAGCCTTCCGTTTCCCTTCTGAAATATCCATTTTTTTGCCAAAAAGATAAAGATATTGACCGGATGGGGCTATTCGGTTGACGCGGGCAAGGCGCCCGCTTATAATTTTGGCGAATAACAAAGAAGCTGCCGAAAGTCGGATACAGAACCCAAACGAGCTTGAAAAGAGGAGTGACACTGATGGGCAAAGTATGGACCAAGGAACGGGCATGGGAATGGTACAACAATCATAACTGGCTGCGCGGCTGCAACTTCATGAGCAGCGACTGCGCCAACCGCATTGATCAGTGGCAGGAAGAAGGCTTTGAAGAGCGGCTGAAGACCGCCGACGAAGAACTGGCGCTGGCGGCGGAGACCGGTTTTAACTCTATCCGCATCATTCTGGAGTTTTTCGTGTGGGATCAGCAGCACGACGGCTTTATGGAGCGTTTTGACCGCTATCTGGAAACGGCGTGGAAGCACGGCATTTCCTGCATGGTGGTGCTGGGCAACGACTGCATGCAGCCTAAGGAATACACCAAGCCCATGACGCTGGGCCCGCAGCACTACGACTGGGGCTATCACGGCGGCCGTAAAAAGAGCCAGCACAGCAAGTTTGCCGGAATGGGCTACCATCTGCTGGACGAGCCGGAACTGGCGCAGCGCCATTACGAGTGGGTGCGGGAGATCATCGAGACCCACAAGAACGACGAACGCATCTGCATGTGGGATATCTACAATGAGGTAGGCAACGCCAAGCGGGAGCAGGTCACTATGCCTCATCTGAAGAAGTTCTTCGAGATCGCCCGGGAGATCGACCCCATCCAGCCTTTGACCTGCTGTGCATGGCGGCTTCCCAACGACCGCAACCTGCCCATGACCGATATCGAGCGCTTCGCCTGCGACAATTCGGACATCATCAGCTACCATAATTACGGCACCTATCAGAGCAACGTCATGCAGATCAAGCGGCTCAAGGATGAATACGGCCGTCCCATCGTGAACACCGAATGGCTGGGTCGCTGCCTGCACAACACCGTGCAGGAAATGTTCCCCCTGTTCTATCTGGAGAAAATCGGCTGCTATAACTGGGGCTTTGTGGCCGGAAAGTATCAGACCTACGAGCCGTGGGAAGGCCTGTGGCAGCGCTACGAAAGCGACCACAACGCCGACATCGACTTCACCAAGTGGTTCCACGATATTTACCGCCCCAGCCATCATCCCTACGACCCGAAGGAAATCGAAATCTTCCAGCGGTTCAGCCGTCTGGCGGACGAAGACTTCGCCCGGGCTCAGGCAGCCAAAAAGGCAGAGGAAAAGTAACGGCCACGGGGGACGGGCGCAGGCCCGCCCCTCGTTTTTCATACAGAAAGCTGCCGGAAGGCCGCTTTTTGTGGTACAATGCAGAAAACAACGTCCGGCGTATGCGCCGGGAACAGAAGGAGAGAACGTTCCATGCCTACCGTCCATCTGTCCGCCTTTGGCTATGAGGCTGAAATTTGCCCGGAACGGGGCGCCAATCTGATTTCGCTGACCCGCCCGGAGCTGCATATGAGTTCCCTGCGCACCCCCAGTTCGCTGGAAGATTTTACGAAGTCCAATCCCTATCTCTGGGGCGTGCCCGTGCTGCTGCCGCCCAACCGTATCTCCGGCGCGAAGTTCGAGTTTGAGGGCCGGGAATATGTTTTTCCCATGAACGAGCCTGCCATCGGCAACTTCATTCACGGCATGCTGCACGAAACCGCCGTGTCCTGCGTGGAACAGACGGACAGCTGCGCGGAGTTCCTTTTTCAGGCCACGAAGGAGCATCCCTACATGACCTTCCCGCATGCTTTTACCCTGCGCATTCGTTTTGAACTGCGGGAGGACGGCATGCATCAGCTTATTTCCGTCACCAACGATTCGGAACAGAACATGCCCTTTGCACTGGGCTTTCACACCACCTTCGGGCTGCCGTTTGTGGAAGGCGGAAAGGCGGAGGACGTCTGCCTGAAGCTGGGCGTAGGGGATGAAATCGAGCGCAACATGGACAACTTCCTGCCCACAGGAGGGATCGTGGCGGATTCGCCCATGCGTCAGGAGATGCTGGCGGGCACGTTCCGCCCCTGCGAGCATGTCATCAGCCGCCATTTTGCCATGGATGAAAGCCGGGAAATGCGCCTGACGGATGCAAAGCGCGGCGTACAACTGATCTACCGGGCCTTGCCGCCCTATGCCTATTGGATGGTGTACAACGGCGGCAGCAAAGAGTTCCTCTGCGTAGAGCCGCAGACTTGGGTGAACAACTGCCCCAACGCGCCCTTTGACCGGGAAAAGACGGGCTTTGCCTTTGTGGCTCCCGGCGAAACCAAAACCTACGAAACGATCTTCACCCTGACCGCCCTGAACTGACTCTTGTTGAACCTTCCCAGAAAGGAGCGCGCAGCCATGACCCGAAAGAAAAAACTCTATTCCCTGCTGGCCATTCTTCTGTCCGTTACGCTGCTGGTAACGGGGATCATCTGCGCGCTCATTTTCTGGCTGGCCCAGCAGTCCACCCGGAACTTTGAAAACTTTATTATCGAAAGCCGCCAGCAGGAGATCAACTCGGCGGTGCGTTCCTTCTCCACGGACGTGGATACGCTGCTTCTGCTCATGCAGACCGAGCTGAACGACAGCAGTCTGACCCGGCTGCAGCTGTATTATGACAGCCGAATCTTCAATTACGACTATCTCAGTCAGACCTCCGCCGTGCATAATCAAATCAGCACGATTGAAAACTCCATGGCCTTTATGGATACGCTGGAAATCTGCATGCTGGATTCCATGCGCAAGGTGATGATGGGCTCCATTGCGCCGCTGGATGAGGAGACGCTGGAGCTGGTTACGGATACGCTGGGCGGGGAGACCCGCGGCGTAGCGCTGGAAAACGGAAAAATACGGCTGGTTCTGGCCAAAGCGCCGCTGCAGTCTACCGCGTCCCATAACGCGGTGGCCGTCGCTTCTTTTTCGTCCATGAACCTGTACACCTATCTGAAACGCTATTTGCCGGACGATGAAAACTCTCGGATGGCCGTCTTTGCCGTCAAGGATGGCGAAGAGGTTCCGCTGGCGATGAACGGCGCTCTGTCCGCTGTGGACAGGCAGCAGATTGCCGAAGCGGTTCATGGAAGCAGCGGCGGTTTTGTGCGGTGCGAATGGGAAGGAAAGCAGTGGCTTCTGAACTGGCAGCAGGCCTCGTCGGTGCCTGTGAAGGTCTGTCAGCTGACCCCGGTCAGCCTGATTACCGACCGGATGCAGGAATACCGCAGGATGATTACCATGGTCTGCGCCGTCAGCATCGTGGTCATGCTGTCGCTGGCCTGCTTCCTGCAGCAGATGGTGCATAAGCCGGTTTCCAAGATCGACGCGGCCATGAAGAAGGTGGGGAAGGGCGATTTGTCCGTGCGCCTGACCGGCGCGAAGAGCAACGAGTTCCGGCAGATTTACGATCAGTTTAATCAGATGACGGTTCGCCTGCAGGAATTGATCGACCGGGAATACACCCTCAAGCTGCTCAACGCCAAGAGCGAGCTGAAGCAGCTGCGCTATCAGATTCGCCCGCATTTTCTCTACAATACCTACTTTAACCTGCGGGCGCTTCTGATGAACGAGGAATACGACGTGGCGGAACAGATGACGGACGTGCTGGGCCGTTACCTGCGCTATATCACCACCTCCGCCCGGGACGAGGCGACGCTCCGGGAGGAAATGGAGCATGCCAAAGCCTACGTGGAAATTCAGAAAATGCGCTTCGGCAGCCATCTGGAGGCCCGGCTGGCCGAATGCCCGCCCGAGTACGCGGAAAAGCCCGTCCCGCGCATTATCATCCAGCCCTTGCTGGAAAACACCTTTGAGCACGGCATCAAGGATATGCGGGAAACAGGCGTTATTTCCGTGCAGTTTGAGGCGGAGGGGAACCGGCTGTCCATCTATGTGGATGATAACGGCCCCAACGCTTCCGATGAGCTGATCGAGAAGGCGCGGACGATTCTGGCCGCCGAGGAATACAACCCCAACGGCGATTCCGTGGCCTTGAGCAATATACACCGGCGGATCAGGATGCTGTACCAGCCGGGCAGCGGACTGTATGTGTCCCGCTCGCCGCTGGGCGGCTTCCGTTCGGAAATCCGCATGATGGGAGAGAAAAAATATGTTTCGGATGATGATCGTTGACGATGAGGAGCGAATCGCCAATTCGATTTACGACCTGATGGACGAGCGCTTCGATTTTGAACTCTACCGCTGCTATTCCGCCGTGGAGGCGCTGGAAGTGATCCGCACCATGCGGTTTGATATTGTGATCACGGACATTGCCATGCCGGGCATGACTGGACTGGAACTGCTCAGCAAGGTGCAGGCCATCTGGCCCAAATGCCATTTTCTCATTCTGACCGCCTACGACAATTTTGACTACGCCTACGAAACCCTTCGCCACGACCGGGTGGATTATCTGCTGAAAATCGAAAGCTACGACACCATCTGCCAGTGCGTGGCGCGGAAGCTTGAGGACCTTCAGAAGGAACGAGCCCGGGAAGAAAAGCTGCGGCATTACGACCAGTACCGGCAGCAGGTGGAGGAGTCCATGGGACGGTATTTCCTCAAGCGCATCATCGTGCAGGGGATTCCTCTGCCGGATCAGCACGATCTGGATCAGTTCTCCGTGCCTCTCCGACTGGACGAGCCGGTGCTGCTGGTGCTGCTGGCCCTGAGCGATCAGAACCCCATGACCAACAACCGAACGGCCATGGATATTCTGCAATCCATTCGGGAGCGGTTTCAGGTCTATGATATTCCGTTTTTGCCGTATTTGTCCACCGGAACCATTCTGCTGGCGATTCAGCCGGAAGGGGAAAGCAGTCTGGCGGGCAGCCGCGTCACCTATGTGCAGACGGCGCTGGAAACCCTGCCCCAGACCGTGGAAGAAGAAACCGGCCGCAAGCTGGCCATTCTCTGCGCGGACGCGCCGCTGCCATGGTCGCAGGTTCATGAACTATATCAGCGGGCGGCGGTGCGGCTGGAGGATATCCGTAGCGAAAGCGGCATGCTGCTGCTGGATACGGCGGAGGAGCTGCGCCATTCCGAGGGGAAGCTGCCCTTTCCCAGCATGGAGGAGCTGAACATGCTCTGGGAAATGGTGAAGTGCGGCAATATTGATTCCTTCCTGCAGGTTCTTCGGGAAGAATTGAGCAATGCCCCGTTTCCTGCGCTGCCGGAAACCACGGTGGCCGCCGTGGGCTTCCTGATGACCGAGGCGGGCCGTCTGTACGCCCCGCAGCAGGATCTTGCGGCGGAAAAGAAACGGCTGACCGCCTGCGACCGCTTCGGCAGTCTGGAGGAATGGCTTCGGAACCTCGACGATTATCTCAGGCGCATCCGTCAGGCCCGGGAGGAAAACCGGGAAAGCCGGGAAACGTGGCTGATCGTCCGAATCAATCAGTACATCGAGCAGCATTATCAGGAGGATCTGACCCTGACCCGGCTGGCAGACGAGGTTCATTACAGCCCCGCCTACCTTTCCCGGTTTTATAAGGCCAACACGGGCACCAATGTGATGACCCATCTGTACAATGTCCGCATCGGCAAGGCGAAGGAGCTGCTGGAAAACAGCAACGACAAGGTATCCGACATCGCGGTCAAGACCGGCTTCTGTTCCACCAAGTATTTCAACCGGGTCTTCAAGAAGCTGACCGGCCTTTCGCCCGCGCAGTTCCGGCGTCAAACCGTGGACGGCGCCTCCGGGAACTGATTTTGTCCTTTTTTGCTATTCGCTGGTAAAAATTGCACCCGAAAAGACAAAAAAGTGGGATTGCAGTTTGACCCCTCGAAAGCTAAACTAAAAGCACATGATCTTCCTGCACTGAAAAAGGCCGGAAGAAACATTCAAATTTCAAAAGGAGGAACTGGTATGAAAAAGATCCTTTCCCTGGTGCTGGCTGTGGCGCTGTGCCTGAGCCTGCTGACCACCTCCGCGTTCGCCGTGGACGAACACGAGAAGGATTATCTCGACAAGCAGGTACAGCTGCTGGCCGATAACCTTCAGAAGTTCTACGAAGAAAACTATGGCGAGGGCGCGCTGGTAGCTCCCTACGACGAGCCTGTGGAAGTAACGATCGTTAACTACTACAACACCGCTCTGGAAACCAACATGGCGACCTGGAACGAGTGGTGGGGCGAGACCCTCGAGAACAACCGCTACGTGCAGGCGGCTGAAAAGGCCCTGAACATCAAGATCAAGTATCAGTGGCTGAAGAACGACGCGGACAACGGCTATGTGAACCAGCTCCGTCTGGCCATCGCCGCCGGCGAGATCCCCGATATGTTCATCGTCACCAATCAGAACGACCTGATGCAGCTGGCGGAATCCGATCTGATCATGCCCGTTGAGGACGTGGTGGACAAGTATTTCACCACCTGGGATAAGGAAATCCAGAACTCCGACGGCGGCATGCTGTACGAAATGGCCATGTACGACGGCCAGTGCTACGGCATCCCCTGCAACATCTCCGATACCGACACCTTCTCCTACATCTGGCTGCGCAAGGACTGGATGGAGGCCCTGAATCTGGAAGCCCCCAAGACCATGGACGATCTGAAGAACATCATGGTCAAGTTCCAGGAAGCCAAGCTGGGCGGCAACGACGCGACCTACGGCATGCTGATCGACAAGAGCCTGTATTACGCGACCCGCGGCCTGTTCGCCGGTTACAAGGCCTACCCCGAATTCTGGGTGGAGGAAGACGGCAAGCTGGTTTGGGGCGGCGTTCAGGAGAACGTGAAGAAGGCCCTGACCTATCTGAACGGCCTGTACAACGACGGCCTGCTGGACAAGGAATTCATCACCCAGTCCAATGGCGACGCTCAGTCCCTGATGTATAACAGCCAGGTGGGCGTGATCTACGCCGGCCACTGGATTGCTCACAACATGCAGAAGCTGCATGACGAAGACCCCAACTCCGACTGGATGTGCGTGACTCTGCCCTCCGAAGACGGCAGCCCCGTGGAACAGTATCTGACCCCCAACAAGCGCGGCTGGATCGTCATCAACAAGAATTACGAGCATCCCGAAGTGGCGGGTAAAATCCGCGCGCTGTGCACCTTCGCCGCTCAGGGCGGTATCTGCGACGGCACCTGGTGGATGTCCAATGACCAGGCTCAGATTCTGCAGCCTTTCCAGGGCAGCGTTTCTTCCTGGGATAACTACAACACCTATCTGAACCTGATGGAATGCTACAAGGCTGGCGGCGATGAGTCCCTGCTGCGCGCCAAGGCTGTGACCTACTGGAGCAACCTGCATAATGGTTCCTCTATCTGGGCTTGGGAGCACATGTTCGGCGACGGCCCCTACACTCCCATGGTTGTGCTGGGCGACGCTATCGATAACGGCCGCATCCATTACGACGGCTTCCTGGGCGCTCAGAACGAGTTCATGCAGGATCGCTGGACGACCATCAAGGACGAACAGCTGACCGCCTTCACCAAGATCATCATCGGTGAAGTGGGCGTGGACGAGGGCTTCGACAACTGGCTGAAGACCTTCGACTCCATGGGCGGCACTCAGATCACCAACGACGTCAACGAGTGGTACGCTCAGTCTCAGGCTGCGAAGAACAACTAAGAAACCCAAATTCGCTGTGCCGGTTGCCTCGGCAGCCGGCACAGCCTTTTTGAAGAGTGGAGGATGAAAAATGACCCAAAAAGCAGTGGTGAACAGTCCCAAAAAGCGGAGAAAAATCAGCGGGTACGAGATCCCGCTGCATCTGATGCTGATTCCCGGCATCCTCATCATTTTCATTTTCCATTATGTCCCGCTGGGCGGTCTGATTATCGCCTTCCAGCGCTTTATCCCCGCCAAGGGCCTGTTCGGCAATCAGAAGTGGGTTGGATTGCAGAACTTCCAGTACATTTTCTCCATGCCCAATACGATGAACGTGCTTCGCAATACCGTGACCATCGCCGTAGCGAAGATCGTGCTGGGTCTGGTCATCCCCATTACCGTAGCGCTGCTGCTCAACGAATTGCAGGTGAGCAAGGTCAAGCGCTCCATTCAGACCATCATCTATTTCCCGCATTTTTTGAGCTGGATTATTTTTGGCTCCATCATCATGGATCTTCTCAGCCCGCAGAACGGCATCGTCAATAAGATGCTGAACCTGCTGGGGCATGAATCCATCTATTTCCTGGGCGATAACAAATACTTCCAGCAAACCATCATCTGGACGGACGTCTGGAAGAACTTCGGCTACGGTACGGTTGTTTACATGGCCTCCATTACCAGCATCGACCCTTCTCTTTATGAAGCGGCCTCCATCGACGGCGCGAACCGCTGGAAGCAGACCTGGCACATTACGCTGCCCGGTATGCGCATGATTATCGTGCTGATGATGGTGCTGAGCCTGGGCAACGTCCTTAACGCCGGTTTTGATCAGGTTTACAACATGTACAGCCCCATCGTGTACGAAACGGGCGACATTATTGATACCATGGTTTACCGTCTGGGCCTTGAAAACGCCAAGTACGGCCCGGCGGCTGCGGTCAGCATTTTCAAATCGGTGGTTTCGATGCTGTTTATCTCCGCGTCCTATTATGTGGCGGACAGATTTTTCGATTATCGTCTGTTCTGACCGAGCCTGATATCTGGAAAGAAAGGGGAAAAACCTCATGACGTCGATAGCGAAAAAACAGCCGCACAGCCATGTCAGCAATCATATCAAGGAAAGCCCCAGCCGCAAGGTGTTCCGGGTGGTGAACGTCATCGTGCTGACGGCGCTGGCGCTGATCTGCCTGCTGCCCTTCATCAACGTAATCGCCGTTTCCTTCAGCAACAGCTTTTACGTAGACAGCAATCAGGTGTACTTCTGGCCCAAGGGCTGGACCACCAGCGCCTACACCTACATTCTGACCCGCGCCAGCTTCTGGACGTCGTTCCGCACCTCCATTATCCGGGTGCTGCTGGGCGGCAGCCTGAACCTGTTCTTCATCATTCTGACGGCGTACCCGCTGTCCAAGAGCAATGACAAGCTGCACTTCCGCAATGTGTACACGTGGTACTTCTTCATTACCATGCTGGTGAGCGGCGGCATGATTCCCAACTACCTGCTGATTGCCAAGCTGGGCCTGCGGGATACCATCTGGTCGCTGGTGCTGCCGGGAGCGCTGCCGGTATTCAATCTGGTTCTGATGCTGAACTTCTTCCGTCAGGTGCCTACCGCGCTGGAAGAAGCGGCGCTGATCGACGGCGCGAGTCACATGCGCACGTTGGTGCAGATTTATCTGCCGGTTTCCCTGCCCGCCATCGCCACCATTACGCTGTTCTGCATCGTCAGCCATTGGAATGCCTGGTTTGACGGCATGATCTACATTACCACGCCTTCCCGCGTGCCCATGCAGACCTATCTGCGCAGCATCCTGATCGACATGAACGTGGCCGATATGTCCGCCGATGACTACGAGCTGTACGCCATGCTGGCCAACCGCACGGTGAAATGCTCTCAGATCATCGTGGCCACCATTCCGATTCTGTGCGTGTATCCCTTCCTGCAGCGCTATTTCGTCAGCGGCATTGTGCTGGGCAGCGTGAAGGGCTAAGGCAGGCCAAAGCCATAGGAAAAAATTTTCTGCCTATTGAAAACACAGCCATTCCTCACAAGGGAGTGGCTGTGTTCTTGTCTCTCTCCGTCAGCCGAAACACGGCAAAGCGGCGAAAGAACTCACTAGGCTTCGCAGCATTCCCGCCGGTATTCCGACGGCGTTTGGCCGCAGACCCGCCGGAAACGCTGGCAGAAATAAGAAGCGTCCGGGTAGCCCACCGCCTGAGCGATTTCCGCCGTGGTCAGCTTGGGGTTTTGCAGAAGCTCCCGGGCCGCGCTGATGCGCGCCTCCAAGATCAGCTCTCCCGGCGTTTTTTCAAATTCCCGGCGGCATAGCTCGAAGAGCTTGCTGCGGCCCATGTGCAGATGGCTGCATAGCTCGTCCAGCGTGATAGGGCGGGAATAGTGCTGCGCGATGTATTCCGTCAGCCGCCGTCCGTCGCTCATCTGTGCGGCGGAAAGCATCCCCTGCAGGCGAACCTCCGCGATGCAGGCGTGAACGATTTCGATCAGGGAAGAAAGCTCTTCCGAAGAGACCTGACGCAGACGGCTGTAGCAATCCGAAAGCCCCTCTCCGTCCGGATACCAGTCCAGCAGGGAAAGGCTGCGCCGCCACTGCTTTTCCCGGGGCGCTTCATCCAAAAACTGCCCCAGCAGAATGAAAGCGATCACCTGCCCGTTTTCAACCACCGGCAGGGCCGCTTCGATCAGGCCGCAGTGGCAGCGGTATTTCTTCATTTTCTGCGTGGCCGTTACTTCCCGCAGCGCCGCCGCGTCGCAGCCGAGACAGCGCTCCAGTCCCCCTGCGGCGCTTTTGACCGCCGCGCAGAAATCCGTCTGGGTGCTGGAAGTAAAGATTTCCCGGGCCTGATCGTCCATCAGGGCAAATTTCAGCCCCATGCAGATGTGAAGGTGCTTCAGCAGCGTCGCCAACTTGTCGAATTCTTCGGCTGTCAGCATGGAAAATCTTCCTCCCGGCAAATGGTCTCCTTCATCATACAACATTTTTTGAAAAAACGGAAGATCACAACAGAATATCGGACGATTCTCTCTGCCGCCCGGCTGGAAAAACTGCTATCATGCCCTCAGAAAGCAGAGAAAGGGGTTCTTCTCATGGCGCATACAACATTGGTCGTGATGGCCGCCGGTCTTGGCAGCCGGTACGGCGGCCTGAAACAAATCGCTCCCGTGGATGACGCGGGACATATCCTCATTGACTTTTCCATTTTTGACGCGGTGCGGGCCGGGTTTGACCGGTTGGTCTGCATTATCAAGCCGGAAATGGAGCAGGAGTTTCACGAGGTCATCGGCTGCCGGATCGCCCCCTTTGTGGAGCTGGAATACGCCTTTCAGCGCCCGGACGTGCTCCCGGAGGGCTTTGCCATTCCGGAGGGGCGCACGAAGCCGTGGGGCACGGCTCACGCGGTGCTGTGCGCCAAAGAGCAGATCCATACGCCCTTCGCCGTCATCAACGCGGACGATTTCTATGGCCGGACGGCTTTTGAGGCGATCTATCGCTTCCTGAACGAAAATCAAGGCGAGAACGAACACGCCATGGTGGGCTACCGGATCGAAAATACGCTGACCGAGAACGGTTCCGTGGCCCGGGGCGTCTGCGAAACAGACGGGCAGGGCTATCTGGCGGGCATTACCGAGCGAACCAAGCTGGAACCGCGGCCCGGCGGCGCGGCCTTTACCGAGGACGGGCAGGAATACACCTTTGTTCCTGCGGGCACGAAAGTATCCATGAATCTGTGGGGCTTTCAGCCGTCCATTCTCAGGGAGATCGAGAAGCGCTTCCCGGCGTGGCTTCAGGAAAAGCTGCCGGTCAATCCGCTGAAATGCGAGTATTATCTGCCGCTGATTCCCAACGCGCTGATTCAGGAAAAACGCGGCTCTGTCCGGGTGCTGGATACGCAGGAAAAGTGGTACGGCGTGACCTATCGGGAGGACATGCCCAAGGTTCGCACGGCCATTGCCGAAATGACGCGGCAGGGCGTTTATCCTGAAGCATTATGGGGGAATCAGTCATGCTGAATATTTGCCGGAAATTTCAACTCAGGGGAACCGTCCTTTCCTGCCAGCCCTACGGAAGTGGCCACATCAACGCCACGTTTCTGGTGCATACCGATCAGGCGGATTATATCCTGCAGCGCATCAATCATTCTATTTTTCAGGATGTGCCCGCATTGATGAACAATATTCAGCGGGTGACGGCTTTTCTGGCCCGGCGGGATCCCGACCCACGGCACAGCCTGCATCTGGTGGCCACGCTGAAGGGCGGCGGCTGGCTGGAAGAAGAAGGAGAATTTTACCGGGTCTATGATTTTATTACGGACAGCCTTTGCCTGAATGCACCGGAAACGCCCAATGACTTTTACCAGAGCGCCGTGGCTTTCGGCTCGTTTCAGCGGGCGCTGGCGGATTTCCCGGCGGAAGAGCTTTCAGAAACCATCCCGCGCTTTCACGATACCCCCGACCGCTATCGGGCGCTGCATCAGGCGATTCGGGAGGACGCGCTGGGCCGGGCGGCTTCCTGCGGCCCGGAAATTCGCTTTGCGCTGGAACACGAGGCGGACGGCGCGTTCCTGATGGAGCATCTCCGCGCCGGACGGCTGCCGCTGAGAGTCACCCATAACGATACCAAGCTCAACAACGTCATGCTGGACGCTCAGACCCGCAAGGCGCTGTGCGTCATCGATCTGGACACGGTCATGCCCGGCCTGGCCGCCAACGACTTTGGCGATTCCATCCGTTTCGGGGCCAACACCGGCGCGGAGGACGAGCGGGATCTTTCCCAAATCAGCCTGTCGCTGGAACGCTACAGCGCCTTTGCGGAAGGGTATCTGACGGCCTGCGGTCAATCTCTTACGCCCTTTGAGAAGGAAACCCTGCCTTGGGGAGCGAAACTTATGACGTTGGAATGCGGCGTTCGTTTCCTGACGGATTATCTGGCCGGAGACACCTACTTCCGCATTCATCGGCCGGGTCATAATCTGGACCGCGCCCGCACGCAGTTCGCGCTGGTCAGAGACATGGAAGCTAAATGGCCGGAAATGAATCAGATCGTTCAATCGCTGTTGTGAATACTGCATCCAAAGGAGGAACAACGCCATGCCGGAGCTGCCCTTTTTCCCATTGACGCCTACCATCAAGGTCTTTCCGGACGAGCCTGTCCGGGAGGAATGGACGCGCAGTCAGTTCGAGGGCTTTCAGAATGAAACCATTTCCTTTCAGGCCGCCTTTTGCGGTATGGCGGAATATGACCGCCGTCCGGTGGTTCTGCGCGCGGAATCACCGCTGAAAAAGCAGATACGGATCCGCACGGTGCTTTCGGTTCCCGTTAGGCTGGCTGCGCTGCCCGGAGCGGACGATAACTATCTGCGCAAAACCCCCGGACTCTATCCCGATCTTCTGCGCGACCAGCAGCCGGAGAATCCGCTGGCCATTCTGCGGGTGCAGACGGAGCAGTGGCAGTCCTTCTGGATCGATGTGGAGCCGGAAGACGAATGCGAACCGGGCGTCTATCCCGTGGAGCTGCGTCTTGTGACGGCAGATGACGAAACGGTTCTGGCTTCAGCCAGCATTTCCGTGACGATCCTGCCGGGACGGCTTCCGGCGCAGAAATTGATTCGAACCCACTGGTTCCATACGGACTGTCTGGCGGAATACTACCGTGTTCCCGTTTTCAGTGAGGAGCATTGGACGATCATTGAAAACTTTATCCGAACGGCTGTGCGCCGGGGCTGCACCATGATTCTCACGCCCCTGTTCACGCCGCCGCTGGATACCGCGCCCGGAGGCGAGCGGCTGACCGTTCAGCTGGTGGACGTTAACGTCTGCAAGGGCGCGTATACCTTCGGCTTTGACCGGCTGGAACGCTGGGTGGAGATCTGCCGCCGCTGCGGGGTCGCCTATTTGGAAATGTCCCATCTGTTTACGCAGTGGGGCGCGGCAGCCGCGCCGAAGATCATCGCCACGGTGGACGGCGAGGAAAAGCGGCTGTTCGGCTGGGAAACGGACGCGCACGGCGAAGCATACGCCCATTTCCTGAGCGAGTTTCTTCCCGCGCTGATGAAGAAGCTGAACGAGCTGGGCGTTGCGGAACGCGCCTATTTTCACATTTCCGACGAGCCGTCGCTGGATCATCTGGAAAGCTACCGCCACGCCTGTTCGCTGGTCAAGCCGTACCTGCAGAGGCGGCCTGTGATCGACGCTCTTTCCGATTTTGCTTTTTATCAGACCGGCGCACTGGAAAAGCCCATTGTAGCTATCGACCATCTGGAACCCTTCCTGCAGGCCGGCGTTCCGGGGCTTTGGACGTACTACTGCGTGGGGCAGTACCGGGATGTGACCAATTCCTTCATGGCCATGCCTGCAGCCCGCACCCGGATGCTGGGCGTGCAGCTGTACCGCTATCAGCTGGAGGGCTTTTTGCAGTGGGGGTATAATTTCTATCATACCCAGCTCTCGCTGGCCAACCTCAATCCCTACGAAGTGACCGACGCAGGCGGCGTGTTCCCGTCGGGCGACGCCTTTCAGGTTTACCCCGGCCGGGATGGAAAGCCGGAGGAATCGATTCGCTTCATGCTGAATCATCTGGCTATGCAGGATCTTCGGGCACTGGAGGCACTGGAGACCCTGCAGGGCCGCGAACAGGTGCTGCGCCTGCTGGAAGAATGCGCCCAAGGCCCGCTGACCCTGACCGACTATCCGCGGGATGCCGCCTTCTTCGACCGGCTGCGCCAGCGGGTGAACAAAGAATTGAGCGGACGGCTGTAAATTTCTTTTCTATTTTCAATCTATTTCAATCCATACATCCAAAACGCCCGGGTTCCCTGCGGTGAAAAGCCGCACAGGAGCCCGGGCGTTTTCAGAACAGCAGACTTTCCAGCCGTCCGAGCTGCGCCAGCAGAATGCAGCCCAGTATGCCCACCAGCGTGGGCAGCAGAAACGCCAGCGCCGTCCAGCGAAGGCTTCCCGTTTCCTTGCGGATGGTGAGCAGCGTCGTGGAGCAGGGCCAGTGAAATAGCGTGAACCACAGCATGCACACGGCGGTCTGCCAGCTCCACCCCTGCGCCGCCAGGATCGTTCGCAGCTCCATGGCGCTGCCAAGCTCCGTCAGGCTTCCCTGCGACAGATAGAGCATCAGCGCAATGGGCAGCACGATCTCATTGGCGGGAAAGCCCAGGAGAAAGGCCGGCAGCAGAATTCCATCCAGCCCCATCAAACGGCCCAGCCCATCCAGCGAACGGCTCAGTCCCGTCAGCAGCGAAACGCCGTCCGGCAGGCAAACGGCTTGCAGCGCCCACAGCAGCAGCCCGGCGGGCGCTGCAACGGCTGCGGCCCGGCCCAGCACCACCAGCGTCCGATCGAATAGCGAACGGGTCAGCACCTTCCCGATTTGCGGCCTTCGATAGGGCGGCATTTCCAAGGTAAAGGAAGAAGCCATGCCCTTGAGCAGCGTCCCGGAGAGCAGACGGGATACGCCGAAAGTCACCGCCAGACTGAGGCAAAGCAGGCAGACCAGCAGAAAGGCGGACAACGCTCCCGCCAGAAGGCTGTTGGAGGTAGGAATCAAAAACATGCTGAGCAGCAGAAGCAGCGTGGGAAAGCGCCCGTTGCAGGGGGTGAAGCAGTTGGTCAGAATGGCGATCAGCCGTTCCCGGGGCGAGTCGATGATCCGGCATCCCACCACTCCGGCGGCATTGCATCCAAGCCCCATGCACATGCATAGCGCCTGTTTGCCGCAGGCATGGCAGCGCTGGAAAGGACGATCCAGATTGTAGGCGATGCGCGGCAGATAGCCGGAGTCCTCCAAGAGGGTAAACAGGGGGAAGAAAATCGCCATGGGGGGAAGCATGACGGAAACCACCCAGGCCAGCACCCGCCAAGCCCCCAGCACCAGCGCGTCGTGCAGCCATTCGGGAACGCCTGCGGCGTGGAAGCAGCCGCTGAGCCAATCCTGAACGGTAAAAAGCGCGCGGCTCAGGAGGACGGAAGGAACGTTTGCCGCCGTCAGCGTCAGCCAGAACAGGAGCATGAGCAGCAACAGCATGATGGGAAAGCCGCTTTTCCGGCCCGTAAACAGGCGATCCAGTTTGCGGTCCCGGGTGGAATAGCCCCGATCCTGCCGCCGGACGACACATTGGCGCGCGATGCTTTCACTTTCCAGCACCAGCGTTTGGACCGTCAGATCCCGCAGCGCCTCCCGGCTGACGCCTGCCTGCTTTAGAAGCGTCTGCGCTTCGGCCAGCACTGTTTCCGCTTCGGGTACGTCCAGCGGACGGTCTTCCGTATGGCTGGCCAGAAGCCCCTTCAGCGCTTCGCTGTCTTCCAGCGTTCGAAGAGCCAGCCAGCGCGCCTGCCGTCGGATTCTGGGCCATGGAACGAACAGCGCTTCCGTTTTTGTCAGCGCTTTGGTTACTGATACGGGGTAGGAAAACTTATACGGCGTTTTTTCCGGCTGTTCCATCAGCTGGTCCAATGCATCCAGCACCACATTCAGCGTTTTCTTCTTTCGTGCCACAATGCCGACCACCGGCACGCCCAACCGCTTTTCCAGCGCCTTCAGATCCAGCTGAATGCCCCGGCGGCGGGCTTCGTCCATCAGGTTGACGCAGACCAGGACCCGGCTGTGCAGTTCCAGAATCTGCAAAACCAGATTCAGATTTCGTTCCAGACAGGTTGCGTCGCACACCACCAGAACCGCTTCCGGCCGGCCGAAGCACAGGTAATCCCGGGCGACTTCCTCCTCGGCGGAATGGGCGAACAGAGAATAGGCTCCCGGAATATCCACCAGCTCGTAGCGAAACCGGCGGCTTTCGCAGTATCCCCGGGCGCTTCCTACGGTTTTGCCGGTGTGCTGGTTCATCCCTGTCAACGCATTGAAAAGCGTGCTTTTGCCAACGTTTGGATTCCCTGCGACAGCAACGGTGCAGAGTGCCTCTGCACCCTGTACGCCGTCTGCTTTCCGGGTGCGCCAATGCAGCGGTTTCAAACTCATGTGCATCCTCCTTTTTTGTCGTTCTCAAAAGATCCGGACGCCTTTGCCGTCTCTGTGCCGGATCGCTACGACGGTTTCCCGGATCAGATAGGCGCTCGGGTCGCCCAGAGGGCTGATCCCCACGCACTCCACCTTCGTTCCCTCGATCAGCCCTATATCCATCAGTCTCCTGCGAAGCCTTCCCGGCGTGTTCAAACCGCGCACGACGGCGCTTTCGCCGGGCCGCAGGTCGGCCAGCGTTCTCATTTTATCTTCCTCCTCTGTTGCGGTTGAAAGAGGCGAATAGCCCTCTGTTCGTATCTCAGTGTATTCGGCGGGGGAACGGGGGTGACAAAAACGAAAAAGCAACAAGACTGCGTGGAATTACGTTCGTCTTGAAAGAAATTTTTTTACAAGAGTTCTGTTTTTTGGATTGTATGATATTGAAAATTGTTTTATAATATTCGTGCATATTCACGTAGCGCGTCGTCTGCCATTGAAAAACAAATGATCGAGAAAAGAGGGAATTCAAGTGAAACACAAAAAAATGATGCATCTGGCGCTCACTCTTACCACCTTGTTTGTTCTATGCGCCTTCGTCGGGCACGGATTCGCGGAAAAAGTCGAAGGAAACGTCAACAATGAAAGTATTGCGGCTGTTTCGGTAGGCTTAAACCATATCATTGGTCTAAAAGCAGATGGAACGGTGGCTGCGAGTGGGGATAATTCGTTCGGTGAATGCGATGTGGACTCCTGGGCCAATATAGTGGCGGTCTCGGCAGGTTCACTGCATACCGTTGGTCTAAAAGCGGATGGAACCGTGCTTGCAGTTGGGGATAATTATGAAGGTCAATGCGATGTCGGTTCCTGGACGGATATAGTGGCGGTTTCGGCAGGCTGTAACCATACCGTTGGCCTGAAAGCGGATGGAACCGTGATTGCGGTTGGGGATAATCATGACGGTCAATGCGATGTCGGTTCCTGGACGGATATAGTGGCGGTTTCGGCAGGCTTGAACCATACAGTCGCTCTAAAAGCAGATGGAACCGTAGTCGCAGCTCCAGATAATGGAATTGATGAATGCGACGTCAGTTCATGGAAAGATATAGCAGCCGTTTCGGCAGGCGGGCAGCATACCGTCGGCTTAAAAACAGATGGCACTGTGATTGCAATCGGAAGTAATGAATATGGGCAGTGCAACGTGCAGTCGTGGAGGGACATGGTAACGGTTTCGGCAGGCGACGATTTTACCGCCGGCATCAAAAAGGACGGAACAGTCGCAGTTAGCTCCAATACAGTTCGGCGTGTTGATTCGTGGATGGATATGAAAGCGATTTCGGCGGGCGACTTGTACGCCGTTGGCCTGAAAAAGGACGGAACCGTAGCTGCGGTTGGGCTTAATGAGCTTGGTCAAGGTGATGTGGAGCTGTGGACGGATATAGCAGCCGTTTCGGCAGGCACAGCGCATACCGTCGGCTTAAAAGCAGATGGAACGGTGGTCGCAACGGGAGACTATTATGGCCAATGTGATGTAGATTCCTGGACGGATATAGTGGCGGTTTCGGCAGGCTGCGAGCAGACCGTTGGTCTGAAAGCAGACGGAACGGTGGTTGCGGCTGGAAAGAATGAATATGGAGAATGTGATGTTGGCTCCTGGACGGATGTGGTAGCTGTTTCGGCAGGCATTTATCACACGGTTGGCCTAAAGGCGGATGGAACCGTCGTTGAGGTCGGAAAGAATGAATATGGAGAATGTGATGTTGGCTCCTGGACGGATGTAACGGCTGTCTCGGCAGGCATTTTTCACACTGTCGGCCTAAAAGCGGATGGGACTGCGGTTGCAGTTGGGAACAATGCAAGCGGTCAATGCAACGTGGATTCCTGGACGGATATAATAGCCGTCTCGGCAGGCTATGATTATTTTCTACATGGGAGGCGGAGATTATTCTATCGGTCTAAAAGCGGATGGAACTGTGGTTATAGCAGAGCCTGGCGATATTGTAGCTTGGAGGCTCTGGTAATTCTTCGACTGCAATTTGTCCTGCAGCCCGTTTTTCCCTTGACGAAGCGAACCGCAGCGTTGTACAATAAGCCAAAAGACAGGAGGGTGCGGGGAATGCTTTACGAGGGAAAAATCTGGGTGGCCACGGACAGCAGTCACAAGCCCGTTTTTCTGCTGCCTGAAATGGCGAACCGGCATGGGCTGATCGCCGGAGCCACCGGCACCGGCAAAACCGTCACCCTGAAGGTGATCGCCGAGGGCTTTTCCGATATGGGAGTTCCCGTATTTCTGGGGGATATCAAGGGCGACCTGAGCGGTATGGTCGCGCCGGGAACCGTCAGTGAAAAGATCGGCAAACGGCTGATGGAAACGGGCGTTTCGGCCTTTCGGACGGAAATGTATCCGACGGTTTTCTGGGATGTGTACGGCGAGCAGGGGCACCCGATCCGCGCTACCGTCAGCGAAATGGGGCCGCTGCTGCTGTCCCGGATGCTGAACCTGAACGAGACCCAGTCCGGCGTGCTGAACATTCTGTTCCGGGTGGCGGCGGACGAGAACCTT
>ERZ857827.1356-NODE-1356-length-25737-cov-4.003154_pt1 | contig 25737 bp, 18 predicted proteins | sample MGYA00519761_ERZ857827 | MGnify/ENA primary metagenome ERZ857827 (study PRJEB31778, sample SAMEA3449370) | human gut metagenome | biome: human gut; feature: human-associated habitat; material: faeces | place: United Kingdom | collected 2010/2012 ... | reverse complement strand
TTCGCCGCCCAGCTTGGCGTCCTGGAAAGCCTTCGCAACGGCCATCATCTCATCGATGGTCTTGGGGGCTTCCATGTTCACCTTGTCCAGCCAGTCCTGACGGATCCACAGAATCTGGGTGTTGTTATAGAAGTTATTGACGCAGGGCACGGCCAGCAGCTGACCATCCACAGTGCAGGCATCCCACATGTCCAGGCTGTCCAGCGCGTCCTTCACCAGACGCTTCTGCTGATAGCCTTCGTAAGCGGCGCTCACATCCTGCAGCACGCCGTTTTCCACCAGCGTGTAGAACATGGCCTTATCGCAGATGATGACGTCGGGCAGGTCGCCGGAGGCCATGGCGGTGTTGATCAGCGCGGCCAGCGCCGTATCGTCTTCCGCGATCTGGCGTTCCACGTCGATGTTCAGGTAATCCTTGTACGCGTCGATCCACACGTTCTGGGTGGCGGAGGCGCGGCGGGGATCGTTGGCGTCGTAATTGGTGTTGCCGGTCTTGAAGTCCTCGCTCAGGATGGTGAGCTTGATGGGTTCTTCATACTTGCCGTACACGTCCGCTTCTTCCGCCGCAGCGAAAGAACAGAGGCTGAGGCACAGGATGAGAGTCAGTGCAATAGCGACGAGACGTTTCATGGGGTACCCTCCTTGAAGTTTTAATGGATGAGTTTAGTATAAGCATGTCATTTTTGACCGTCAATTGAAATATCCGTACACTTTTCGCTGGCTCACTTGCCCTATCACGACTTTTTCATCCCATTTCAGCCAAAAGACGGAATCAGTCAATCTCTGGGAGGGCAAATGTCGGGATTGGGCTATTGACGGCCGGATTTCCGCCCGTTATGATGAAGCGGGATGGTATTCATGGCAAAGAGTTTCGCTGCGGCGATGCTTTTTGCCATGTTCCGAAGATCGGTCAGAGAAGCCGGGCAAGGGCTTCTCTATCCAATATAGATCCAATAGAACCGCATTTCGAACGCCTGTCCGTGGGGCGGCTCAGCATCGGCTCCAGCGATTATTCGGCGGAGCTGTTCTCCTACGACGATGTGGACGGGGACGAGACACTGGAGCATTTTTCCGTGGTTCGGGACGAGCGCTACGTCATTCCCATGGTCAAAGAAGCGCTGCAGGTGAACCCTGACCTGTACCTGTTCGGTTCCCCGTGGAGCCCGCCCGGCTGGATGAAGACCGGCGGCGCGATGTGCGGCGGCTACATGCGGGATCGATTCGTGGACTGCTACGCCCGCTACTTTATCAAATACCTGCAGGCCTACGAAGCACACGGCATTCCTGTCCGGGCCGTCACGCCCCAGAATGAGCCGGAAACCGATCAGAGCGGACTGATGCCCGCCTGCCGCTGGAATCCGGATACCGAGGCGCAGTTCGTGCTGACCCTGCGCAAGCTGCTGCAGGAAGACGGAAGGGATACCCAGATCTGGCTCTATGACCACAGCTTCACCGGCTGGACGCGGGTATTGTGGATGCTGAAAACCTATCCCGAACTGCTGACTGCCGCCAACGGCGCTGCTTTCCATTATTATGACGGCTGCGTCGAAATGCTGGAACATCTGCGCAAAGCGTTCCCCGAACTGCCCCTGCACTTCACGGAGGGCGGCCCCCGACTGTACGACCATTACGATACCGACTTCTGCAAATGGAGCATCATGATCGCCAAGGCGTTGAACAGCGGCTGCCGCAGCTTCACGGGCTGGAACCTGCTGCTGGACGAGACCGGCGGCCCCAACATCGGGCCCTTCTTCTGCGGCGGTCTGGCCACGCTGAACAGCCAGACGGGCGAGCTTACCTACAGCGGCCAATATAAAGCCCTGCCCCATTTCTCCAAGTTCATCCGCCGGGGCGCGAAGATCCACAAGTCCTACCTGACCGGTGATCACGCCTCCATGTTCGTCTTCCCCAAGGTCGGCCTTCCCGTGGAAACGCTGGCGGCAGTCAACCCGGACGGCTCCCGGGTGATCGTGCTGGTCAACGCCAACGAGAACAAGCGGCAGGTGCGCTATCACGACGATCAGGGGCAGGAATGGTACATCGAACTGCTGCCCGACAGCGTATCCACCGTCGTATTTACCGACTGACCTTTCCGCTTTTCCCAAGGGAGGTTCCTTCATGTACACGGATTCCGTGGCGAATCATCCTCTGTCCCTTTTCTCCGGCTGGTTTGACGGCGGTCACTGTCAGGGCATAGCGCTGGATGAACGCAATGGCTTTGCCTACTTTTCCTTCACCACCATGCTGGTCAAGACGGACTTTCAGGGGCGGCTGATCGGCAGCGTCCGGGGCTGATGGGCCATCTGGGCTGCATTGCCTTTCACCCGGAGGACGGTTGCGTCTACGGCTCGCTGGAATACAAGGACGATGTGATCGGCCGGGCCGTCCGGGAACGTTCCGGCGGCGGGCATGTAGAGGATGCTTTCTACGTAGTCCGCTTTGACGGGGACAGGATCACCTGCCCTGACCTGGACGCCTGCCGGGACGGCGTGATGACCGCCGTCTGCCTGAAGGAAGTTGTGGATGACTTCCACGGGGAGGCCGTCGTGAACGGCCGCGTATTCCCCCATCGGTACGGCTGCAGCGGCATCGACGGCCTTTCCTTCGGGAAGATTCCCGGCGGCGCGGATCCGAAGGAATATCTCTTCGTCTGTTACGGCATTTACAGCGACCTGGAGCGCACGGACAACGACCATCAGGTGCTGCTGTGCTACGACACGGCCGGATGGGACGCTTTTGCCGCGCCCCTGAGCCAGACTGCCCTGCACCACCAGGGGCCGGAAAAGCAGGACCGCAAGTTTTTTGTCTACACCGGCAACACCACCTACGGGGTACAGAATCTGGAATACGATCCCTGCACGGGACATTTTCTGATGGCCGTCTACCGGGGCAAAAAACCCGCTTTTCCCAATCATCCCCTCTATGTGATCGACGGCGGCTCCGCCCCCGAATCACGCCCTCTGCGCGGCCTTTCGGAAACGGGAGAGACTCTCTCCCTTCTCCATACGGAAAACGGCGTGGATCCTACGGGCATTGAGTTTCCATTCGGCAGCACGGGACTGTATTCCTTCGGCGACGGTTTTTTTGCCGTCTCCGAAGAAGAAAAAAGCGAGCTTGGCTACGCCACCCATGTCCGGCTGTACCGCTTGGACGGCCATGGGCCGCTGCAGGCAGTGGAGAAATAACAAAGCACACAGACTCTTTTTCCCATACAAAAAGCCCTTTCCAGAAAAGCCATTTTCTGGAAAGGGCCTTTTGAACTGCATTTTACGATTCTCCCATCCTCCGGGCCGTTACGGAGCCGAACAGCAAATTGAAATTGGTTTCGTTCCACTCATACCAGACGGCCTCCGGTTTTTGGGTCTGCTGATCCAGCGCGGCGCTGTAGTCAGTGCCGGAAACCGTCAGGCCGTTCACCGTGTAGGAGATGCCTCCGGCGCTGTCCGTGCTGCTTTCCGCAAGGATCTGGTAAGGAACGCTGTCTCCCTCCGGCTTGAGGGATGCAATGCCGTTGTCCGCCGCGCCGCTGGAATAGGTAAAGGTGCCGTCTGCCTTCAGCTCGTTCATCGCCCGAAGGGACAGCTCGTAGGCATAGACCGTATTCTGCTGGACGTCCAGCACCAGCGAGCCAAGCTCCGTGTATTCCACGCCGCGGGTGTATTCCTTGATGACGGCTTCCATCTGGCCGTCGCCATCCAGATCCAGAACGGCCAGCCGGGGCATTTCCAGCGGCATGTCGCTCTGCTCCGCATACTGGGACAGCAGCAGTTCTTCACCGTTCAGGCGCATGTCCATCCGGTTTTCCATCACGGAACGCAGCAGAGGCAGTTCTTCCCCGGAAAGGGGCAGAGAAGAAGTTCCGCCGGTGGAATCTTCCAGTTCCAGATAGCGCTCGTATACGTAGCCGTACACGCCGTTCGCGTCGATATAGTACCAGCTGTAGGCCGTCTCGCCCAGCACGGTAACGGTATCGCCCTCGCGCAGGGTGGTCAGGCGCTCGGAATCCTTGGTGGGCAGCTTCCGCAGGTTCAGCCAGGAATCGGTGCGGGCAATGCCAAGCGGCTGACGGGAGGGCACTTTCTCCAGCGACAGATACTTGGACATCATGTAACCGTCCTCCGCGCCGATGGAAACATGCACCCATGTCTCGCTGGGATCCGACCAGCATTCCACCTCGGTGCCCGTAAAATACAAGCCCAGCGAGCGGGAGTCCGCCGCAGGCTTCAGCCGCAGATGAACCCGGTCTGCCGATCCGCCGTCCACATAGGCCGTCTGTCCGGCCGCCAAAGCGGGAACGCACAGGGCCAGCAGGCTCAGGCTCAGCAGAAGACTCAGCATTTTCTTCATCGGTACATCCCTCCTCCGGGCGGCTTTCAAAGCCGTCTGTCTGATTCAACGATCCCTTCGTGCCGTTTCTTCCCATTTTTTGAAAAAAAGATGATCGGGCGCTGCCTTTCTCCTTATTTTCCGGAAGAGAGCTTTTTCCATTCGCCGGGAGTCATGCCGGTGTAGGTCTTGAAGCACTTGATGAAATGGGAGATGTTGAAATAGCCCACCCGATTGGCGGTTTCGGCGATGGAAAGCCCTTCTTCCCGAAGGAACCCCTGCGCCGCCTCCATGCGAAGCTGAAGCAGATATTCCTTGAAGGTCTTGTCCACCTCCACCCGCAGAAGCCGGGATACCTGTTTGGTGGAGATGCCCATGGCTTCCGCCGTGGAGGACAGGCTGATATCCCCGTCCAGACAATGCTCCCGCACGTAGGCGGCCGCCTTGCCGCCCTCCGGCTTGTCAACGGGGAGTTTTCCCTCGGCCTTGCAGCACAGGGCCCGCACCAGCTTTTCCAGCGCTGCGCGCATGCTGGCCGGATCCTGACCGATGGGCTCCTGGGGAAGCGCCACGCCCTCCTGAGAAGCCAGCGCCATTACCTGCTGCGCCAGCCGGTTGAGCATGTAAATGCGCATCAGATAGGACGGATAACGGTTTTCCGTCTGGGCGATCAGCGTTTCCAGCAGAGCCAGCGCCTGCGGTGTGCTGCCGCTTTCCGTCAGCGCCGCCAGCTGTTCCAGCGCGTCTTCCTCTTCGACGGCGCCGCTGTCCAGCGTCAGGGCCGTCGGCGGCGTGTTCAGGGTTTCGATGGCAGCGGAGGCGATCTCGTCCAGCTGGCTGCACAGGCGGCTCAGCTGCACCTGTACCGACAGGTTCCGGCTTTCCAGACTGTCGGACAAAAGCTCCAGAAGCTCCCGGCACTGCTCTTCTTCCTGAAAGTTCATCAGGACGATGTATTCCCGGTTCTCCTGCAATTCCGCCGCATACAGGGTGTATTCCTCGTCGGAGAAATCCTCGATGCTGCGCACCAGCCCCGTGCGGTCGCCCTCGCCGCCCTGCAGATACAGGAAGCACAGGGCGAAATGGGCGTGCGTCATTTCAAAGCCCATTTTTTGGATCAGTTCCTTCACCACCGGGCTGTGATTGCCGGAGATCAGCATCATCACCAGCTGCTGCTTCAGCCAGGACTGCTGCAGATCCAGCTGCTCCATCTGTTCCTCAATCTGCTTTTGGGAAAAGGTGTTGCGCCTGAGCGAACTGCTGAGCAGCTCTTCCAACGTCTGCAATTCGTTGCTGGGCTTCTGGCTGCCGCCGTATTTGGCGTACAGCCTGCGGATGGGCTGATAGCTCCGCCAGGCCGCATACACGGCAATGGCCGTCCCCAGCACCAATGCCAGCAGCACAATCCAGATGGTCAGCCGTTCAAACGAGCCAATCCGTTCCAGCCCGGCGATGCTGGGCTCGGCAATCGCCACCCGCGCCTTTTCCTGCGTGCCCTGCCCGGCAATGATTTGCTCCGCCGTCAGGGTGGACAGCATGGTCTGGCCTTCGTATTCCAGCGCAAACCCGCTGCCCCGTTCCTGACCGGTCATCTGCCAGATGGTCTGCCTGAGCTGGCTCAGCTTGACCAGAAAAATCAGCGTACACTGTCCCGTGGGAAGCCGGGCCGTGCCGAAATAGAACGGCAGCGCAATCATCAGCGCGTCGGGCCGAGTGTCCGGCACCTGAAACAGGATGCTCCCCGCCGCGGGGAGAGCCGCTGTCAGCTGCTCCGGCGGCAGGCCGTTCATAATCTGCTGGAAGAAGACGCGCTCGGAATAGGCGCTTCGCGTGCTGAAAACCCTGCCCGCGTCCTGATACCACAGATAATATTCCTCAATCCACGGCGAAAAGCTGGCGTACCGGGCAAAAGCGTCCAGCAGCTCAAATTCGTTGGTCTTCTGCCGGGTGAGGTAAAAGGGCTGAAACTGCAGCCGGGTCTTCACATCCAGCCGGATATCCTCCATGGCCGACAGCTGCCGCTCGATGTAATCGCCGGTCTGGGCCAGCCGGGCCTGATAGACCTCCGTCTCCGCCTGCCGCAGCTGACCGGAAGCCGCCCGCACCAGCGCCAGGCCCATAGCCATGCACACGGCCAGCACCACAGAAAAATAGGACAGCACATATCGTTTGAATAACCGGCTGCGGATCGGCATCAGGATTCTCCCTTCGTATTTAGTATTAATGAGTATTCAGCATTCAGGGGCAGGCCATCCCAAAAACAGATGGGCTGTAAACGCCCAAAAGCCTTCAGCCCAAAAAGGGCTGAAGGTGTCAGGGGCCGTTCCTCCGCCGCTTTCAGAGTACCCAAAAGCGGCGGAGTTTGTCAATGTTTATTTTTGAGCGGACAGATAGTTCTCGTAAGCAGTGGTGTAGTAGCCCAGCAGCTCTTCGATGCCCATGCCCTTCAGTTCTTCCTGGAACTTGGGGAATTCGTCGATGCTGCGCGCGCCGGTGATGAACTTGGCCACTTCGGACTCGATGTAGGGCTCCAGAATGGTATTCAGTTCATCGATGGCCAGCGTGGTTTCCTCATCGTAGTACACGATCATGGGGAAGGAATCGGTGCGGTAAGGCTCTACGTTGTTCTTCAGGTTCAGCATATGAGCGCCGGAGCCGAAGTTCGGATCGTAGGCGTAGGGCAGGATGTTGTCCTTGTTGTAGTAGTAGGAGCGCATTTCGGGACGGTTGGTCACGCCCGCGTCAAAGGCTTCTTTGTTCTGCAGGGGATGAGAGCGGTTGCCGAAGCCGTGAGCCATGTTGCCCGCGTCGCCTTCCATGAAGGCCTGGCTGTCGGTCTTGTTGCCTTCCGCATCCAGCCACACATAAGCGTTGTCTTCCGTGACCATATAGCCGCCGATGATGCCCATGGTATCGGAGCTGGTGGCAGCGGGGCCGCACCACAGGTACATGCCCAGCAGGTCGGTGTAGAAAGCGTCCAGATACTTCATGATGGGCACGATCTTGCTTTCTTCCACATTCGCGTTCAGGGACACATAGCCGTAACGGAACTTGTTCAGCGCGCCTGCCTGCACGGTATCGTTCCACTGGCTGGTCAGAGGCGTAGCGTCCACCCACTTGGTGAAGTCTTCCTTCTCCGGCAGGGCCAGATAGGCCAGACCCGCATAAGTACCCACCGCGTCTTCCGCCAGCTGGGCGTAGGCAGTGGTCTGATCGATGGTGAAGAAGTCGGCGGACATGAGGCCGTCGGTGTAGTACTGGTTCATCAGCTTCAGGAATTCCACAAAGGTATCGTCATACGCGGGGATGACGGTCTTTCCTTCCCGGACGGCGGGCTGAATGCCGATCTGGTTGGAGTATTCGCCTGGCCACAGGTAGCCGAAAGCGTTCAGAATATAATTGCGGGGGTCGTTGTCAGCATTCTTCGCGCCGGAGCCCAGAGGAACGCCTTCAGGATGCAGTTCCTTAAACTTGTACAGCATAGCGGTGAACTCATCCAGCGTCTTGGGCATTTCCAGACCGGCTTCCTTCAGCCAGTCGGTGTTGATCTGCATTTCGTTGGGGCCATCGCCCAGAATAAACAGGTCAGAGAAGCCGGGCAGGGTGTAGATCTTGCCGTCGGGGGTGGTGCAGTAGGCCAGTCCTTCCGGATAGGCTTCATTCCACTTGCACAGATTGGGCATAATCTCGGGGGTGATATAGGGGGTCAGATCCAGCAGCATGCCTTCGCTCATGCCGTAACGCACCAGCTCGGAGGTGGTCAAATTGACGCCGAAGAGCAGGTCGGGCAGATCGCCGGAGGCAAACATCAGGCTCTTGCGCTCGTCCACGGCGGTAGACAGAATCTGATCCACCTCAAAGTCGATGCCGGAATAGGTCTCGGACCAGATCCAGAACCACTGCTGGTCGGGATCCTTGCCGTACTGCTCGCTGCGCTTGGTCGCAACGCTGACGGTCAGCTTTTCGCCGTCCTTGACGATGGGCCAATCCACATAGTCGGTATGGTCGTTGTAGGCGGCCAGCGCGCTGACGGAGCCGAGCAGCAGCGCCAGCGTCAGGAGAACGGAAACCAGTTTTTTCATTGGGGTTATCTCCTTTTTTGTTTATTTTAAGAGAAGAGTCCCTTCTCTTATTTCGGAATCAGCCCTTCACCGCGCCTACCATCATGCCGGTCACAAAGTACTTCTGCACGAAGGGATAGGCAATCAGCAAAGGCGCGGAGGAAACGACGATCAGCGCGTATTTCATGGCCTCGGCCATATAGGCCAGCCGGGCGGCGTTCTTGATGGCGTCGGCGTCCATGGCGGAGGTATCCACCTTCTGCATGGCGGTCTGGCTGTTGAGCAGGATGGAGCGCAGCACCATCTGCAGGGGCAGGTATTCGTTCTTGGTGGTGTAAATCAAAGCGTTGAAGTAGTCGTTCCAGCGGGCCACGGCGAAGAACAGCGTCATCACCGCCAGAATGGGCTTCACCAGCGGAAGGGCGATGCGGAAGAAGGTCTTCAGCTCATTGGCCCCGTCAATCCGGGCGGATTCGTACAATTCCTCCGGAACGTTGGACTGGAAGTAGGCCCGGGTCACAATCATGTTGTACACGCTGGAGGCCGCAATCAGGATCAGCGAATACCACTGGTTCACCATCCCGATTTTTTTCATCACCAGATAGGTGGGAATCAGGCCGCCGTTAAAGTACATGGGAATCAGGAAAAACACGTTGATGAGCCGGCGGCCCGGCAGCGTCTTCTTGCTGAGGGCGTAGGCGCTGGGAATGGTGAGGATCAGGCTGAAAAAGGTGCCCGTCAGGGTATAGAAGAGGGTATTGCGGTAGCCCAGCCACACCCGGTTTTCCTTAAAGACGTTCAGGTAGGATTCCGCCGTGAAGCCCTTGGGCCAGAGGAACACGTTGCCCTTGGCCACTTCATAGGCGTCGGACACGGAGGCGATCAGCACAAAGTACAGGGGATAGAGCGTAATCACCAGCACAATGGCCATCAGGATGACGTTCAGGGTGTCGAAGAGCTTGTCCGCCCGGGTACGGCGGATGATCGTGGGTTTCATTTACGTCCTCCTCCTTTCTTACCACAGGGACACGTCGGAGAGACGCTTGCAGATGGTATTGACAATCAGCAGCATGACCACGTTGACCACCGTATTGAACAGGCCGATGGCGGTGGAGTAGCTGTACTGTCCGCCCAGCAGGCCCAGCTCGTAGGTATAGGTGGAAATGACCTGCGATACATCCAGATTCAGGGAGTTCTGCAAGAGGTAAATCTTCTCAAACCCGACGGACAGGATTCGGCCGCAGCTCATGATGAGCATGATAACCACCGTGGGCAGGATGCAGGGGATATTCACGTGCCAGATGATCTGCAGGCGGTTCGCGCCGTCCATATAGGCCGCTTCATGCAGCTCCGGCGACACGCTGGACAGGGTAGCCAGATAGATGATGGTGCCCCAGCCCAGATCCTGCCACACGCCCGACCACACGAAGATGTGCGGGAAATACCGGGCCGTGCCCAGAAAATCCACCCGCTTGCCCCCGGCCATTTCGATAATATTGTTGAAAAGGCCGGTGGACTGGTTCATGAACAGGGTAATCATGGAGCAGATGACGACGGTGGAGATAAAGTGCGGCGCATAGGTCACCATCTGCACCGTTTTCTGGAACTTCTTGCCCCGCAGTTCGTTGATGAGCAGCGCCATTATAATGGAAAGCGGGAACGTGGCCAGCGTATAAAGGGAGATCACCATGGTATTTCGGATGATCTTCCAGCACTGGGGATGCTGAAAGAACTTCTGAAAATACTTCAGCCCCACCCAGGTGCTTCCCCAGATGCCTTTGGAGACCCGGTAGTCCCGGAAGGCGATCTGCAGGCCCGCCATGGGCCAATAGTAAAAAATGATGAAATAGATCACGGCGGGCAGGAGCAGCAGATAAATCTGCCAGTGATCCAGTATTCGCCGGCCCAGACTCTTGTGCCGCACCTGCAGGCCCGAAACGGCCGTAGTGTGTTTCATGAACCGTTCATCCTTTCTCGTTGGTGTCTTTTATGGTAAACCGGGAGCCGAACAAAGTAAATGCGCAGTTTGCGCCATGAAATACTGTTTTTGGGAACAAAACGGCCATGTCCAAAACCGGCTATTTGTGTCCGGACCACGGCATTGCTTTCTCCAAAGCCGTCCTTTATAATGGATGCAACCTTCATTCCCGAAAGCGGGAAGGTCTTCTGTCCGCCTTTCCGGAATGGGATTCGCTGTCTTCAAAAGGAGAACGTTTATGAACTGCATGAAATCAACCCTCTGCCTGAAAAGCACTGATTTTACCCTGCTGAAGGGGCAGCGCCGGGAGGACGGGTTCCTGCCCGAAGGCCACGAGCTGCTGCTCAGCGCCGCCCTGCCGGAGGACTGGCAGCGGCACGAAACCGCCGCCGTGACCCTGCGGGCCGAGGCTGACCATCAGGTGGAGGTGCGGCTGGAATTCTGTGCCGCCGTTCAGGAGGAGCCGCTTCTATCCCTTCATTACCGTATTCTGACCGGCTGCGGGGTGCAGATTCCCTTCCCCATCGGCAGGCGGGCGCTGGCGGCGGATATGGCGTTTCTTCCGCCGTGGCCGGGCGTGTTCAAGGGCGGGATCAACGGCCGCCCCATTCAGCCCGGGGAGGTGCGGTTTGTCCGGCTGTCTCTGCGGGAGCCGTCGCTTCGTTTTGTTTCCCTTTCTTCGCTGGCGTTTACGGACGGCTGGCAGCCTCAGGACGTAGCAGGGCAGCCCCGGGTGGACGCGCTGGGGCAGCGCGCCGAGGGCAGCTGGCCCGGAAAGACTGCCGATCTTGCGGAGCTGGACGCCTGTCTAAAGAAGGAACTGGAATGGGCCAGTACTCATAATCATTATCCCGAGGGCTGGTCCCGCTGCGGCGGCTGGCTGCAAAAGCGCTTTGACCAGACCGGCTGGTTCCATACCGTCCATGACGGGCGGCGCTGGTGGCTGGTCGATCCGGACGGATACGCCTTCTTCTCCAACGGCATGTGCTACGGCAACCGCACCGGCATTTACGGCATGGCCGACCATCTGAGCAGCCTGCACCAGTGGCTTCCGCCCAAGGAGGGACTTTTCGCCCGGGCATGGACCACAGGCGACCAGATTCCTCAGTATGTGGTCCGCAACGGTTTGGAAAACGCCAAAGCCCGGGAGCTGGTCAATTTTCCCCGGGCGAACATGATGCGCGTTTTCAGCGAAAACTGGTTGGACGCATGGATCACCATCAATACCGCCCGGATGCGCTCCTGGGGCGTCAACACGCTGGGCGTGGGCGTAAACGACTACGGCGACGAGCCCACGGCGGAATTCCTGCGCAAGGCGCAGATGCCCTACGTCATCACCTTCAAATTTTTCCCGCTGACGGAGGAACGCATTTTCCGGGATTTCCCCGATGTTTTCAGCCCGGAATACGAGCGACTGACCGCCGAAATGGCTCGGCGGGAGCTGCGCGCCTACCGGGACGACCCGCTGCTGATTGGCTACTTCGTCACCAATGAGCCGGAATGGCTGATGAGCGAAAACGTCAATCTGGCGGAGCGGCTGCTGGCCGCCGAAGGCTGCCGCGCCTCCAAGCAGGCTTTCGCAAGCCATCTGCAAAAGCAATACGGCACGGCAGACGCTCTGAACGCTGCGTGGTCCACGGCTTTCTCCTCCTTTGAGGATCTGCTTGCGCCCCTGCATCTGGAAAATCGGACGGAAGCCGCCCGAAAGGATTTAGAAGTCTTCCATAATCTTCTGGTGGAACGCTATGGCCGGGTCATCAGCGACGCGCTGCGGGCGGAGGATCCCCACCACCTGAATCTGGGCATGCGCTACAGCCACGCCTCTGACAAAACACTCTGTGGCCCGCTGAACTATTTCGACGTGTTCTCCTTCAACTGCTACGACGCGGAACCGGCCACCGCCGCCGCTCAAATGGGCCGGGGAGCGGATCTGCCCATGGTTGTGGGCGAATGGCACATCGGCGCTGCGGAAAGCGGGCTGGATTCCTGGGGGCTGTATTATACAGACACACAGGTTCAGCGGGCGAAGGCTCTCCAATATTATCTGGAGCAAAGCACGCAGGAGCCGCACCTGACCGGCATTCACTACTTCGAATACGGCGATCAGCCCTATCTGGGCCGTTTTGACGGCGAATGCTATCAGATCGGCCTGATCGACGTGTGCAACCGGCCTTATCCGCTGGCAGCGGAAACCTTCTGCGCCTTTGCGGAGCGGATGTATCCGCTTTTGGACGGTCAGGAGCAGCCCACGGCCCAGCCCGTTCCCCTGAAGAATCTGTGGCAGACGGTGAACTGACGGCCATCCCGCCTTTTCCCCCGAACGGCTCCATTTTGGGCCGTGAATCCAAATTCGATTTTGGCAGAATGTCCGTTCGTTTTCCCATCATTTGTCACTTGCTTTTCTGAAACGGCTCCTGTTATCATCATGGTAAAAAAATGCAGGGAGGAATTCCAATGCACATTCAATTTGATTCGCAGCACCGCTTTTTCCATCTTTCCACGTCCGAAATGTCCTACGCCTTTGGCATTGCCGCCGACGGCCGCCTGCGGCACCTGTACTGGGGCCCGGCGCTGAGCAGCGATGCGTCGCTGCTGCCGCTGGCCGAAGCGTCGCTGGGCGCTTATGTGCCCTCCAAGGGCGTGGACTTTCTCAAGGACGGCGTTGCCGAGCTGCCCACCATGGAGCCCAGCGACTACGGCGACCCGGTGCTGTGGGTTCGCCACCCCGACGGCACCCGCGGCCTGCGGCTGGTATATGAAAGTCACGCCATCGAAAACGACCGCCTGACCGTTGTCGCCAAGGACGCGGCCTATGCCGTGACCGTGGAGCTTCATTACCGGGGCTGGGCCGATCTGCCTCTTCTGAGCAAGTGGCTGGTGATCCGCAACAGCGAGGACGGCACGCTGGAGCTGGAGCAGATGAAGAGCGCCGCGTGGCAGCTGCCCTTGGGCTGGGATTACCGACTGACCCATCTCACCGGCAACTGGGGCTGCGAGTACACCAAAAATCAGCTCATGCTGACGCAGGCCCGTACCGTGCTGCAAAACAACCGTATCACCTGCGCCGCCGCCCAGCAGATTCCCTTCTTCGCGCTGGATCAGGACGGCGCGGCCACCGAGGAAAGCGGCCATGTGTTCTTCGGCGTGCTGCATTGGAGCGGCAATTTTGACATCACCGTGGAGCGCCAGTTCGGCAAGCTGGTCACCGTCACCGGCGGCGTGAACGGCTTCGACACGAAATATCCCCTGAAGCCGGGCGAGAGCTTCGAAACGCCGCTGTTCACCGCGGGCTTCTCCAACCGCGGCTTCGAGCGCATGAGCGAGGTCTTCTACGACTGGCAGTTCGATCATCTGATGCCACGGGGCAAAAAGACCGACAAGGCTCACGCCGAACGGCCCGTCATCTACAATTCGTGGTATCCCTATGAATTCGACGTGCGGGAGGACAACTGCCTGGCCCTGATCGAAAAGTGCGCGCCGCTGGGCGTGGAGCTGTTCGTTATCGACGACGGCTGGATGCCCAAGCGAATCAACGACAAGGCCGGTCTGGGCGACTGGGTGGCTGACCCGGAGCGCTTCCCCCATGGGTTGCAGGCCATTTCCAAGGCCTGTCACGACAAGGGCATGCTGTTCGGCCTGTGGGTGGAGCCGGAAATGGTCAACCCGGACAGCGACCTGTACCGGGCGCATCCCGACTGGGTGATTCACGACCCCACCCGGCCCCGCATTTTGCAGCGGAATCAGCTGGTGCTGAATCTGGCCCGGGACGAGATCCGCGACTGGGCCATCGCCTGGCTGGACGACCTGATCGACACCTGTCAGCTGGACTACCTCAAATGGGACATGAACCGCTACGTCACCGAAAACGGCTGGCCGGACGCGCCCTATGACGAACAGCAGAGCCTGTCCGTCCGCTACACGAAGAATCTGCTGGCCATCTGGCAGCACCTGAACGAGAAGCATCCCGACGTGCTGTTTGAGAACTGCGCCAGCGGCGGCGGGCGCTCCGATTTCGGCATGGTGCCCTATGCCGACCGCATCAACCGCAGCGACAACGCCGACCCGGTGGACGTGATGGTGCTGCACGAGGGCTTCTCCATGCTGTTTGTGCCCAAGACCGCCGGCGGAGCGGGCAACATCGCCCCGGCTCGGCACCACATCCACAACCGGCCCACGCCGCTCCAGTTCCGGATCCACTGGGGCATGACCGGCTCCATGAGCATCGGCATCAACCTGCTGACCGCTTCTCCGGAAGAACTGGACGAGCTGAAGAAGGGCATTGCCGAATTCAAGCGTCTCCGGGGTGATCTGCAGGACGCCTACGTGTACCGCATCGCGTCGGCCACCCGGCACCCCTACGCTCTGTTCCAGTATGTGCGCCGGGACCGGAAGGCTTTCACGCTGTTCTCCTTCGCCCACGGCATGCGCTGCTGGGATCTGCCCATGCCCCGTTTCCGCATGCGGGGTCTGCTTCCCGACGCAGTATACGTCTGCGAGGACGGCCGCCGCATGACCGGCGAAGCCCTGATGAACATCGGCGTGGAGGTTCCTCTGAAGGGCGACTGCGACAGCCGGATGGACGTCTGGCGGCTGGAGAGGGCGTAAGCACGAAAACGGTGAAATCAATCTAGAAACAAACAAAAGCCCCTGACTGGCTTTCCTCCCAAAGGGAAAGCCGTCAGGGGTTTCGTCGTATGCCGGATGAACCGTCCTGTTTTCGGTTGCCATTTGGTGCTTTTGACGCCGCAAACTGCCGGAATGCTTCCTCAATCCTTCAGCGTTTGAAGAAGGATCTCTGCTTTTTCCTTGCTGGCAAAGTTCAGCGGAGAGAACCGGCCGTCCCGCACGGTTTCCAGCTTTTCGCGGGCGGCGCTGTGATTGCCGGCCTCAATGTCGTACTGGGCGAGGAAATACAGCGTGTCCAGCTGACCGGGTTTCTGTGCCAGCGCCTTGTCGAAATAGCTGCGGGCCGTTTCCTTGTCGCCTTTGAGACGGAAATAGGTCTGGCCCAGATTATCCAGCGTGATGGGATCCTCATCGTCATATTCCAGCGCCTTGAGGTTGTATTCCAGCGCCTTGTCAAAATCGCCCGCTTCCACCAGCAGGTAGCCGAGGGTTTCATAAACCAGGCCGCTTTCGGCCTTTTTATCCTGCACTTCCAGCACTTCGATCGCCTTAGGCAGGTCGCCCAGCTTGTAGACGGCCACCGCGTAGTTCACAAACAGCTGCCGCTTCTGGTCATCCGCCATGGGGTATTTCTGGACGGATACCAACAGTTCCCGGGCCTTCTGATACTGGCCGCTGCGCAATAGCAGCACGGAATAGGGCAGGATGGTCTTCATATCCTTCAGCCCTTCGTTCATGCATTCCTCATAGAGCTTGAGGGCTTCGTCGCAATTTCCCTCGTTGTGGAGCTTCATGGCCTTGCGGGCCTTAAAGATGGTATTCAGCGCCATGGAATCCGTTTCTCCTTTCAAAATCAGTTGATCTGAGCTATCCCTTTCTCAAAAGCAGGTCACGGCATGGCAGACTCCTGACGGAGCTTGCGCCGCAGACGGGCATAACGATATTGTAGCTCATTTTGCTTTTCTTGTACAGCCTCGTCTTTGTGAAGGCGCGGCTCGGCCAATAAAAGAAGCGCCTGACGGACGTAGTGAAGCGCCTGCTCGGGATCCCGAAATTGATGCTCGTAGAGCTTGGCCAGCGCTTCATAAGCGAAAACGGGATCGTCGCCCCGCTCCAGCATGGTTTCCAGCAGTTTGGCTGCGGCCCGGTACTGGCCCTCCCGCTTTTCATGGACGGCCATAGCCCGGGTGGCCTGCGCCTGGAAGGAGCCGCCCTCGCACAGCCGGTAGCACTTCATGGCTTTTTCTTTCTGCCCCTGCTTTTCCAATGCCCGGGCCAGAGAAAACAGGTCCTCCTGCTCTAGGATGGCTTCCGGCTGGCTGAACTGAACGCACAGCACATAAAACAGCTGGGCCAGGCTGACGAGGTCCTGCCGGTTGTGATCCAGAATGCCGATCAGCGGCGTAAAGTTCCGATCCTTCAGGTATTGAAAGTAGGTCTGAGGCACCAGCGCGCCGGGAAGGTCGTCTTCCCGCTCCACACCCAGCAGCGCCGTTTCCAGCGTGCCAAGATTGCACTGCTTCAGCCGCAGCTTCCACAGGCGGCGGGCAGGAAACAATACGTCCGCATGACAGGCGGGGAGGCCGTCGTCCCGGATGCGGTTCATGAGAAAGCGCGTTTTGAGCAGCGGCACGTCGAAGGTTTTCCCGTTGAAGGTGCAGAGGACAGAAAACCGTTTCATCCGGGCAGCCAGCAGGTTCAGCATGGCTTCTTCGTCCGGGTAGTCGCGCATGAGAAACTGCTCTACCGCAAACCCGGCCTCGGTAAAATAGCCCAGTCCCACCTGAAAGGCTACCGTGCCCACGCCGCCGGAAAGCCCGGTGGTTTCCGTATCCAGAAAGAGCACGTCCTCCGGGACAACGGAAGCGGGAAAATCGCAGCCGAACACGGTGCGCAGCGTTTCCGGCGTGGCGTAGCTTCGGTCGCAGAAGGTGGACAGCGGGAACACGGCCTCCCGGCGATACAGCCCTGTTTCCGCTGATTTCTCACTTTGGGGAGCCGGAGCCTTGGCCGGGGCCGCGTCCATCATTCTCAGCTTGTTCAGAAGTCCTGCCATTGTGCTAACAGCTCCTTCAGGATCAACTGCGCGTTTTGCTTTCCGTCAGCCCCCACCTCCGCCGCAGGGCCTACGCAGGCCGGGCAGCCGTCTGTGCAGCCGCACTCCTGTACTACGGACAGCGCCTGTTCCAGCAAAAGCTGCTGCATGGCATAGGCTTTTTCGCTCAGCCCCACGCCGCCGGGGAAGGAATCATAAAGGAAGATCGTGGGCTTATCCGTGATGGGCGCTTTGACCTGATACACCACGCGGATATCCCGCGGCGAGCACATCAGATACAGGGGCGCTACGATAGAAAGCAGATTGGCTACGCCCACCAGCGCTCCCTGCAGATCGTCGTTGGAATAGCGGGCCGCCAGACTGTCTGGGATCGTCCACCACATGCCCACGGTGTGCATGTCGCTCTGGGGCAGGCGCACCTCGCCGAAGCCCAGATTTTCATGGGTGTCCAGCTTCATTTTTTTGAACACCTTGACAATGGTGCTCACCCGCAGCTCGCCAAGGGTAACGTCTACGCCGCTCTTTGCCTGCTTTTCTTCCAGCTTGTCCAGAATATGCAGGCTCACGTTCATGTCCGCGTCGGTGTAATAGTCCACGTCTACCGCGCGGATAAAGGCCTTGCAGGCGTCAAAGTCCAGCTTTTCCACCTGATACTGCCGGGCTTCATGCATATAAATGGCGTTTTCATGCAGCAGCATGGGTACGGTAAACCGATCCATTTCGCCGATGACCCGGTGATGGGCCGGATTGGTGATATCGATGATGACGAAGTTTTCCGCCGTGGCGCTGCGCAGAGAAATTTCGCCCGAGGGAAGCTCTTCTTCCATCCAGTAGTACTTGCCGTCCAGGTGGCGCAGGATGTTGTTCTCCACCAGATATTCCAGACATTCTTCCGTATCCGGCAGGCCGCCGAAAAGCTCTCCGTCCTTGAAAGGCAGCTCATAGGCAGAGCATTTCAAATGAGAAAGCAGAATGTAAAGATTGTTGGGCTGTATCAGCGCGTTTTCCGGCGAGGTCTGGAAAAAGTAATCCGGGTGCTCGATGACATACTGATCCAGCGGCGCGGAGGAAGCGACCAGAATGGTCACGGCGGTGTCCTTGCGCCGGCCGGCCCGTCCGGCCTGCTGCCAGGTGGAAGCGATGGAGCCGGGATAGCCGCACAGCACACAGGCGCTCAGGGAGCCGATGTCCACGCCCAGTTCCAGCGCATTGGTGGAAACGACCATGTCTACTTCGCCCGCCCGAAGACCGCGTTCGATCTCCCGGCGCTCGCCGGGCAGATAGCCGCCCCGATAGCCCCGTACCCGGCCGGAGAAGCCGTAAGCGTCCCGGACGCAGTCCTTCAGATAACGGGTCAGCACCTCCACCTGCACCCGGCTTTTGGCAAAAACGATCGTCGGGATACCGTTGCGCAATAGCTCCTCCGCCACAGCCCGGGTCTCGTTCAGGCATCCCTTGCGGATGCCCAGCTGCTTGTTGACCACCGGGGGATTATAGAAAATAAAGTGCCGTTCGCCGGAGGGCGCGCCGTTTTCCGTCACGGCGGAAACCTCCCGCCCCGTCAAAGCCTGCGCCAGCTCCACCGGATTCTGGATGGTGGCGCTGCACAGAATATACTGCGGATGGCTGCCGTAAAAGGCGCACAGCCTTTCCAGCCGCCGGAGCACATTGGCCAGATGACTGCCGAAAACGCCGCGGTAGGTGTGAATTTCGTCAATGACGATGTATTGCAGATTTTCAAAAAGCTTGACCCATTTAGTGTGATGGGGCAGAATGTTGGCATGGAGCATATCCGGGTTGGTGACCACGATATGCCCCGCCTGCCGGATGGATTTCCGGGCGGCGTTCTGGGTGTCGCCGTCGTAGGTATAGGCCTTGATATCCATATCAAGGGCCTGGATCATATCATACAGGCCGCTGACCTGATCGGCGGAGAGCGCCTTGGTGGGAAACAGATACAGCGCCCGTGCGTCCTCGTTTTTCAGAATGGCGCTCAGAACCGGCAGATTATAGCACAGGGTCTTGCCGCTGGCGGTGGGCGTAACGACGACGAAATCCTTCTTTTCCTGCGCCAGCTCAAAGCTCTGCGCCTGATGGGTATAAAGCCGGTAAATGCCGCGCTTGCGAAGAACATCCTGAATGCGGGGATCCATGCTTTCGGGAAAATCGGCATATTTTCCCTCGGTGGCGGGCAATGTGCGCCAATGGGTGACGCAACTCATAAATTTAGGATTTTGACGAAGCTGGCCCAGCAGTTGATCCAGATTCACTTGAGGGCCCCCTTTCCCGAAAAAACATCAAGAAGCGAACAAACGTGCGCTATGGTGGTATTATAGCAGGGGCGGGGCAGGAATGGCAAGGGGAAAATGAGCCGCTTGACCATCCCCGCCGAAAAGGGTATGATAAACAGGGTCTATCGATTTTACAATCATAGGAGTAAAGCATGGCTTATCAAGCATTATACCGCCGCTGGCGGCCGCAGACCTTCGAAAGCGTGGTAGGGCAGACCGCAACGGTCAAAACCCTGCGGCATCAGGTCGAAACGGGGCAGATCGCCCATGCCTATCTGTTCTGCGGCTGCCGCGGAACGGGCAAAACCACCATGGCCAAGCTGATGAGCCGGGCCATCAACTGCCTGAATCCCAATCACGGCGATCCCTGCGGCCAGTGCGAGGTCTGCCGCGCCATTCAGACCGAAAGCACCATGGACGTGCTGGAGCTGGACGCAGCCTCCAACAACAGCGTGGATAACATCCGCGAATTGCTGGAACAGGTGCGCTATCCCGCCCAGATGGGAAAATACAAGGTCTACATCATCGACGAAGTTCACATGCTGTCCACCGCCGCCTTCAACGCGCTTCTGAAAACGCTGGAGGAACCGCCGGCTCATGTGGTCTTTATTCTGGCGACTACCGAACCCCAGAAGCTGCCCGCCACCATCCTGTCCCGGGTGCAGCGGTATGATTTCGGGCGTATTCCGTCGGAGCTGATGATCGGCCGCATGAAGGAAGCACTGGACGAGCTTCACATGACTGCCGAACCGGAAGCGCTGCAGCTTGTGGCGCGGGCCGCCGAAGGCGCCATGCGCGATGCGTTCAGCATTCTGGATATGTGCGTGGCTGGTGCGGAGGACGGAAAGATCACTGCCGCGCAGGTGCGGGACGCGCTGGGGACCTCCGACCGGGAGTTCCTGTTTTCCTTTATGGACTGCATCGCCGACCGGGACGCAGCGGGCGTTCTGCGCAAGGTGGACGAATTGATGCGCTCCGGTCGGGAGCCGCAGGTGTTTTTGAAGGACCTGAGCAGCCATTGCCGGATGCTGATGACCGTGCAGGCGGTGAAGGAAAACGCCGCCGCCCTGCTGGACGTGACCACTGAGGACGAGCAGCGTCTTCGGGAGCAGTCGGAAAGGTTTTCTTTCAGCAGGCTTCTGCGGGTGCTGGACGGCTTTCTGCACGCGGAAGGCGAGCTGCGCTTTGCCTCTACGCCCCGAATCGGGCTGGAAAGCGCGGCCCTTCATGCCTGCGAAACGGAACGCGGGGAAGATGTGTCCGCGCTGGTAGAACGCATCGGCGAGTTGGAGGCCAAACTCAGCGCCATTCAAAGCGATATTGCCAGCGGAAAGCTGGCTGTGCGGGCGGAAGGCGGAGAACCCCCAAAAAAGGCCAAATCTGCGCCTGCGGGAGAAACAGCCGCACCGAAAGCAGCCAAACCCGCGCCTAAGCCGATCGTGGTCAGCGGCGACGCACAGGAAATCTGGAAGCAAACGCTGAGCCTGATCGCCAAGAACAACCCGCCGCTGTTGGGACTGATCCGCAATGAAAAATTCATCGGCGAAGAAAACGGCGTGTACCGCATCAGCTTGCCTCTGTCCAAAAAGGGGATTTCGTTTGAAAAACTGAACCAGCCCAACCGCAAAAAGCAGATCGAGAACTTCCTGCAGCAGGCCAGCGGCAAGCCCTGCCATTTCGAAGCCGTACTGGAAAAGACGGATGCGGCGCAGGAAGCGGTTCATCAAACGCTGGATAATGCACAGCAAAGCCTGATCGATGCGTTCGGCCGGGAAGCAGTGCAGATCGACGAGGAAGGAATGAAACCATAACGCCTATGAAGAGATCCTTTGAAAGGGCGCAGCGCCGCCGGGAGGAAGGACACGGCTACAAGCACGATCTGGGGCAGAATTTCCTTTATGACGAGGAACTGCTGAAAACGCTGGTGCAGAGCACCGGCGTGACCAAGGCGGATTCCGTGCTGGAAATCGGCCCCGGCAGCGGCATGCTGACCAAACATCTCTGCCCCCATGCCCAAAAGGTACTGGCCGTGGAGGTCGATCACGATATCATTCCTTTTCTGAAGGTCAATACCGCTGCTTTTTCCAATCTGGAAATCGTAGAGGGGGATATTCGCAAGCAGGATCTCCTGGCACTCTGCGGGCCGTTAGGCGAAAATTTTCTGGTGATCGCCAACATCCCCTACAATATCACAACGCCGATTTTTGAAGCGCTCTGGGAAAGCGGCCTGCCCATCCGTCAAATCTCCGTCATGATTCAGAAGGAAGTGGCGGAAAAGCTGATGGCTGCGCCGTCCACTGCTTCTTACGGACTGATGAGCGTCAAGTGCCAGTACTACTGCACCCCCCGGCTGGAATGCATCGTTCCCGCCGAAAAGTTTACCCCGCCGCCCAAGGTGGACAGCGCCTTTGTCCATCTGACGATGAACGGGAGCCGCTCGGCGGAAGTACAAAACGAGCGTCGGCTGTTCTCTCTTCTGCGGGCCGGATTTAACCTGCGACGCAAAACGCTGTCCAACGCCCTGCGCAGCGTGGGGGAGCCGGAAGTCCTGAAAGCTGCCATGGAGCAGGCTGGCATTTCGCCTACGGCTCGGGCAGAGGAATTGAGCGTAGAAGAATGGATCCGTCTGGCTAACGCCTGCTCCTGAAAGAACGTTTTTGATGAAATACGGGCTGCTTTACGACCAGCTTTCGGTTCGATGACGAGCCGCATAGATCTTGCATCCTGCGAACAGCAGCAGGCAGACCGCCGCGGGAATGGGGTAAAAGCGCTGGCCGGTCGCCAGTGTCAGCGCCGCCAGACCGACACCATACCAGAAATACCGTTTCGCCCGGCTGGGATGAAGAATGATTTTCAGCCATTCCCGGGCGGAACGGCGTTTTGGTTTGCACTGCTTCAAACGGCAAAGATCTTCATCCGTGGCGGGGCAGCAGGCTCCGGCCAGTTGAATCAGCTCTTCCCGTCCCACCAGCCGGAGAGACGGTTCCGCCGTTTCTGCCAGACGGCAAGCCGCCGAAGACAGCGGCGCGGTGGTGCACAGCAGAATGCGCTGCACCTGAGCCTGACGAGCCTTCCGGATGGTTTCGCTGACCTGCTGAGAGCTGATTTCCGTTCCGGGATGCTGGGCAAACAGCCGAAACAGCACGGTCTCGCCGTCCCACATGCCCAAACCGCCGCTTTCGATTTGAAGCCGCGTTCGGGCCTGCAGCCATTGGACACACTGAAAAGCAGCTTCGGTCGGGGAGAACAGCAGCAGCTTTTCCAGCGCCAGCTCGCCGCCCAGCGTCTGACGCAAGGCGGCTTCTTTTTTCTGCACCTGTTTTTTCCCTAGCAGACGGGCGCACAGCCAGAAAAGCCCGCCCAGCGCCGTCCCCGCGGTCAGCGCAGGCAGGCACAGCCCCCAGAGCGCCACGAACCATCCCACACCCGCCGCCCATGCGAGCAGTACCCGCAGCAGATGATCCGCTGCCGAGGCCAGCGCCGTTTTGGGCCGGTAGCTTTCCATTCCATTGCCTCCCGTATTTTTCTGCTTTATGAATACTTCCCCTTTCGGGGCTTTTTTAGTATAATGAAGGGGAGGAGACGATACGAAAGCCAACGAAGGAAGGGAAGCCCTTGGAAAGGGAACGGATCGGCATCATGGGGGGCAGCTTCAATCCCATCCATGAACGCCACGTGGAAATGGCGCAGTGCGCCAAGAAGGAATATAAGCTGGATCGGGTGATTTTTCTGCCCACCGGCAACCCGCCTCATAAACATGAGGAGCTGGCCGACGCGGAGCACCGCTACGAAATGACCCGTTTGTCCGTCTTCGGCCTGCCCGGCATGGAGACGTCGCGCATGGAGCTGGAACGGGAGGGAACCATTTATACGGTGGACACCCTGACCCTGATGAAAAAGCGGCTTGGGGATGCGCAGCTGTTTTACATCATCGGCGAGGACACCATGGTAGATTTGCCCAACTGGCGCAAGCCGGATAAGGTATTCTCCCTGTGCCAGTTCATCGTCTGCTGCCGCTCCACCGAGGAACCCAAACGGAGGACTGTTTATGAAGAGCTTCTGAAACGCGGCGCAAAGCTGCGGTTCCTGTCCCTGCCGCCCCGGGACGTGTCCTCTACGGAGATCCGCTGGGCATTGGCTGCGGGAGAAGAACCCGTTGGATTGAAGCCGCAGGTGATGGAGTATATCCGCCTGATGGGGCTGTACGGCATTGTCCCCTGCCCGCGGGGGGCCGCGCAGATGTACGGCAGGCTGCGCAAAGCATTGACCGACAAGCGGCTGGTTCATTCCCTGCTGGTGGCGTGGACGGCCCGGAAGCTGGCGGAAAAGCACGGCTTGAACCCGGAACAGGCGGAGTTGGCTGGGCTTTTGCACGATTGCGCCAAGTGCCTGCCGCTGAGCCAGCAGCAGGCCATTGCCCGGGAACACCGGCTCCTGCTGGACAAGGAGACCCTTCAGAGCGAAAGCATCCTGCACGGCTACGCAGGCGCGGCACTGGCGGAAAGCCAGTATGGCGTGAAGGACGTGGGCGTTCTGGCTGCGATTCGCTGTCACACCACCGGCAAGGTGGGGATGCTTCCGCTGGATATGGCCGTTTATCTGGCCGATAAGATCGAGCCCTCCCGCCGAAGCTATCCTGCGCTGGAGGAAGTGCGCAGACTGGCGGAAACCGACCTGCTGGCCGCGACCATCTGTTCGCTGCGCTCCACGCTGGATTATGTGGCTCAGCGCGGAGGCACGGCTCATCCCGCTACCCGGCGGACGCTGGAATGGCTGGAACGTATGCAGCAGGAACGGGAAAAGAAAAAAGCCCATCTTCAAAATTCATAAAAAGGAGCGAATCGAATGGAAGACGCAAGAAAGCTGGCCCAGACCATCGCCCGGATCCTTTATGACAAAAAAGCCCAGAACATTACGGCGCTGGACGTTTCTCAGATGACCATTATCACCGACGCCATGGTGATTGCCTCAGGCCGCAACGCCCTGCAGGTAAAAGCGCTGGCGGACGATCTGGAAGACAAACTGTCTGAACTGGGTTACGAACCTGCCCGGAAGGAAGGCCAGCAGGAGGGCCGATGGATCGTGCTGGACTATCGAACGGTACTGGTTCACCTGTTTCACCCGGAAGAACGGGATTTTTACCGGCTGGATAAGCTGTGGGAGAACGATCAGAACCAGATTGCGCTGTCCTTTGAAGAAGAGGAAGAGTGAGAAAAGGAAGAGCAAGCTGTTTTTTCAAAATACATCGCCTGTTCATCAAACGTTCACCTTCGTATGTTACAATGCAATAGGGGAGTCATGGGGCGGCAACGCCCCTTTTTCCCATCATGAAACGGGGGTGCCGGGATGAAACTGCTGATTGTGGATGACGAAAGCCGGATTCGGACGCTGATCGCCAAGTACGCCGCTTTTGACGGCTATGCGTGGGAAGAAGCCGCCGACGGTATGGAGGCCATTGAAAAAGCGCGGGATGACAGCGTCGGTCTGGTGATTCTGGACATTATGATGCCGGAGCTGGACGGTTTTTCCGCCGCGCGGGAAATTCGGAAGTTCCGTCCGAAGCTGCCCATCATTCTTTTGTCGGCCCGGGGCGAAGAATACGATAAGATTCATGGCTTCGAACTGGGCATCGACGATTATGTGGTCAAACCCTTTTCGCCCAAAGAACTGATGATGCGGGTAGCAGCGGTGCTGCGGCGCACCGGCAGGACGGAGTTGCAGGAAAACGCCCATGAAATCGTGGAAATTCAGGGCATGAAGGTGGACTTTACCGCCCGGCGCGTTACGGTGGACGGCGAGACGGTGGAGCTTTCCCCGAAGGAATATGAGCTTTTGTTTTATATGGTGCGGAACCGCGGTATCGCCCTGACCCGGGACCGGCTGATCAGCGAGGTCTGGGGCTTTGACTTTTTCGGCGACGACCGAACGCTGGACACCCATATCAAGCTGCTGCGGCGGCAGTTGGGCGACTACGCCCGCTACATCACCACGCTGCGAGGGGTAGGGTATCGCTTTGAAAAAGAAGAAAACTGAACCGGCTTCCTCTTTCATGGGGGCAAAGCCGGGAAACAAAGAACGCCTTTGGGGGATTCAGACCCGCGTCAGCTGGACATTTTTTCTGTTTATCGTGCTGATGGTGGCGCTTTTGTGGCTGATGCAGATTCAGCTGCTGGATCAGTTTTACCGCTATGAAAAGCGCCGCACTCTTCAGAACGTATCGGCCAATATTGCGGGAAACATCGATAATACCAGCCTGAACACGCTGATCGAGCGCGTTGCCGAGGATAACGGCCTGTGCGTGCTGATTGTGGATGAAAACATGCAGACGGTCTACAGCGCCGATACCGCGTTCAGCTGCATCATTCATCACCTGAACCACCGGGATCTGCGGCGTATGGC
>ERZ857827.1341-NODE-1341-length-25998-cov-4.549204_pt1 | contig 25998 bp, 8 predicted proteins | sample MGYA00519761_ERZ857827 | MGnify/ENA primary metagenome ERZ857827 (study PRJEB31778, sample SAMEA3449370) | human gut metagenome | biome: human gut; feature: human-associated habitat; material: faeces | place: United Kingdom | collected 2010/2012 ... | reverse complement strand
GGCGTGATCGCCAAGACCAACGCCGTGGTGATCTTCATCAACCAGCTGCGCGAAAAGGTCGGCGTGATGTACGGCAATCCCGAGGTCACCACCGGCGGCAAGGCGCTGAAGTTCTACGCCTCCGTGCGCATGGACATTCGCAAGTCCGAGCCGATCAAGGATGGCAGCAACGTCATCGGCAACCGCACCAAGATCAAGATCGTCAAAAACAAGGTCGCGCCGCCGTTCAGAACCGCGGAGTTCGATATTCTCTACGGCGAGGGCATCAGCAAGGAAGGCAGCCTGCTGGACAGCGCGGTTGCGCTGGATATCATCCACAAATCCGGCGCGTGGTTCTCCTACGGCGACCAGCGCATCGGTCAGGGCCGCGAGAACACCCGCAAGTTCCTCAAGGAGAACGCGGAAATCGCCGCGGAAATCGACAAGCTCGTTCGCGCAGAGCTGATGGGCAAGGATGCGCCCGTCGTGCAGAGCGCGGCGGATGACGATGAGAGGCCGACGGACGACGGCATGGACGATCTGCCGAACCTCGACGACGAGGAATAAGCAAAAAGAACCCGCCTTGAAATCAAGGCAGGTAGACTGTAGACAAAAAGCTATTCTCCCCCCCTCGGGGGGAGAATAGCCCTTTCCGCAAATGAAAGAATAGCTGAATTTCTTGATTTTGCTATTCAAGCCAAGTTTGCTTATGTCAACAAGTTGCCCGCCTTGAAATCAAGGCGGGTTTTATGCTATACTATATACGATTTTGACAGACTTTGAAACGACGCGACGAACAGGAAGGATACCATGAAGCAGGAAAAGCTGGAAGACCGATTGCAGATGCGCAGGCTGACGGTGGACGATACCGCGCAGTATAACGCGCTGCTCCGTTATGCGTTTCAGGTGACGGACAGCGAGCTGGCCTCGCTGGGCTGGAACCAGAAGGAAATGGAGCGCAGCAAAAAACCCGTGCTCAAAAAGACGGAGTCGTTCGGCTGGTTTGACGGGGAAAAGCTGGCTTCGCAGATCAGCGTCTACCCGATGCAGGTCAATCTGTTCGGCACGATGTACAACATGGGCGGCGTGACCGGCGTGGCGACCTATCCGGAATACATGGGGCACGGGCTGATGGCGCACCTGATGAAAAAAGCGCTTGATAACATGCGCGAAAACCACCAGTGCGTGTCGATGCTCTTCCCGTACCTGATTCCGTATTACCGCAAAAAGGGCTGGGAAATCGTTTCGGATAAGATGACCTACACCATCAAGGATACGCAGCTGCCCAAGCACCGCAAGGTCGGCGGTATGGTCGAGCGCGTGGATATCGACAGCGAGGATGTGCACCGGGTGCACGACGCATTCTCCGCGATGCGCCACGGCGCGCTCAAGCGCAACGAGCTGGAGTGGGAGGAATACTGGCGGTGGGAGGCCGACGACGTGCTCGTCGCCGTGTATTACGACGCGAACGAGAAGCCGACCGGCTACCTCGTCTACTACATTGCCAACGACGTGTTCCGCATCAAGGAGCTGGTGTACGTCAATCAGGAGGCGCGCCACGGCCTGTGGAACTATATCTCCGCGCACTTTTCGATGATCGAAAAGGTGGTCGGCAACAACTACACAAACGAGCCGATGGCGTTCCTGCTGGAGGACAGCGAAATTCAGGAGGAAATCGAGCCGTATATCATGGCGCGCATCGTCGATTTCGAGGAGTTTATCCGGCAGTATCCGTTTGATATCATCTCCATCCACGACGATCTGCATTTCATCATCGACGACCCGATCATGGAATGCAACTGCGGCGATTTCTCCCTGCGCTGGGACGCGGCGGGCAACACCATTCTGGAGCGCGGCGGCACGCGCGGCGAAACCGTCCGCTGCGACATTCAGACGCTGACGGCCATGTTCTATGGCTACAAGCGGCCGACCTACCTCAAGCGCGTCGAGCGGCTGCAGGCCAATGACACCGCCGTGCGCATTTTGGAGGATATCATCCCCATCGAGCAGCCGTATTTCTCGGATTATTTCTAAGAGTGAGGCGTTACAACCATGCAAAACGAAGCGGCCGCGCTTCTTCGCTGCCCGATCTGTTCGGGCAGTTTTCATCAGGAGGGCAAAAGCCTGCTCTGCGGCAAGCGCCATTGCTACGACATTGCCAAGCAGGGGCACGTCAATTTCGCGCCGAACGCCAAGCCGTCCTTCTACAAAAAGGCGCTGTTTGAGAGCCGCGCGAAGGCGTTTGAGGCGGGCGTTTTTGCGCCGGTTGCCGCCGCCGTCGGCGAGGCGCTGGAAAAATATGTGCGCGCCGAGCGCCCTGTCGTGGCGGACGCGGGATGCGGCGAGGGATACTATCTGCGGAGCGTCTGCCCGGAACGGGACATGATCCGAATCGGGTTCGATCTCTCGAAGGAGGCTGTTCTGCTGGCGGCGAAGGGCGACAGGCGCTCGACGTATTTCGTCGGCGATTTGGCCAACATACCATTGGCGGACGGCTGCTGCGACGCGGTGCTCGACGTGTTTACGCCGGCGAACTACGCGCAGTTCGGGCGCATCCTCAAAAAAGACGGCGTGCTCATCAAGCTCGCGCCGAGGCCGGGCTATCTGCGCCAGCTCCGCGAGGCGGCGGGCGGCCGACTGGCGGCCTACGACGGCGCGCCCGTTTCGGATTACGCGCACGCGCATCTGAACGTGCTGGAACAGAGGACGATCACCTATACGATGCCGGTCAGCGGGGCGCTGGCGCTGCATCTGGCGAAAATGACCCCGATGCTCGCCAACATCGATGCGGAGAGCCTTGACCTGAGCGGCGTGACGGAGATCACCGTTGACGAGACGATGATCGTCGGCGCCATCAAACGGGAGGAAGAATTGTGAAGACGTTTTTTATGAATGACTACGGCGAGGGCGCGCACCCGATTGTGATGCAGCGGCTCCTTGAAACCAACATGGAGCACACCTGCGGCTACGGGCTGGATGATTACAGCCTGCGCGCGGCGGACGTGATTCGCGAGAAATGCGGCCAGCCGGGGGCGGCAGTGCACATCATGGTCGGCGGCACATCGGCCAACAGCATCGCGATTGCGGCGTTCCTGCGCCCCTACGAGGCGGCGATCTGCGCGCCGACGGGGCACATCAACGTGCACGAAACCGGCGCGGTGGAGGCGACGGGGCACAAGGTGCTCCCCTGCGCGGCGAAGGACGGCAAGGTGACGCCGGAGGGCGTGGAGGCTGTTTGCGCGCTGCACACGGACGAGCACATGGTCGCGCCGAGACTGCTCTACATCAGCCAGCCGACGGAAATCGGCACCGTCTACCATCTGGACGAGCTGAAGGCGCTGCGCGAGGTCTGCGACAGGCTGGGACTGATCCTCTTTGTGGACGGCGCGCGGTTGGGCAGCGCGCTGACCAGCCCGGAGTGCGACATGACGCTCCGGGATCTGGCGGCGCTGGCGGATTGCTTCTACATCGGCGGCACGAAGAACGGCCTGCTCTTCGGCGAGGCGATGGTGATCGTCAACCCGGCGCTGCAAAAGGATTTTCGCTATATGATCAAGCACAACGGCGGCATGATCGCCAAGGGGCGGCTCGGCGGCGTGATGTTTTTGGCGGCGCTGGAGCACGACGATTATTTCGCGTGGGCCAGACACGCCAACGAGATGGCCGATATCATCCGCGCGGGCATGGAGCGCGCGGGCATTCCCTTCTTCCAGCGGACGACGACCAACCAGATTTTCGCCGTGCTGACGGAGGAGCAGAACGCCGCGCTGGCGCTGGATTTCGCTTATGAGCGCTGGGCAACGCTGGATGACGGGCGCGTGGCCGTCCGCTTTGTGACAAGCTGGGCGACGACGGCGGAGGATTGCCGGAAACTCGTCTCTGCGCTGGAGGCGATGGCCTGATGGCGCGCGAGGGGCGGTCTCATGTGCGCAAGAGAAAAAAGGGCTGTCTGGTTGGCTGCCTGACGAATCTGCTGCTCGTGCTCGGCGTGGCGGCGCTGCTGTTTGTCGGCGCGCATGTGCTGGGCTTTGTGAAGAGCGACCCGCAGACGGGCGCGCCGACGCTCCGCTTTGACAATCTGCCGGAAATCAAGCTCGGCGACTTTGATCTGAGCAAAATCGAGCTGCCGGACGTTTCGAAGCTGACGGAGAAGCTGCCCAAGTGGGCATACGGCGTGAACCCCAACGGGCTGACGATCAAGACGCTGCGCGCGGGCGACGGCGAGGCGGTTTTTGTCTGCGCGGACGGATACACCATGCTTGTCGGCGCGGGCAGCGGAACGGGCGCGGCTCTCTGCGGCCAGCTTCTGCTTTGCGGCGTGAACCACCTGAGCGCGGCGATCGCGATGGGCTCGGAGGACGAACAGCTCGGCGCGATGAAAATGGCGCTGGGGCTGACGCGGCCGGATTATCTCTTTGTGCCGCCGACGCAGACGAAGGGCAAGGCCTACGCGCAGATGATCGACGCGGCGGAAAAGCAGGGGACGCAGATCGTCTCCGCGACGCAGAACATGGCCTTTACCCTCGGGCGGGCGCGCGTGACATTCATCGGCCCGGCGCGGACGCAGCACACGGACAGCCGCGACGACGGGCTGACGCTGCGCATCGACTATGGGGAGACGAGCGCCGTGGTGACGGGCTGCATCACCGCGAGCGGCGAGAAGGAAATCGTTTCCTCCGGCGCGGCGGTCAAATGCGACGCGCTGATTGCCGCGCGCGGGGGCAGCGAAGCGGCAACCTGCACCGAATGGGTGGAGGCCGCCAAGCCGGGCGTTGCGCTTGTCACGGGGAAAAACCCCGCCAACAGCGTGCGCATCCGGCTGCAAAAGGCCGGGGCGACGGTTTATGCCGCAAAGGAAAACGGCGTGATGACGCTCTATTCGGACGGACAGAAGATCACGGTTCAGCCGTAAACATGCGAAAGACCCTGCCGGGCGGCGTCCAATGCCCGACAGGGTCTTTCTGTTAAGAAACAGGGAGAAAATAGGGGGGAGGAGTGATCCTCGCTCGATTGGGTTGCGCTCAAGCGGGGCGCATACCTGGCAGGTGCGTCAAGCCTGCAAGGCTGCGGAGAGGCGCGTCAAACCTCATCCGCCATTTTGTTCAGGGAGGTGTTAGTTATCTCTAACAACAAGGTCATTATACAAGATATTGAGCGGCTTGTCAAGAGAAAAATTGAAAGTATTCCGCTGGGAATTGTATAGAATTGGCTACGTTATATATGAGCCGAGATAAAAGGAAAAACCATCATTTTTGTTAGATCTGAAACGTTTCCTTTGTGCATTTGTAAGTTGAAAAAAAAACAAGGAAGAGTGGTAGAATAAAATAGAGAAGAAATCGGTATATATCTCTCACTATGGGAAGTATATGCGGCTTTCAATGGAAAGATGAAAAAAAGATCGGCGAAAGGGGCATGTCGATATGAAAAATAAAAGAAGAATTTTTGCATGGATGCTGTGCCTGGTGTTGCTGGGCGCAGCGTCTCCGATGCGCGTGAACGCGGAGGATGAGCAGCAGAGCGAAGGAATCGTTTTGTATGAAGAAGGCGGAAAGCCCGAATACACCGAAGCTGAAGCGGAATCTGAAGTTTACAGCGAGACGGAAACGCCGATTGAGACGGAAGAGGCTGAAGAAGAACCGGAAGCGACGGAAGAACCGGAAGCGACGGAAGAACCGGAAGCGACGGAGGAGCCGGAAGATACGGCGACGCCCGAACCTACGGCAACGGTTGAGCCGACGGCAACGCCTGAACCTACGGCGACGGTTGAGCCGACAGTGACGCCCGAACCCACGTCCACGCCTGAGCCGGAGGAGCAAATCGAAACAATCGACTGGGCGCAGCTCAGACTGGACGGAAACGGCGATTCGGCGCGGCTGGTGATCGGCGTGAACAACGCGGACGGCGTGCGGCTGGAGCCGTTTGCGGTAGCCATCGGCGGCGACACGGACGCGTGGCAGGCGGATGATTTCTGGATGGACGGCGCTTCCCTCAGTTGGGAAAACGGCGAAATCGTTCTGTGGGTCTACGACGGCGTGGCGCAGGGCGGCGAGGTGCTTTGCGGCGGCCGTCGGCTGACGCTGACGCTGAGCCGAAACGGCGATGCGGAAACGATGCTCACCCTTGCGGCGCTGGACGGCGACGGCAACGAGCTGGATCTGCGCAACAGCGGCGACGGCAGAATCAAATTGCAGGCGCATTGGGATGCGAAGGTCGTCCGGCAGCCGGTGCAGATTGAGACGGAGCTGATCAGCAACGGAAGCGACGGACTGACTTATGGCGACACGCTGGAAATGACTGCCGTGGTCAACGTCCAGCCGACGGATGCGAAGTGGTCGATCCGCTGGCAGTACAGCCAGGACGGCGAACACTTTGAAGACGTTGAAGGCGCAAACGAGATGCGCTATGCGGTAAAGCTCGACAAAATCAACGCGCAATATTACTGGCGCTTTGTGGTATCGGTTGAAGACTGAGCGACATGTTTTTGGAGGACAGGATGGAAAGGATGAACCATCTGAAAAGGGTTATGGCTTGGGTGATGACGGCCGCGATGCTCGTCAGCTCTTGCCCGACGACGGCGATTGCCGATGAAGTGGTCAGCCAGGTGCAGAAGCCGGTTGCGCAGACCCTCAGAGGCGGCGAAACGTATGGCTCTTTGAAGGAAGCCTATGAAGCCGAGTTTGAAACGACGACGGACGAAACGCACATGTCTTTCGAAGAACTCGTTCGGGATGTCGAAAAGAATGGAAAAGATACCTTGATTTACGCGAACCTGCGTCCGGCGCAGAACGCGGCGCAGTGGAAGACGGGCGAGGTCGTCCCCTTTACATTGAGCATGACCTTCCAGCTCGCCTCGAACCTGACCGAATACAGGGCGTTTGACCTGAATTCGATGACGTTCGACGAGTACATTCGATATCGCCCGTTCGATTCCTACGACGATATCAAGCTGCAAATCAGCGCGCCCGGCAATCTGCGGATTTCCGCGACCGATAACGGAGGTTGGACGGATATCCTGAACGTTGACAGCGTCCAAAGCGTCGTTCCCGCGGACGGCAGCAACGCCGTGACGCTGAATTATACGTTCTTTGGCCGCATGATCGATAACGGTGAACATGCCGACGGCGATCTCATCACGCCGACGGTTTCACTCTCCGCGTCGATCACGCCGAAGATGCACTACTATGACAAAAACGGCGAAGAGAAAGTTTACGCCGGTACGCCGATTGACTATCGGGCAACGATCCACACGAACGCCTTCCGGAATGCGGCGGAGGCAAAGACGTGGGATGTGCAGAACGAGGCCGTGAGGTACACGGTAAACGGCGACGAGGTAACCTTCACCTATCAGGTGCGCACGGGCGCGCTGGGAACGCAGGGCGAGATTCTGCGCCAGAACATCGACTACGTGGATAAGGGCGTACTCGATCTTTCCAGCTATACGCTCAAGGAAACGATTCAGCCGGTTGCGGGAAAGAATGGCGCGAAGGTCTATCCGAAGCAGGCCACAGTGACACTTGGAGACAGCGCCTATACCTGCGATATTGTGGAAAACGAGGATGGCGCGCGCAGCCTCGTAATGCCCGCAAAGGAAGGAAACACGATCCACAACACGGCGGCGCTGGACGGCGATAATACCGTTCATCCGTCGGTCTATGCGTACAACAATTACACGGTCAACCTGATCTATGACAGGGCGGACTTTGAGCTGGACTGCGACGACGAACGGCTGGATGACGCTGCCTTTAAGGGCTTGGGCGTCACGCTGGATTCGACGCTGAACTACACGGTTTACGGCGACGGCGACAAAAAGAAGGCCGACAGCAGCAAAACGCTGTATTATCATTTCGTGCGTCAGGGCGGCTACATCCTGCCGGAACAGTATGTGAAGCTGGCGGCAGATGCGGCGGACAGAGCGGCCTATTCGGGCAGCGACGCGGTCTTTGAGATTTATAAGGCCAGCGAAGTGACGCCCAACGAAAAGGGCGAGCTGGTGCTTGGCGAGAACGCGAAGCTTTCCGACCGGATCAGCGCGTTTAAGACGAGCCGGGAACTGCCCGAAGGCAACTACTATGTGGTGCGCACGGGGATGGAAGCGGGCTATACCAACGTCAAGCCGGGCGACAAGACGATCAAAATCGGCGAGGCGAGCTATCCGTATCAGCTTGTGACGGTGACGGCCGGAACGAAAGAAAACGCGGTGAAAGCCGAGTTCGAGGATTACAACGCGCAGAACGGCCAGTTTACCCTCGAAAAGAAGTTCTATGCGCCGGACGGCACGCAAGATACAAACTCCAGCCTTTCCGCGGAGTTTACGCTGACCGGGCAGAACGGCCGCACCTACACGGTGAAGGTCGAAAACGGAAAACCGACCACGGTTTATCTGCCCGCGGATACCTATACGATGAAAGAAACGGGCGTATCCGACGGCTTTGCCAAGGCGGCCGACAGGATTGTCGTCATCGAGGCGGGCAGTCAGACGCGGATGACGGACGACAACGCCGTGAAGAACTATTCGACGGATGGTCTGCTGAACCTGAAAGCCTATCTGCGCAAGTATGAGCGGGGCGACAATCTGGAAGCGGTTCAAAGCCATTACACGGTGACCATCACGCGCGACGGCGAGACGGAGCCGGTGAAGCAGACGACGCTGGATGAGGCGGAATCCGTCTATCTGCCGAGATTCGACGGGGACGGGCGCCTCATCACCTACCGCGTGAAGGTGGAGAGCAACGAACAGACGGACGGTCTGTTTTACGCGAGCGAGAAGAACGGCGAGGGGGAGAAGACCGAAGAGGAGATTGAGATCACCTTTACGGACGACGCGAGAATCCAGAACGCCGACTATTTCTTCATCAAGCAGCAGGAGCTAACCATCACGAAGCGGCTTGTCGATGTGAGCGGCCTGAACAAAGAACAAACGTGGACGATCACGGTTCAGGCTGCCTGCGAAGAGGGCGCGCTGCAGAGCCGGACGGTTGAACTGACGACCGACGGCGAACAGAACGAGGCAAGCCAGACCCTTTCGCTGCGCGGCTGGGACGAAAACGGCCATGTGGTGACCTATACCGTCGAGGAAACGGCGGCAGAAGGCTATGCGGTGACGTACAGCAAGGAGAGCGTGACGCTGGACGACGGTACGGACAAGACAATCACCGTCACCAACACGCGTCAGGTCGGCAAGACGACCTTCACCAAAGAAGGCAGCGACAACGCGATACTGCCCGATGCGGTTTATGCCGTGCTGACCCGGAAAGCGGATGGCAAGACCTATCTGGTCGGGCGGACGCCGACGGACGGCGTGCTGACGGGAAAGATGGAGGCCATTGTGGATGAAGCGGGGTGCTTGACCCAGCCCCAAAATGTGGCGGACGAGTATCGCTTCACGACGGACAAGGACGGCAGAATCGAACTGGTGCTCCCGGTGGAGGAAGGAACTTCCTATTATTTGCAGGAGCTGGAAGCACCGGAGAACTACTATTTGAATACGGAGCTCGTTTGGCTGACGGTTGCGGCGGGCGACGACAGCCAGAAGGCCAGACAGGTTGACCGGCGGAAGTATCAGCTTAAGGTGACCAAAGATTTCCCGGACGAGGTGGCGAACGGCAGCTTTGCGACGTTTACCCTGTACGACGAGAGCATGCGGCAGGTCGGTGAGCCGGTCACGGTGCGCAAGCCGGATCAGGCGGTCGGCGTGTTCACCATCCCGGCTTACGGCACGTACTTTGTCAGGGAAACGGCGGTTTCCGGCGACATGATGCTCAACGACAGCGTCTTTGGGCCGCTGACGTATAGCGAGACGAATCAGGCGGAGAATCCGACTGTTCCCAACAAGGCGAACGTCGGCAGCCTGACGGTTGAGCTGCGCGACGAGAAGAAGGAAAAGCTGGGCACGCAGCCCGCGGCCATCGATTATGTGAACGCGGCGGATCTGGCGAAGTTCACGGTCTCGGTGGGTGCGTCGAACCTCGCGGAGGACAGCTATGCCTATCGGGAGCTGCTGAAAACCGGCTTTGTGCTCGACGAAACGACGAACACGCTGGTTTACATGGGCGAAAAGGGCGCAAGACAGGCGTTTAAGCTGTCCAGCCTGCCGATTTACGGCGATCCGAACGACAAAACCACAGCGCTGACGTACACGGTGAAGCAGGAGCAGGCGGCGCAGAGGTATTTCAAGGCGGAAGACGAGCAGCAGTTCAAGCTGGACGAAAATGCCAGCCAGACGCTGACGTTTGAAAATGAGCCGAAGGCCGCTCTCAACGTCAGCCTGAACTACCAGAAGGAATATGAGCTGGAGCGCGGCAACGCGCCGGAGTATCCGCTGACGGGCGCGACGATGACGCTCTACGAAGTGAAGGACGACGGCACGCTTGAACAGGTTGAGTCGTTCAACATGACGAACCCGACTGCGACGATCTCCGATCTGCACGGCCTCAAGCACTATGTGCTCGTGGAAACGAAAGTTCCGGACGGATACTGCGCCTATGAATCCAAAGATCTGGATCATGCGCACGGCGACAACGCGGCGTACAACAGAGAGCCGCACGATTATCAGGATGTGCTGAAGAACTTCAAATATGTTGAATTGACGGGCGAAGAGACCGATAATCAGAACGACAGTCAGAGCAGCATCACCAATTACAAGGACTATGTGCAGCTGAAGCTGAACAAGAGCGGCTACACGGTTCAGTTTACAGACGGCGCGGCGACGGAAGGCGTTGTCGTCGGCGAGCCGCAGCCGCTGGATTACTGCCAGTTTGAGGTTTACGCCATCCGCACGAGCGACCTGACGGAAAAACAGCGCGAACTGCTGGCCCGCAACAGCGCGTTTATAGCGCCGCAGGCGGGAAAGACGGTGGAAAAAGGCACATATACTGGCCGGGAAGCGGAGCTGGAAGCTATTTTCACCGCCGAACCGCAGAAGAGCAAACTGATTACTGACGGAATCACCTATGAAACCGGCGCGAGCGGCATGGGCACGGGCGCGTTCATGACGGACGCTTTTGAGCTGGGCGACGACGTCGGCGAATATACCTTCCTGTTCCGGGAGGTGAAGATCAACCACGCAGGCGGCTATCAGAAGGTCTACGGCGGCGTGTGGTCTGCTGCGGCGACAGCGGTCAATGCCGTGACGGAAGTGGACGCATACAACGAGGCCGATGTGCTGAGCGGCGGGGAGACCGAGTTCAAGGGTCTGTTCCAAGTGAAGCTGGATAAGGAATACTGGCCGTCCACCGAAGCGAAGGACAACAACCGGGTCGGCGAGCTTAAGCCGCTGGCGGGCGTGACCTTTGAACTCCTGCTTGCGCGCGAAAACGCGAACGGCCTGTTGGAGGCCGTCACGGGCGACGGCGCGTTCAGCACAGAATTTGTCACAGGCTGCGAGAGCGGCATGAGCGCGGGCTACGGCGTGAGCATCACCATTTCGCTGGAGACGCTCTATACGGAAAACGGCGGCGCGGCCAATCCGGATAACCCGGTGAAGCTGGACAAGGATGAAAACGGACAACCCTTCTACGAGGCCGATTTTATCCTCCGCGAGAAGGATTACCCGATTAACATGGTTTATATGCAGGAGCGGTATGCCCTGCATGTGAAGGCTGTCAAGAATGCGCAGGGTGCGGATTACGTGACGGTTGTAGACGATTATCTGAATAAAGGCGAACAGCACAACGCCATCAAGAACATCCTCGGCGAGATGACCTATCTGACGGTCGCCAAGTATGTGGACGGCGAACGCTATTACGGCGGAGAGGGAAGCACGGATGCGGTTTACACCATCACGGATGCAAAAGGCAAGGTGTATACCCGTGTCACGCTGAACAACGCGAACCATTATGAGACGACGGTGCAGCTGCCGCGCCAGACGACGTTCACGATTGAAGAGACAACCGCGCCGGAAATCGAAGGCGTGCAGACCGACAAGAGCGGTTTTGTGTTTGACGGCGAGAAGGTGAACGGCACGTCGGCCAACCGACTGACGTTCACCACGGGCGAGTACAAGAGCCAGATTGCCGTCTGCTCCACGAATACGCGTTTCCATTCGCTGACCGTCATCAAGCGGGACGCGGATGAAAAGCTGGTCAAGGGCGCGCCGATTCAGATTGGTTATTCCGATGGCAAGAGCGCGGTTCTGAGCAGCAACGGAAGCCCGCTGGCGAACACGCGACAGAACACGAACGAAAAGGGCGAGGTCATTTTCAGCCTGCCGATCTGGGATTATCGCACGAGCGAGGCGGGCAATTATCCGAAGGCCGAGTACGCGATTGCCGAGACGCTGGATGAAACGCCGGTGGCTGCAAACTGGAACCCGAACGCAGTGGTCAACCAGTATTTCAAGCTGCTCAACGGCGGAAAGCTGACGATCTCGGGCGCGGACGTTCAGGCTGACAAACCGATTACGGTTTACAACCCGGCGACGACGAGCGTCACCATTCACAAGGTCAGCGATCGGAGCGGCGAGACGACGGATTTGAAGCCGATTGCGGCGTATTTTGCCCTGTATTTCTGCCCGTTCAAATCGCAGGGCGACTTCGAGGGCAAATTGAACTATCCGAAGAGCGGCTATGTGTATCTGCCGCATACGGGCACAACGGACGCCGAAACGGGCGAAATCAAGTTTGACGGCCTGTATTCCGGCTGGTATTTGCTGGTCGAGACGATTCCGCAGGGACAGGTGAACGCGGGGCAGCTGTTTACGACGTGGTTCCGCGTCATCTGCGACAAGGATTACGAGCATCTGGACAAGAGCGGGAAGAACAAGAGCTACACGAGCGAAGTTCAGCTCCTCGCTTCCGAAACGCTCAAAAATCGGATCGACGCGGGCCGCCAGGACGCGAACAACAGCGTGACGATCACCAATCACACCATCGATGTGACCAACACGCCGCGCGCGTATCTGGAAATCACCAAGACGTTTGAGCCTTCTCAGACGCAGAGCATCCCGAAAAGCGTCGCCTTCTATGTCTATAAGAAGGGGACGACGGAAGCGGCCGAGCTGGAAATGCGCGTCGTCGATGCCCATGGAACCGAAAGCTGGCAGAAGGTGGCGCGGCAGCCGATTACGCTCGGCGGCTTCACCGAGACTGAACGGAGGCAGTCCGTCGTCGTGCGGCTCGATCCGGGCGCATACACCGTTGTGGAAAGCACGGACGAAAGCGCGGGCTACTGGTTCGCCAAGTCCGCGGCCTATCTGAATGGAAACCCGGAGACGCCGGTTTACAACGGCACGACCGTCGCGAACGGCCGGATCACCAGCAGCCGGGACGTGACCGTCACGCGTTACAACGCGATGGACGTGGACGTTCAGCGCCAGATGAAGGTTGACTTTGTCAACGCCGGCACGCTGATGGCGGGTCAGATTGAGAAGACCAAATGTCTGAGCGAAAGCGAAACGCCGACTGCGCTGGAAAACTGCTTCTTCTCGCTGTATACGCTGGACGAGCAGAAGAATAAGCGCTATTATGCGGGTCGTGAAAGCGATACGCCGTTTGGCGACTGGACGGGCACGCGTGAAAACGCGGCGCGCTTCAAATCCGGCGCGGACGGCATGGTGCAGCTGAACGAAGTTTATGCGCCGAAAGACGCGATGACGGACGGCACGTCGTACACCTATTGGGTCGAAGAGATTTCCGCGCCGAATTACAGCTATCAGCTGGCGTATGACAAGCCGATTGGTTTGACGGCGGGCAGCGTGGCCAACGCGATTCCGATGGTGAATACGCGCGGCGTATCCATTCAGGTTCGCGTGTTCGGCAGCGTGAGAATCAACCGCGACGATGATACGCCGGTTGTCGAAGGCGCTGTGCTTCACATCATGAAGAAAGACGCGGACGGCGGACTGAACGATGTTCTGCTTAGCGACGGACAGCCGTATCTGTATCAGACGGTGACCTCCGACGCAAACGGCGACGTGCTGTTCCCGTATCTGCCGAGGCTCGAAGAGGGCGAGGCGTATGTCGTCTTTGAGCAGCCGGACGCGGGCGCGATCGGCGACAAACCCGACAAGCCGTACCTGAACCCGGTGAGCCGGGGCTACAAGGCCTATTACGATTTCAAAAAGACGGACGCGAACCACAGCATGGCCGCCGAGCAGGATGTTTCCGAGCTTGACAACGCGGCGGGCTATTATACCGTCGTCACAGGCAAAGAGCTGATGGCCAATCCGAACGAGCTGTTCAGCACGCTGCACTTCAACGCATATAACGAGCCGAAGGGCAGACTGGTGATCCTCAAGCGCGACTATGAAAACAAGAGCGCGCTGGTCGGCGGCGCGAAGTTCAGCGCGGCGGAGACGGACGGCACGGACGAGACGCACAGCTATGCGTTTGCGAACCTCGAACCGATCGCCGCAGACAGGACGGAAGCGCCGCAGACGCTTGAAATCGGCGAAAAGACGTATACGCTTGCGAAGGACAGAACGTATTACACGGACGGGGAGTATCGGTATACCTACGTCATCACGTCGTATGTTGAGCGCGGCAAGTACGCTTTCGCGGAAACGACGACTCCGGCGGGCTATATCGAAACCGAGGCTTCGCAGTCCGCAGGCATGCCGTGGCACACGGAGGCAGAAGCGGAGCTGACGAACAAAGGCGGCTTTGCCGCGGCGGCGTTCGCCAACATCCCGAACCGCGATCCGTATCTGGAGAAGGCCGTTTCGGCGGTCAACGGCGAGGCCGGCGGAAAGCTGGGCAACCTGCAAAACACGCAGGCGGACGGAAGCTGGCAGACGGTGACCTTTGAAATCCGGAAGACGACGAGCGACAGCGGCGCGGCGGACGCGAACGACGCAATCCGCTACCCGATGAGCAGCTTCGTGATTACGGACAACAAGGTCGAATATCAGACGGTGGACGCGCACGGCAATAAGAGCGGCTGGCTCGACGGCGGCGCGAAAACCGTGCAGACGCAGCACTTTGTGGAAGGCGTGACCGTCGGCAAGATGAGCTTTGCGCAGCTGAAGGAGGCCTATGGCACGGCGGCGGAAGGCGACAGAATCTATGCGGATGTTTACGGCCTGATCGGCACGCAGGAGACGCTGATTCAGTCGAACATCGACGTGACCGACAGCGGCTCGGACGTTTCCCTGAAAGCGGAAGACGGCGGCTGCATCTACACGGGCTTCAAGATCGCGTATCATATGCGGGACAGCCGGGATATCCCTGCGGGCCTCAGGCAGGATACGCCGATTGTGGTGACGATGCGCTTCCATCAGGAATCCGGCGAAGCAATCGACCGCGTTTGCGGTGTGCGCAATACGGCGGGCCTCAACCTGGCCTATGCCATCGGCGCGAAGTCGCAGGCGAGCGTCAGCAAGACCTATACGGATGCGGCGAACTGCGATGCGGATTCGTCGATCGGCCTGCCGAAAGCCAAAATCACCAAACAGGTGCAGCACGCGGAGATTGTGCAGAACCCGAACACGGGCGACTATGTCGTGACCGTGGAAGCGGAAGCCACCAACCCCAAGAGCAACAGTCTGACGGTGAGCGCGGGTTCCGGCGCGCATTATACGATTGTCTTTGAGAATATCAGCGGTCAGGCGGAGAACCTGCCCGCAATCGAGGCGCCGATTCTGGTCGATACGCTGCCGCGTCAGGCCATGGCCGTGAAGGCGGAAGCGACAAGCGACAACGACGCGCTGAAGCTGACGACGACGGTATCCCAGGACGGCTACACGGTTGTGGTCCGGGGCGACGGCCGGCTGGAAGCGGGCCAGAAGATCACCCTGACGGTGGACGCGCTGTTCGTCGGCGAACGCATTCTGGAGCAGATTATCGCGCACAACACGGGCATGGATGCCAACATCGCCTATGCGATGAGCGGCGTGCAGACCGTGAAGAACACGAAGAACCCCTTCGGCGTGCCGTTTGTCGATGAAGCGGGCAACGAGATCACCGGCATGGTGAAGCAGCAGCCCGGCGACAGCCAGAGCGGCGAACTGCCCGGCTTTGAAGGCCAGCACGGCATTTCGGCGAAGGCTGAGCACAGGTCGGCAGAGCCTTCCGCGCTGACGATTTCCAAGTATGTGGCGGGCACGATTACCGGCAAGAACAAATTTGTCAGCGGGTCGAACGTGGCCGTGACCGGCGCGAAGACCGAAAAGGACAACGAAATCAACCGGATCTATTACAGAATTCTGGTGGAGAACCCGTCGCTCTCGCCGGCAGCCAACGTCGCCGTGATGGACGAACTGCCGCACACGGACGACTGGCGAAACGACAGCAGCACCAGAGATTCCAAATGGAATGTGGCGCTGGAGAGCACGGCCATCAGCGTGACCAAATACGCGGCGGACGGAAGCTCCACGGGACTCAAACCCGGCGAAGATTACACAGTCTACTTCACGCAGAAGAAGATCACGTCTGAGAACCGGAATACCTATAACGACTATTTTGGCGCCGACAACATCAGAAAAAGCTGGGCGACGCGCATGGCCCCGGCAGATGTCCACGGCTTTGCCGTGATGCTGACCCAGCCGCTGGCGGGCAAGGAGCGCGTGCTGATTGAATACACCTGCTCTGCGCCGGAGGTGACGGATTCTTCCGTTTACTTCACGACGGCAAACAACATTGCGCGGCTCAGCTATGACCAGCACAGCGGCGTGGCGAGCGACGTGACGCGCGTGGCGATCATCCCGGAGAAAGTATGGCTGGGCAACCGCGTCTGGATCGACTTCAACGGCGACGGCATTCAGTCCAAAGACCTGTCGGTCGAACCGAATTACGCGTACACGGGCGAAGGCAAGCAGCTGACCATGCAGCTCAGCCAGCGGTATAACCGTTACCGCCCGACGACGCAGACGCAGACGATCACCGACGGCAGCTATCAGTTTGACGAGCTGTTTGCGGCGGTGAAGCTTGCCAGCCTGAAAAACGATCCGAATGATTCGGCCGGGAACGTTGTGGCGACCAACCTGTCCGGTTCGGAACGCTATACGTATCAGCTTACGCTGAGCGGCATTCCGGAAAGCTTCAGGGTCACAAGGAAGGGCGTGAATAACCCGATCGCCTCCGATGAGGACAGCGATTTCATGGCCGATGGAAATGGCGGCGCGGCGACCAAGTGGTTCTATCTGCCGGTGCCCACCGAAGAGATGGTGAAGAACGACCAGCTGGGTTATCCGCAGGTGGACGTCGGCCTCGTGCCGGTGCGCAACCTTGAAATCACCAAGAAGGCGGACAACGACGCGGATGTTTCCGATGCGGTGTTCGCGATTTACGGCCCATATACGACGGAGGAACTCGACAATCTGACCGCGGTTTCGGCGGCGAAGAAGGTCGGCAAGATGACGTCGAGCGGCAATGAGTACAGCTTTGTCAGCACGCAGAGCGCGTATCTGACCTATGCGGACAGCTATCTGGTTGTTGAAACGAGCGCTCCCGCGCCGTATCTGAGCACGGGCGCGACGTTCAGCGGAGAGGGCATTGCGGCGCACGACGAGGTTGAAATCGGCGGCGAAAAGCACAGCTGCTTCGTGCTGGAAGGCATGAACAGGCTGCCCGGCGACTTTAAGGCCGACAGCCGAAAGACCTATCGCGTGAGCGCGACCGATCTGTACAGCGCGGCGGGCACGTATATGCTCACGGCGCAGAAGAAGGTCTTTGCGGAGGGAACGCAGGTTGAGCTGGAGCGGTATGCCAACCTCTTCCGCATCTGGGTCACCAGTCCGGATGACCCGAATCTGACCAAACGCGTTGCGGCGGGCGGAAACGTCACAGTCGAGGAGAACGCGGTCTTTGTGCAGGCGGATGAAAACGGAAAATTCGACCTGACGATGAACTACGCGACCATTCCGGAGACGGGCTGGACACAGCGCGACTGGGAAGGCATGACGTACACCTATCAGATTGAAGAGGTGGATACCGCTTTCGACGGCGTGACCTACGACGAGACGAAGTACACTGTGACCGTGACGCTTGAAGACGACGGACAGGGCCATCTGACCCCGAACGCGGAGATCTCCGGCGGCGAGGACGGAAGCATCGTTTTGAAGAACGAACTGGCGCGCCGCGATCTGACGATTTCCAAGACGACGACGGGCAACAAGGTTTTGAGCGACGACGCGTTTACCGTGAAAATCAGACTCAGCCGCAATCGCAATGATATTGTGCCGGTGGATGGCGATTATCCGATGGAAGGCGCGGCGGAGACGACGCTGACCGTGAAGAACGGCGAAGCGACGCTGAAGATCCGCGACGGCCAGACGGTGACGATCAAAGAGATTCCGGTCGGTACGACCTACATCGTCGAGGAGACGGACGAGCGGGCGCAGGGCTACAACATCGACGCAAGCGCCTATACGTCCGGCGGAAGCGGTAAGATAGCCACGGACAAGGAAGCCAACAAGGTTGAACTGAAAAACGTCCGCAACGTCGGTTCGCTTACGATCCGCAAGAAGATCGAAGGCAAAGATCCGATCAGCGAGCGCGAGTTCAGCTTTACTGCGGCGATCACCTATCCGGCTGGCGTGGATTTGGAGGACGCGGACAATCTGCCGAAGATTCCGATGGGCAGCCAAATGACCGTTGAAGAACGCACGGTGACGATTAAGGACATCCGGATCGCTGTTTCGCAGACGAAACCCGACGCCAACGTGACGATTGGCAACATCCTCTATGGCGCAAGCTACACGGTAACCGAAAACGACGGCTTCGCGGAGTGGGGCTATGCGGCCTATTACGATGAGGACATGAAGTTTGGCGAGTCTACGCCGAACAGGGTTGTGAACGCCGAAAACCAGACGGCGCTGTTTACCAACGTGCGCAGCGCGGGCAAGCTGAAAATCGGCAAGACCGCGACGGGCACGGGCGTGGGCAAGGGCCTGGCGGCGGATACGAAAACGTATAACGTCACCCTGACGCTGGAAAACGCGAAGGTGTCGCTGAACGGCCACGTCGGCCGCTCGAATATGCCGAGCGAGGGCGAAAAGACCACGTATCCGGTGAAGCAGGAGCAGGTCGGCCAGGAGGTAACGCTGATGCTGAGCCTGCATAACGGCGAGGTCGTGACCTTTGATGACCTGCCGGAAGGGACGAGATACGCCGTTGTCGAGGACGAACAGCCGTATCGCGACATGGGCTTTACCGTCAGCTATGCGGACGGGAACAGCAGCACGACCGAAAAGAACAAGGGAAAGATTTCGAAAGAAACGGCCTCCTCAGTTCAGATCACCAACGTGCGCGACACGCACAGCGTGAGCATCACGAAGAACGTGCTCGGCCAAATGGCCAACGAGGGCGATGCGTTTGACTTTAACGTCAGAATCGAAAAGAAGGACGATGCGCTGTCCGATGAGGCGGTTTACCGCGAGTACACCTACACGGTGAACGGCCGAACGGAAACGATCGATTTCAGACGGAGGGACGTACAGACTATCTCCTTGAAGAAGGGCGAGACGGCGGTGATCGATGACGTTCCGGACGGCGCGGATATCATCGTGACGGAAGCGATGAGCGAGAAGCACGAAGACGAGGGCTACACGCTCAAAACGACCCAAACGGAGAAAAACGAAAAGCCGAATATCATCGGCTACACGTTCACCAACGAGCGCTATATCGGATCGATTGAGATTACGAAAGCGCTTGCGGGAACGGGGAGCGATAAGGGCTACGGCAAGACGTTCACCTTTGACGTGAAGCTGTGGAATGAACACAACCTCGACCTGCTGAACGCGCAGACGAGCACCATGCCCAGCGGCGTGGACGGTCTGACGAAGACGAACGAGCAGCGCGACGGGCACGACGTTTACGCCGGAACGGTGAGCATCACCATGGGCACGGACGGACAGCCGGTGAGCGCGAGCATCACCAACATCCCGGCGCATACGTGCTATGAGATTGTCGAACGCGACTATACGGACGACGGCTACACGACCCAGACGCCGCAGAACGATTCCGGTCTCATCGACGTGGTGAGCGAAGCGGGCCGCGAAGCGGCCATGACGTTCACGAATACGCGCGAGAGCGGCACGCTTGCGCTGAGCAAGGCGCTCAAGGGCAACGCGACGGACGGCGAAAAGGCGTTCACGTTCCGCGTGAAGCTCGAAAACGCGCGGTTCGACACGGCAACCCAGCGCGACGCGTATGACGTGGTCATCCGCGAAGCGAACAAGGCGGACGTGCAGACGACCGTTGCGCGCAATGCGAACGGCGAATATGTGCTGACGCTCAAGGGCGGCCAGACGGCAACGCTGCTGGACGTGCTCTACGGCACGACGGCGACGGTAGCCGAGGACGACTACACCGCGGAAGGCTATGAAGCGGTGAGTACGCAGACGGCGGCGGTCAACGGCCAGACGCCGGATGCGGCGGCTGCGTTCACCAACGAGCGCAACGTCGGCGTGTTGAGCGTAACCAAGAACGCGGTCGGCAACGCGGTGAAGTTCGAGAAAAACGGCAGAGCCGTATTCAGCTTCTCGGCCACGCTGACCTATGCGGATTGGATCGATCTTACGCAGACAAACAACCTGCCCACGGTGGATGGCAAGACCCCGAAGAACATGACCGTGGACGCGAAGAACCATACGGTGACGCTCAGTCTCTCCATCCCGGTGACGGAGGCGGCGCGCGTCGGCAGCCTGACTGTGGAAAACATCCTCAAGGGCACGCGGTACGCGGTGCGCGAGGTATTTGACGCGCAGGACGGCTATTATCTCACGGTTTCGACGCAGAACGGCCGGGTGAACGGCAGCGAAGTGACCGGAACCATCGCGGATGCGCTGACCGGCGACGCAGTCTTCACCAACACGCGCAATGTCGGCGCGCTGGAAATCACCAAGAAGCTGGAGGGCACGGGCTATAACGACCGCGTGGCCGTAAGCAACGCGGTGCGCACGAGCTTCGGCTTCACGGTGCGGCTCTGGCGCGAGGATGGCGTCCGGCTGACGGGCGACAACCGGCCGACGCTGAACGGAAAGGCGCTGACGCTTGAAACCCGGACGGAAAACGGCTTCACCTACGACGAAGCGCATGTCACCGTGGATATGGCGGACGGCGCGGCGGCGACGGGCGAGGAGCGCGGTGTGACCATCGGCAATATCCTCGCGGATACCCATTACACGGTGATCGAGGATGAAAACGGCTATCAGACCGAGGGCTATGTCGTCCGTCAGGGCGAACAGGGCGGCGTGATGACCGACGCGGGCGATACGCTCCGCTTCGTGAACACGCGCGACACCGGAAGCCTTGAAATCGTCAAGAACCTGGACGGCAGAACGGCGGAATTCGGGCGCGAGTTTGAATTTACCGTTACCTTGAGCCGAAACGACAATATCGCTTTGGCAGGCACGTATCTCACGCAGAGCGGCCGCACGGTTGCCTTTGAGGACAACGCGGCGGGCGGCGTGACGGCGCGGGTTCGCGTTGCGGGCGGCGGATCGCTCACGATTCTGGGCATTCCGTCCGGCACGAGCTACACGGTCTCCGAAGCGGATTACACGGCGGATCGCTACACGACCACGAGCACCGGCGCTGTCGGCGTGGTGGAAACGGCGGCGGTACGCGCAACCTTCCTCAACACGCGAGCCAATCCGGGTTACGGCGCGCTGACCGTCACCAAGACGGTTGAAGCCATCGGCGGTGCGGAGATTCCCGATACGCAGTTCGTCTTTGACATCGCCTTGACGCTTGAGGACGGCGAGGACTTTACCGGAACGCTGCGCACGACCAGGACGAGCGGCGAAACGGGCAGACTGTACTTTAACGGCGGCGCGGCGAGCATCCGCTTGAGCCACGGCGAGAGCGTCACGCTCAGCGGCATTCCGCTTGGCACGAGCTACACCGTCACTGAGCGCGCGGCGCAGGATATGCGCGTAAGCTCTACGGGCAGCGAAGGCACGATCAAAGGAACCGGGCATATGGCGGCGTTTGTCAACACGATGACGCAGGCGTACACCGACCTGATTGTGCGCAAGGCGTGGAACGACGCGAATGACGCGCAGAAGCTGCGTCCGCAGAGCGTGACGGTCGATGTGACGAGAAACGGACAGACGATCACCACGCTGACGCTGAACGCGGCGAACCGCTGGACGCAGATGCTTACGCAGCTGCCGATGTTTGACGACAACGGCGAGGCGTATGACTACGACGTTGTGGAAAACGATGTGCCGGAGGGCTATACGGCTAGCGTCGTGACGCGCGGAACGACCTTCACGGTCATCAACACGCACCGCATTGACGACGGCTTTGTCCCGGTTGACCCGGAGAACAGACGTCGCGGCGGATTGACCATTCTTGACGAACTCGGCGTGCCTCTGGGCGGCGGTATCAACATGAACGAGGGCGACTGCTTCAACTAAAAGCGGCGCCCCCGCTTCCCTGATACGCAGGCCATCAAGAAGGAGACTTTGCCATGAAAAAACTCATTTTAGCGCTCTGCCTGCTGCTCATGGTTTCCGTGGGTGCGGCAGGGGAAGAGATGCAGACCGAAACCGCGCCGACCGTCGCTGAAATCGCGCTGACGATGCGTCCGGAGAGCGAAGAGCCTACGCACCTGACCGTCGGCAACTCGACGAAGGTCAGCGGAAGCTTTTTCACCACGCAGTTTGGCAACAACACCAGCGACATCGACGTGCGCTACATGCTCCACGGCTACAACCCCATCGTATGGATGAACCAGCTTGAATTCACGACCGATCCGATGGTCGTGGATTCGCTGGAATCCGCTGATACGAGAGCGGGCAGAACCTACACCATCCGCATTGTGGACGGCCTGACCTACAACGACGGCGTCACCCCGGTGACGGCGGAGGATTACGTGTTTTCCTATCTGCTGCTGACCTCGCCGCGGTTTGCGGCCCTCGGCGCAAACACGGGCGCTTATGCGCACGTTGTGGGCTATGAGGCGTTTAGCGCGGGAGAGACGGACGTGTTTTCCGGTGTGCGGCTCATCGACGAGCGGACGTTCAGCGTGACGGTCAAGGCGCAGTATGAACCGTATTTCTACGAGCTGTCGTATCTGTCCGTCTATCCGTATCCAATCGGCGTGATTGCGCCCGGATGCGAGGTGCGCGACGACGGAGAGGGCGCGTATATCGCCAATATCGACGAAACGGCAGTCGAGCCGGTCTTTACGGCGGAGCTGCTGCAAAGCACGGTGCTGGACGCGGAAAACGGGTATCTGTCCCACCCGTATCTGACCTGTGGGCCGTATAAGCTGGTCAGCTATGACCGCGAAAGCGGCACGGTGGAATTCGCGATCAACGAATTTTACGTCGGCAACTATGAGGGCGTGCGTCCCGTGATTGACACGGTGACGCTCGTCCCGGTGCTGCCGCAGGACATGAAGGAGAAGCTGGAAAGCGGCGAAATCGACCTGCTGAATAAAGTGGTCGATGGCGACGTGGTCAACAGCATGCGCCCGATGCTCAGCGAAGGCTATTCGCTGCTGAACTATGCGCGTCTGGGATATGGCTTCTGCGCCTTTGCCTGCGAGCAGGGGCCGCAGCAGTTCAAGGCGGTGCGGCAGGCGATTGACTACTGCTTTGACGCGGACAGCTTTGTGCGCGACGCGCTCAAGGGCTATGGCGTGACGGTCAACGGCTATTACGGCCTTGGCCAGTGGATGACGCTGGCGGCGATGGGCACCATCCGCCCGGAAGGCATTACCCCGGAGGAAGAAGAAGTCTGGGATGCGCTGAACCTCGACGAGCTGAATCCCTATACGCTTGATCTGGGCAAGGCGAAAGCGCTGCTGGAGGAGGACGGCTGGACGCTGAACGAAAACGGAGAGCCGTTTGACGAAACGCGCGACGCCGTGCGCTGCAAGGATGTGGACGGCGAGTTGATGCGCCTGTCGCTCGACTTTGCGCAGGTGAAGGACAACGATTTCGCACAGCTGGTCGTCGATCAGTTCAGCGAAACGCTGCCGCAGGTCGGTATCGAGTTGGTTGTGCATGAGGTCAGCTTTAACGAAATGCTCAGCGATTATTACCGTGAGGACGGCGAGCGGCTGTACGACATGAATTTCATGGCGACGAATTTCGTTTCCACGTTTGATCCGTTCATGACGTTCACCGATGATCCCGACTTTGTGGGCGCGATGAACACGAGCGGCATGACCGATGAGCAGCTTATCGACATGACTTGGGACATGCACAAGACTGAGCCATACGACGTGCTGACCTACGAGCAGAAGTGGATCGAGTTCCAGAAGTATTACAACGAGCTTCTGCCGACGATGCCGATTTATTCCAACGTTTACTTTGATTTCCACACGAATTGGCTGCAAAACTACTACGCCGGTTCGGAGATCAACTGGCCGGAAGCGGTGCTTTACGCCTATATCGCTGAGCCGGTTGAAACGGCGCCGGACGAGGTGCAGAGCGGTTTGAACCTTGACGACGACATGAAGATCGACGGCGGGAACGACTTCGGCGACGATGATTTTGAGATCATCGAGTAACCGCTCAAACACAGGTATATCAAACGAACCCCTTCCATGGCCGGGCGGCCGCGGAAGGGGTTCAATGTTTTGGGGAAAAAGAGACGGAGCGAATTACACCAGATGAAGCACCTGAAAGAACAGGATATACGCCAGCCCATAGTATGCGATGACGGCAACCAAATCGTTGACGGTCGTAATCAGCGGGCCGGAAGCCACGGCGGGATCGATGTGAATCTTTTTGAAGAACATCGGCACAGCGGTGCCCACAAGGCTGGAAAGCACCATGGAGAGCACCAGCGCCGCGCCCGCGCACCCGGAGATGCACAGGGCATAGAACAGCGTTTTGCCCTTGAGCAGCCAGACGTACAGCCCGATGAACACGAGCGCCAGAAGGCCGAGCAGCAGGCCGCTGAAAAAGCCGACGCGCATTTCCTTGAGCACGAGGTCGAACTTTTGCCGCGCCGTCAGTTTTTCATCCATCAGCACGCGGATGGTGACGGCCAGCGACTGGGTGCCGACATTGCCCGCCATATCCAGCACCATGGACTGGAAGCAGATGACCACCGGCAGCACCGCTACCACCGATTCAAACGCGCCGACGACCGAGGAGACCAGCATCCCGAGGAACAGCAGCGCGATCAGCCACGGGAGACGCTTTTTCACGCTTTCAAATACGTTTTCGTTCAGATCCTCCTCGCCGGTCAGACCGCCCAGCTTTGCGTAATCATCGCCCATCTCATCATCGACCAGCTCGACCACATCGGACGAGGTGATGATGCCCACCAGCTTACCGGCATCGTTCAGCACCGGCAGGCTGCGCTCCGCGTAGTCCACGATGCGGTCGATACAATCGCTGACCTGCTCCCGGTCTGTGACATAGGGATAGGAGCGGACGATTAGGCTTTCCAAGCTTTCCTCTGCCCGGGCAATGATGAGGTCTTTCAGGTCGATGGCGCCGTAGAAGTGCTCGTTTTCATCCACCACATACAGGGTGGAGATGTTGTCGTTTTCTCCGGCCTGTTTTACCAGCTCGCTCATCGCCTGCCGGATGGTCATATCGTTTTTGATGGAGATGTAGTTGGTGGTCATCCTGCTGCCGATCTCATCCTCGTCATAAGAGAGCAGCATCTTCACATCTTCCACCGAGTCCTTGTCCAGCTTGTTGACGATCTCGTTTTTATCGGTATCGTCAAGATCCTCCAGTGCATCCACCGCATCGTCCGAGTCCATGTTGGAAATGACCTTGGCGGCCTCGTGGCTGGGCAGCTCCTTCAGGTACGGCTCGGCATCGTCCAGATAGGTAAAGATCTCGGCAACGGTATCCACACCCAGAATGGAATAGAGCGACTGGCGTTCGGCGGGGGTCAGCGCCTCCAACGCATCCGCCAGATCTTTTTCATGGTAATCAGACAGTTTTTCAGCCAGTTCCGCCTTGGGCAGACCGCTGTGAATGATGCTCAGAATTTCCTGTACATAATTCTTCTGCATGGGTAGTTCCTCCTGATTCCGCGAGCTTGACAAATCAAAATCCATCGCTCCGCTTCAAATTTTGCACTTCATCATAGCACATCCGGTATGCGGCGGCAACCCTGCCAGCGTGAATTTTTTGTAAAAATCTCCGCCAAAGCAAAAGGC
>ERZ857827.1339-NODE-1339-length-26045-cov-7.720123_pt1 | contig 26045 bp, 17 predicted proteins | sample MGYA00519761_ERZ857827 | MGnify/ENA primary metagenome ERZ857827 (study PRJEB31778, sample SAMEA3449370) | human gut metagenome | biome: human gut; feature: human-associated habitat; material: faeces | place: United Kingdom | collected 2010/2012 ... | reverse complement strand
CGACTGAAATAGGTGATTAAGTCACGGAATATGTGTCGTGATTTGATAAAATATAGTTAAAGGAGGCGGTAAAACCTAAGTAATAAATCTTGATAAATTCACAGAATTGTGATATAATTATTGTGTATAAACTGGCAAACAAAAACAATTTCAGAATAAACAATTAAGAATAAAGGAGAAATGAAATGGCAGAGCATTTACCACTATCTGTTCGGGTGCCGATTGAAGCGGATAACCCAAGTATTTGCCGCAAAGAAGAGCTTTGCATCAAGTGCGGACAATGCCGTGAGGTCTGCACGAATGAAATCGGTGTTCACAGTACATATTCCTTCGAGCAAACCGAAGGAAAGGCGATCTGTATCCACTGCGGACAGTGTGCAAACGTCTGTCCTACCGCAAGCATTACCGAGGTCTACGAATACCCGGACGTGAAGGCGGCTATCGCAGATCCCGATAAGATCGTTATCGTCAGCACGTCCCCCTCTGTGCGCGTTGCTCTCGGTGAAGAGTTTGGAATGGAAAAAGGAAGCTTCGTGCAGGGTAAAATGATCGCCCTTATGCGTGCTCTCGGTGCCGATTACGTCCTGGATACCAACTTTGCCGCAGACCTAACCATCGTTGAGGAAGCAAGCGAGCTTGTTCGTCGCATTACGACAGGAGATAAGCCCCTGCCTCAGTTTACAAGCTGCTGCCCTGCGTGGGTGAAGTTTGCTGAAACCTACTATCCCGAAATGCTCCCGCACGTATCAACTGCCAAGAGCCCCATCGGTATGCAAGGCCCCACTATTAAGACCTACTTCGCCCAGAAGATGGGTATTGATCCGAAGAAGATCGTTAACGTAGCACTTACCCCCTGTACTGCGAAGAAATTCGAGATCCGACGCGAGGAAATGAACGCCGCAGGCAAGAAGCTCGGTATCCCCGAAATGCGCGATATGGACTACGTTGTTACAACTCGCGAGCTTGCTCTTTGGGCAAAGGAAGCGAAGATCGACTTTGCTTCGCTTGAGGATAGCGATTACGACCGCTTTATGGGTGAAGCATCGGGTGCAGGCGTGATCTTCGGTAATACCGGAGGTGTTATGGAGGCAGCGCTTCGTACTGCATACTCCTATATCACGGGTGAGGTCCCCCCGAGCGCACTTCTTGACCTTAAGCCCGTTCGCGGATATGAGGGCATCAGAGAAGCAAGCCTTGACGTCAAGGGAACCACTGTAAACGTAGCTGTTGTTTATGGTACAGCCAACGCTCGCAAGCTCATCGAACTAATCAAGAGCGGCGAGAAGAACTACCACTTCGTTGAGGTGATGACCTGTCCCGGCGGATGCATCGGCGGTGGCGGTCAGCCCCGTGATTTTGCGGCAGATACTAATGCAAGCCGTAAGGCAAGAATCGAGAGCCTTTACAAGAGAGATGCCTCTTTGACTCTTCGTTCGAGCCACGAAAACCCTGAGATAAAGGAGCTTTACGAGGAATTTTACGGCAAACCGCTCAGTGAGCTTGCGGAAGAAATGCTCCACACTATGTACACTGATCGCTCAAGCGACATCAATAAAGAAATTATAAAAGAAGAAACAAAGAAAATGGCTAAATGGAAATGCACAGTTTGCGGATATATTCACGAGGGAGAAATGACCGACGACTTTAAGTGCCCTGTATGCAAGGTCCCCGCATCCAAGTTTGAAAACATTGAGGAAGCTCCTGCAAAGAATCCCTATGCAGGCACCAAAACCGAGAAAAATCTGTGGGAAGCCTTTGCTGGTGAATCTCAGGCACGCAACAAATATACTTACTTTGCTTCAGTAGCCAAGAAAGCCGGTTACGAGCAGATTGCTGCTCTGTTCCTGCATACTGCACAGAACGAGATGGAGCACGCCAAGTTGTGGTTCAAAGCTCTGGGCGAGCTGGGCGATACTGCCGAGAACCTGCTCCATGCTGCTGAAGGTGAGAACGCCGAGTGGACGGATATGTATGACCGCATGGCTCGTGAAGCTGATGAGGAGGGATTCCATGATCTGGCTGAACAGTTCCGTGGCGTAGCTGCCATTGAGAAGATGCACGAGGAGCGCTACCGCAAGCTTTTGAGCAACGTGGAGGCCATGCAGGTGTTTGAGAAGAGCGGCGTTACCATCTGGGAGTGCCGTAACTGCGGACATATCGTAGTAGGAACCAAGGCTCCTGAGATCTGCCCTGTCTGCAAGCATCCTCAGGCATTCTTCGAAGTGCGTGCGGAAAATTACTAAGAATCAATTGTTTACAAGCCATCAGGGCAGCAGGCCTATGAATATCGTATGGCGACTGCATCATGAGATTCCCGCCAAGTATCTGAAGAAGACGATGCACGTGATGGGATAAAGTAACCGTGGGTTTAAGGACCGCCGTGTTTGGCCCACAAAGGCCGCGTGTCGCGTTTGACCGCTTCGAGTCGAGTTGACGCCCAACCCGTAGGAGAAGCGGCTTACAAGCCCTTTTAGGGGCAAATTGAACCCTGCACCTGGAATTTGAAACCGGGTGCAAAAAAGTGAAACCGGGTGCTGAAAAATGCACCCGAGCCAGAGTATCGTTATATCACTGCCCGAAAAACAGGAAACGCCGCGTTTGGCCTGAGTAGGCTAGACGCGGCGTTTTGTAAAAGCGGGTGGGGTTCAATCAAATATTGCCAATAAACGGCTTAATCGCACGGTATAGGGGCTGTATTTGCAAGAATAAACGGATAGTTAATTGCTGGAAACCGTTAGAAAGCCACCGATATTTCCTCTGATCTTTTTCCAAGCTGTTTTTGCAATCCAACTCAAGACAGCTAGTGGTACGGCAGAAACCACACCACTAGCATAGCCTGCGAACGATATAACAGATTCATTCTGCATACCACATAGTTTCGCAAGCCATGATAATGCATTCATGGCAAAGTGTGCCGAATATGGTATTAATACAAGGACGGAAAGGATGACAATTGCACCGGCTGCGAAAATTCCCCAAATTGCCAGCGTTAATACAAGGCCCCAAAGTATGAGGCGATTGCGTTTTTTCTTCCTTTGCGCTTCGTCGTAGAACTGCTGAAGGGTGTCTACCCGCTGTTCATACTCAGATAAACGTTGATCTGGGCGAAGATCCAGATCGCCATCACGGCCATCGGCGGATGGCTGGGGTACTTTCTTGGCGGCATCGACGGCCTGATGATCGCCCTCATGATCTTCATGGGGCTGGATTACATGACCGGGGTCATGTGCGCCATTCTGGACAAGAAACTGTCCTCTGCCGTGGGCTTCAAGGGCATCTGCAAAAAGGTGCTCATCCTGTTCATGGTGGGTATTGCGAACATCGTTGATCTGCATGTGATCGGCTCCGGCAGTGCGCTGCGGGGCGCGGTGATCGCTTTCTATCTGTCCAACGAGGGCCTGAGCCTGCTGGAGAACGCGGCCTACATCGGCCTGCCCATCCCGGACAAGCTGAAGGCCATTCTGGAACAGCTTCATGACCGCAAGGAAAAGGAACACACAGACGACACGAACGACCAGGGCGACGGCGAATAACCGCCGCCCTTTTCCTATGTGGAGGTGACGAAGATGTCTGAAAGAATCAATACGCCGTTCACCAATGAGCACTTTGCCGACTGGTGTCAGAAAATGGTGGGACAGCCTTACTGGTACGGCACCTGTGTCTACAAGGCTACCAACAGCCTGCTGTCCCGGAAGAGCAACCAGTATCCGTCCTCTTATGCTTCCAGCCGCATGTCCCGTTACAAGCAGGACATTGCCAACAAGGCTGTCGTGTCTGACTGCATCGGCGGCTGCAAGGGCTATGCCTGGACAAATGGCGGGCAGGGGGTACTGGAAGCCATCTCCAAGGCCATGACCAAGGCCGGGAAATCCCTCACGACCCACGTCACGGCTCCCATCACGGCGCTGGGCACCGCCGCCATTAAGGCATCCGTCGATTATGAATACGCCTTCGCCAATGTCCGAAAGACTGTGGATGCCACCGAAGAGGAATATGACCGTCTGTCCGATTCCGTCAAGCAGATGAGCACAGAGGTCGCCGCCTCAGCTGAGGATATCGCGGAGGTCATGTCCATCGCCGGACAGCTGGGTATTGAGAACGAGCACCTGGCCGAGTTCACCCGCACCATGATCGACCTGGGCAACAGCACGAACATGGTCGCTGCAGATGCCGCCAGTGAAGCAGCCCGGTTTGCCAATATCATGGGCATGAGCCAGAACGAGTTCCAGAACCTCGGCTCCACCCTGGTTGACCTGGGCAATAACTACGCTACCACCGAATCGGAGATCATGAGCATGTCCCTGCGCCTGGCTGGCGCAGGCAGGCAGGTCGGACTTTCGGAAGCGCAGATCCTGGGCTTTGCCGCCGCCCTGTCCTCTGTCGGCATCGAAAGCCAGATGGGCGGCTCCGCTTTCAGTAAGGCCCTCATCAAAATGGAGGTTGCCGCCGCAACGGGCGGTGACGCGCTGGAGGACTTCGCCCGCGTCTCCGGGATGAGCGCATCCCAGTTCAAGGATCTGTGGGAGCGGGATGCCGCTTCCGCTTTCCAGGCGTTTATCGTGGGCCTTTCCAAAATGGATGAGGAAGGCGTCAGCGCCATCAAAACCCTGGACGATATCGGCATTGCTGAGATCCGGCTTCGTGACACCCTGCTCCGTGCGACAAACGCATCGGAGCTTTTTAATAAGACGCAGGCCACTGCCAATGCCGCATGGGCGAAGAATACCGCCCTGACCACTGAAGCCAATAAGCGGTATGCCACCACGAAATCCCGCCTGACCAACCTGAAGAACACAGCGCTCATGTTCGCCCGGCAGATCGGCGACGACCTGAATCCGACGATCCAGCAGATCATCGACAAGGCCAACGCCCTGCTGCAGAAGTTCCTCTCTCTGGACAAGACCCAGCGGGAGTCCATCGTGAAATGGGCCGCGTTTGCCGCCGCTGTCGGCCCCGTCGTGCTGGTTTTAGGCAAGGTCGTGGGTGCGGTCGGTACCGTCACCGGAGCCCTTGGAAAGGCCTTCACGGCCATCGGCAAGTTCTCCGCTTCCGTCTCCATGGCAGGCGGCGGGATCGGAGGCTTTGTGAAGGTACTGGCTTCCTCCAAGGTGGCCATGGTCGCTCTTGCCGCAGCGCTGGTGTACGGCGCAGTGAAGCTGGTGGACGTTGCGTCCGGAGCGAAAGCCGCCCGTGAAGCGCTGGAAGGCATGGCGAAGACCGCCAAGTCCTGGAAGGAAACTGCCGCTGAAACCTTTTACGGCAGCAGCCAGGGCCTGTCCTTCTTCGGCATGAGCAAGGATGACTTCAAGCGGGCCACCGGCAACAGCCGCGAATGGCTGAACGGCCTGCTGGATGTCTGGTCGGACGGCAAGAAGGAAACCAACGAGATCGTTTCGGAATGGACGGAATCCTTCAAGAGCCTGACCGCCAGCACCCGTGAGGAGCTCACCAGCCTGAAGGAAACTGCCGACCAGGCGGGCTATTCTTCCGTTTCCGCACAGCTGCAGGCTGACATCGACACTCTGGACTCCATGGACAAGGAAATCGCCCGGCTGCTGAAAAAGAAGCAGAACAGGAAGCTGTCGGAACGCGATAAAGTCCGCCTGCAGGAGCTCATCGACACCCGCGAGGCCATCGAGGTCAAATACCACCTGTCCGCCGCCGACACGGACGGCTTCGACACTATCCGGAACAAGGTGGAAGCCGAAGTGGCTCGTGCGGAAGCCCGTGGGCAGGAAGTCAGCGCCACTGTGTATGAAAACGCCATGGTTGCCGCCGCCGAGGGCATGTCCGCTGTCAATACTTCTCTGGACGAGCAGTACGACAAGGAATATGCCCTGATCCAGCTGATTGAGAACAGCACGGAGCGTCAGCAGGCACTGGATGCTCTGAACGCCAAGTACAACAGTGACCGCCGGGCTGCTGCCATGGAATACGCCCAGCTGATGGCCGATGTCGTGATGCCTGTGTGGCAGCAGAGTGATATCCAGACCGCAAAAACACAGGTCGGCGATCTGATGCAGCTGCTCCGGCAGTACAGCGCGGCTTCTACTGATGCTGAGAAGAAATCCTTCCTGCCGCAGCTGAACCAGCTGACCTCCAGCATGGACGAGGGAGCGTTGACGGAATATGTCGCGCTGCTGACCCAGATCCAGTCCCTGCTGGACAGCGGAATGTCGGAATCCGAGGTGCAGGCCATGTTCCCGGATATCGACTTCTCCTCCGCGCTGGAGCAGCTGGCCGCGATCCAGACCTACCTGAACCAGAACAAATGGGACACCAACCTGACCAGCCTGAACGAGATGTTCGGCGAGGCTGTCGGCGAGGAAGTCCTGAAGATCACCACCGATCTGGACATGACCGGAGCGCAGGCCCGCTGGGATGAATGGGCCAGCAATCCCGGCGCGATCACCACGGATGCGGTCATTCAGGGATATACGGAAGCGGAGAACGCGACCAAACAGCAGCCGCTGGTGGATGCCTTTGTGGCGAAGTACACCGAGCAGCCGGAAGGCGCGGATAAATCCTCCCTGACGCCTGCCGGGCTGGTGGCCTATGTGCAGACCTATGCCGAAGCCACCACGGGCACTGATGTGTCCGGGCTGAATCCCACCAATGTGACCGCCATGGTCAGCGCCTACAAGGAACTGGCATCCGGCACCGACGTCACCCAGCTGAAGCCCAGCGAGATCACGGCCTATGTGTTCAAATACCTGGAGGACAACAAGGTTGATACCACCGGGCTGACGCCGGAAGCGGTGACGGCCTTCGTCATGGCCTATGAGGAGGTCACAGGCGGCGCTTCCACCGCTGCCCTGAAGCCCTCTGATGTCGTTGGCCTGATCACCAAATACGCTGAAGCCGAAAACGTGGATGTGTCCGCGCTGTCCTCCGCCCAGGTGGAAGGCATCGTGACCAAGTTTGCCGAGGCGACAGGCTGTGACAAGTCTGAGCTCCTCCGGGAGTTCACTGCCTACATCACGGAATACAAGGAAGCCGCAGGCGTGAAGAAGCCCACCCTGAACATGCAGGTAGGCCTGTCCGGCTATGATCTTCTGGCCTACCGCCGCTGGCTGCGGAACAACAAGGTCGAGGTGGAAGGCGTCGTCCGGCTGTCCGAAGTGTATGAAGATCCCAGCGGTGTGCTAGGCGAGTCCGGAGTGAAATACTGGAAGGACGGCGAAGAGATCCCTGTCACCGCTGTCACCTCCGATATGCTCCGGCCCGAGGATGTGGCCATCCTGGACAAGGACGGCACCATGCACATCCTGCTGACCACGGAGATCACCGGCGCACCGGAAGCCATCGCGGAAATGCGGGAACAGGTGGCCGAGGTGGATCAGCTGGGCATGACTGCGCTGGGCACCGCCCTGACGGGCATCATGCCCAAATCCCTGATGGATTATATTGACGCTGCCGAACAGCGGATCAAGAATGCCAAGGGTGATCTGGATCAGTGGTATAACTTCATCTATGGCGGCAACGAAGGCATCATGCGGACGCTGAACCAGTCCATGATCAATGACTTCGATCCGGAGAATGTGGCTCAGCTGGCTACATACGTTTCCGAGGTCGTTACCGCCATCCAGAACGGGCAGGAGGTTGGCCAGGAGGATGTCGACAACCTGAAGAAGATCCTGCAGTTCGTGCAGGACTTGGATTCCGTGGGTGTCGGCCAGAACGTGACCGAAGGCATCGCGGAAGGCATGACCGCCGCCAGATGGGATACCAGCGCAGAAACGTTGGCCACCAACCTGGAGACAGCCATTAACTCCGCGCTGATCATTAACAGCCCGTCTGAGCGCATGAAGCCCGCTGGCGAATATGTCGCGGCAGGCGTCGGCGCAGGCATGGGCGGCTATGACTTCTCCACGGATGCGGCGACCCTGGCCACCAATCTGGAAACCGCCATCAGTGCTGCCCTGGGCAGTGAAGCCCTGAATCCTTCTGGTACGACAGCGATGGCAGGGCTGGCTGGCGCTCTGACGACCTATGACATGAGCGGCGCAGGCAGCACGGTTTCTTCCAATGTGAAAAATGCCGTTTCACGCAGCCTGACCGCCACCAGCCTGAAATCCATCGGCACCAATGCCATGGCGGGCCTGAAGGCAGGCATCAACGCCGGGCGCTCCGGTGTGGTCAGTGCCATGCAGTCCGCTGCCCGCGCTGCCGTGAACGCTGCCAAAAAGGAACTGAAGATTGCTTCTCCTTCGCGGGTGTTCCGGGATGAGATCGGCTCCATGACCATGAAGGGCTTTGGAGAAGGCGTCCTGCAGGAAAGCCGGGTTCAGACGCGGACAATCCGCAATGCAGCCCGATTCCTGACGGGTGAAGCCAAGGAAGGCGCGATTGCCTTCGGAAACAATGACAACCGGAAAACGTACAACCAGACGAGCTCCGTCAACTTGTCCGGCAACAATTTCTATGTGCGGGATGAGCAGGATATCCGCTCCCTTGCCATTGAGATTGCCACCCTGACGAAACGGCAGCAGCGCGGCAGAGGGCTCCGGATGGCCTGATTTAACTTGACTTTCAGGGCAGGCAGAGTGAGTAATACTGCTACCCCCAACGGAAGGAGGAAACGCCATGGGATTCATGATGCAGATCAGGCCAGAAGTGCTGAAAAAGCTCCGGGAGGATTACCCGACCGGATGCCGCGTGGAGCTTGTTCAGATGTTTGAGGAACCGCGCAAGGACATGGTTCCTGGACTGACCGGAGAGGTCATGTTCGTGGATGACGCAGGCGGCATTCACGTCGCCTGGTCGAACGGCTCAACCCTCGCGGCGATCCACGGCATCGACGTCATCCGCAGAATCGACTGATCACAATCAACCGCCAAAGGGCCACACGTCAAAAGGTGGCCTTTTGACGTATTTGGAGGAATTCTCATGCAGGACTATTTTCTCTGGAATGGGGTGGACTGCCGCACCTACGGCATCCACGTGACGGAGCAGCCACCCATCACCATTCCGCTGGAACGGAGCACCCAGACCAATGTGCCCGGCAGGCCGGGAAGCCTGACGCAGCTGGAAGGCGAAGACGTCTATGACGATATGATTCTCACCGCCACCTGCTTCATCTCTGACCCGGCACAGATCCCGGCCATCGCCGCCTGGCTGAAGGGCAGCGGCACAGTGACCTTTGCCAACCGGACTGGCGGCTACTACAAAGCCCGGATTGCCAACCAGATCCCCTTTGAAAAGGTGCTCCGGGGTAATCCACACTGCTCCTTCGCTGTGAACTTCCGGTGCTTTCCATTCTGGTATAAGGACAATGTATCGGACGTGACAATTACGACGTCCGGCGGCACGATTACCAATCCTGGCAGCGTTTATTCAGAGCCGCTCATCACCCTGACAGGCTCCGGGGATATTACCCTGATGGTCGGAACCACGATCGTGGAACTGACCGGGATCACATCGGGCATCGTGCTGGACTGTGCTCTGAAAGAGGCGTATCTGGGCACCGCCCTGATGAACGACCACATGTCCGGGGATTTCCCGGTGCTGAAACCCGGCCTGAACGGCATCAGCTGGTCCGGAAATGTGACGAGCGTTGTCATTTCCCCGAGATGGCGTTTCCTTTGATGTTGGTTTCATGGTATTCTGTTCTCGGCAGGAGACACCTGCTAAAAAACTTTTTTCGGGAAACGATATTTCTTCCGCTCCAACAGTCTAAATTGGTGTAGGGAGGTGATCATCACGTGAGCAATGTTATGGGCCCTGACACTGCTCCGAATCGAAATCAGAGGTTTGAACAACTCGTTGATCAGTACCAGAAACCGGTTCTCTATATGTGCTATCTTTACCTTTGCGACAAAACACTTGCAGAGGACGCTGTACAGGAAACTTTTCTGAAGGTGTACAAAAGGATGGACGCATTCAGAGGTGAAAGCAGCGAGAAAACATGGATTATGAAGATTGCCATGAACACTTGCTATGACATTAATCATTCAAGTTGGTTCCGCTTCTTTAACCGCCGTGTGACACCTGAAATGATACCAGACGAAGCTGTTCAAACGGATGAATACGATGAAGAGTTAGCGATAGCTGTTACAAAGCTGCCGCACAAACTGCGAGAAGTGATCCTTCTACATTATTACCAAGGACTGAAAGTTAACGAAATTGCTGATGTCTTGGCCATATCTCAGTCTTCTGTTTCAGGTCGATTGAAACGAGGGCGGGATAAACTGAGGAATCTGCTGGAAGGGAGAGAGCTTGATGAATAAGAAGATATCATCTGATGAGTTCCATAACTCAATCGATCGCCAGCTCTCTGGCCTGAAGCCTGATCCCTGGCTTGCTCAGCACATCATGGCTTCGGCGAAGGAGGAAGAACCCGTGAAAAAGTTTACAGTAAGCACTGCACTCATTGTGGTGCTGATCGTCATAGCAACCCTAACCACCGCTTTGGCTACGAGTGTTTTACTTGGCTGGACAGATTTCTACAGCTTTGAAATTCCTAAAACTGCGCAAGAAATATTGAATGCTACCGAGCCCAAAGATTATCAGGTAGGCCCTATCACCTTTACTGTTAATGAACTTCTCACTGATGGGCATATTGCCCTTTGTTCCGCTACTTCCCATGTGACAGATGGCAGTTCCGCTGTTCTCAGTGAAGAAGTCTATGACGCAGTTGGAGCCAACGGTGACAACGGTGAAGCTTTGGCCCAGAAATGGAACCTGTCTCCCGATACCCGTTGGATCGATGCCGCTCATATTATGAACCTGCCATTCTACCGTGTCAGCATCTCCGTTAATGTGCCGGAAGAATGTCATGACGGTGAGGATATGGGCGATGCCATGTGGGATGAAAAAGGAAATTGTGTTTCATACTATATGGCTGCACTGAACAGTCTGCAGGTAGGAGAAACATTACCTATCAAGCTGCATTTTCAGGTATGGCAGTATGATCCGCAAAGCATTGAACCACAGAGTATATTTGAAGATGTTGTGGATGAAGCAAAAGAGATGAGTTACTGGGAGGATACCTTCGAGATCACACTGACCGTACCGGCACCGATTGCTGAAAAGACTTATATGCCTGAGCAACCCTATGATTTTGAGAATGGCCTGACACTGAATTCTGTAACGGCGCAGCAAACTGTGGCGGGAGCCTACGTGGTAGGCCAGTTCACTCTGCGGGACGGTTTCAATTTTAATGATGCATACTCTGGCGAATTGGATTTCTTGGACGCCACTGGTGAAGAGATACCTTGGGGCATGGCAGAAAGCGGAATTATCGAATATGATCAATTGCCCAAGGTAGAATGGGGTGCTATGTTGAATCTGGAGGTTCTGCCAGAAGAAATGGTAGTAAGTCTTGATGAAACTACCGTGCACGTATATGCTGAAAACAAATAACCGATGATAAGTACCGAAACATAGCAATAGCGAGATTCATGCGTCGTCCACTCGGGCGGCGCTTTCATTATGCCTTCAGGGAGGTGACTGCCCATGATCTGCGTTTATCCTGCTGACTGCACAGACTTCTCTACGAACGGAAATGGCACGATCGAGCCGACTTCCGCGCTGGTGACGGAAACCCTGAATGGAGAATACGAGCTGCAGTTGGTGCATCCGATCGATGATGCGGGAAAATGGCAGCGACTGGTGGAAGGCTGTATCCTCCGGGCTCCGGTTCCTGCGGCAACAACTCCCAGGGTGCACTTTTCCGCGCCGGGGGATGACAGAGGGACGGAGATCTATCGTATTCATACGGACTTCCCCGGAGCGGAAACCCGGAAAGGTACCCTGAACCTGCGCTCTGGCCCCGGTCGGAATTATAAGATCCTTGCGGCCTATAAGAATACCCTGACCGTGCAGGTGATCGCCAAGACCAGCAGTGCCTGGTATGAGGTGACCGCCCCGGATGGAAAGCACGGGTATATGGATACGACCTATCTGGTGTACGACCATACGGAAGGCTCCGCGTCCGAAGCGACCTCCTCCGTGGTGGAATCCCGGCAGCTGCGGGATCAGCCCTTCCGCATTTACCGGGTGGTGCCGGAGCTCGACAGGATCACCGTCTACGCCCGGCATGTGTTCTATGACCTGCTCGACAATATGATCAAATCCTATAAGCCCTCATCCTCTGCGGTGGGGGCTTCTGTTGTGCAGACGATTTCGTCCTCCTGCCTGTCGGAGCATGACTTCACCTTTTATTCCGACCTGGACAGCCGGGCCGAGGATGTGGAGTTTGAGAACTGCAATCCCGTGGATGCCCTGCTGGGCGAAGACGGTGTGGTCGAAAAATACACCGGGGAACTGACCCGCGATTGGTGGGACGTGTATGTGGTGAAGCGCGTCGGTCAGGACAGCAACGTACAGATCCGGCAGGCCAAGAACCTGCTGGGCATTAGCTACGACATTGACCTGACGGATGTGGTTACCCGCATCATGCCTACCGGAGAAGACGCCGACGGCAACGTTCTGTATCTGCCGGAGCTCTTTCTGGACAGCCCGCTCATCGGCAGCTATACCCATCCGAAATGGATTCATCTCGCTGTGTCGGAAGCCAAGGAAAAGACCGACGGCGACGACAAGAAAACCAAGGAACAGTGCTATGTAGAGATGCGCTCCCAGGCACAGGCTCAGTTTGACGCTGGATGCGATACGCCGACCGTCACGCTGAGTGTGGACTTCATCAACTGCGCGGACACCGAGGAATACCGGGAGTACGGCTTCCTGCAGAACATCTACCTGGGCGATGCCGTCCGGGTGATCGCTCCCCGCATCGGGGTGTGGGTGTCCATGCGGATGACTCAGTACACCTATGACTGCCTGACGAAGAAGTACACCCAGATGACGCTCGGCACCGTGGCGGATACGGTGGAAGGTAACGTGATCAGCGCCCGTCAGCTTCCCAGCGGAATCATCACCGGAAGCAAGCTGGCGATCAACTCCGTGGGCACCGGACAGCTGCAGAGCGGCTCGGTTGGCTCCGTGCAGATCCAGATGGCGGCAATTGAAACGGCCCACATCCAGGACGCCGCCATCAGCAAAGCCAAAATCGGTGAAGCCGCTGTAGGGACGGCGCAGATCGAGGATGCCGCCATCGTCCGGGCGAAGATCGCCCAGGGTGCCATCGGGTCAGCCCAGATCGACGATGCTTCCATCACCCGCGCCAAAATCGGTGAAGCGGCCATCGGTGCTGCCCAGATTGAGGATGGCGTAATCACATCCGCGAAGATCGGCGTGGGAGAAATCCAGACCGCCAACATCCATGACGCGGCGATCACGACGGCGAAGATCACGGACGGCGCTGTCAAAAATGCGAAGATCGAAAATGGTGCGATTGATACCGCCAAGATCGCAGATGCTGCCATTACCAACGCGAAGATCGGCGGCGCAGCCATCGGTACGGCAAACATTCAGGATGGTGCCATTGTACGGGCCAAAATCCTTGATGGTGAAATTGTCACCGCAAAGATCGCAGACCTGGCCGTAACCGGGGCAAAGATCGCAGACCTGGCCGTTACGACCGCCAAGATCGCGCAGGCAGCGATCACCAATGCACAGATCGCAAACGCTGCCGTGGACACAGCACAGATCGCTCTTGGCGCGATTACCGCCGCCCTGATTGCCCAGGGCGCTGTCGGCACCGCTCAGATCGCGGATGCCAGCATCACGGATGCGAAGATCGTAGAGCTCACCGCCAATAAGATCAACGCGGGCACACTTTCCGTGGAACGCCTGATCATCCGGGGAAACAACCAGTCCCTGATCTACGCCATCAACAACATGGGCCAGCTGGTTTCAGCGGAGGTCGATACCATTGACGGCTATGTGCTGACGGAGCGCACCATCACGGCGGATAAGATCGTGGTGCACAGTATCACCGCCAATGAACTGGCCGCACACACGATTACCGCGAACGAGATCCTCGCCGGAACGATCACAGGCAACGAGATCGCCGCCGCTACCATTGAGGGCAGCAACATCAAGGCCGGGACGCTGACCACATCTCATGTGGCTGCGGACTTTGGGCAGTCCTTGGATCTTTCCAGCAATCAGAGCGTGGCCATTAGTGTAGAACGGGCTATGGCCGGGATGGAAGTCGGCGGCAGGAACTATGTGCTGAACTCAGATTCCGAGAATACAGGCACCGCTGATCTCATCGCCCGATACTCTCTGGCTGAAGCTATGGAGGAAGACGAGAAATATACTATTTCCCTGTCCATTTCCATGGAGGATCTGAGCAAGATCACCGTCAGAACTTCCGGTGGGGATCAGGTGCTGGCAACCATCAATCTGGACGACGTATCTCTGCAGACAGTGAAGGTCACCTTCACAGCGCAATACGCTTCCGGGAAGACACCGGATGATGACCCGAGTTATGGTGATATTCTCATATATCGGGAACCAACAGGCGATGCCGATCCCGGCACAACCACCGTTCACTGGGTCAAGCTGGAACGCGGGACACTGGCGACGGATTACACTGCCGCGCCGGAGGATGGCGAGGCATCCCTGGAACAGAAACTGTCCTCTGTCCGGGCACAGATCAGCAATGAGGGTGACAGTATCAGGCAGGAAGTGCAGGCTACCTACGCCCTGGCCAGCGATATGTCGCAGGTAAAAACGCAGGTCGGCACTCTGTCTCAGCAGTCCGAGAGCAATTTTACCTGGGCCGTGACCCGAATCAATCAGCTGCAGGAAGACCTGACCAACGCCCATGAGGCGACTGAGGATGAACTGGCCATCTTCCGCACCTACATGTCCTTTGATGAGAATGGGCTGGTTATCGGCAAGACCGGGAACCCGTTCACCTTCCGTGTTGTGAATGACAGACTGGCTTTCTACATGAACGACACCGAGGTGGCGTACCTGAGCAACAACAAGCTGTACGTCACGCAGGCTGAGATCCTGTCCAAGCTCATCATCGGGCACTTTGCCTTTGAGCCGCAAACCAACGGCAATCTTTCCCTGATCTATAACGGTTAAGAGGTGATCCCATGGCAACCACAGTATCCTATTCCGCGTCCCTGTGCACAAGGCATACCAATTCTTCCTCCAACGCCAAGAACGGTTACGCCAGCCAGGAATTCTATGATTCCAGCTACAACAATGTTGGCATTATCAGCTTCGTCGGCATGAACCTTGCCAACAAGGTGATCACCAGCATCTGGCTTGACATTGACGCATCGAAGGCTGGATATGGCGCGGGCAGTACGAAAACCGTATTCATGCGGAAGGCCAATTACCAGAACGGCATCCAGTCGGGTGTAACAGGCTATGCATACGCGGGCGATGCACTGGGCACCTTTGACGGTTCCTTCTACGGGAACTACACCAGCTATTACATCACCGGGTCGCTGTTCAATGCCATGGCGGCATATATTGCTGCAGGCAATAACAGCTTTACGATCTATAACCCGTATCCCAGTGCGTCGTCCCAGGGATATTCCTACAACTACTTGCAGTGGTCAAGCGTGATCATCACAATCACCTATGAGGAAGCTGTGTCTCAGCCGACTGTATCTTCCTCCTCCGTGAACCTGGGCAGCGCCGTGACGATCTACACCAACCGACAGAGCACCGCGACGACGCACACTTTGCTCTACAGCTTCGGCAGCACCAGCGGTACCATCGCCAGCAATGTCGGCGCGTCGGTCAGCTGGACTCCGCCTTTGTCACTGGCCAGTCAAATCCCAAGTGCCACCAGCGGCATCTGTACGATCACCTGCCAGAGTTATAACGGCGGGACACTGACGGGTACCCGAACGTGTACGGTGACACTGAATGTGCCGAGTACGGTTGTGCCCTCGATCTCCTCCGTGACGGTGGAGGATACCAACAGCACAGTGGTGAGCAGGATCGCCGCCTTCGTCAAGGGTCTGAGCACATTGTCCGTCGCCATCACGGCGGCTGGTGTGTACGGAAGCACGATCTCTTCCTACCGCACCTCGCTGGATGGCGTGAATTATACAGCGGCATCCTTTACAGCAACCAAGAAGCTGTCCGTAGCCGGAGATATGACGATGACGGTCACGGTTACGGACAGCCGTGGCCGGACGGCGACCTACACGACCACCTTCAATGTGCTGGACTATTCGCCGCCTTCCATCACAGCCTTCTCCGCAGAACGCTGCAACAGTGATGGGTCTGCCGCTCAGCTGGACGGCACGAAGGCCCGGTACTCCTTTGCAGGAAAGGTCACCGCTCTGAATAACAAGAACGGTCTTTCCTGCGTAGTGTATTACAAGCTGAAGAGCGCCACAGCCTGGACGACGGCAGAGCAGATGGCCATCACCAGCTATACCCTGAGTGCCACCAACAAGCTCCTGTCCCAGACCTTTGACGCGCTTTACAGTTATGACCTGAAGGTGCGTTTGACCGACTATTTCTACTACGTGGAACAGGCCGTCAGCATCGGCACTAAGGGAGTCATCCTGGATTTCATGGCGGACGGTACCGGAATCGGCATTGGGAAGGTGGCAGAGACCTCCGGGTATATCGACTGTGGCTGGCCGCTGAAACTGAGTTCCGCACTGGCCGTTGCCTATGGCGGCACGGGAGCCACATCGGCGGCGAGCGCCATAGCCAACCTGGGTGGTGTGAAGAAAACCGGGGACACGATGACTGGCAACCTGAATATTTCCGGTTACCTGTATCCGTCGCTGCTTCTGCTCCCAACCTACAACAATACCACCAACCGGACGGTGTTTGAGGGCAGCTACGCTGGCGCTTCCTCTTTTGCCGCCTGGGAGGACAGTTCAGGCAATAATCGCCGGATGCTGGAAGTCCGCACGAAGGCTTATCAGAACAGTCTCGACTGGGCTGTGCTTCTGCGTGTTTGTGATGCGGGCACCTGGGGTAACTACCGTGTGTTCCATTCCGGCATGGTTTCCGGTGTGCCTGTCGCCAACGGCGGCACAGGGGCCACCACCGCCGCAAACGCCCGGAGCAATCTGGGGACAAATAACGCAGGCAACATCACCACGGGCACACTGGCCATGGCGCGTTTGCCATTCAAGGTTGCTTACGGCTCCGGCACCGTCGCAGGCAACAGCGCTCTCAGCATCAACTACAGCGGAGCGGGCTTCACCTCCGTGCCCTGTGTGGTGGCCAGCTATTCCACGACGGGCTCCAACTGGTCAGGCGACAACGGTGCTCTGAAGATCTATGCCAAATCCGCTACCGGAGCGACGATCATCGTCGGCGGCAACTTCAATACGGCGAGGAATATCGACTGGATCGCGATTGGGGTGTAACCATGAGCTTTTTTCACTCCCGGGATCAGCCCGCTTCCAATTCGGAGGCGGGTTTTTCTATATCAAAATGAAATGGAGGAAACAACAATGCGGAACTTTTCTATTGACCTGATCTGGGCGAAGATCCAGATCGCCATCATGGCCATCGGGGGATGGCTGGGTTACTTCCTTGGAGGCATCGACGGCCTGATGATTGCCCTCATGATCTTCATGGCGCTGGATTACGTGACCGGGGTCATGTGCGCGATCATCGACAAGAAGCTGTCCAGCGCCGTCGGCTTCAATGGTGTCTGCAAGAAGGTGCTCATCCTGTTCATGGTGGGCATTGCGAACATCGTCGATCTGCATGTGATCGGCTCCGGCAGTGCGCTTCGAGGCGCGGTGATTGCCTTCTACCTCTCCAATGAGGGACTTAGTCTGCTGGAGAACGCGGCTTACATCGGCCTGCCTATCCCGGACAAGCTGAAGGCTGTCCTGGAGCAGCTGCACAACCGGGATGAGAAGGAAGGCAAAGACGACCAGGGCGACGGCGAATAAGCTGCCGCCCTCTTTTCATGATTGGAGGAATCATCATGGCAGACAGAATCAATACGCCTTTCACCAACGAGCACTTTGCCGACTGGTGCCAGAAGATGGTCGGCCAGCCCTACTGGTACGGCACCTGCGTCTACAAGGCAACCAACAGTCTGCTGTCCCGGAAGAGCAACCAGTATCCGTCTTCTTATGCTTCCAGCCGCATGTCCCGTTACAAGCAGGACATTGCCAACAAAGCTGTCGTGTCCGACTGTATCGGCGGCTGCAAGGGCTATGCCTGGACAAACGGCGGTCAGGGTGTGCTGGAAGCTATCGGGACGGATAAAACCATCACCAGCAAGTACGGCTCTAACGGGTGTCCGGACAAAGGCGCGAACAGCATGTTCTCCTGGGCAAAAAAGAAAGGCATGGAATGGGGCACCATTGACACCCTGCCGGAGATCCCCGGTCTGGCGCTGTACAAGGACGGTCATGCCGGGTATTACATCGGCAACGGCTATGCTGTGGAGTGGCAGGGCTTCAGCTGGGGCTGTGTGAAGACACAGGTGAAAAAGCGGCCCTGGACACACTGGTACAAGCTGCCGTTTATCGATTACGGCGATACCAGCGGCGCTCAGGTCGCCGTGGAGGCGGTCACCGTGTACACGTTGGGCAGCAGGCTGCTGAAGAACGGTTCTTCCGGCGCGGACGTCAAAGCCCTGCAGGAACTGCTGAACCAGCTGGGTGCCACACTTGAGATTGACGGTCAGTTTGGCAGCAAAACGGAAGCCGCCGTGAAGGCTTTCCAGAAGAAGGCAGGGATCAAGCAGGATGGCAAGTATGGCGACCAGACCCATGCCGCCCTGATGGCCGCTGTGGCGGAGGACGATGCCGGGCAGCAGGCCATGACGGAAACACAGCCCGTACCGGAGCAGGAACAGCCCGTCGCCGGGCAGACCACCATCAGGGTGCTGATCAAGTCCTCTGGCGGGAAGGTCAATATCCGCACGGGCAACGGTACCAGCTACAGCCGCATCACTGCTGTCGCGCCGGGCACAACGCTGGAGTACGTGGCCAGTGCCTTCAACGGCTGGCAGGCTGTGAAGATCGGAAGTCAGGTCGGCTGGGTTTCCGGGGAGTACAGCGAGATCACCAGTGAGTAAATGCTTGGGGAACCTGCTTTTCTAGTGGGTTCCCCTTTTTTCGTTGATGTTCTGTGCAAGAAAAACGAAGTATTTCAATGAAATCCACAGAAATAATTCAAAACAGAGTCAATACTACGTGAAATGCACGGATAACGAGAAAAACATGAAGAAAAAACTTTTCAAAATTATTGACTTTCTTTGACCTTAGATATATAATATAGGCACCGTCAAGGGAGGGGGATCGAGAGAGAGCCCAAACAAGATGGAATGAATGCGACCCTGCAAGCGTGGCAATGAACCAAGCGTACAAGGCCAATGAATTGGAGGTTTGCATTATGAGTACTTATCTTCCTACCGTGTTTGGTGAAAACCTGTTTGACGTCTTTGATGACTTTGACCGTGACTTCTTCCGTGGGTTTGGGCGTCCGGAGCATGTGCTCTATGGCAAGAATGCCAGCCGCCTGATGAAAACCGATGTGAAGGAAACAGATGAAGGCTATGAGGTGGATGTGGATCTGCCTGGCTTCAACAAGGATGAAATCAAACTGGATCTGAATAACGGTTACCTGACAATCTCCACCGAGAAGAGTTTGAATAAGGAGAACAAGGGTAAGATGCTTCGTCAGGAGCGTTACGTCGGCACCATGCAGCGCAGCTTCTATGTGGGTGAGAGCATTACTGAAGATGACATAAAAGCCAAGTTCGAGAATGGTGTACTGAGCCTGATGATTCCTAAGAAGGAAGCCCCGAAGGTTCCTGAAAAGAAACAGATTTTGATTGAAGGATAAACACAAACTGCAAGCCCGCAGTCTGGTTCTTACGAGCCGGATTGCGGGCTTGTTTTTGTTTTGGCTCAGGAATCAGTTTTCCAAAACCCTATGAATGTTGGTGGGAAGCTCTCTCCTCCAATCCATCCCAATCGGAATGGGTGCAAGCCAACGGATGATGGGCTTCCGGTCCGGAAACTTTGCGCTCCTGGGGCCAACCCAGAAGGTATGCCAGTGCGCAGCCCGCACATGAGGACACGAATAGAATCGTGAGGGTTTACCTTCGGGCAGAGTCTCATTTTTTTATTGTCCCGGTTGCCAAAGTACCTGTTTTTGTCCTGTGGGTTCTGAAGGAGATGAACGATACATGCTCCTTCAGATTGGAGCATTCCATGACAGAAAATCAGAAGCGGCGGATCACTCTGATGCGTCAGAATCACATAGGCTACGCTGCAATTGCCAATGAACTGAAGCTGCCATTGAGTACAGTGAAAGCCTTTTGCCGTAGGAACAGCCTGCAGGCCGGAGATCTGGCAGGTGACACACAAATCGAAAATATATCTGCATCATCGCCCGATATTGACTTGATTCGTGCCGACAGAAGAGTTAATAGTACTACTGCTAAGCAGCCGAAAGCTCTTGAAAACACTGGACTTTCGGACGGCCAGCCCCTCTGTGAAGTGACGGTTTCCTACGCGGACGAACCCGATCTTGGTGCCGTCGCTGACGTGCTGGATCTGCTTACACATGCAAACTACGGGAGGTGAGAAAATGAAGCGAGTCATATGCCTCTACCGTGTTTCGACCGTCGGCCAGGTGGATCATGATGACATTCCCATGCAGAAGCTGGCTTGCCGCGAATATGCGGCGACCCACCCGGACTGGGAGATCGTTGATGAGATTTCCGAAAAAGGCATCTCCGGTTACAAGGTAAGCACCAATGACCGGGATGCCATCGTGGAGATAAAAAAGAGAGCCATCATGCACAAGTTCGATGTGCTACTGGTTTTCATGTTCGACCGCATTGGCAGGCGGGATGATGAAACACCCTTTGTTGTGCAGTGGTTTGTTCAGCAGGGCATTGAGGTTTGGAGCGCCCGTGAAGGTGAACAGCGCTTCGATAACCACGTCGACAAGCTCCTGAACTACATTCGCTTCTGGCAGGCATCGGGTGAAAGCGAGAAGACTTCCATCCGTGTGAAAACAAAGCATTCCCAAATGGTGCAGGAGGGTTTGTACCGGGGAGGACATGTTCCTTACGGCTACAAGCTGGAGCATCAGGGCCGCACAAACAAAAAGAATCAGCAGGTGCGGGATCTGGTCATTGACGAAGATGAAGCAATCATCGTCAGAGAGATCTTCGACCTGCTGACTAATCACGGTTACGGTACAAACCGGGTCGCGCAGTACCTGAATGGAAAAGGGATCAAGACAAAAAACGGGACAACACTCTGGCGCGGAACAAGCATTCGGTCGCTCATCGACAATCCGATCTACATCGGCATCTACCACATGCAGGGAGTGCAGTCCGAGCCGTTTGACCATTTGAAGATCATCGACGAAGATCTGTTCATGAGGTGCCAGCAGGCGGTCAAGGCCAGATCGACCAAGAACTTTGACGGAGCACCTGTGGTCTTCCGGACGGATACGCGCAGCTTGCTGACGGGCATCATCTTCTGCGGGCACTGCGGATGCAGGCTCTGCTACAATCATCAGCACGAGGAAAGGAAACTGGCCAGCGGCGGTACCAGCGTGTATGACTACGAAACCTACCGCTGCTACCGGAAAATCTCCGCATCGAGAACATGTGATGGGCAAAGTGGCTACAAGGCGACCGCGCTGAATGAAGCAGTAGAACAGCAGGTCAAGCTGTTCCTTTCCAAACTGGAAGCGGTTCCCAAGGAGCGGCTTGTGGAGCTTGCCAGCGCCCGGAATGAGGAAACCTACAAGGTGGCCTACAAGCAGGCGCAGAAGGATTTTGAAAATGCTCAAAAGCAGGTCACCGCCTTGGAGGAGGAAGCCGTCAAGGCACTGACCGGAGAAAGCCAGCTGGATCTGAGTATCGTCAATCAAATGCTCCTGAAGCACCGGGCAAAACTGGAAGCCTCCCAAACGGCAATGGAAGAAGCGCAGGCCCGGATGCAGGCGGAGCAGGAAAACGCTAAAGCCACCAAAGCTCAGGTGGATGAGCTGCTTTCCTGGGCAGAGTGCTTCGACAAGGCTGACATCGGCACCAAGCACTTGATCGTCTCCCGGTTGATCGAGCGGGTGGAAGTCCGGACCGGATACAAAATGCACATCAAATTTAAGATTTCACTGAAACAGTTCCTCGGTCAGGAGTAATCCTGATCGGGGATATTTTTGTTGCAGGGCGTTGGCCCTGCTTTTTTTGTGCCGTAAGCTTATAGGAAGTGTGTCTGTCCGGCAAACCGTTCACATCGAGCAGGGTACCCGTTCACATCGAAACCAGCAAGCCGTTCACATCGATGCCGGGCTACCGTTCACATCGACTCGCGTGAACGAAATGGGCGACCAACCTGTTAACATCGAAAATGAAACTGCACACTCGAAATTTTGAATGTTCGTGAATGAGCGTAATTGATAGAAGCTAATAGTATGCCGGTCAGGCCCTCCCACGGGGAGGAGGGCACTTGTCCAAGAGACAGAAAAAAACCTCGAAAGCCTTATGCCTTCGAGGTTTTGTGGTGGTCGCAACAGGACTCGAATTGCTAATTTGCTTACAAAATCGGTCAATATCACAACATAATGTATAATGACGTAAGCATAAAATACAATATCTTGTGGTATCATGTACCCAAATAGAACCCTGTGAAAGGACGGTTTGGGTATTTTCAAAGGTGAAGATTCTGCGGTAAATCGGATTTACCCAAACTATTTTGCCGAAAACTGCAACAGGCTTTATCGGGGAATGTTTGGGTAAACACAGGCAAAGCTTCTGCGGTTCAGATCGCTCCTGTACCCATATATTTCAGGCCGATCTGCAACAGGCTTTGCCGGGCATTGTTTGGGTAAACACAAGATTTACTGAGGAGGATTTCACCATGAAAAACATGACTGCTGAACTGAATCAAAACGGTATACATTATACCCTGCACGGAGACTATTACATTCCAGAGCTGGAGCTCCCAGAAAAGGCATCCGCTCCCCTCGGTCGCTATGGTAGAATGCGGAAGGCATACCTCGAGGAGCACCGCCCCGGGCTGTATGAACGGTTGCTTTTGTCCGGGAGGCTGTACGAGCATCTGGCAGAAATAGATACATGCTGCGCTGAAAGGATGGATCGGATGGTCAGCCAGATGGCTGATACGGAAGGCATCACCGAAAGCCTGAAAGCAACAGATCAAATGGCCTGGATTGGCCGAATGAACAGCATTCACCAGCGTGCGGAAGAAATGATCCTGCAAGAACTGATTTACGGATAACAATTAGCCGCTTCTTCGGAGGCGGCCTTTTTATGTAAAGAACCTTTATTCCGAAAACTCGTTTGAAAAAACTTCTCGATGTTCGTAAAACTCCATTGAAAAATATTTCACACAAGACAAAATGTCCCTTGAAAAATATTTTGATTTTGCATATACTATGATCGTGACCAAGGAGGGCTGGCTATGTTGAAACGTAAAATTGATGGCATCCTGAAAAACTGGAAGGATACGGAGGGGCACAAACCGCTCATCATCAAGGGTTGCCGTCAATGTGGCAAGACCTTTTCCGTCCGGCAGTTCGCCCTGGAAAACTATGCCCATGAAATCTATCTGAATTTCTATGAGAACAAAAGCTACGCTTCCATTTTCTCCGGCTCCCTGGAAGTGGATCATTTGACCATGCTGATTTCTGCCCTTCTGGGGCCTGAGGCCATTTTTGAGGCGGGAAAAACGGTGCTCATTCTGGATGAAATCCAGGAATGCCCCGAGGCGCGGACAGCGCTCAAGTTTTTCGCCATGGATGGCCGGTACGACGTGATCGGCACAGGCTCTTTGTTGGGCGTAAAAGGCTACGGCAAGCGGCTCGTCTCTATTCCAGTGGGTTACGAGCAGATAGAAGAAATGTACCCCATGGATTTTGAGGAATTTCTGTGGGCGAACGGCATTGAAGCGCCCGTGATCCAGTATTTGACCGAATGCCTGAAAAAAGAAACGCCCGTTGCAGAGGCGCTGCACGAAAAGCTGCGCCAGCTACTGCTGCAATATGCGGTGGTAGGCGGCATGCCTGCCGTGGTGCAAACCTTTGTGGATACGCACCAGATGAATACCGTGCTCCGGCTGCAGCGCGGTATCCTGTCCGATTATGAAGACGACATGGTCAAATACGCCGATGATAAGGATAAGCCCTTCATCCGCGAATGCTTTCAGTCCATTCCCCGGCAGCTGAGCAAAGAGAACAAAAAATTCCAGTATTCCGTGGTAAAAAAAGGCGCTACCGCGTCCAAATTTTCCGGCAGTCTGCAGTGGATCGAGGATGCGGGCATTATTCGCCGCTGCTACAATCTGACGCTGCCGGAATTGCCCTTGGACGGGAACGCCATTCAGGATATTTTCAAGGTTTATATGGTGGACAGCGGCCTGCTGATCGCCATGCTGGAAGACGGCACGCAGTTCGACGTGCTGCAAGGCAATTTGTACGGCTACAAAGGGGCCATTTTTGAAAACCTCGCCGCCGATATCCTGGCAAAGATGGGCCGGAAGCTCTATTATTTTCATAAGGATTCCGGCTTGGAAATCGACTTCGTGATGCGGTACGCGGGCCAAAGCACCCTGTTGGAAGTAAAAGCCTCCACAGGAAACACCAAGAGCGCAAAAACGGTGCTCAATCATCCGGAGAAATACCATGTGGGCGGCGCCATCAAGCTGGGCGACTATAACGTTGGCCGTGCAGGACAGATTCTTACCCTGCCGTTTTATATGGCGTTTTTGCTGACGGCGTTCTGATGTAAAACAGGCATAAATGATTTGGATTGTTTGGAGAATGAACTTCGATTCTCAGCATCATTTAGGGCTGAGCTCTGAAGTTAAGTATCGCTGAGGATATGAAGATCTTGCGGAAACTGTGATATTAACTGCATTTAGAGTTGAAAGAGCAGGTATGTAAATGGACGTATATTGGAAAGATCTGGTTTCAACTGCACTGCGAGTGTTTCAGGAAAGCAAAAACATAGACGCAGTTACTGTGATTAAAAGCGGCATTTTGTCAGTCGAGTTTAATAGTCATGACAATTGGGACGGAGGCGTTGACTTTTGGGATATCGTCTTCCAACTGAAGTATCGCGTTTTTAAAACACTGGGAGATCGAAAAAACACTATAGAGAGTGACCTTCTAACTGTATTGAGTCAGTTTCACACTGATGGGAGTAATCAGATTGCAAATGTAATAGTACGACCGATAATAGAGCGGTTTGTAGACTGGCAGGCCGCACTTCCGGCAACTAAAGAAACTACAATACAGCAAATACATAAAGAGAGGGAGCTACTAACAGCAATTGCAACCGGGACGTCATATAAAAATGAAGGCATAGAAGAAGCATTTCAGAAGCGGCACAAATTTATTTGCACAGTGGCAGCAAAAGCGGGATTTGAATACCCAATTACATGTGAGAGCCTTGCAGAGTGGTGGATACAGATAAGAGATGTTGGTGGATATTCCGAACGTCGAGCCTATATTTCACAGTTGTTTGCTCCCCTAATGAAACTGCTCACGGAATCCGATGATTCTTCAAGTATAGACTTTAACCATATCGCTTCACGATCTGGTATAATCCAAAAAGCCGTAGATGATGCGATGGTTTTTATCCGTGACGGGAGATACGATTCAGCCGTAGACCGTGTTCACACAGCGTTTCATGGATATCTGAGGCAACTGTTGACAGATCATCAGATTGTTTATGGTCGAGAAGATAGCCTATCTGCTTTATATAATAAACTTCACGACTACTACGAAAAAAGTATTCAACCGCCCGATGTGGCAGTGAGGGTTAAAACGATTATGAGAAGCGGTGTTGGCATCATTAATACTGTTAATGAGTTACGAAATAATAATACCATAGCACATCCAAATGGACTACTGATTCAAGTAAGAGAAGCCCAGTTAGTAATCAGACTTGTGAATGCGATTGTTGACTATATTGAGGATGTGGAGAAAAGTTTGCATTGACATATATGCCTTGTTTCCGACAATGAAAGCATTAGAGAATGGCAAAGGACGATTGATTTGCCCTCAGTATTGAAGTGCTAAAAGCCAGAGGTATCTTAACCTCTGATACCACGGCTGGAGAATAAGAGCCTAAACATTATGTGCATCGACCCGCTGACCTGTATACTATTGAACAGCGAAGGCTTAGACAGTGTCTACCTGAGATCAAGCCAAAACAGCCAGCCAAATAGCGATGCATC
>ERZ857827.1335-NODE-1335-length-26099-cov-3.848986_pt1 | contig 26099 bp, 18 predicted proteins | sample MGYA00519761_ERZ857827 | MGnify/ENA primary metagenome ERZ857827 (study PRJEB31778, sample SAMEA3449370) | human gut metagenome | biome: human gut; feature: human-associated habitat; material: faeces | place: United Kingdom | collected 2010/2012 ... | reverse complement strand
CATTTGATATTGTATTCTTATTTCTCTATGTGCTTATTTCACTTCCTCAAAGTCAACATCCGTTACACCACCATCCTGCTTGTTGTTGCCGGCGTTGCCACCAGTTTGTTGACCGAAGTCAGGACCCGGTTGTGCACCACCTTGGGCGTTCTGGGCATTGTACATTTCCTGGCTTGCTGCCTGGAATACGCTGTTCAGTTCTGCCATAGCTGCATCGATACCAGCGATATCCTGAGCCTTGTGAGCTTCTTTCAGCTTGTTCAGGGCTGTTTCGATAGGAGCCTTCTTGTCAGCCGGGAGTTTGTCGCCTAGATCCTTCAACTGTTTTTCGGTCTGGAAGATCATGCTGTCGGCCTGGTTCAGTTTGTCGATGCGTTCTTTTTCCTTCTTGTCTGCTTCGGCATTAGCCTGAGCTTCTTCTTTCATACGTTTTACTTCGTCGTCGCTCAAGCCGCTGGAAGCCTCGATACGGATGCTCTGTACTTTGCCGGTTCCTTTGTCTTTAGCCGATACGTTCAAGATACCGTTTGCATCGATATCGAAAGTAACTTCGATCTGAGGAACGCCACGCTGTGCGGCTGGAATTCCGTCGAGGTGGAAACGGCCGATCGATTTGTTGTCTTTAGCCAGTGAACGTTCGCCCTGCAATACGTGGATTTCTACAGAAGGCTGGTTGTCAACGGCAGTCGTGAATGTTTCAGACTTCTTGGTAGGAATAGTCGTATTGGCTTCGATCAGCTTGGTCATTACACCACCCATTGTTTCGATACCCAGTGACAACGGAGTAACATCGAGCAACAGAACGTCTTTTACTTCACCTGTCAATACCCCCCCCTGGATAGCAGCACCTACAGCTACCACTTCGTCCGGGTTAACACCTTTTGACGGAGCCTTGCCGAAGAACTTCTCAACGATGGCCTGTACAGCCGGAATACGTGTCGAACCACCTACGAGGATGACTTCGTCGATGTCGGAAGTGCTCAAACCTGCATCTTTCAAAGACTGACGGCATGGTTCGATACAAGCCTGGATCAGACTGTCTGCAAGCTGTTCGAATTTTGCACGTGTCAGTGTCTTGACCAAGTGCTTTGGAACACCGTTTACCGGCATGATATACGGCAGGTTGATCTCCGTGCTTGTCGTGCTTGACAATTCGATCTTAGCTTTTTCGGCCGCTTCTTTCAAACGTTGCAAAGCCATCGGATCCTTACGCAGGTCGACGCCTTCTTCGCGCAGTAACTCTTCAGCCAACCAGTCGATGATCACATGGTCGAAGTCGTCACCACCCAAGTGAGTGTCACCGTTTGTGGATTTTACTTCAAACACACCGTCTCCTAATTCCAAGATAGAAATATCGAATGTACCGCCACCCAAGTCGAATACGGCGATCTTCATGTCTTTGTTCGTTTTGTCCAAACCGTAAGCCAAAGATGCGGCAGTCGGTTCGTTTACGATACGGCGAACGTTCAAGCCTGCAATTTCACCCGCTTCCTTAGTCGCTTGACGTTGTGCGTCGCTAAAGTATGCCGGAACGGTGATAACGGCTTCCGTTACTTCCTGTCCTAAATAGTCTTCAGCTGTTTTCTTCATCTTCTGAAGTACCATTGCTGAAATTTCCTGAGGAGTATAAAGGCGTCCTTCGATATCGACACGTGGTGTGTTGTTGTCACCGCGGACTACTTTATAAGGTACTCGACCAATTTCTTTCTGAACCTGATCATAGGTTTCACCCATGAAACGTTTGATAGAGAATATTGTTTTTTCCGGGTTTGTGATAGCCTGACGTTTTGCAGGATCACCAACCTTACGTTCACCACCTTCAACGAATGCAACGATTGAAGGAGTCGTTCTTTTACCTTCGCTGTTTGCAATTACAACCGGTTCGTTACCTTCCAATACGGCAACACAAGAGTTGGTTGTTCCTAAGTCGATTCCGATAATTTTTCCCATAATTTTCTACTATTTTAATTGTTATTATTTTCCTGTACTTGCTTTTCTCTTTCGAGCTGCATTAACTGTTCTACAAATCGTATGCCAAAGTAACAAGGATAGGTTTGTAAAAGTTCAGGTGGCAGGAAGTGTGACAATACGTCAGTTTAGACATTTGCCGTCATGTGAAAGATATGACGGGTTATGCATGAAATGTTATAGGCCTTTATTATTCTATAGTTCTTAAGGAACTGTGGTGTGATAAATCGTTTTTTTTGTGTTTAAATAAAAAATTAAGTTTGCATTTTCTAAATAAAGTGTGTATGTTTGCGGCCACAAACAACAAAAACTTGAGTGAGTGTTAATTTTTTATCTACAAATACCACAGTTCCTTAAGAACTGAAGTAAGAATTAAATGTAATATCATGATGTCTTTGTTTTTATTCTCAAATATTTCCTTTTGGTTTTCTGCAGACAGTTAATGTCTTAGTGGAATTTTTTGTTGTGATTTTTTATGTCTAATATATTACCTAAAATCAAAATGCAAAAGTGTAAATTGAATTTTTTGCTACGATTCGGTTTGATTTCAATTCTGTTAGGGCTGTTTGTTACCCAGTCTTTTGCTCAGAATGTGACGATTACCGGTGTCGTAAAAGACCAGTCGGGTGAACCTCTGATTGGCGTGAACGTGATGGAAAAGGGGACGACCAATGGTTCCATCACGGATGTGGATGGTAAGTACAGTGTTTCTGTAAAAGGGGGCGAAACCATCCTAGTGTTCTCTTACATCGGTTATATCTCCCAAGAGATTCCGGTTGGGAATCAGAAAACGCTCAACGTGACGATGAAAGAAGACACGGAAGAACTGGAAGAAGTGGTTGTGATCGGTTACGGCACGGCCAAGAAGAAGGACTTGACGGGGGCGATCTCGCGTGTGAAAGCGGAGAAGATGGAGGTTGAAGCGCCTCGTTCAGTTCAAGATTTGTTACGTGCTAGTGCTGCCGGTTTATCAATTTCAATGTCGACTGATGCTGCTGGCACAGCTGATCTGCAAGTTCGGGGTAAGAACTCTTTGAAAGCTGGTTCTTCACCTTTGCTGGTTCTTGACGGTGTGATCTATGATGGTTCGTTGCAGGACATCAACCCGATGGATATTGAAAGTATCGATGTTTTGAAAGATGCCAGTTCGGTTGCTGTTTATGGTGCCAAGGCTGCTAATGGTGTAGTAGCCATTACAACTAAAAAAGGTAAAACGGGTAAGCCGGTTATTTCATTTAATGCTAATGTTGGTATGGTAAGCAATGCTCGTTTACCTAAAACAGTAGATGGTGCCGGTTTTATCAAATTCAGACAGGAATATGGTGAAAGTTTGATGACTGAAGCCGAAATGGTTGCACAGCCGGGAAAGTTTGCTGATCCGAGAAATTTAGCAGCAGCAGGCATAGATCCGTTGGCTTGGTACAATTATGACCAACAGACACCTGTTTCTGCATTGCCTGATGAAAAAACTATGATTAATAAATGGTTGACCCGTTTGAATTTTAAAACGATTGAAATCGAAAACTATTTGAATGGAGTGGAGACTGATTGGGATGATATTGTTTATCAGACTGGTCTACAACAGGATTATACGGTCAGCCTTTCCAATCGTAAAGAAGATTTCAGTTATTATTGGTCAATGGGATATGCTGATAGAGAAGGTGTAAAAGTGGGAGATCGTTATCGTAATTTGCGTACCCGTTTGAACTTGGAATCCAAAGTGACTTCTTTCTTGACAGTGGGTTTGAACGCTCAGTTCGCGACTCGCTTAGGTGGTTATTTGGCTGCTGATGTGGAGCAGCGCGAACATAACTCACCATTTACCACAAATGATATTGATATTCTTGACAGTCCTTATCGTATGTATCCGTCTGGAGATAATAATACAAAGAATCCGTTCTTCGATAACTTGTATCGTGACAGACGTGACATTCACCATGATTTGAATGCCAATCTGTATGCAATCGTAAAACTTCCGTTTGGATTCGAATATCAGATGAACTTTACGCCTCGTTATCACTGGTATGAATATATGAATCATGAGTCAGCAGAACATCCGGAATGGGCTGGAGATGGAGGTCGTTCAGAGCGTAAAAATGAAAAAACATTTAATTGGCAGGTTGATAATATTCTTCGTTGGAAGAAAGAATTCGGTGAAGATCATCGAGTTGAAGCCACTTTTTTGCAGAATGCCGAAAAAGGTCAATGGTGGAAAACCGTAGCCCAGAATAAACTTTATTCTCCGAGTGACATATTAGGCTTTCATAATATTGGTGCCGGTACTGCTCCTTCCGTTTCTAGCGAAGATACATATAAAACCGGAGATGCTTTGATGGGACGTCTGTTTTACTCATTCAAGGACAAGTATATGCTGACTGCTTCTGTGCGTCGTGACGGTTATTCTGCATTCGGGAGTATGAATCCGCATGCTGTATTTCCGGCTGTTGCTTTGGGTTGGGTATTCACGTCCGAAAAATTCATGGAAAAAACTTCTGATTGGTTGAATTACGGTAAACTGCGTTTTTCTTGGGGACAGAACGGTAACCGTGATATTGGCCAATATGAAGCATTGGCACAATTGAATTCCGGTGCTTATACTTATGTTGATCCAAACGGAAATGTATATCTGACATCTCAGGTATATATCAATCGTATGCCGAACAGTTCGTTAAAATGGGAGCGTACGGCTTCTTACAATATAGGTTTGGACTTCTCTTTGTTTGGTGATAAATTGAGTGGTAGTATGGAAACTTATATGGCTGAATCAAACGATTTGCTGGTTAACCGTTCACTACCTTCCATCTTGGGATATGCAAGTGTAATGGCCAATTTAGGAGCTTTGACAAATCGAGGTTTTGAGCTTTCGTTAAACGCCAATTTGATCAATCGTGACAATTTTTCATGGAATTCGACCGGAACGTTCTCTTTTAATCGTCGTAAGATCAAGCATCTTTACGGTGATGTCGAGGAAGTGAAGGATGAAGCGGGTAACGTAATCGGATATAAAGAAGCCGATGATTATGAAAACCAGTGGTTTATAGGCCATGATACAGAGCAGATTTGGGATTACGAACGTGATGGTGTTTGGCAGTTAGGAGAAGAGGAGGAAGCTTCTAAGTACGGAAACAAACCTGGAGACTTTAAATATGTCGACCAAAATGGAGACGGAGTTTTGGATACGAAAGATAAAACTTTTCAAGGTTATAAAACTCCCCGCTATGTGTGGTCTTGGCGTAATGAATTTGTATTCTTCAAGAATTTGAGCCTTTCATTTATGATGTATTCGCATATAGGGCAATATGGTACGTTCAACCGGGCTGCTAATACAGGGGGGATGTATGACCGTTACACGATTGTCGATATTCCACGTTGGACCAAAGACAACCCGACGGATGACTATGCACGTATTGGTTCTACCAATAAAGGAAACAATTATGTGAAGAAAACATTTGTCCGTATGGAGAATATTACGCTTTCATATAGTGTGCCTAATAATCTGCTGAAAAAGTTTTCTGTGCAAAATATGCGTTTCTCTTTGGCCGTCCGCAATCCGTTTGTGATTACCGGTTGGGATTTTGGTGATCCGGAAGGTGGTGATACAACTTTGCGCACTGTGAATTTTGGTGTGAACTTTACTTTGTAATTAAATTGATAAACGTAGAAGAATATGAATAAGAAAAAGTGTATGATTTTGGCGCTGGCAGTCCTTCCAATGTTAAATTCATGTAGTGATTGGTTGGATCCGAAGCCCCTTTCTTTCTATTCACCTGAAAATACATATGTGGATGCTGCTGGACTTTATGCAGCTTTGACAGCCTGTGAACGTAATATGCGCCATGAGTTTTTTGGTGATGGTGCTCCGATTTTGACGGAAATGTATTTGACCGATATCGCAGTCCATGGGAAAACAGATGAAAGTGGTTCTTTGGTTGATTTGGATAACGAAATGTTACCTTCCCGTACGAAAAACGATATGAAAGGTAAAAACAAATGGTATTGGGAAGAGGGATTCAAAGGAATCAAATATGCTAATATAGCCATTAGTCGTTTGGATGGTGCCGAGTATAAAGATGAAGCAGAGAGGAATGCTGTGTTGGGAGCCGCCTATTTTCAGAGAGCTTATCGCTACTATAAGTTGACGCATCAATTTGGCGATGTCCCTTATTTGGACAAAGAAATCACCGAGCCGAAGTTGGACTTCTATAGCTACGATCGGTGGAGCATCTTGGAGCAATGTAAGAAAGATTTGGAGTTCGCCTATCAATGGGTTCCAGAGGTTCAACCTCGCGGACGAGCTAATAAGGATGCTTGTGGCGTTTTGCTAATGAAGATATGCATGGCTGTTGGTGATTTTGATAGAGCCATAGCGGTTGGGAAAGAAGTAGTCGGGCGTCATCCGTTGATGACAGGGCGTTTCACGGGCAACCAGACGAAACCGAACACCAATTTAATGCATGACTTGCACAGTGTGGAGGCAAAAATTGATATGAGTAACACCGAGGGTATCATGTATGTGGTCGCTCATCCTACAACAACACCGCTGGATAAGGATAACCGTATCTATACAATGCGTAATGCATTGCCATATTGGGCGAAGGGGGGAGCGATTAAGACACCGGACGGAAAGACGGGTACAGCTATTGCACCAGATGAAGCTGATAAAAATACAGAAATTGATAATGATACGAAATATGGACGTGGTATCGGTACGTGCCGTCCGACGAACTATTATCAGTATGAAATCTGGGGGGAAAAAGAGAAAAACGATTTGCGCGGTCCTTTCAACCACGATAGCTGGAGACGGATGGAAGATTTGCGTTACAACGACCCTGGATTGAAAAAAACAAACAATCCCTATTACGGTCAAAATTTGATTCGTCCTGTCGATTTGTCTGTTGCCGATTCGATCCGTTGCTGGTATATGTGGCCGCATTACAAAGTGTTTGTTCCGGATCCTACGAAGACGCAGGATCTTCAGGGAGGTGAAACACCGTGGTATGTCTATCGTTCTGCCGAAGTCTATCTGATGATGGCGGAATGTTATTATTGGAAAGGTGATGCGACTAACGAAGCAGCTATGTTAAACGTGGTTCGTGCACGTGCGGGCGCTGAACCGCTGAGTGGAAATATCGGTATTGCCGAAGTGTTGGCCGAACGTGCCCGTGAATTGTATTACGAAGAGAACCGTCATGTTGAACTTGTTCGTATTTCCTACTTGTATGCTAAAACCGGAAAACCCTGTGAAGCATTGGGTGGACGTGTCTATAAGTTGGATAATTTCTCAGGACCGGGTGGTGTCGGAACGAACTGCAAAGATGCCGGCGTAAACTTCTATTTCGACTGGGTGATGGTTCATAACAACTTCTTCAACAAAGGAGTTAAAATTCCGAACGGCGAATATCGCATGAGTGTGCATCACGTCTTGTGGCCGGTTCCCGAAACAGCTATTACCAGCAATACTGGTGGCGTGATCAATCAGAATATAGGTTATCCGGGGGCAGAAGATAATCTGGAACCGCTGAAAGTCGAGCCTGTTGATCCGGCTATTTAAGAATAACGGAAAACGCGCACAATAACAACACCGCGTAAACGAGACGCACTCCCGCGGAGGCCTCAGGGCCTCCTACGGGGTGCGTCTTTCTTGTATTCTTTCGCTGCGTCGAACGAAGGACAGGCCTTTTGGGGGTTCAAGTCGCGGTGTCCTACGGTGAGAGCTGCCGGGAAGTGGCGGCCCAGCTCTTGCAACAACTGCGTGAGGGCAGCCTTCTGGGCAGGCGTGCGAGTGTCTGCGGGGAGGCCTTTGCCGTCCAGTCCCCCTTCGTAGCAGATGCCGATGCTGTGGCGGTTGTGACCGAAGCAGTGCGCCCCCTCCAGGGAGAGCGGCCGGCCAGGATGTACCCGGCCGTCGCGTGTGATGTAGTAATGGTAGCCGATGTCGCGGAAGTGCCGGCCGTCGATATGGTCCCGGCGGCAATCCTCGAACGAGTAAGGCTGTCCGCAGCGCGTGGCGCTGCAATGGATGATGAATAGCGTGATGCGTCTCATGTGCGGCTCTCCCTGTCCTTTATATGCAGGCCGTAACGCCGAAGGCACTACCGATGGCCGTAGCCACGACGATGATTACTTTGAGGATGATCCCCCAGACGGATTTCTTTTCGTTCTTTTCTTCCATGAAATTGTGGATTATGAGATTTATGAATTATGATTTATGAGAAGTTTTTGACACATGACTTTGTTTGTGTCTCTCTTGGCTTCTCTTGTCGATTGCTTAAAGTTCTCCCGGCTGTTCCTCCTCGCCGCCACCGCCGGTATTGCCACTTTCGATGTCGTAAGGTGAAAGCTCCTTGAGCTGCGCTTCGAGTTTCAGCTGGTTGATGGCGAGGGTTCCGGTGGCGCGGCATTTGAGGCGCAGCCCGACCACGTTGGTAGTGACCGACCAGTCTTTCGACGTGTCGGCAGGTTTCCCGCGGATCCCCACGCCGAAGATGGCGAGGTCGTCCAGCTTCACGTTCTTGCCGTCGAGCAGCAACTCCTTGATGCAGGAGGTCATGTCCTTGAGGACCCCGTGGATCGCGCCTTGCGAATACGGCGTGTTGTGCTTGGCCATGTGTTCGGCCAAAGCGCGCGTGTCGAGCGTCTCGTCTGCCACCGCCCTTGCCAGCCACTTGCCGCTGAGCGGGGTGGACTTGGTCTGGTTCTGATACTTCTTGTAACGAATCATGTCTGTTTGATTTTAAAGTTGATAATTAGGATGAAAAACCGATACCGTTCCGGTGAAGCTGCCCTGCCTTTCTTCCCTTTCCGGTACAACAAAGATAACACCCTCATCTTGTGCCGTTGCGCGTAAGGGGGAGTTGCGGGGAGTTCTGCCGGAAAGATGCGTGTTATAGGGGAAAAACGGGGTGTGGAAGGTGCGCATTGTAGGGTAAAATGAGAGGTGAAAAGTTGCGTGTTATATTTTTTAAGACTAATTTATTCTGGCTTATATGGTGTTCTATTATAGAAAAACTATATTTTTTATCACCTGAAACAGCTTGAAATTCATTGTTTTTTCGTATATTCGTAGAAATAAATCAAACAAGGAAGACATGGAAAAACAGACTGATTTCCGCATCCGCAGCTACGGTCGTACGGAGCTGGCACAACTCTACAACCCCTGCCTGACCCCCAAGGCCGCCTACCGGAAGCTGGTCGGGTGGATCGACCATTATCCCGGCCTCGCCGTCCGTCTTGCCGAGCTTGGCAAGCTGCCCGGTTCGCGTTCCTACACCCCTGCCCAGGTGCGGGAGATCGTCGGGGCGCTCGGCGAACCGTAACTCATAGCTTTAGGGGGGCTAAGGCTATGGGTTAGGGGGGCTAAAGCATAGCTTTTCTGTTACTTTCGGCTTGATCCGAAAGTAACCAAAGGATCAAGGCCGAACCTGCTTCGCTACTCCGTTCCCTTCGTTCGCTGTCGCGTCTGAAACTCGCTTCGCTCAGACAGCAGACGCTCCGGGCGCTCACTGAGGTCTCTGCGCTTGACGCTCACCAGCTTAGGCCGGAAGTAGAGCCTGACGGCTCTTTGGGGATGGCCGATGCCGCCTGCTTCAGCAGACGGCAAAAGAGAGGCGGAGGAGGCTTGGGGGGGATGTAGATACTGGTAGCTATGCTTATATAAGAGGCGGTGTCGGCCATCCCGAGAGAAAGCGGAGCTTTCTTGGAAAGGCCTAAGCGGATGGGCGTCAAGCGAAGGGCAAAGACGGAGCGTCCGGAGCCTGCGCTGTCTGAGCGCAAGCGAGTTTCGCAGGCGACAGCGTAGTCTTTGCCCGGAGTAGCCCAGTCGGTTAAGCCTTGAACTTTTGGTTACTTTTCTTTCAAGAGAAAAGTAACAGATAAAACTTTATTGCATGAAATAAATAAAAAGAGGGTGTCGAAAAAATGCCATCCTTGATTATCAGTCTTTTATGGTGATAGGTGATAGGTTGAACCCCATTTCTGTAAAAGTTTAGGAAAAATGAATTAAAAAACGCCGCCTTTAAGGTGACGTTTTTTAATTCAAACTCGGAAAAGTTTTACAAAAAGGGCATTTAACCTATCACCTATCACCCGAGGAAGGAGGAAAATCTGTGTCGTCCGCTTCAGGGAGGATGCTTTTCATCTCGTCTGTCGTGCGTTCGACAACCAGCCAGATATTGCCATGTCTTGTCCGTGTGCAGGTATACCCCAGTTCTTTCAGTGCTATGCCGACCTGCACCGCGTTCAGCCGGATACTACCGCCGAAGCGGGTGACGATCTGGCTGGCGGTGACGTAAGTCCCCTTTTCGTAATCGACGGGGTGGCGGTAGTACATCAGGATCAGTTCGCGTGCGGGGTTGGGCGTTTCGAAACGGCGGTTCGCGAGGTTCAGCTCCTCGATCTCGTGGTCCCTGTACCAGTAGCGGAAATCGTTGTCGAGCAGGTGTTTCGCCTGTGCGTACAGCCCTTCGTAGTCAATATGGGCGGTCCAGGGGTTGTCGATCGCCGTGACCTCGAACGGCAGCCAGCGGCGGTTGCCGGTGTCGTCGGTGAGGAACTGGAGGTTGTTGCCCGTCGCGCAGAACGAGGCTACGTGGGGCAGGTGTACCTTGTTGCGCCCGTAGGCGGGACGTTCGTTGACGTAGAGCGTGGTGGTCATGGCCTTGAGCTGGTTCAGTTCACTGCGCTGCATGGAGTCGATCTCCTCGAAATTGACGAGCAAGTTCTCCGTCATGGTGAAGAGGTCGTCCTTCGTGAGCCGTTGCGAGTTGGTCTTGGAGGCATAGTAGCGTCTGAGGACGGGTGGCAGGAGGTTCTGGAAGAACGACGTCTTGAAGCATCCCTGCCGTCCGATCAGGACGAGGATGACGTGGTTCACCACCTTCGGGTCGAGCGCGGCGGCGACCATCCCGACGAACCAGCGGCGGAAACAGAGGTCGAAACGATCGGTGTCGCTGTCGGCGGGGTGTACCATTGCTGCCAGGTTGCCGATATGGTCCGTCACGCCATCCCACGGTCCTGCCTTTTCGAGAAACTCCTCCAACGGGTGGTAGCGGGGCGCGAAGTCGGAGAGCAGGAGCGTGCGCAGGTGGAAGAGGTCGGCCTCCAGGCCGTCGCGGCGCATGGAGCACCAAAGGGAGTTCTCGACCGTGTCGGTCATGGGAGCCCAACCGTCGGGTGCGGGGATGCCGTTGGTGACGGGACGGTGTTCGAGCTGGTGTGTCAGTTGGTTCATCCGCAGTTGCATGGAGCCGCCGATGAAGCGCTCCATCTCTTCGACGGTGGCCTTGCGCTGCCGCCCGTTCCCGTTGCGGGGGGAGACATCGGAGAGCTTCATTGTGGCGTGCTCGGCAGTCAGGGCGTAGCAGCTCTTGGCTGTGGAGCGGACGGAGGCCGTGTCATAGTCGGCGAACAGTTCGACGGCCCACACTTCGGCTTCGGCCTCCGGCACGCCGAAACGGTTCATCAGGTAGAGGCACCGGCTGATGTAGTCGTTGTGGCTGCCGGCTGCGTAGTGCACGCCCTCTTCTTCCACAAGCCGGCGTACGGTGTTTTCGGCGCGTGCGGCCGATGTCTTCCGCCCTCTGTGTTTCTTTCCTGCGGCGATGTCCTGTTTTTGTCCGGCCTTGGCGCCGGGCAGGGAGGCGAACTTCATCCGTTCGGCGTCGGGACGGTAGAGCGCGTCGGGGTCGTGGCAGATCACGGACATGCGCGTGGCGTTCTTGCACTGCCGGTCGATGGCGATGCCGGTGAGCCGGGCGTAGTAGGCGTTTACCGTCTGCCAGGCTGCGGAGAAGTTCTCTTCCGTCACTTCGCCTTCCATCCATGCGATGACACGTATGCCGCGTCCGGACAAGGTCTTGTAGGCAAGGAACGAGTGCGGGTCGGCCCTTACCCGTTCGAGGGTCTCGTCGAAGATCTCTTCGGGGATGCCGTCGATGTCCACCATGATGGAGCCCGGATAGCCTTTGATGTGCTTCGAGGAACGTCCTCCCTCCAAGTGGACGGAAGGGACGAAGGCGGGTTGGTTCTGCTTGATCTGGCTTTGCTGCCGTTTCGACGTTTCGGCGTCTTGTCCTTCGCCGGCTGCAAGCGCGCGGAACAGGGCGGTGGCGGCGGCATGGCGCTCGCCGGTCAGTTCTTGCATGATTTCTTCCCATGTGCAGGGAGAGGGGGTGGTTGCGCGGAGCGAGAGGAAGCGCGAGGGGCGGAATGTGTTTTCCATGTAAAATGTTTTATTAAATTTGTTCAATGTTCAGATGTGCCGTTCGGGGGGCGAAGCGTCCGAAGCATCCTCTGAAACTTTTGACAAGTTTACGCATTTATCCATTCATGTTGTCCCCGCCATGCCGGGCTCATTATGAATGAATATTAATATTTATATTAATAATTAAATATTTATAACATGAAAACGACATTTATGTTCCCTCTGTTGGGGCTTTTCGTCGAAAAGCAGATGAGACGTTTCCGGATAACCGTGCGTCTTTACAAAAGCGAACTCTCTGCCGGCAGCCGCAGCTACGGTGCGATTAAAAAAGGGGCGACCTCCGTCTGAGCTATTACGCCCGCCTCGTCGCTCTCCTTTACGATCTCGCCGGCGAAGAAGAGTTCCGCCGCCTGGCACATGAGGCGGTGGAGCTGTACATACGGGAGAGGGAAAAGGGGAAAAAAGCTTGATGATAAGATATAGGGCAAACATTCGGGCAGCCAGGAGAAATTTCGGTGGAGGAGCTTGGCTGTCATGTGGACGAAAGTAATCCGGTAGCTGTGATTGTCGAATAAAATCTTCTTGTTTTATAGCGAAGTCATAGAGATGATTTTGTTTTTATATTATCTTTGTGGTCGCAAACAGTCTAATGTAAATGCTTATCAATAATTTAATTATAATAGTATGAAAAACTATCTTGTATTTTCTATGGCGGCCTTGTTGGTCGGAGCTTCTTGCAACACAAAGCAGGAGAAGGCGGCCGAAGGCTTTACCGGCGCACCGGGAGAAGTGAAGTTGATCACGCTCGATCCCGGACATTTCCATGCCGCATTAGTGCAGAAAGTGTCTTATCCGCAAGTTTCTAAAGATGTTTATGTGTACGCACCCACCGGTTTCGACGTGGACGAGCACTTGAAACGTATACAGGGATTCAACACACGTGCGGAGAATCCGACGGCTTGGAATGAAATCGTTTATACGGGAGATGATTACCTGGAAAAAATGTTGACCGAGAAGAAGGGGAACGTGATGATCCAGGCAGGAAACAACGGCAAGAAGACCGAATACATAAAGAAGACGCTTGAGGCCGGCATCAATGTGCTTTCCGACAAACCGATGGCGATCAACAGCCAGAGCTTTAAATTGCTGGAGGAATGTTTCGCTATCGCCAAACAGAAAAACATCATGCTGTATGACATCATGACCGAACGGAATGAGATCACTACGATGTTGCAGCGCGAGCTTTCTACTATCCCGGCTGTTTATGGCGAGCAGTTGAAGGGTTCTCCCGAAGAACCGGCTATCGTGAAAGAGAGTGTGCACCATCTGTTTAAGCTGGTCGACAACAAGCCGTTGACGCGTCCGGTATGGTATCTGGATGTAAACCAGCAGGGCGAAGGTATTGTGGATGTGACGACTCACCTGGTCGACCTGGTGCAGTGGGAAGCCTTCCCGGATCAGATCATCGACTATAAGAAAGATATCGAACTGATAGATGCCAACCGCTGGACTACCTCTATCAGCCCGGAAGAGTTTAAACAGGTGACAGGGACGGATGCTTATCCCGATTTCTTGAAGAAAGATGTCGAAAACGATACATTGAAAGTCTATTGCAACGGTGATATCGTTTATAAGATCAAAGGTGTGACAGCCAAGGTTTCGGTGATCTGGAATTATACCTTCCCCAAAGGTGGCGGTGATACCCACTTCTCCGTCATGAAGGGTAGCAAGGCCGACCTGGTCATCCGCCAGGGCAAGGAACAGAACTATCAGCCTGAACTGTTTGTCGAAGCAGTGAAAGGTATGGATCTGGCCGCTTACGAAAAGGACCTGACCGCTTCTATGGAAAAGGTTTCAGCCGAATATCCTGGTGTGGCATTGAATAAGGTGGGCGATGGCGTATGGCAAGTCGAAATCCCCGCAAAATACCGTGTAGGCCATGAAGCTCATTTCGGTCAAGTGACGGAACATTTCCTTGACTATCTGAAGGAAGGCAAACTGCCGGATTGGGAAGTACCTAATATGCTGGCTAAGTATTACACAACGACCTCGGCGCTGGATATGGCGAAAGCGAAGACAAAATAAATGTATTGAGATGAAATGGAAGAGAGAGTATGTGCCGGAAGTACAATTGGGCACATACTCTCTTTTGGTATTCTGCTAATAATCAAATCTGACACCCTTCTCCCAAAGAGGCAGTAACTTTTTTACAATGTGGGGGTTCTCTTGCGCTATATTTTTACGCTCGATGCGGTCCGGCCCGTATTGATAAAGTTCGGTGATCGTTTCTCCTTTTTTATTATAACGAGTAAGACGGTATTCTGGAGTCCGGAGGGTTATACAATTCCGATAGTAGCTGTAAGCGGCGTCTGTCCATTTGGGATTATCAGGATTGTTGAGCAAGGTTGCAAAACTATGTCCGTCCAGTCCTTTGGGTAAGGAGATTTTGCAAAGTTCCATAAGAGTCGGATAAATATCGATAGAACTGACAATCCTGTTATTTTTAATCCCTGGTTTACACTGGGGAGCTTTTATTACGAGTGCGCTGCTCAGAGAAGTTTCATGTAGTGTATGTTTTCCCCAAACACGCAGATCTCCTAAGTGCCATCCATGATCTCCCCATAAAATAATAATCGTGTTATCCATTTTTCCGCTGGCTTCAAGGGCATCCAACACTTTTCCAACTTGAGCGTCCATATAACTTACGCAAGCGAAATAGGCGTGACGGAGTTTGCGTGCATATTCGTCAGAAACTCTATTTTTTATGGAAGGCATTTCGTCTCCTGATTGATAGCTCTTGAACTCCGCGCTTTCATGCAGGCTGACCGGATCGCATCCTTCCGGAATGTCGGGCATAGGTGAAATGGGGATGGAGGCTTCATCATACATATCCCAATATTTTTTAGGAGATGTGAAAGGTAAATGAGGCTTGAAAAAACCGACAGCCAAACAGAATGGCTCATTTTTAGCTGTTAGCTCGTTTAGCTTTTTGACTGCCAGATTTGCCGTTAGCCCGTCCGGATAACCTTCATCGGCGACATCCGCACATTCGTATGGTTTCACTTGTTTTTTGCGACTTTGCCGGTTACTTCCATCTGCATATCCGAAAAAGGCATTCCAACCGTTTCCCCATTTTCCGGCATCGAAAAGCATTTCATCCCAACTATAAGGTAGTTCCGGTTTTTCGGTTTTCGGAGCTTCATAGCCATACAGGCAGCCGTCGACATAGTGGCTTATCTTTCCGATGCCGACAGTATAATAGCCATTTCTTCGTAAATGGTGGAACATAGTTTCCGGGATTTCTCCTTCCGGTTTATCTGATAGCCTTGTCCGGCATGCTTCGTTGGAGAGGTCTGATTTATCTTTAGGAAAATGTCCAGTCAACATGCTAGCTCGTGACGCTCCGCTTGTCGGGACTTGTACATAATGTTGGAAAAATAAACTGCCTTGTGATGCCAGCCGGTCGATGTTCGGGGTTTTTACAACAGACCCATAAGCTCCTAATTCACGGCGAAGGTCATCTACACATATAAAAAGTATATTGGGCTTCGTCTCATTTGCCTTTTTTTGTGCATAGCCTTGAAAAGGTAATGCCAGCAAACAGATTGATAGCAAAGGATAATTCTTTTTCATGATATCTAAATTGAATGTGAATACAAATGATTTACAAATATAACCTACCGGTCGATAATAGCCGGTAGGTTTAGAAATTATTGTTGATCGTCTATGACTGTTAAAGGAGGAATATTTTTTTCGTACCCGATATAACCTTTATTCTGGTTAATGGTTCCTCCTTGGTTGCTATCGATGGCATTTGCCGGGATGGGCCAAAGGACGTGGAATGGGCTTATTTTGAATACGTTTGTTCCCCATAAGATATCCCCTGCCTTGTAAAATTCATTTTTAGCAACAGTCCGGTCATACCAGAAATTTTTTTCTGAGAAATTTTCTAAGGAATAGCCGTTTAACCCTTTTTCAGCCATGATAAAGGCGATTCTGGTTAATTCCGTTTTTCTGAATTCTTCTGCGAAAAGTTCTCTGGCTCTTTCATCTAATATATACTCTATTGAAACTTGTGAAGCAACAATAGGATCGGCTTTTGCACGTACTCTTACCGAGTTTATATCTGCGGCGGCTTTATCTGTTTGATTTAACCAATAGTAGGCTTCTGCCCTTAGAAGATAAGTTTCGGCTAATCTGAATAAATACCAGTCCGAATGTCCTCCGTATGGCTGATCGGGTCTTTCTTCATCTGCGACATATACCTTATAATAAGGGAAAGGATACCAACAATGGATGGTGTCTTTGGGATTTGTGTATTGTATCTGTACGGGTTGTCCGAAATATTTGGAAGATGGATTGTTGTAAATGAATTTATCGACAGAGAACCAGTTTACTTGATTATCATGCCTCAAGTCCTTATTACAGTTATTCCATATTTCATAATTGTAATAACTGCAAGGCCGGACATAACCGACCCCTCTTCCTATTTTTATGACAAACTCGTTTCCTTGTGTGTCGATAGTTCCTCTTTTTCCGTCGGGATCTTTCATGTAGGACGAATTCCACCAAGAGGGAACATAGCGACGCATAGCCTGGGTGCCTCCACTTATTTCTGCTTCCGGAAATCCGTAGCGTTCCTGTACGACAAGGATTCCTTCTTTATTTGAAGATGAGCTTTTATTGTCTTTTTGATGGAGATCCCAGATCGTATTAAACTGAGGATCGGAAGCATCTACCCCGAAGCGGTCAGTCATTAAAAAGTGAATACCGTCGTTAATGACCGCAGAAGAGGCGTCGACAGCTTCTGTGAATTTTCCATTAGACAGATATATTTTTGTAAGCAAATGGTTGCCGGCAGCCTTAGATACTGCTCCGGGAACAACTGTTTTAGGTAACCACTGGACGGCCCATGCTAAATCTTCTTCTATTTTTGCAAGTATCGTTTTTCTTGAATGTGTATAGAAATCGATTTTAGGAGCCGTATGTTCTATGTTTAAAAAGGGGACATCTCCATATAAATGGACTAATCTATAATACCAATAGGCTCTGTGAAAATATGCTTCGGCAATAATTGCATTTTTGATTTCTTCTGTGTCGAATTTGCCATTGTTGATACGCGACAGAATAACATTCGCATTTCGTATCTGGTTATATCCTCTTGTCCAGATCTCATGGAAGTCATAGGTTGTACCGGTCCCTGTCGGTAATACTTGAGTATCAAAATTATGTATGGCATTGGCTGCTTTATTGGCACTGATTGCAATATCTGAGGCGATTAGTTCAGATGCCAGGCCGCCTCCTTCGCCATAGAAATCGGGGCGTAAGTTTTTGCGGAGGTTAACCAGTATTCCGTCAAATCCGGCTTTATCCGTATAAATAGATTCCGGAGTGAAGATAGAAAGGGGCTTTATCTCCAAGAAATTGTCTCCGCATGAAACAGTTGTAAACAGAGACGCACAAATGATATATTTTATCCAGTTTTTCATAACTCGTTTATTTATAATGTGACATCAATTCCAAATGTAAAAATTCGTGGCATAGGAGTGTTTCCTGATTCAGGATCCCAACCGGACCATTTTGTGAAAGTTAGCAGGTTACGTCCACTCAAATATACTTTACAATGTCCTACTTTCAGATTTTTGAGAATATTTTCCGGGATATTGTATGCTATGGATAAGTCTTGCAAACGTATAAAACTACTCTTTTCATAAATGTTATATCCAGGTGTGTTTACCGTATTTAACCGTGTATATTTGTTTGTCGGGTTTTCCGGAGTCCAGTAAGGCAATGCATAACTGTTGGCTCTGTCCTCGACATTAGATGTGTTGCTCAATAGACTGTTCGCTCTCCAATGTCCTAAATCTGCACGGATGAAACAAGAAATCTGGAAGTTTTTGAAAAGAGTAAAGTCATTTCGAAGCCCTAAACGGAAGCGTGGCTTTGTATAACCTTGAAATACTTTATCTTCCTGAGTAGACACACCGTCTCCATTAGGATCGTATAATTTGACATCGCCAGGAGCTTTCCCGAATGATTTAGCCAATTCTTCTTCTCCAAGCTGGTAAATACCAAGGAATTTGTAATCCCATATCCGATCTATTGATTGTCCGATAAACCATCCATTGTCGATATCATCACCTTCTCTTTGTCCGATAACATTGCCATTTTCGTCTAAAATGTTGATTGTTTCTCCATATAGATGTTTGATCTTGTTTCTATTAAATGAGAACGTTAATGTCGAGTTCCAACTGAAATCCTTATTTTGGATATTGTAGCTATTAAGAGTCATTTCAAACCCTTTGTTTTGCAATTCTCCCATATTAGACATTACATTGTCGTATCCAATAATTGTCGGTAGGCTGCGTTTTAACAACAAGTCATTTGTAATCATGCTATAATAATCGACCGAACCATTTAACCGGCTGTTTAAGATGGAAAAGTCCAGACCTAAGTTTAAAGCTTTAGTCTTTTCCCATTTTAGATATTGGTGCGCCAGTGAACTGCTGTATATACCTGAGATTAATGTGCTTCCAGTCAGGTATTTGTTTGTTTCAAGTTTTGCCAATGCATCATAAATCCCTATATCCCGGTTACCGTTTATTCCATAAGAGGCTCTGACTTTGAGATTATTTATCCATTTGATATTGAAGAACGATTCGTCTGATAAATTCCAGGCTAAAGCTCCGGATGGAAAAGTCGCGTAAGGATTTTCCATACCAAAGGCAGAATACCCGTCTCTACGAATAGATAGAGTTAGGAAATAGCGGTTCATGAGTGTGTAATTCAGACGGCCCATTATTGCGGTACCGGTCGAATAAGTATCTTCGTTTTTTATAGTTGGTGATCCTCCCGCCCCTAATTGATGGAAACTTAATGCTTCACTGGGTGTGAAATTTACATTTTCACCGGTATCTTTCCATGTTTGTTTCTTTTCTGCATTATATAAGAATGTTGCATAAAAATCATGAACTCCAAAAGTTTTTTTCCATGAAATGATGTTGTCTATTTGCCATTCGTAAAGTGAATAATTGATACGCTGCCCGAAGCCTCCTGTTTTGTTGCCACTTGGGATGCTTGACGGATCATAGTAATAATTTTTTTGCCAATCATAGCGATTGATATAAGAAACTTTGTAACTAAAACCGAATGGCAGTTTCAGGTCGGCATACATGGTGGCAAACAGATTTTGGGTGACATTGAATTTATCCCGTTCTTTGTATAAAAGAAATGGGTTTTGTTCAATACCTGAATCGTCATGAGGATACCATTTTAGTTCTCCGTTTTCATCATAAGGTTGTCCCAAAGGACTCTGGCGGCTTATATTCGATAATTTGATGGCTTCATTACTCTCATCTTTGTTGCTAAATTGAGCATTGATTCCCACAGTCAAAAATTCGGCAACTTTGGTATCTGCATTAATTCGGGAACGGATTGTTTTATACTCATCTCCCTTTATATAACCTTGATTGTCCGTATAGCCTAATGACCAGTAATATTTAGTTTTGCCAATGCCTCCGGATATGTTGACATTGTAGTTTTGCCTTAATCCAGGACGTGTCGCTTCTCCATACCAATCATAGGCATTCCCATTCAGATAGTTTTGTTGTTCGATATCACGCAAATTCAGACGTGTCATCCAAGTCAGAATTGGATCGGACTGGTATGAGGCATCGTAATTTTGCCAAGTATCTACGTCAATGCCTTCCGGTAACTGATTAGGATTGTTATAATATCCTTCTGGCTTGTCTGGATTTATTCTGCGTTGGAAATCTTGTCTGCGTTGGATGAATCCAGATAAATCATTCGGTTTGATTTCGTTGGTAAAATCTGTTAAACCCAGTTGTGCGGAAAAATTTATACTCATTTTTTCCCCTTTGCCTTGTTTGGTATTGATGATTACAACACCAGCGGCAGACCGTGAACCGTATACAGCAGCAGAGCTGGCATCTTTCAATACGTCTATAGTTTCGATATCCGATGGATTGATGTCATTGATAGAACCATTGAAGATGACTCCGTCCAATACAATCAAGGGTGAATTGTTGGCTGAAAGTGAAGCGGGACCTCGTATTTCCATTTCACTAGCTCCGGAAGCAGAAGTCCCGATGTTAGAGTTAAAACCGGCAACAGTTCCATTCAGCATATCCAATACGTTCGTACTTTGCTGAGTGGCATATTTATCGGCTTTTACCTGGGCGATGGCCCCGGTAAGGTCTTTTTTCTTTACAGCTCCGTAGCCGATTACGACAACTTCCTCCAAGGCTTGCTGATCTTCTTGCAAAACCACTTTTAATATGGATTTCCTGTCAATTGTGATTTCTTGTGTGTTGTAGCCGATATAAGATATTTGCAAAATATCTCCCTCGCTTGCTTCCAGGCTGAATTTGCCGTCGACATCGGTAATAGTGCCGGTTGTGCTACCTTTTACTAAGACGTTAGCTCCGATGACAGATTCTCCTTGTGTGTCGACGACCGTTCCGGAAATAGTTTTGATCTGTGCTTTGAACAAAGCAATGTGTTTATTCGATATACGAAAAGAAATATTTCTTTTGCTGCGGAATAAGTTTCGCAGCAACTCGTTTAGATCCATGCTTGTTCCCTGGATAGAGGTTCTTTCGTTTCGGTCGATCTCGGATGTGTTATAAACGAATTTGTATCCGGTCTTTTCCTCTATCTCATTGAAAATCTCTTCATATGTTGCATTCTGCTTATTCAGAGACAGTTTTACTGCTTGTGCATGAACGAAGGTAATGTTGACGAACAAAAACAGTAAAAGAAGTCCTAAAAGATTGATTCCGTGTTTGAAAATTCTTTTTAAAGAGGAATAATGTTCCTCACAGGTAAAATCCTTTGGATTTTGCCTGATAAATAAAATTTTATCCATAATTTTGTATGTATTAATTTTTAAAATTGGCAGGTGTGTCATCTGCCGATTAACAATGTAGAATTTGGGAATGGTCGCAACATTCCCAATTCTTTTTGTATGTCTCTCTATTAATTAAATCTTGTTTTTCATGTACTGTCCATAATCGTTTGTCTTTGTGGTTTAACATTCTGTATTTATTGCAGGAAAATTTCTCCTTTCCTTTTTTCTATTTTGTATCTGGCTGAGATTTGCAAAACTGATAGTATTTCTTCCAATGTCTCTTTCTCTGTGAAGTTGGCATTGAAAGTCTGTTTTTTCAGGTTTTCGTTTTGAATATGTATTTTCACATGGAAAGCCCGTTGTAACTCTTGCATGATATCTGCTAATGAACTGTCTTTAAATTTAAAAATTCCAGTAACCCATGATATCGTATTTTCTGGGTGTACAGTTGAAATACTCAGCTTGTTATCCGATTTAAGGAAAACTGCTCGTTCACCAGGTAGCAGTATCCGGTCTGCCATTTGCGATTGATTCGTGTATTTATACAACCCGATTTTTCCGGTAAGGAGAGTGATCTCAGTTTTTTCCGGTTCTGCGTCAACATTGAATGTTGTTCCTAATACTCGTATTCCGATACCATCGGTTTGGACGATAAAAGGTTTCTTTTCGTCTTTGCGGACTTCAAAGAATGCCTCCCCTTTTATTTCAACCTGTCGGACCTGTTCGCTGAACTCTCTCGGATAGCGCAGGCAGGCGTTTGCATTTAGCCAAACTATACTGCTGTCTGGCAATGTGATTTTTGTTTTTGCATCGGGAACGGCTATCGTTTCATAATAGACAAGTTCTTGTTCCGGCTCTTTGTCGGTCAGCAGAATGCCGGTAACCAATAGGAGGGCGATGGAAGCAGCAATAGACAAATATTTCCATGCAGAGTTTTCTTTACCGGTATAAGAAATGATGACAGGCCGTTTAACTCTGTCTGATAAACGGTCGGACATCTGCTTTTCATCAAATGGCAAAGATTTGAAGCGTATGCGCTTTGTCAATGATTCGAGTTCTTTATTGTTTTGTTCATTTTTCATTTTATTCCGGTAGCTTTATAAATAGAGATGACAAGTAAAGTAAAAAACTCCTATTCGGGATGCAAAAAAATATTATGTTATTTGACTATCCTCTTGTGTTCTTTTATGTTATAAGTAGGATGTTTTATCTTGTTTGACAGTTGTGGTACGCTTATTCTATATTTGGAAGACAAGCGTTCGACAGATGTTAAACAAGCGTTTGAATAATGACGGACAAAAAAGAAGATGGTTGGTTTGGATTAAAAGAAAAGCTGTTTGATTTTATGTTATATATAATATTATGGAACGATCCCGGAAAAGGGTAACTGATAGATGATGGATTTTTTAACGGGCAAAATCAAACTCATGAGAAGAAACATTTTTACCTTTAGGCAGTGTCTTGAAGAAATTTTAACTACATTTACTGACTAATTAATGAAAGGACTGTATCTGAGATGGAAGGGGAGAGTATCATATCTCTTTTTGGAAAAGTAGTGAAGGGAGATGAAGCAGCGTTCCGGTTATTGTTTGAAACTTATTCCCGGCGTCTGTTCCATGTGGCTTATTACTATCTGAACTCTCGTGAGCTGGCCGAAGAAGCTATTCTGGATGTTTTTACTGTCATTTGGCAAAAGCGGGAAACGCTGTCCCATGTAAAAGAGCCGGAACGCTATTTGTATATATCGGTGAAAAACCAGGCTTTGCATTATCTGAGAAGGGGGTGTGTACAGGAAAAGGATTCCTTTTCTTTGTATGAGATTGAGTTGATCCCAGATTCGGATACACCGGAAAAGAGTTTGATGGATGAAGAATACCAAGTACTGGTCCAGCAGGCGATTGATTCCTTGCCGCCGAAATGCAGAGAGGTTTTTCGTCTTGTTCTCTCCGATAAATTGAAGAACCGGGAAATCGCTGATGTTTTGGGAATCAGTGAAAAGACAGTGAATATACATATCGCTAAGGCGTATGAACGCATTGCGGAGTTTGTGAATCGCCGGTATAAGGAGGGTAGTATTAAATGATACAGCCCTCCAATGAAGTCAGAATTTAAACTTGATCAACACTCCTTTGTGGTCCGTCGGCCAAATATCTGCCGGAGTTGAGAAAGTATCTTGGCTGTCCTCTTCGACACGTTGGCTGCGGATAATGGAAGACTTGGGACCGACGATGACGGCGTCTTCCACTTCCCAACCGGTTGCCGGTATATAATAGATAAAATCGATGCGGTCGCGTTCATCCGCTTCCGGCGCCCAGGTCAACCGTTCGACTGGCATCGCCGGATTGTCCGAAGGGAAGGTAAAGCCGGGATGGGTGATCGGATTCGGATATTTGACGCGATAGGCGTCGCGGAAGCCGGCTTCGTATAATAATTTGGAGCAGACCCAATCGACTACCGCCCCGTTGTGATCCCAAAGCCCTTTCGTCTCTTCCGTCCAATCCAAGTGGGAAGGTTCGTTGAAGTCACCGCCCAAGATTACGAAATCGGCATCTGACTTTGTGGCGTCTTCTATCACGAGCCGAATGGATTCGTCACGCAAAGATTTGTTATTGGCTTTTTCGATTTCAGCCTTGTCCGTTACCGGAGTTTCCAGTTTTTTCCATGTCACACCGCTGTATCCGCGTGGCAGGTAACAGGCGTAATGCGTATAATCCAAATGCCCTGTATAGGCTACTACCTGTTTGCCGTTCACATCCAAACGGGTCCTTAATACCCGGTCTTTATGCGGAATGTTTTCCGTTTGTTCCAGTATGGGGTATTTGGACAGCAGTGCGACATCCAGCGAACTGCCTTGTCCATAATAGATTTTCCCTCTTTCGCGCAAAGCGTCCAGCATGCGGGGTACGAACAACGCGTCTTCCTTGTTGCTGGCTTCGCTGAACATCACGATATCCGGATCTATCCGGGCCACTTCATCCGCAACGGCCTCGAAGCCGTTTTTGACGACTGTTCCTTCCATCCAGATGTTCAAGTGCAATACACTCAACTCTTGTTTTTCTTTCGTGCAGCTGCCGCAGACCAGTATGAGCAGCCATAGCCAAATATAAAAACGTCTCATTGATATTTTCTTTCATTAAAAAAAGTCCCCGAACTTTTATGAGATCCGGGGACTTTTATGTTATTTGATTTCTTTCTCTTCCATCATGTCCAGTTCGTTCTTGTCGGAGTCGATGAATTTATACTCCAAGAAGCCCAGACTTTGATTCGGGATCACTTTAATACCCATCGAGTATTTCAGTTTCCATTTCCAACTGAGCGGGAATCTTCCGCTCTTGATAAATGCTGCAACATAAGGATGTACGTGCAGGGCGAATTTCTTCACGTTGTGTTTGTTGACCAAGCAGTCGATCTTTCCTTCCAGGCTGTCGGTAAACAGGATAGAGGGTTTGATGGTGCCTGTGCCGAAACAGGTCGGACAGGTTTCGGATGTATCGACATCCATTGCCGGACGGACACGCTGGCGGGTGATCTGCATCAGGCCGAATTTGCTCAGTGGCAGAATATTATGTTTTGCCCGGTCATTAGCCATCGCTTTCGTCATATGTTCGAACAGTTTCTGCCGGTTGGCAGCTTCGGCCATATCGATAAAGTCGACTACGATAATACCACCCATATCGCGCAAGCGTAATTGACGGGCAATTTCGTCTGCTGCTGCCGTGTTCACGTCGATAGCCGTTTTTTCCTGGGCATCGCTGCCTTTGGAGCGGTTCCCGCTGTTTACGTCGATAACGTGCATGGCTTCCGTGTGTTCGATAATCAAATAGGCTCCACTTTTGTACGTGACGGTGCGTCCGAATAGGGACTTGATCTGTTTGGTGATTGCAAAGTTGTCGAAGATGGGGAGTTCGCCGGTATACCGTTGCACGATCTCTTCCCGTCCGGGAGCAATCAGGCTGACATAATCGCGGATGTTGTGATAGATGTCCGCATCGTTCACATAAATGTTCTGAAAAGAGGGGTTGAAAATGTCGCGCAACAAAGCCACTGCTCTTGCCGTCTCTTCGTAGATGAGTGCAGGAGCTTTTACTTTGGTGATCTTAGGAATGTTCTCTTCCCAACGTTTCAGTAATGTCTTCAATTCATGATCGAGTTCGGCAACGCGCTTTCCTTCCGAAGAGGTGCGTACGATTACGCTGAAGTTCTTCGGCTTGATACTTTGGATGAGTTGGCGTAGACGGGCACGCTCTTCGCTCGATTTGATTTTTGTGGAAACCGATACTTTATCGGCAAACGGTATCAGCACGATGTATCTTCCGGCAAAAGAAAGCTCGGAAGTCAGCCTGGGACCTTTTGTTGAAATCGGCTCTTTGGCGATCTGCACCAGCACTTCCTGTCCGACTTTGAGCACGTTGCTGATGCTTCCGTCTTTTTCGATTTCGGGAAGCAACTGCATTTTAGAGATAGTGGGGATTTTTTTATCTCCTTTTTGTTCTCCTAATGCTTGTTTGAGGAATTTCTGCTGGGTGTTGAAATTAGGACCTAAGTCCAGATAGTGAAGAAATGCATCCTTTTTATAACCTACATCAATGAAAGCAGCGTTCAAACCCGGCATCAGTTTCTTAACCTTGCCCAGATATATATCGCCGACGGCAAAAGAGACGTTACGGGCTTCCTTTTGGAGCTCGACAAGGTTCTTATCCTCCAGTACGGCTATAGATACCTCTTTGGGTTGTACATCAACTACTAATTCACTAATCACTATAAAAAGAGGTGTTTAAAATGTGAGACCTTATTAAATACGCAAAGAACAAACTTAAAAGGTCTCTTATTAAGTTTGTTCTTCAGAGTTACTCAAATAGACTTATTTCTTCTTATGTCTATTCTTCTTTAGTCTCTTTTTGCGCTTGTGCGTAGACATCTTATGTCTTTTTCTTTTCTTTCCGCTAGGCATTGTTTTAAAATTTTAAATTAAACTATAATAACTAAATTACTTTACTTCGTTCAAGAAAGTCTTAGCCGGCTTGAATGACGGAATGTTGTGTTCCGGGATGATGATCGTAG
>ERZ857827.1332-NODE-1332-length-26150-cov-3.947193_pt1 | contig 26150 bp, 20 predicted proteins | sample MGYA00519761_ERZ857827 | MGnify/ENA primary metagenome ERZ857827 (study PRJEB31778, sample SAMEA3449370) | human gut metagenome | biome: human gut; feature: human-associated habitat; material: faeces | place: United Kingdom | collected 2010/2012 ... | reverse complement strand
GCGACGATTGAGTGGCAGCAGTGCCTCCTGCACCTCCACTTTTTTGACACTCTGCAAGGAAAAACGCCCGGCCTTGCAAACCAACGGTTTTGCTTCTATAATCATTAGGCGAAGCGCAAAACGCTTCACAGATTGAACGTAAGGGAGCTGAACCGGATGCGCAGCGCCTTTTATGAAAACAAATCTCTTCCTGCACAGTTGTTCTTCGCCCGGTCTCTGAGCGATGCGCCCCATCTGCATAAGGAAATCGAGATCGTTTATGTGGCGGAAGGAGAGACCGTGGCCCATGCGGATCGAAACTGCGAAATCATTCGAAAGAACTCGGTTTTTATCAGTTTTCCCAATCAGATCCATTTTTACGAATCCTGTCATCCGGGTGATTATTATGTCTTGATCGTCCGTCCGGAGCTGTTTTTTGGCCTGAGCGCAACGTTTCGGGATTATATTCCGGAACGGAATACGGTCGCAGAGGCGCAGGAACTGCTTCCTTATATCCATCAGGCTTTTTCGGCGGAAGAGGAATACCGGGACACGATGATTGCCGGAAGCCTGTCCATGATGATGTGCCGCCTGCTGCCCCGGCTTTCTCTGCGCAAGAAGCTTGAAACGGGAAATTCCACCCTGCACAGTATTCTGGAATATTGCGAGCAGAATGCGGCAGGCCCGATGGAGCTGGAAACGGTAGCCGAAGCGCTGCATTTGAGCCGCTTCTATGTTTCCCGGCTGCTGAGCCGGGAGCTGTGCATGGGCTTCAGCGAATATGTGGGGCTGCTGCGGGTGAAACGGGCCTGCGATCTCCTGTCGGACACGGATAAAAAAATAGCCGACATCTCGGAAGATGCCGGCTTTTCGACGATTCGTTCCTTCAACCGCGCTTTTGCGCGGCATATGAACATGACGCCGATTCAGTACCGAAAGATGCTCAGAGACGCTCAGGCCAGCGAATTGAGGTAGTTAATGCTCATTTCGGCGCACTCCATGGGCGTTTTGCCCATGCTGGGCTGATCCTGCTCCACAACGACCCACTCCGCACCGGCGTCCTTGGCCGCCGCGAGGATGGAGGAGAAGTCCTGCTTGCCATAGCCGACGGGACGGAATTCGAACTTGTTGGCTTCTTCTTCCTTCTTATCGTCATCAATGCCGATCAGGGCGTACATATGCTCGCTCTTTTCGCCCGCAAAGTCCTTCAGATGGACGATGTGAGCCCGGCCGGTGTATTTGCGCAGGTAGGCGCTGGGGTCTTCCCCGGCTACCTTGATCCAGCAGGTGTCCACTTCGGTTTCCAGAATATCGGCGGGCACTTCCTTGTAGAGGATGTCCAGCGCATATTCGCCGTTCAGCTTCACAAATTCGAAGTCGTGGTTGTGATAGCATAGCTGCATGCCCAGCGCCTTGGCCTTTTCGCCCAGCAGCTTCGCGCCGTCGATCACTTCCTGGAATTTGGGCTGGCCGGGGCTGTATTCCTCGGTCAGATAGGGGATTACGACAAATTTGCAGCCGATGTCGGCATATACCTTCAGTACGCCGTCAGGATCGTTCATCATATCCACAAAGGGAACGTGAGCGGACAGGGGAACGAGGCCGATTTCCTTGCACAGACCGCGAACTTCCTCGGCGGAATGGCCGAACAGACCGGCGAACTCGACCGTATCATAGCCCAGCGCCTTTACCTTGCGCATGGTTCCTTCAAAGTCCTTTTCCAGATCGTCACGGACGGAATACAGCTGCAGACCAATGGGAAAATTCATAGCGATTTCTCCTTTTCACAGGTCGATCAGATTTCAGGAATGTTGATCTCCACTTCGTGGCCGATCTCGTTGGACTTGAAGATGCCGTCGATGATGGCCTGGTTGTAGAGAATCTGGCTGGTGGGCACGGGAGCCTTGCCGCCGGTGATGATGGCGTCCAGGAAGGAACGGATCTTCTTGTCCCAAAGGTCGCTCTTGTCCTCAATCAGCGGAATGGTGGTCTCCACAGGAGCGCCGGCCACGTCGTGGTAGAGGGTCATGGGCTTGTCAAAGCTGCCGTTCCAGCATTCGGTGGAAGGAATGCGCAGGCCGCCCTTGGTGCCCAGAATCAAGGTGTCGCCGGTGGTGTCCATGTGCATGTACCAGGAAATGCGGAAGTCCACGATCACGTCGCCGTCCAGACGGATGTAAGCGGAAGCAAAGTCATCCACGGAGAACTTCTTGGCGCATTCGGGCTTGCCGACAGCCGCATAGGCTTCGGGAGTCTTGCCGCCGAAATCGCTGGCGCGGCCGGTGACGGTCAGGGGCTTGGGATAGCCGATGGCGTTCAGCACCATATCCAGCGCGTAGCAGCCGATGTCGCCCACAGCGCCGATACCGGCCTTGTCGTTCTCGATGAAGGTCTCGGACCAGCTGACCGGAATGCCGTGACGACGGCCGCCGCCGGTCTGGATGTAGTACACGCGGCCCAGTTCGCCGGACTCGACAATCTTCTTGATCATCTTCATGTTGGCGTCCAGACGGGGCTGGAAGCCGACGGAAACGATCTTGCCGCTCTTCTTTTCAGCCTTGCAGATGGCCACGGCTTCGTCCAGCGTGACGGTCATGGGCTTCTCCAGCAGCACGTTCAGGCCATGCTCCAACGCATAGATGGTGCATACGGCATGGTTGCGGTTGTACACGCACACGCTGACGGCGTCCATGGGCACGGTGTCGATCATCTGCTTGTAGTCTTCGAAGGTGGGGGCTTCCACGTTGTATTCCTTCAGGAATTTTTCGGCCTTGCCGGGGATCAGGTCGCAGGCGGCCACGATCTCTACATCAGGCTGATGCTGATAGGCGCGGATGTGGCTGTGGGCGATTCCGCCGGTGCCGATGATGCCGATGCGCAGCTTTTTATCGCTGTAAACGGCTTCTTTTTCGGTCATATCGGTGCTGAAGTTGTTCATATCAAGAGCCATGTCTGTTTCCTCCCTTTAGTCGTTTTCGAGGGGTTTCTTTACGTGCGGACATTCGAGCGCGTCTACGCGGCGAATGGGAGCAGCCCAATGGATGGCGTTGCGGATGACCTGAAGAATTTCCGGCTGATAATAGATGGGGAATTCCTCATGGCCGGGCTGGAAGTAGAAGATACGTCCGTTGCCGCGGAAGAAGCAGCAGCCGGAGCGGAACACCTCGCCGCCCTCGTAATTGCCGATGAAGACCAGCTGGTCGGGTTCGGGAATGTCGAAGGGCTCGCCGTAGGTTTCTACATGGTCGATCTTGATGAAGCGGCCAATGCCCTGCGCAATGGGATGAGACGGATTGCAGACCCATACCAGCTCGCGCTCGGCATCCTCCCGCCAGGTCAGGTTGCAGGTGGTTCCCATCAGGCGGCGGAAAGGCTTGGAATGATGGCCGGAGTGAAGGAAAATCGCGCCCATGCCCTTCAGCACGGACTGCTGCACCCGATCCACCACTTCGTCAGGGACTTTTTCATGAGCCATGTGGCCCCACCAGATCAGCACGTCGGTTTCATCCAGCACCTGCTGGCTCAGACCGTCGGGCAGATCGTCCAGCGTGACCGTGCGAACGCTGATTTCGTCGCTTTCCATTCCTTTTTTCAGCGCTCCGTGAATGCCTTCCGGATAGACGGAACGAACGGATTCGGACGTTTTTTCATGAAGACCTTCGTTGTATACCGTTACACGAATCAAGGTCTGCACCTCCCGTATACTTGGAATGCCGGGGCTTTCAAAGGCCTTTGACTATTGAAATATCCCCTTTTCATTCACCGCCATTATACAAATTGAGCTACGAAGACGCAAGTCATTCATAGCTCAGTTTGTGGACATATTTTGCACTTTGACGTTAGGGCCGGGTCACGTTCTTGATCCAGCGGTTTCCGCGGAGCCGCACCATGGCGATGATCCATTTGAAGCACTGGTCGATGCGGGTGCACAGGAAAACCAGCGGAAGCGGCAGCTTCCAGACAAAAGCCGCCAGCCAGGTCAGCGGCAGCACTACCAGCCAGCCGCAGATCATATCGACCGTCATGACAAACCGGCTGTCGCCCGCGCCGCGGTTGATGCCCACAAAGCAGGAGGCGTGATAGGTGGTGCCCAGCAGCGTTACCGCGCCGATGGCGATCATCTGCGCGGCCAGCGTGACCACATCTTCTTCCTGCCCGTAGAGGGAAATAAAGGGCTTACGCAGGCAGAAAACGATGGTGCACATGCATACGCCCACGCAGGCAAACAGCACCTGAATGGTCTGAGAATACTGACGCGCCCGGGCGTAATCCCCGGCTCCGACGGCCTTGCCCACCAGCACACAGGCTCCGCCCGCCAGCGCAAAGGTGAACATGGTGCCGAGGTTAATCATGGTATCGGTGATGTTCATGGCGCTCATCATTGTCTTGCCCAGATAGCCGATGATGGCCATTTTCAAAAGACCTACCAGCGCCCATTGCGCGTCGGTCAGGCCAACGGGCAGGCCGAATTTGGCATAGTCGCGCCACGCCCAGCCTTCATGCCGGAACAGTTCCTTCGGACGGATGGCAATGGCCTTTTGCACCCGGAAGCAGTAGTTCCATACCACGGCCAGCTCAATGATGCGTGCCGCTACCGTAGCGATGGCGGCTCCCTGAACGCCCATGGCAGGCAGACCCAGCAGGCCGAAAATCAGCAAAGCGTTCAGACAGACGTTGGACAGCAGGGAAATAATCGCAGCGTACAGCGTCATTTTGACCACTTCCACGCCCTTCAGGCTGCCGGTCAGCGCACTGGTGACGGCCAGCGGCAGATAGGCCAGACAGGCGATGCGCAGATAGGAAATGGCGATAGGGGTCAGCTCCGCCTCCTGACGATCCAGCACAACGGAAATAACGGCGTTGGGGAACAGCTCGATCACGGAAACGATCACCGCCGCAAAAAGCAGGCAGACGGAGAAGGTGACTGCGAAGACCCGCTTGACCGATTCGGTGTCCCGCTTGCCCCAGTATTGGGAAATCAGCACCATCGCGCCGCCGCCCAGACCTGACAGAGCCGCCGTCACAAAGGTGCTGACGCTGTTGGCCTGCGAAACCGGAGCCAACGCTTCGGCATGAAAACGGGAAACCATCACGTTGTCCGCCATCAGCACCAGCAGGGAAATCAGCGACTGAAGGGCGGCAGGCAGCGAAAGACGCACCAGCGTCTTGTAAAATTCCTTATCCTTGACAAAAAAAGAGGGCTTCATCCCCATCATCCTTTCCTTCCCCTTCCTTCACTCACTTCCCTAAAGAAGCGTCAACGCGGGTCAGTATAGCACAGCCGTGTTTTTTCGGCAAGAAGCAATCCTGTCAGTCCCATTTCCAAAACGTTTTTTGCCGTCAGGCAGGAAATGGCGGGGAGGATAGAGAATGTTCTTACAAAACTGAATTATCAATGACACAGGAGGAATGAAACGATGACGAAAGAGACGATTTGCTGCAGCGAGTGCTGTTTGGGAATCGAGCTGGGCTCCACGCGAATCAAGGCGGTGCTGATTGATTCCACCCACGCCCCGGTGGCCATGGGCGTTCACGATTGGGAAAACCGGCTGGAAAACGGCGTGTGGACCTATCATATGGAGGACGTCTGGCAGGGCGTTCAGGACGCTTTCGCCGATCTGCGCAAAAATGTAAAGGAACAGTATGGCGTGGAGCTGACCCGCCTTGCCGGTATCGGTATTTCCGCCATGATGCATGGTTATCTTCCTTTCGACGCTAAGGGAACGCTGCTGGCGCCCTTCCGCACCTGGCGCAATACCATGACGGCTCAGGCCGCCGAAGAGCTGACGGAGCTGTTCCGGTTCAACGTTCCGCAGCGCTGGAGCATCGCCCATCTGTATCAGGCGATTCTGAATCGGGAAGCGCACGTGAAGGACGTTGCCTTTTTGACGACGCTGGCCGGTTATGTGCACTGGAAGTTGACGGGCCGCAAGGTGCTGGGCGTAGGAGACGCTTCCGGCATGTTCCCCATTGACAGCGAAACGATGGATTATGACAGCCGCATGGCGGATGCTTTCGATGAAAAAACAGCGCCGATGCATTTTGGCTGGAAGCTTCGGGAGATCCTTCCAAAGGTGCTGAACGCGGGCGAGGACGCGGGAACCCTGACGGAAGAGGGCGCGAAGCTGCTGGATCCCACCGGGACGCTGGAAGCCGGAATTCCGATCTGCCCGCCGGAAGGAGACGCGGGCACGGGCATGGCCGCCACAAACAGCGTGGCTGTCCGCACGGGCAATGTGTCCGCCGGTACGTCCGTGTTCGCCATGGTCGTGCTGGAAAAGCCCCTGAGCAGGGTCTATCCGGAAATCGACATGGTGACGACCCCTTCCGGCAAGCCGGTAGCCATGGTTCACTGCAACAACTGCACCAGCGATATCAATGCCTGGGCGAAAATGCTCTATGAGTTTACCGGCGCGGCAGGGCTTGACATGCAGAAGGGCGATGTGTATACGGCGCTGTTCAACGCGGCCATGAAGGGCGAAGCGGACTGCGGCGGCGTCCTGAACTACAGCTATCTTTCCGGCGAGCCGATCACCGGGATGGAAGAGGGACGGCCCATGCTGGTTCGTCTGCCGGCCGCTTCCTTCAGCTTTGCCAACTGCGCCCGTTCGTTGGTGTACGGCGCCGTCGTGACGCTGAAGCTGGGCATGGATATTCTGTCCCGTGAAAACGTGCGTATGGATTCTCTGCTGGGCCACGGCGGCTTCTTCAAAACGCCCGGTACGGCGCAGAAGCTGCTGGCCGGAGCGCTGGACACGCCGGTTTCCGTGATGAAGACGGCTGGAGAAGGCGGCCCCTGGGGCATGGCACTGCTGGCCGCCTATCGGGTGCGCCGCGAAGAAGGCGAGACGCTGGAAAGCTACCTTACCAGCAAGGTATTCGCAGATTCCGAAGGCGTCACCATCGAGCCGGATCCGGAGGATGTGAAAGGCTTCGCCTCCTATGCGCGCCGCTTTGAGGAAGGACTGGCCGCCGAGAAGGCTGCCGTCACAGCCCTGAAAGTCTGACGGAATCACGCAATAAGCGTTGACGATCATCAATAAAGAAAGAAGGAAGGATTTATGCTGAAAAAGCTGAAGCATGCGGTTTATGAGGCCAATATGGAGCTTCCCCGCCGGGGGCTTGTCACCTATACGTGGGGCAACGTGTCCGGTATTGATCGCGAAAGAGGGCTGGTGGTCATCAAGCCCTCCGGCGTTTCCTATGACGAACTGACCTCGGACGATCTGGTGGTGCTGGATCTGGACGGCAAGGTTGTGGACGGCGAGCTGAATCCTTCGTCCGATACGAAAACCCATCTGGAGCTGTACAAGGCTTTCCCGGAAATCGGCGGAATCGTTCACACCCACAGTCCCTACGCCGTTGGCTGGGCGCAGGCGGGACAGGATATTCCCGCCTATGGAACCACTCACGCAGATTATTTCTACGGCCCCGTTCCCTGCTGCCGGAGCCTGACGGAGCAGGAGGTAGAAGAAGACTACGAGCGCAATACCGGTCTGGTGATCGTGGAGACCTTCCGGCAGCGGGAACTGAACCCGGTTCATGTGCCCGGAGCCATTTGCCGCAACCACGGCCCCTTTACGTGGGGCAAGGATGCGGCTCAGGCGGTCTACCACGCCGTGGTGCTGGAAGAGGTGGCCAAAATGGCGGTCTATACCCGGCAGATCGCCCCGGACGCCGAACCTGCTCCGCAGCATGTGCTTGATAAGCACTTCATGCGCAAGCATGGGCCGAACGCCTATTACGGCCAGAAAAAATAAGGATTACAAAAACACCGGCGGAGTTCATCTCGAATCCGCCGGTGTTCTTTTTATAAAGGGTATTTTCAGAAATGCTCCTCCTGAGAAAGCCGTCCGCAGCTTCCCCGGCAGACGAGACGCGGCTCAAAAAGGATCGTCTGCGGGTCGGAATGATCTCCGTGGATCCGTTTCATCAGAAGGTCCATGCCGCTTTTGACCATATCCCGGGTGTTGTAGTCCACACTGCAAAGGGGAGAAGGCAGATGCCATGTACCCTGAATGTTGTCAAAGCCGACAAGCGCAAAATCTCCGGGAACCTTCCAGCCGAGGTTTTTCATCAGCAGGCGCGCGTTCCAGGCCTCCATATCACAGAAAACAAACAGGCCGTTGACGCCCTGTGCTTTCCATTCCGTCAGCTGCCTGCAGATGGATTCGTCATCCGGACAAACGGCGACGGGACACTGCTCCGGCGAAAGACCGGCTTCATGGCAGGCCCGCAGAAATCCGGCCCGACGTTGCTCACTGCTGAAAACCACGTCGTAGCTGTTGAGAAAGGCGGGACGGCGACTGGCTTCCAGCAGATGTTTTGTCGCCAGATAGGCCCCTTTCTCTTCATCACAGATAATGCAGTCGTCCTGTCCCTTCTTTAAATAACGCGCCATAAGCACATAGGGGATCCCAACGGCCTTCAGCCGGTCGATACTGGGCTGAGAGTCCCTGCAGGGAAAGAGAAGGATCCCGTCCACCTGACGGCTGATGGCAGTTTCGATCAGCTTGTATTCCTGCGCCGGGTCATCCCGGGAACAGAAGATCAGCAGGGAATATCCTTCTTCTGTGGCGGCGTCCTGAATATCATCCGTCATGCGGCCATAGTATGGATTGGACATCCCGCCAACGATCACGCCCAGGGTTTTCGTCTGCCCGGAACGGAGAGAACCGGCCATTTCATTGCGCACGTACCCCATTTTTCGGGCTGTTTCTTGAATTTTCCGGCATGTTTCGGCGGAAATGTCAGGCTTGTTTTTCAGCGCCCGGGATACGGTATTGGCAGTATAACCGGTAGCGCGTGCCACATCCTGCAGCGTGACGCGCTTCCCTGGAACGGTCGGCATGGGGGAGTCCCTCCTTGGCGGATAGATGAATGATGGTAGGGATTGTAGCATAGCTATTTATAGCTTGTCAATTTTGCGCAGGTTTGTCAAGCATACAGCGCAGGTTTGTCAAGCATACGGTCGGAACGGTAGCGGCGGAACCTATAGCCCTTGTACCGCAGCATATTTCCTCGCAAATCAGCACAGCAATGTTTGCGGCGCCAATGGCCAATACGTCTTTTTCGACAGGCTTTCTTCTGCAGCAGTTGTTTGCAGTAGCTGTTGCACAGTATGGCCGTGCCGCTCCCCGCACTACAATGGCATACTCGCTTTCCTGGTTCGGAACTCTACCGGAGAACAATGAAAGTACTGCCCGAATACGTAGGTGAAATGTTTGGCAGAAGGAAAGCCAACAGCCTGCGCGATCTCCCGAACCTTGAGCTGAGTATCGGAAAGGAGCGCTGCAGCGTTTTCCATACGTATCCGTAACAGGGTCTGAGAATAGCTGGAACCCATTTCACGATGAAAAACCGTACTCAGATAGGCCGCTGTCACCCCTAATTCTTCGGCTACAGAAGTCAGACTAATCGGATCGGCATAATGGGTTAAGATATATTCCTGTGCTTTTTGTACCAACCCGTTTTTGGCAGATGCCTGCATAGAAATGGAAATTCCTTGTTCCCGTTGGTTGGATGCGGCTTGAATCGCCATAAGGGAGAGAGCGGCGGAAAGTTCCTCTTCATCGATCGGCTTGAGTAAATAGTCTGAGATGTTCAGCCGAACGGCAGTGCGGGCATAATCAAATTCGTCATAGCCGGAAAGAATCAAAATGGGGATATTTTTCTTTTGCTCGCGCAGAATGCGCGCCATTTCCAATCCATCCATAACCGGCATCCGAATATCCGTCAGAACACCGTCAAAGTTTTCTTTTTGCAGCTTTTCCAGCGCTTCAGCGCCGTCGCAGGCAATATCGGCGGTTTCCCATTCCGGGCAGAAATTCGTCAGATTGGCGGCAAGATAGTCTCGCATCAAATCCTCATCCTCAACGATCAACGCACGATACATGAGCTTCTCCTTTCGGCGGCAGGCGAAGGGTTACGCAAGTACCCTGTCCCATTTTGGTTTCAAAATGCAGACCGTATTCCGGGCCGAAGCGTAATTTGACGCGACGGGCAATGTTGACCAGACCTACGCCGCCTTCCTGCTTTTCGGGATCGATCGTCGACTGAGCCAGCGCTTCCTGAAGGCGGCGTTCTTTTTCTTCTTCCATTCCAAGTCCGTTATCCCGGACGCGCAGCAAAAGAGCGTCTGCGGTTTCTTCTAGCGTGACAATGATTTTGGCCCCTCCGCGCTTGGGTTCGCATCCGTGAACCAAGGCGTTTTCAACAATCGGCTGGATGGTGAGAGCAGGAAGAAGATAGGTTTCCCATTCCGTCACATCCGGAAGCGCATATTGCAGACCGCGATAGCGCTTTTGCTGCAGGGACAGATAACTCTCCACCAGCTTCATCTCGGCACACAGGCTGATTTCCCGTCCGGCACTGACCATGCCGCGCAGAAGCGTGGCCAGCATCGCTATGCTTTGAACAGCCTCTTCGCTTTGGTCTGTTTTTATCAGCAGATGAATGGTGTTCAGCGCGTTGAAAAGAAAATGAGGTTGAATTTGATTGCAAAGCGCCGTATATTGAGCTTCTTTTTCCAAATAACGCGCTTCGTAGATTTGCCGTGTGAGAAGGTCGTTGCGCGCCGTTTGTTCCTGGATTTGAGCCAGCATGGTATTGAAAGAATCCGCCAGGTAAGAAAACTCGTCGTGTCCGCCGGAAACGGCGCGAACGGTCAGATCGCCGCTTTGAGCGGTGTGCATCAGCTGTGTGATGTGAAACATGGGCCGCAGGAAAACCTTTACCAAAGGAATAGAAATCGCTACGCCCAGCACTGCACACAGCAGTGCAAAAGCAAGCGCCTTGTTTCTTGCACTTTCGGCAGCTGCTGTTAATACATACATGGAATGTATATCAATAATGCGCCAGTCCGTTGTACGAAGCCGCTGAGAATGAACCAGGTATTCCTTATCTGCCAGACGAAATGAAAAATCTTCGACATCTGATTCAAATGGGTGCGCGGCATTTAGCGCAGCGGCAAGTTCAGCCTGCTCCGTTTGATTATTGCTATACATCTGGTTTCCCGCATCGTCCCAAATGAATAAAGCTTCGCCGGCTTGGATTCCTGCCCTGTCACAAACCGCTTTAATTCCCTGATAGTTGGCGTCAACCCGAATGACGCCTACCGGGTTGGCGCTGTTGCTCATGCTGTTGATTCGCTGAACAACGCTGAAAACCTCCAAAGAGCCTCGTCCTTCTCCTTCGTGATGAGCAGGCAGAAAAACCGCCGTGCGGCTGCTAAGAGCCTGCTGGTACCACGCCTCCTTCGAATATCCATCCATTGCTGCGCTTATGCGCGTTTTACTGCTGGAATAAACGCCGTTGCTGAAAATAGACGCCCGGAGGATGTCGCTTCGCGGAAGGGTCATTACTTCTGCCAGATAATCTTCGATGATCCGCTGTTTGTTCAGCTTTTCCGCCGCGGTTGTGGGCGTGCTTTCCAGCTGCTCCATCACTCGCTTGTTATAATAGGGAGAAAGGCAGAGACGGAACAATTCGTCAATATAGGTATCCAAATTGATGCTTAGCTGCTCCAAAAGCTGGCGCGTCGATTGAGTGCTCTGGGCGATCAAATCGTTTCGGTAGCTCCGGTCGCTGAGAATCGTTGCAGCAGAAACAGAGATAAGAATCAAAACGGAAATCATCAGTAAGAGCTTCTGTTTTACGCTTCCTCTCAGCATTACGCTCACCTCTCTAGCATTATAGCCACTTTCATTTTGGAAAGCAATGCGTTGAAAACCGCATCTAAAAAAGAGGAACCGTTTTCCAAAGAATACGGTATTTCCCTTTTGCAAATATGTTCTATAATCAATGGCAGAAGAGGCTTGGCGCATCTAAAATGTTAAGCCCAAAAAAGGAGGAGCAAACATGAAACGTACTCTGGCATGGTTGCTGACACTGGTTCTTTGCCTGACGGCCTGTTCGGCGGTTGCCGAAACGAAGGTGAGCTTTTTCACCGGCAAGATTGAAACCGTCGATTTGCTCAACGAAATCATTGATGGTTTTAACGCAGCCAACCCCGGCATTGTGGTGGAGCAGGAATACCAAAATGATGCCAGCTCCATCATCAAGGTGAAATTCGCCAGCGGTGAAGTGCCCGATGTGATGACCACGTATGAGCAGGAATTTGTGGATCAGGGCAAGTACATGGATCTGAGTGGCATGAACGAATGGTGGGAACGCCTGATTCCCTCCATGCGGGAAAGCTGCACGGATTTGAAGACTGGCAAGCAGTATCGCGTCTGCACCAACATGACCATGGCCGGTTTCTTCTACAACAAGGAGATCTTCAGCAAACTGGGACTGACCCCCGCGACTACGTGGGATGAATTTGTGCAGAACCTGACCGTGATCCGCGAAAAAATGCCCGATGTAGATCCCTGGTTTATCTTTGGCAAGGAAGCCTGGCATCTGGGACATCTGATCGAGTTCATTCCTCACGGCTATCTCAAGCAGAGCTTGGGAGCGCTGGAATGCAAAACCGCCATGCTGAATAACGATTCTGCCAAGCTGAACTTTGGCGCTTCGGACGGCTGTATGGCTGTGTTTGCCCAGAACCTGCTGGATCTTCAGGCGAAGGGACTTATCAACGAAGACGTGCTTACCGCCACCAGCGATAACTGCGTTGAAGCTTTCGTCACCGGTAAAGCCGCTATGTTCTCCAATGGAATGTGGGCGCTTTCCGGCATTCTGGAAGCCAACCCTGATATGGCGGATAAAATCGGCTTCGCACCCTATCCTGCCTATATGCCCGACAGTCAGCCCGTGGTACTTTGCGCGGAGGACAGCGGCTATTCCATCTCTGCGACCACCCAAAATGGCGATGCAGCCAAGGCGTTCCTGAGCTATCTGTTCAGTGCCGAGAATCAGAAGAAATACGCCGAAGCTCTGGGCTCTCCCAGCGCGTTTACGGACGTGAACGCCGAATGGGCTCCTAAGGCATTCGCCGAGGAAGTCAACGCTGCGTTGAGCAGTGCTGTGAACATTGGTTTCACCAACGAAAAACCCGCAGGATTTAGCGGCGATGACGCCGGACGTATGGTGCAGGATCTGCTGGCCGGAACCTATGACGCGCAGAGCTTTGCTCAAGCGTATGAAAAAGCCTGGAACGAAGGTTTCTAAACGAAGGCTTTGCAGGGTTCTAACCGAAAGTAAGGTCTTATAAAACGTTGCAGGGAGACGTCTGGGAGCTTTCTGGCTCCCATCCCAGCGAAAGGGCGAAAGCCTTATGGGTTTGGCAGCGTCCTCCCTGCAACCTTTTTATTTCCTTGTACCTTTGTAAAGGATGATGGTTGTCATGAAGCAGAAGCGAAAAGATCTGACAAAGTGGATGTCTCTGCCCGCCTTACTTTTGTATGGCTTGTTTTTCGTCTACCCTTTGCTGAAGGGAATCGGAATGAGTATGACAGACTGGGACGGCATGGGCGAAGCAAAGTTTGTCGGTCTTGCCAACTTTGCCCGTTTCTTTCAGGACGCCCGCGCCATGGGTGATATCCGAACAACGCTCCTTTTTGCGGCAGGAAGCGCTCTTCTGCTCAATCTGGTGGGCCTCGGCTATGCATTTTTAATGGAAAAGCCTTTTCCATGCCGCAGTCTGGCACGGGTCGTCATCTATCTGCCTGCCATCATCAGCCAGCTGATTATGGGATATATCTGGTATTTTTTGCTTCAGCCAGGCAGAGGGTTTCTGTATTATGCTGCCCGGCAGCTGGGCGCGGAGTTCTTTCTGGGAAAATGGATGAGCAGCTATCCCGCCACGATGGCGGTGCTCATCTTTGTGAATGTATGGCAATATGCGGGAATGACTATGATCATTTATCTGGCGGGGCTCAAAAGTATTTCCGGCGATATCCGGGAGGCCGCCGTAATGGACGGAGCCAATGCGTGGCAGCGCTTTACCCGCGTAACGCTTCCCCTTTTGATGCCTTCCATTCGTATCAACGTGGTAACGAATATTATCGGATCTTTATCCGTTTTTGATATTATTATGGCGCTCACCGAAGGAGGACCCGGTTATTCTACCGAAAGTCTGAGTATTTATATCATGCGTATGTGCTATGGCAGCCGCACGGGGTATTCCACCGCCGTGGCAATGATTTTGTTCTTAATCATTCTTCTGCCGGTTCTCGTTTCCCTCCGGCTGACCAGGGAAAAGGAGTGAGCATAATGAAAGAAAAGAAGATGCTGCGTTTTTTCCGGATGCTTCTTGTCGCCGTCATTTGTGCTATGTGCCTGATTCCGTTTTATGTGCTGCTGATTTTATCTCTGAACGAACCGTCGCGCGTGTTTTATGAGGGCAACATTTTTGTACCCACCTTCACCTGGAGCAACTATGGGGTTGCATGGGCGAAAAGCCGTGTGGGTCAGGCGATGATCAATTCCGCTATCATCACCTTTGGCACGCTGGGCCTGACCATTTTGCTCGGCGGAATGGCAGGCTATGCCATCGCGCGCCGCAGCAGCGCTTACAATCGATTTGTTTTTTCCCTGCTGATCGGCTGCATGATGTTTCCCGGAATCATCAATACGGTGCCGCTGTATACGTTGATGCGGAGAATCGGCGCGGTTAATACGCTGTGGGGGATGATTCTGGTCTGTTCCGCATTGGCCATGCCGTCGGCGGTATTTATCTACACCACCTTTATACGCGCGTTGCCCATAGAACTGGATGAAGCGGCAGAGGTAGACGGCTGCACGGGCTTCCGTGCCTTTTGGAAAATCATCTTTCCCGTTTTGAAACCAGCTACCGCAAGCTTTGTGATTCTGAACGGTTTTGGGGTGTGGAACAACTACGCGCAGGCGGCTTTTTTCCTGCAAAGCAAAGATAAACAGAACATCCCTCAGGCCATGAGCGTTTTCTTCCAACAGTTTGGCGGCACAAAATGGCATTTGATGGCGGCAACGGCCGTCATTGCCATCATTCCTGTTGTCGTTATATTTCTGATTTTCCAGCGGCAGTTTATGGAGGGGTTGACGGAAGGAGCGGTAAAGGGATGAACGAACTGAGCACGTTCAAGGGCCGATATGAGCCTGGCGAATCAATCAAACTGCATTTAACCCATCAGACAACGGCTGATCATCTGGAATGGAGCCTTTTCCATTTGGGGAAAGAAATTCAGCAGGGAACAAAGCCGGTTTCCGGTTATGATTTCTGTTTCTTCCTGCCGCCCCTTCAGGAAGGCGGATATGGGGTGGAAATCATCCTGTACACCAAGGATCATCCGCTGGAACGGCTGCAAACGGCGGTAAACGTGGGCGGGGGCGTAGTACGTTACGGATTTCTCAGCGACTTTCTGCCGGAAGAGGATTTTGATGTAGAAGCTCTGGCAAAGTATCATATTGACCATGTGCAATTTTACGACTGGTCCTGGCGGCATGATACGCTGGTGGCCCCAAGCGATCAGTATCAGGATATGATGGGCAAGAAAAACCAGCTTTCGGTCATACGTCAAAAGATCGCGGCCTGTCACGAGCGGGGAATGCTGGCTATGGCCTACGGCGCGGTTTATGCCGCCAGCCGTTCCTTTTGGGAGCAGCACCGCGATTGGGGGTTGTACGGTGCGACCGATCACCCCATGACTTTTATCGATACGTTCTATTATATGGATCTGGAGAGCCCCTGGCGGCTGCGCCTGATGGAGCAATACCGCAGCGCCATCACACAATGCGGATTTGACGGAATCCATATGGATACCTATGGAGAGCCTAAAAAAGCCCACAATGTACGGGGAGAACTTCGCTGCCTGGAACAGGAATTTGCGCCTCTCATCGAGGATACCGGCGCTTTCCTGAGGGACTCCGGGATAACGACGCCCCATCTGATTTTTAACAATGTGGGAACCTGGCCGGTAGAAAAAACGCGCGATGTTCCGCAGGACGCAGTTTATATGGAACTGTGGGCTCCGATGGATCGTTACCGGCATCTGCGGCAGGCGGCGCAGAAGAGCGGAAACCATCCCTGTGTTTTGGCTGCTTATCCAGCGCCCTTTCGCACCGACACGCCGGAGCGTGCCCTATACAGCGAGCTTTTCCTCTCTTTTGCGATCGCGCTTCTGGGCGCGACACAGCTTTTCTTGGGGGAAAACAATGCCGTTGTCACCCAGGGTTACTATGCGGACTATTCGCTTTTGAATCCTGATCAGCAAAAGTGGATCAAACGTTATCAGGATTTTTTTGTCCATTACGAGGAACTGCTGTATAACAGCACCATGCGCGATGTAACGTGGACTCATTGCGGCGGTGACAACCTGGAATACCGTTTTGAGTTTCCTTTTTCGGCGGACGGAGAGGCTGAGAAAATATGGCTTACGCTGCGTGAAAACGAAAGCTATAAGCTGATAGGGCTGATCAATTTGTGCGGGAATGACGACGATCATTGGAATGCCGGCAAAGATGCGCCCGTCGAGCAAAGAAGTCTGACGGTTCACGTTCTGGCAGATTCCCCCTGCGGCGTATGGTACGCTTCTCCGGATATGGAAAACGGTCATTCCTTACCGTTGACATTCAAAAACTGCAATACGAATTTAGGAAACGAAATCACTTTTGTGATCCCGAAGCTGATCAGCTGCGGCATTGTATGGATGGAACTTTGAACCTTTTTTCCGCATACAGACTGCCTCGCCGAAGGGCAGAACGAAGAGGAATGCCCAAGAAACCGGCAGCGGGCGCGCTTCCCTGCCCGCGCCGTCCGCTGCCAAAAAGAGCGGCATTTCTGATCCGCCCATGAGATTTGAGACGCTATTTGGTTGGTTTGCGGCAACGCTGCTGTACCATATAGGGTCTCTTTTTTGACTCTGGTGTTCAATAGGCATTGCAGCTCTGCAAGCGCATCCACAATTTGTCCATTTTGGGTCTTGACATGCTGAATGATCTATGATATTATAAATTCAGAAAGGACATTATCGTTAATGTTAACGGTAATGCTCTGAGAGGCGTTTCTATTTTACCGTTTTCGTATCACCTGACTCGATTTGAAGAAGCGTTGGGAGCTTCTCAAAATAAAGAAGGAGGGTACACCCATGAAAAAAATCATTGCTACTATCCTCACACTCTGCATGGTTCTCGGTCTGGCTGGCGCTGCCAGCGCGGAAGCCACCACGCTGACGATGTGGACCTTCATCGCGCAGCATCAGGAGTTCTACGAGAGCATGGCTCAGCTGTGGAACGAGCAGAACCCTGAGCGGCAGATCGACCTTCAGGTAACCACCATCGGCTATGACGACATGCACAACAAGTACAAGATCGCTTTGCAGGCCGACGAAGGCGCGCCTGATCTGTGCGATGTGGAGCTGGGCCAGTTCCCCAATGTGCTCACCTTCAGCGACAAGCTGACTGACCTGACCCCCTATATGCAGGATTATATGCCTGATCTGGTCAAGGCCCGCTTCGAGATCTACGCCAAGGACGGCAAGTATTACGGCGCTCCCACCCACGTTGGCGCCATGGTCGCCTTCTACGATGTAGAGCTGCTGGCCTCTGCCGGTGTGGACTACAAGGAGATCAAGACTTGGAACGACTGGCTGGAAGCCGGCAAAAAGCTGAAGGCCGCCGTGCCGGATGCCTGGATGGGCACTGTGGAAACCAGCACCCAGTGGGTCGCCAGCCTGATGCTGGCCCAGCAGGGCGCGGACTGGCAGGATGGCGAGAAGGCTTTCGTAGACACTCCCGAAGTGGCGAAGCTGGTGGATATGCAGAAGTCCTGGCTGGAAGCCGGCATCTGTGAAACCTGCCCCGGCGGACAGCCTGATACCGAAGAAGGCAAGGCTTATATCGCCAACAACAAGATCGCCTGCGTCATCATGCCCTTCTGGTACATGAGCCGCTTCACCGGCGAAATCGGCGATTCCTGCAAGGGCCGCTACGTTGTAGCTCCCTGCCCCGTGTTTGAGGAAGGCCAGATCCGTTCCATCGGTCAGGGCGGAACCGGCACCGTGGTTTACGCGAACGGCGCTGATACCGAACTGGCGGCCGACTTCCTGGTGTTCGCCAAGATTTCTCCCACCGGCAATGAGAAGATCTGGAGCTTCCTTGGCTTTGACCCCATCAACACCGCTGTTTGGGACAACGACGCCATCATGAAGACCGATGATAATCCCTTCAATCAGTATTTCGTCGGCTATCCCGTGGACGCTCTGATTGAGGTTCGCGATGAGATCGGCTACGTGCTCTCCACTGCGATCAGCCCCACCATCAACAACTACCTGGGCACCACCCTGTGGAACGAAGTGTACGTGGATGGCGTGGACACTGCCGAAGCGCTGACCAACGCTCAGGAGGCCATCGACAGCGACCTGTTCTAAGCCGCTGGATCATTGCCGAAAATTGGCAAGCCGGGCGCATGGGAGCTTGCCTCCCATGCGCCTTTCCCATTTTTTCAACCATGCGCGCGTCGCGACGAACGCCGTGCGTGAAAGGAGCGCTGAAACATGCAAGTTGAAAACCGCCCCTCCACTTTGGAGATGAATCATGCGCAGCTCCGCCGCAAGCGCATGAAAACCCTTCCTTTCCTTGTTATCGGTGCGCTTTTGATCGTTCTGAGCGTGGCAGCGCTGTTTTCTCTCAGCGGGAAGGCAGTGCGCTTTGATACTGCCTATGATAAGGGCGGCGATCTGAGTCCCTTCTTTTTTGAAAAGCTGGAAGAAGAACAGTCCTACTCTGTATTCCAGCGTCTCTGGCTGGGATTGGCCCGCTATCGCATTTGGCCGGCGGTGGCCGGAATCGTGCTGATCGCCCTGTATGTCTTTTTCAACCGGGAACTGCTGTATTCCCAAAAGGTGGCCCCCTATGTGTTCGTAGCTCCGTTCCTGATTACCTTTCTGGTTTTTTTCCTGTATCCGCTTTTCTCTACGGTGCTGATGAGCTTTCAGTCCATTACCGGTTCCGGAACCACGTGGATCGGATGGAAAAATTACACGGATATGTTCTCCAATAAAAATTTCTATACGGCGGTGGAAAACTCGCTCATTTACATGGTCATCACCTGCGCGCTGCTGATTCCTTTTCCGCTGCTGTTTGCCTATATGCTGAATTCCAAGTCCATGAAATTCGGCGGAGCGTTTAAGACGATTTCCTTTATGCCGGTACTGTGCTCTGTGGTGGTGGCAGGCATTGTGTTCCGCATGATGTTTTCCGAGCTGCCCGGCGCGCTGATGAATCAGGTGCTGACGCTCTTTGGCGGAAAGCCCATCGCGTGGCTGAAGTATAACCGCTGGACGGCCATGTTCGCGATGGTGCTGCTGTGCTGCTGGCGCTGGACAGGCATGAATATTCTTTATTATATGGCAGGGCTTAAGTCCATCCCCGGCGAACTGTACGAGGCGGCGGAAATCGACGGCGCGGGTGCGGTTCAGAAATTCTTTCATGTGGGCTGGCCGCTGCTGAAGCCGACCACCATCTATGTTCTGACCATTTCCATCTATGCCGGTCTGTCCATGTTCACTGAAAGCCTGATGGTTTTCGGCACCAACAATTCTCCCAAGAATTACGGGCTGACCATCGTGGGTTATCTGTACCGCTATGGCTTTGAAAAGGTCGATAAGTTCGGCTTTGCAAGCGCGGTGGGGCTGGTGCTGCTGGCGGGCGCGATGATCATCACTGTGGCGCAGCTGTACCTGACGGGAACCATCGGCCATCGGAAGGAGGCGTAAGGACATGAGCAGGAAAGCAATTGAAACAAAGGGAAACGACGTCGGCTACAGTCCTGCGGCAAGAATTTTCCTGATGCTGTTTTTCGCAGTGCTGGCGATTCTGATCCTGATCCCGCTGTACGCGCTGCTGCTGGGCACCTTCAAGGGCGGCGCGGAGCTGTTTGTCAGCGGCCTGAATTTGGATCCCACGCCGGAGAAGCTTCACCTGCGGGCGTGGCGCTATCTGTTCACCGGCATTATGAGCAATGGCGAATATCAGCCTCACGATTACTTTATCTGGTACAAAAACAGCTTCCTGCTGGTTCTGGTGCAGGGTACGCTGACGCTGCTGATCTCTTCCATGGTGGCTTACGGTTTTTCCAAGTACCAGTTCCGCGGCAAGAATGTTCTGTTCCTGTGCGTGCTGCTGGTCATGATGATTCCGCTGGAAATCCTGATGCTTCCCATGTATACGCAGATCAACGCCATGGGCCTGCGGGACAGCTACGCCGGTGTGATGCTGCCGTTTTTGGCCAATATGAGCGCCATCTTCTTTTTCAAACAGTTTTTGGAGGGCGTGCCGGGCGATCTGCTGGATGCAGGACGAGTGGACGGCTGCACCGAGTACGGCATTTTCTTCAAAATCATCATGCCGATCATGAAGCCCGCGTATGCCTCCATGGCCGTGCTGGTGGGAATGGGCGCGTGGAACGGCCTTCTCTGGCCGCTTCTGGTCATCTCCAGCATGGACAAATACACGATTCCGCTGGGGCTGAACACGCTGTTTACCCCCTACGGCAACAACTATGACCTGATGATTACCGGCTCCTGTTTCGCTATTCTGCCCCTGCTGCTGCTCTATCTGCTGGCTCAGCGCTTTATCATCGAAGGCATGACCGCCGGTTCGGTGAAGGGCTGAATGATAAATAACTTATATCCTAAGGAGAAAGAACATGAAAAAGGCCAAACTGATTATGGACCGAGATTTTGCCATTGGAAAGATCGACCCCAGAATTTATGGTTCCTTTATTGAGCATCTGGGCCGGGCCGTATACGGCGGCATTTATGAGCCGGGACATCCTACGGCGGATGAGAACGGATTCCGGCGCGACGTAATCGAGATGGTGCGCAAGCTGGGAGTGCCGGTGGTGCGCTATCCGGGCGGCAATTTTGTGTCCGGCTTCAACTGGGAGGACAGCGTAGGCCCTCGCGACAAGCGCCCCAAACGGCTGGATCTGGCCTGGTTTACCACGGAAACCAACGAAGTCGGTCTGCATGAATTTGTGGACTGGGCGAAAAAGGCCGATACGGAGGTCATGTACGCCGTCAATCTGGGCTCCCGGGGCGCGGACGCCGCTCGAAACGTGGTGGAATATGCCAATCATCCCTCCGGCAGCTATTGGAGCGACCTGCGCATCCAAAACGGCGCGAAGGATCCCTTCGGCATCAAACTGTGGTGTCTGGGCAACGAAATGGACGGCCCCTGGCAGATGTGCCACAAGACGGCCACGGAATACGGCCGTACCGCCTGCGAAGCGGGCAAGATGATGAAGTGGGTCGATCCCTCCATTGAACTGGTGGCCTGCGGCTCCTCATCTTATGAGATGAGCACCTTCGGCAGCTGGGAATATCAGATGCTGGACGAGTGCTACGATCAGATCGATTATGTGAGCCTGCACCGCTACTACGGCAATCCCAGCAATCAGACGGCGGATTTCCTGGCTCGCAACATGGATCTGGATGCCTTTATCAAGACGGTCGTTTCCATCTGCGATGCGGTGAAGGGCAAGAAGCACAGCAAGAAGCAGATCAACCTCTCTTTTGACGAGTGGAATGTCTGGTATCATTCCAGTCAGCAGGATCAGGAAATCTGGAAGCGGGATAAGTGGGATCGCGCTCTGCCGCTGCTGGAGGATATTTACAACTTTGAGGATGCGCTGCTGATCGGCGCCATGCTGATTACGTTCCTCCGCAATGCGGACCGTGTGAAGGTGGCCTGCCTGGCGCAACTGGTCAACGTGATTGCCCCCATCATGACCCGCAATGGCGGCGGCGTTTGGGCGCAGACCATTTTCTGGCCGCTGATGCACGCCTCCCAGTACGGTCGCGGAACGGCGCTTCGTCCGGTTCTGGACAGCCCGAAGTACGATTGCAGCGATTACACCGACGTGCCGCTGGTGGATGCTGCCGCCACGCTGGGGGACGACGGCTCTGTAACGATTTTTGCCGTAAACCGCGATTTGAAGGAAGATATTGCGCTGGAAGCCGATCTGCGGGCGTTTGGCGAGCTGAAGGTGCTGGAGCATATCGTGCTGCATCATGACGACGTGAAAGCCATCAACACCGAAGAAAACCCGAACAACGTGGCGCCGCAGGAAGGCAAGGGCGGAACGCTGGACGGAGGCCGTCTGGAAGTCGTGCTTCCTTCTCTGAGCTGGAACGTGATCCGGCTGGGAAAATAAGGAAAAACATAGGATTTAAGGCCGCACTGTAAAAGGCGCGGCCTTTCTCTTTGAAGATGCAGCCGCGCGCCATCATTGTTTCTTGTTTGTTCCTTTTAGGCAATACCGCACGATTCGGCAGCGGCGCTAACGATGCCTTTTCCGCATCGCACTGCTTCATGTGTGCGGTATTGCCCTTGTTTTTATGACAAAAAGTCTTTACCAAATAAAAGAAAAAATCTATAATGAAAGAGGTTTTTTTCTTTGAATCATCAATCATGCAATCAACAAATCGGGAAGGAGGTGCGGCACGTTGAGGCGCATTGCGGAGCCGTTCGGGAAAGTGCTTTCCGAATGGATGGAAAAGAATGGATATACCGCTACCACCCTGACAAAGCGGATGAATGAAAAAAGCCGAACCGTGATTGTCCGCCTGATGAAGGACGAAAGCGGCTACAAGAGCTGCGCCGCTTTTTGGGATCGATTTCAGAAAGCGTTTCCGAACCTGAGTGCGGAGGAACGTTCAAGATTTGAAAAAAGCCTTGAAGTGGAAAAGCATGGCCTGGAACATTATCAGATTCATGCGCTTTTTCGCAGTCAGCTCATAGACAGGCCGGAGCCTGCGCCTGTGTCGGAATTGGCAGACAGAATCGCTGATTGGGCCGGAGAACGTTCCTGCCGTCTGTTGGCGCTGGGCTGTTTCGATGCGGAAATACTTTTTGCCTTTCAAAAGCTGCTGGAACGTCCGGACATCAACCTGACGGTTGAACAGCATGTATTGGAGGAAGGCACGCCCCTGCTGTATTTTTCCTTCTGGGATGGCATCCGGCTGCATTTTGATCCGCATTACCGGCTGTATCTCTACAAATGCGGCTGCTCCAAGGAAAAGACGGGCGTTTGCGCGCAAAATGTTCTGCTGCTCTGCCGTCAGGACGGTCGGCAAAGACTTCTGCGCAGAAGTGGAGAGGCGTGGCAGGATATGGAATGGAGCGGGGAGCCTGATCTGACGGGCCTTTATACCGGCATCCTGAAAGGCACGGAGGCGCTTCAGGAAACGTTTTTGAAGTTCTTCGGCGCAGATGATCTGGCAAAATTCATGTTTGCCTGCACGGCAAAGGAGCGGAACCGGGTCATCTATCAGCTGAAAGAGGATATTGGCGTTGAATTTCTGCCTGTGGATTTGCTTCGCAGTCTGATTAACGATCAGGCCGCCGCCATCGGTCTGGACTGGGAAAATAACGGGAACGAAATTCGGGCTCTCTTCTTTTCCCGCTTTCAGAATCTGTATCAGAAAAATCAGCCTACCTATTTAACCATTACCCGCGGAGGAATGGAACAGTTTATGCGGACGGGCTGCTTATCGGATCACGTAGCCTGTTTCCGTCCCTTTACGCCGGAAGAGAGAAAATGGGTGGTGGATTTCATCTGCGCACAGGCGGAAAAATGTCCTTCTTTTTCCCTTCGTTTTCTGAAAAGTAAAAGAAAAATTCCGATGACGCTGGTTGGAATCGAGGAAGAAGGACTGGTAGTTTGCCCGTCGGATACGCGATACCGCCTTGCGGAACATTATCGGGAAGTTTTCGTTACCAACAAAACCGTTCTGGAATATTACAACAGTTTTTACTGCGACGTTCTCTGGCCGGAATGAACCGAAAGTCAGGAGGATACCCTGAAGGAACTTCGCCGGATGAATGATTTGATCTGAATTTTTGCCGCTCCGGGTCAGATGCCCCCGGAGCGCTTTTTTGAAAAAACGCCGTCCGTCCGCAAAGCTGGAAAAAAACGGATTGACGTGCTATAATCAGATTCATATATAAGGAAAGGATTTGAACCAATGGATATTACCGCCCTTCTTTGTCAGGAGTTTCATTTGAAAAAACAGCAGTGCGAGAATGTGCTCAAGCTGATCGATGATGGAAATACCATTCCATTTATTGCCCGCTACCGTAAGGAAATGACCGATTCGCTGGACGATCAGGTGCTGCGGGAGATTTTTGAACGCCTGCAGTATCTTCGCGGACTGGACAAGCGCCGGACGGAAATCGAAAATGCCCTGCAGGAGCAGGGAAACCTGACGGAGGAGCTTTCCGCCAAGCTGTCGGCGGCCTCTACGCTGGCCGAACTGGAAGACCTGTACCGGCCCTTCCGTCCTAAACGCCGCACCCGGGCGACCATCGCCAAGGAAAAGGGATTGGAACCGCTGGCCTTGCAGCTGCTGATGCAGAACGAAAAGAAAAAGACAGCAGAAGAAATCGCGGAGGCTTTCGTCAATTCTGAGCGGGGCGTTGAAAACGCTGAAGAAGCTTTGCAGGGCGCACGGGATATTCTGGCCGAGCAGTTCAGCGACGATGCGGACGCCCGCAAAAAGCTGCGGGAGCTGGCCTTCCGCACCGGCGTGCTGGAATCCAAAAAGGCCAAGGACGAAGACAGCGTTTACAGCATGTATTATGACTTTTCTCAGGAGGTGCGCAGCCTCCCCGGCCATCGGATTCTGGCGGTCAATCGTGGCGAGCGGGAGGAATTCCTGAAGGTTAGCATCCATATGGACGAAGCGGCTTCCGTCGGCATTCTGGAACGGGTATTTGTGCGGGAAGGCAGCACGACCACGCAGCAGGTGCAGGCAGCCTGTCTGGATGCGTGGGAACGGCTCATCGAGCCCAGTCTGGAGCGGGAAGTCCGGGCAGAGCTGACCGACCGGGCCGGAACGGCCGCGATTCAGGTGTTCGGCAAGAATCTGCATCAGCTCTTGATGGCGCCGCCGGTCAAGGGCAAGGTGACGCTGGGCGTTGACCCGGGCTTCCGTACCGGCTGTAAGCTGGCTGTCGTGGATGAAAACGGCAAGGTGCTGGCTACCGGCGTGGGGCACTTTACCCTTCCGGGCCAGGAAGCGGCGAAGGCCCGGGCCAAGACCGAAATTCTGGCCATGTGCCGCAAATACGGTGTGACGGCTATCGCCATCGGGAACGGAACCGCCAGCCGCGAGGCGGAGCAGTTCATTGCCGGTCTTCTGCCGGAATTGGGCGGTCAGGCGGCGTATATGATCGTCAGCGAGGCGGGAGCGTCCGTTTATTCCGCCAGCAAGCTGGCCGCTGAGGAGTTTCCCCAGTTTGACGTCAGCCTGCGCAGCGCGGTCAGCATTGCCCGCCGGATGCAGGACCCGCTGGCGGAGCTGGTCAAGATCGACCCCAAGGCCATCGGCGTGGGGCAGTATCAGCACGACTTGAAGGAGAGCCAGTTGGAGGAAGCGCTGGACGGCGTGGTGGAAGGCTGCGTCAACAGCGTGGGCGTGGAGCTTTCCACCGCGTCGCCGTCGCTGCTGTCCCATGTGGCTGGCATCGGCCCCGCACTGGCTAAAAATATCGTGGCTTACCGGGAAGAAAACGGCATTACCAGCCGGGCACAGCTGAAAAAGGTGCCCAAGCTGGGGCCGAAGGCCTTTGAGCAGTGCGCGGGCTTCCTGCGGGTACGGGACAGCAAAAACGCGCTGGACGCGACCGCCGTTCATCCGGAAAGCTACGACGCCGCCAAGGCACTGCTGGAAAAACTGGGCTATCAGCTTTCCGACATTCGCGCCGGTAATTTGAAGGATCTGAACGTCCGCATGGAAGAAGCGGGCGTGAAGAAACTGGCGGACGAACTGGGCGTGGGCGAACCCACGCTGAAGGATATTGCCCGGGAATTGCAGAAGCCGGGCCGCGACCCCCGCGACGATCTGCCCAAGCCTGTTCTTCGCACGGACGTGCTGGCCATGGAAGACTTAGCCCCCGGTATGGAGCTGATGGGCACTGTGCGCAATGTGATCGACTTCGGCGCCTTCGTCGATATCGGCGTTCATCAGGACGGGCTGGTGCATATCAGCCGTATGGCGAACCGTTTCATCAAGCATCCCGCCGAAGTGGTCAAGGTAGGCGATGTGATCAAAGTCTGGGTGGTCGAGGTCGATCCGAAAAAGAAACGCATTGCGCTGACCATGCTTCCGCCGAAGGCCTAAGACGAATTGCAGAGTGTCCAAAAAGTGGAGGTGCAGGAGGCACTGCTGCCACTCAAACGTCGCGGAGAACTACTGCCGTAGTCCCCGCTCGTTTCGTGTCACACCTGCGGGTCGCTAACCGCC
>ERZ857827.1330-NODE-1330-length-26169-cov-7.239029_pt1 | contig 26169 bp, 29 predicted proteins | sample MGYA00519761_ERZ857827 | MGnify/ENA primary metagenome ERZ857827 (study PRJEB31778, sample SAMEA3449370) | human gut metagenome | biome: human gut; feature: human-associated habitat; material: faeces | place: United Kingdom | collected 2010/2012 ... | reverse complement strand
ATCATTGCCTTGAAGGCATGGTGCATACCACCGGCTTAGCCGGTGGTTTTGATTTACAAGGGCTTTTAAAATCTCCATGTGGAAAAACCGTAAATTGCAAAAATGCCCCTTTTGAGGGCATTTTTGCTATAGCAAGTTTTGAAAATAACCGTAGAAAAGCCATTGTGCTTGTTGCGTTCAAGCATAAGCGCTCCTTTAGTGCTTTCCGTGCGCCTGCTCATAAAGCAGAAAGGCTTCAAAGCGCTTCAGCATGGCGGCGTTTTCGGGAGTCAGCCGGCTTTGCCTGCGCTGCGCGCAGCGGGGATCCTCGTCGCTGAGCCCCAGCAGATAATCGGCGGACACATCATACAGCCGGCAAATGGCCGCCAGCGTGTCATGACTAGGATCGCTTTTGCCCTGCTCCCAGCAGCGCACGGCATACAGGGAAGCGTGCAGCTTGTTGGCCAGATCCTGCTGCGTATCGCCGTTATCCTTGCGAATTTCCTGTAACCGCTCGCCAATCATCATGCTCACCTCCAAACCAGTATATATAAAATTATCAGCAAACGCTGAAAACAACAAAATCATTGCTATTATTGCCGAAATATGATAATATTATTATGAGCTTTCGCCGATTGGAAGAATGATTTTATTATTATACTGATGAGCGGAGGGAAGGCGTATGTCGCTGATTACGGGAGAAACGCAGTGCCCCTTTTGCCGAAATACCGTTCGCTATTACCTGATTGTGCCTGCCTGCGCTGAGGGGAGAAGCGCCTATGTGGTGTCGGCTTGGTGCGCCTGCTGCAAAAGGCTGGTGCGAAGGCTGTACGATGTGCGCACGGGTACACTGCGTTAAAATATCTGCAATCGCTCCTAAAAGTACAGATTTATTCATCACAGATATTGCCAAACGCGGGGAAAGCGGGTATAATAGTATCGGTGTGGCATAAGCCCGCCGCTTACAGTATGAAGGAGGTCTTTCCCATGGTTAAAGTTGCTATCAACGGTTTTGGCCGCATTGGTCGTCTTGCTTTCCGCCAGATGTTCGGCGCTGAGGGCTACCAGATTGTCGCCATCAATGACCTGACCAGCCCCGCGATGCTGGCCCATCTGCTCAAGTACGACACCGCTCAGGGTCCCTACTGCGGCAAGATCGGCGAGAACAAGCACACTGTATCCGCCACTGAGGATTCCATCATCGTGGACGGCACCGAGATCAAGATCTACGCCGAAAAGGACGCCGCCAACTGCCCCTGGGGCAAGCTGGATGTAGACGTTGTGCTGGAGTGCACCGGCTTCTACACCAAGAAGGAAAAGGCCATGGCGCACATCACCGCCGGCGCCAAGAAGGTTGTTATCTCTGCTCCTGCCGGCAACGATCTGCCCACCATCGTGTTCTCTGTTAACGAGAACACCCTGACCAAGGAAGATAACATCATCTCCGCCGCTTCCTGCACCACCAACTGCCTGGCTCCCATGGCCAAGGCCCTGAACGACGTATATCCCATCCAGAGCGGCATCATGACCACCGTGCATGCGTACACCGGCGATCAGATGATCCTGGACGGCCCCCATCGCAAGGGCGATCTGCGCCGTGCCCGCGCTGGCGCGCAGAACATCGTTCCCAACTCCACCGGCGCTGCCAAGGCCATCGGCCTGGTTATCCCCGAACTGAACGGCAAGCTGATCGGCTCTGCCCAGCGCGTGCCCGTATGCACCGGCTCCACCACCATCCTGGTTGCCGTCGTTAAGGGCGAGAACGTGACCAAGGAATCCATCAACGCCGCCATGAAGGCTGCTTCCTCCGCCAGCTACGGCTACAACGAGGAGCCCGTGGTTTCCTCCGATATCATCGGCATGTCCTATGGCTCTCTGTTCGATGCTACCCAGACCATGGTTGCCAAGCTGGACGACAACACCTATCAGGTGCAGGTCGTGTCCTGGTACGACAACGAGAACAGCTACACCTCCCAGATGGTTCGCACCATCAAGTACTTCGCCGAGCTGTAATTCAGTAGAATCAAGGCTTTGCGAGGGCTGAGGCAACATGATCACTGCTCCTGAGTGGTGAAAATGTTGATTGACTGCCATAGTCTCAATCGCTCCACTTTCTCTTGGAAACAGGAGAAAGTGGGGTTTTTTTGTGTTTTTGAAGCATGCCATCAAGGAGTATGAGTTCGACTGTAAAGCAAGGAAACTGGGTGTAAACACTATTCAGGGCTACATGCGAATGCTTCGATATCTAATGGACTACCTGGATAAGGAATATGACATCACTCAAATTGAAGATGTGAAACCATTCCACATCAAGCACTTCCTCCTGCTCAAACAGGAAGAGGGTAAGAAACCTCAATATATCAATGACCTTTTGAAAGTATATAAAACATTCTTTCGCTACCTGGAAGAGGAAGACTACCTGGATAAGGCTCCAACAGCAAAAATCCATAATGTAAAACAGCCCAAAGTCCTCATTCGCACCTTTTCTGAGGATGAAATACGCAGGATGCTCAATTATTGTAATGGACGCGATTTTGTGAGCATTCGCAATAAAGCACTTCTATCAATTCTCTTTGATACAGGCATGCGACTGAATGAAGTTGTATCGCTGAAAAGAGAACAAATACATGAAGAATATATCCTGGTTCATGGCAAGGGAAACAAGGAGCGACTTGTGCCTGTATCACCATTTCTGGGCAAAGCATTGATGCGTTATTTAGTTGTCAGAGACAGCTACTTCGATGAAAGGAAGATACCTGAACCTTATGTGTTTGTATCTTACAGGGGACATAAAATGCACCAGCAATTCATTGGCAAGCTCCTGAAAGAGATAGCAGAGGCAGTTGGTGTCAGAAAGGATATTCGAGTTTCGCCCCATACCTGTCGCCATACCTTTGCCCATTTACAGTTGAAGAATGGCCTGGATTTGTATAGCCTCTCACGCCTGATGGGGCATGAAAATATTGCGATTACACAAAGGTATCTGGATGGTATGCGAACAGACCAAGTCTTGAAGGCTGCACAGAAAACAGGTGTCTTAGAAAACTTGTAAAAACTCAATTAGATGTCTGCTGGAACCTGTTGGAACTCTGCTGGATGCTCGTTAGAACTTCATAAGAACTTTCAGGAGTGGGACACCCCACTCCTATTTCTTTTTGATGCATTCAAAGTGGGGAGTTTATTCCAGATGCCTTGTATTATAGTATAGATACAGGGTGAGGGAAACACCAAGAGCCCTGAAAGAAAACAGAGGAAGGAAAACCTCACAAACCAGAAAGGCAAATGATATGAATAAGAACTTTACTACTCTGGGTTATCGCCCTGACTTTGACACCATGACCATCATCCTGACCAAGAAGTTCGCCAAGTCTGCTTCCCTTGTTGGTTCCAAGGATTACAATACCCTCTGTCGCCTTCGCAGGGACTACCCTGATTACAAGGTTGTGGTTCGCGAGATTGCCAAGAAGGAAGGCAAGAAGAACACCCACAAGAACCTGACCTACAAGGCAATGGGTGCTTACATTGATACCACCATCGCTGATGATGAAGCGAAGAAGAAGGCCCTGGCTGAGTTTGAAAATGTCAAGGTGCTGGGTAAGGGCCAGACCTGTGGAGCCTACCTGTATGTTCGCGACTGGTTCTTGAAGAAGTACCCCAAGTACCATACCCTTGAAGAACAGACTGCCTGATGAAGTGGTGTGTTTATTCCCACCCTGATACCCTATAATATAGATACAAGGTTGAGGAAAGCAACCTTGAAAGAAAAGAAGAAAGAGGAAGGAAAACCTCCCAAACCAGAAAGGTAAAGATTATGGCTAATACTTCTAAGAACTCTCTGGGCTATCGCATTAACTATCGCGAAGGTACTATCTCTGTCAGCGAGCGACTGATTAAGGAAGCCAATCGCGAAGGCATTGGCAGTGTGGCTCACACCACCCTGGAAGCCCTGATGAAGATGGGCATGCCCATTGTGAAGTATCGCGAGAACACCACTGCTCGCAAGGGCCTGACCTACTCCAAGATGACCCAGTATATCTCCTGCTGTGAGAATAGCGAACAGCACATGCGAGAGTTTGTTTGGCAGAGGGAAGTTTCCAAGAGCGATGACAACCCCTACCAGTACATGGTCAATTGGTTCCACAACACCTTCCCCCAGTATGGTAAGCAGGCTGAACTCAATGCTGAGGGCAAGGTCATTGTTCTCCCTGCTGATTACCTGGACGAAAAGAAGAGTGCCTGATTAACCACATTTGATAATGGGAAGGAAAACCCACAAAACCAGAAAGGATCAATGATATGTGTAATTCTAAGTTTGCTTCTATGTGTCGCTTTAACCCCATTGAGAACTCTGCTACCCTGACTGCCTCTTTCGCCAAGCGAGCTGGCATGGTTGGCACTGCCGAATATAACTACCTGCTTTCCCTGCGTAAGTCTAATCCTGGTCTGGTTGTGTTGAAGGCAACCCATGCTTCTCCCACTCCCAAGACTGATGAAGAGGGCAAGGTCAAGCCTCGCGATCCCTTTGCCAAGGTTTCCTATAAGGCGATGGAGGACTACATGTCCCAGTGTCGCACCAAGGATGCCTACCAGAAAGAGTTCAATAATATTCGCCTGCTGAGCAAGGGCCAGCCTGTTCCCTACCAGTATGTTCGCCAGTGGTTCAAGAAGAAGTTCCCCCTGTTTGGTTCCATTGATGTTCAGTATGATGCTGAGGGCTTCATTGTTGAACGCATTGAAGAAAAGGAGAAGGCTACTGTGGAACAGGAAGTTGTGAGCCCTGCCACCAAGCCCTCTGAGCCTGAGATTGTTGAAGAACTGCCCTTTGTGGCATAATTCTCCCCAATAGTTGATGCGATAAATATTTATATATAACAGCATCAACATTTGGAGAAAAGAAAGGATGTGGTTATATGGATATGCTGGAAAAGCGATTCTACCCTCGCAAGGAAATAGCAGAGATTGTGGGTATCACCAACCTACAAGATAAGCACTTCGCAGAGAAGGTCAGGCGATACCTGGATAATCGCAAGTATGGCTATGACTACTCTCGCAAAGGTGTCAGCATCACCTCCATCCCTGAAACAGCAGAAGAGAAACTGGCTTTCCTGCTTCGCAACTCCCTGGGGTTGGATAATCAGGTTGATGCCTATGACTTCGCTTGCTTCATCAATGCTTTTTCTGCCATTGATGGGTTTGACGCCATGCCCTGGATAACTCGCACAGCCATTTTCAATCACCACTACCATAACAATGTCTCCAAACCCACATTGGAGCGATGGCATCACCATCTGGTGGAGAGTGGCAACATGGTAAAGTTCGCCAAGGGAGCCTTGTGGAGAACCTTCAAGGATGAAGATGGCTACATTGTCCAGAAGAGGGTAGAACCTGACAGCCAGGAATACCAGGAATATTGTGAAAAGCGATGGGCTTATCTCAATGGGTCAGGTTTTGATGGTGCTGATAAGGAAACTCGCAAAAACACCTGGGGTAGTATGGTCTATAACCTAATGCCTGATTATGGGGTGTATTATTACTGCCCCAGTTCCATCTTGAATGCTCTTGGAGACCAGGCAGAGGAAATCGCCAGACTGGTAGCCCAAGTGATGGCTGAAAGGCAGGAGGCTGAAAAAGAAAATGATGAACTATAAGAGCCTCATCCCAATCAAGAATAGGTTCCCCAGGAACCAAAGGTTTTCCAGAGAACAAAACAAACCACTATCTTTGGAAAACCTTTGGTTCCTGGAAATAGGAAACCATCTGCCCCCCAATGATGATAACAGCAATTGTGCTGTATCAAATAAATAAGCAAGTTCTCTAAAAGAGGACAGAAAGGAAAGACTATGAAAGTTTCTTTTGAAGTTGGCCCTCGCAATGAGGATTACATTGAACTGGCGAGAAAAGCCCTGAATAATGGTGGCAACTGCGATATTCTTAAACAGTACCTCTGCCAGTTCATGACCTACTCCCAGATGGCAGATGCCCTGTTCTACCTGACTGGCGAAAACCAGGAACTCCTGGAAAAGACAGTTGGTGTATATGAGGCAGTTGTCGATGAACTCCAACGCATCTATGTCGCAAAGAATAGGGTCTTTGACTTTTGATAACCCTAAAAGGCCAGTCCCCCTGCTCTCTTTACAGGAAAGCAGGGGGATAAACTGTTTCTCCAAAGGGTGATGCGAGTATTTATATTTTATATAAGGGCATCAACCTTTGGAGAAAACTATATTAGAACTTTAATGGAACTGTGCTGGAACAGACTGAAAGGTGGTTAGAACTTTGCTGAAACGCAAATAGAAGTGTCTGGGCTGCGAGAGAGCATGTACCAGGTCGTTTCGGTGGAGGACCAGAACAAGGGAGCGAAGGGGCTGGAACAGGGCAAAGAAAAAACAGGCCATTGTCATCCAATAGCCTGTTAGAGCGATTTCAAATAAACTTCCAGGAGTTGAAAAGCAGTGTCTTTATCCTTGGGAGAGCATGCGTTCAGGCGAGCAAGGGTTTCTTCATGTCTCGCAGAGAGGGAAATATCAGTTTCAGTCAGGATTTCATCAGGCGTAATGTGAAGGGCATCACAAATGCGAAGGATGGTTTCAATTCGCATATTAACATTGCCTCGCTCAATGTCAGCATAGGTTCTGTCTGACAAGCCAGCAGCCTCAGCGACTTCAATCTGCGTCAATCCTGCTTTCTTGCGAAAGGCAAGAAGGCGATTGCCAATCACCCTGAAATTGTAAATAAGCATTTTTCTTCCTCCTGATAGGTCGATATAAGAATTATATTTCCTAAAACGCTTGAAAAACAGGAGAAAATGGTATAAAATAACAGGTAGCATAGCTCCACATCTCTTGTACATGATTAAATTAGAAGAGAGAGATGGAGAAGAACAACACAATTGCGAGGAGGACTACCCATGAAGAGAATTTTCATGTTAATGCTGGCTGTGGTCTTGTTGCTTACAGCGATGCCTGCCATTGCTGAGGAATCAGGCATATGGGAAGAGCGACAGTATGTTGACGAGTTTGAACTGCCTACAGGCGACACTTATGTTAGCAACAAGTATCCTATTGTGGGCAAATTCAGCAACAGTGCTACTACAGATTCAAGTTTGGAAGTCTATCTCTGTTATGACAGAGACATAGTTGATGACTATTATGATACAGGCAGTATTTGGCTTCGTTTGATTGAATATGGTTCCTATATTGTGAAGAACTCTTTTTCCAGGACACAAGAATATACTGTTACAATCATGGATTCCCTGGGAACAAAATATTCAATGACTGGTATGATGTATAGTGGCAGCGATAGGCTTACTTTTAATGTAAAAGATAGCGAAACCATTGTAAAAGTGCTGTGTCAAGGTGGTCTTGTGCGCTTTTCTATTCAAGATCAAAATAGCAAGTATCTTTTCAATATTTCTGATGCTTCTGGATTTACTGGCCTTATGCCATTCAATTCGCTACTCACCTTTTCAGAGGGACTCGCATGGGCCCAAAAAGGAGAAAAATGGGGGGCCATTGATACCACAGGCAAAACTATAATACCTTTCGAGTGGGAACAAGCAGGTGTTTTTCATGAAGGTTTTGCATTGGTCAAAAACGCAGGTAAGTATGGTTTTGTTGATAGCAGTGGCAAACTCGTAATTCCTTGTGAATGGAATCATGCTGCCTCTTTCAATGAAGGATATGCTATTGTTGTTAAAGATGGCAAGTTTGGCTTTGTGGATACCACTGGTAAGTTGGTTATTCCTTGCGAGTGGGATTATGTGAATAACTATAATGAAGGATTGATAAATGTCGAAAAGGACGGAAAATGTGGATACATTGACATTACAGGCAGAACTGTAATACCTTTCGAGTGGGAACAAGCAGGTATTTTTGTGAATGGTATCGCATTGGTAAGAAAAGATGGTAAGTTTGGTTATATCGATGCCACTGGCAAGCTTATCATTCCTTGTGAATGGGACAATGCATATAATTTCAGAGAAGGTCTTGCATGTGTCAAAAAAGATGGAAAGTATGGTTTCATTGATACTACTGGCAAACTTGTGATTCCTTGCGAATGGGATGATGCTTTCATTTTCAAAGAAGGATTCGCCTATGTTAAAAAAGATGGCAAATATGGTTTTATTGATACTACTGGCAAACTTGTGATTCCTTGCGAATGGGATAATGCGCAAAGCTTTAGCGAAGGGCTCGTTCCTGTCCAGAAAGCAGGTAAGTGGGGATATGTTGATGCCACTGGAAATCTGGTAATCTCTTGTATTTGGAGTACTCCTGGCGCTTTTAGCGAAGGACTTGCTCCAGTTTCCAAAGGAACAGAATATTTCTTTATTGATGCACAAGGAAACATTGTTATCAAATAACTGAATCACCACAAAATGGCCCCTGCTCTCCCTCAACAGGAAAGCAGGGGCCTTCTCTATCTCACTATATTTTTCTCCAAAGGCTGATGCTCTTAATATCCCCTTATAAATACCCTCATCAGCCTTTAGAGAAAACCCTTACCCTAATAACTTGATATACTTATACACAGTTGGCCTGGACAATCCACACACCCTGGCCAGCTCACTTACATTCATGTTCCCTGTCATATAGGCAGGGAAATGCTTGTAGAACACAGCAGGGATATCATCCTTTGTGGTAGGCTTGCGCCCAATCTTTTTGCCCTTGGCTCTTGCGTTCTCCATGCCACTGCGAACCCTTGCCCTGATCATCGCCAGTTCCAATTGACTGAACACACCAGCCATTTGAAGGAAGGCTTCGCTCATGGGGTCTGCCTTGCCTTCGCGACAGTCAATGGTGATGCTCCCCACAATGACCAATCGCAGGTGCTTGTCGCGAATTACATCAATGATTTCACAGAGTTGCTGTGTGCTTCTGGACAGTCTGCTGACCTCCAAGGTGATGATGGTGTCCCCAGGTTCAGCCATTTCCAGAAGCATATGGAGTTCCTTTTTCACCTTGGCATCACCATGCTCATACTCAAATATGACTTCCTCTGCTCCTGATGCTTTCAGTTCCCTGACCTGTCTGTTAATATCCTGTTTGTCCTCGCTGGTAGAACAGCGAGCATAGCCATAAGTTGCCATATGCTGACCTCCTGTAAAAGTAAAGGCTGCCACATCGCATTTTGTTTCATTTACTGGTTTCTTTTACAGTTTTCTGCCTGTTTTGATGGATGTGGGAGCCTGTTTTGTGTTGTCAATTCAACCAGTTGTTTTCGCTTCACCCTTCTGCCAGTTCATTACGCTGGTAGAGTTCTGCCTTGTGGTGTGCCTCTTGGAGTGTCTTGATATGTCTCCTGAACTCATACAAGGCTGTGCCAATATCATTGAATGCCCTCATTGCCTCAATCTTGTCTGCTTCCCTTGCCAGCCTACAAAGCACTCCTGCTTCATCCTCAAAGAGGTTCAATGCCCCTTCAATCAGCAGTCGCATTTCGCTGAACTCATGGCAAGTAATCCACATGAAATCATCTTCCAGTTTCATCTGTTCATCCCTCCATATGGGGGAGGTGGGCATCAGCCCACACTCCCCAGAATCAGGTTCACTGCCTTCTCTGCCTTACCAGAGGCACTGACTATCAGCCTCTTATCATCTTTGAGAACCTTCAACCAGTTCTGGATATAGGCCACATTGTTGCGAAGGCTGTTGGAGGTTTCAAGCCCCACATGATTGACCAGGGCAGAGGCTCCAATCTCTGCGACCAGTTCCTCCTTGCTGTATGCCTCACTACCAAAGAAGGCAGGACTGGTGAGGCGATTCAGTCTGGAAGTATGGCCTGTTGAGTGGGTCAGTTCATGGAACACTGTGCTGTAATATTCAGCAGTACTCATGAACTGTTTGCGAATGGGAAGCACCACTTCATCAGTAGAGGGCTTGTAGTAGGCTATGTCGCCCTCTGTGTGGGTCAGCTTCACACCTTCGCGAGAGAGGTAGTCATAGATGATTTCCTGGGCTTCCTCAATTGCCTCAGCACCATCAGGCATATGGAGGTTTTCTGTGTGCCTGGGGCTGATGCCCTCGCACTGGTCGATGTGGAAGACATTGTAGTATCGCAGGAAGGGGATTTCCTTCTTTTCGCCAGTCTCTTCATCTTCCTGTTCAATCCACTTCCAGAAGACAACCATCTGCGCCTTTGCGCCCTTCTTCACCTTGCCGCCTTCCTTCTGGCACTGGTTGAAGGTGATATACTCGCCAGGGCGACCCAGGAGCATCTGGTTCAGGAGGCTGTAAGGCTTGCCAGTGGTGTGGGCAACACAGTTGCCAGAGGCAATCCAGGGCTTTTCCCAGGGGATGATGCCCTTTTCCATTTCAGTGATGATTCGCTCAGTGATTTCCTTGTAGATATCCATGCTTCTTGCTCCTTTTCTCTTGTGGGGAGCAAGGACTTGTGGTAGAATATCCTTGCTCCCCTTGTTTCTTGTCAGGTTTCAGGGGTGGGTTCTGGCTGAATGCTGTGGTAGGTGTTCAGCCTTTTTACTTTACTGAGAATCTGCGACTTTCAACTCGCTTCATGTAGGGGTCAAGGGCGTCACCCAGGAGTTTGCGAAGTTCCTTGGTATCGCAGCGCTGAGAGACAACATTCTGATAGCGAACCACATAGGAGCCAGCAGTCATGGTTTCCTCATCGCCCATATAGGCTTTGATTTCGTCAGCCAGCAGTTCAGCCTCAGCATTCAGGTCTTCAATCATCTTTCGCAGTTCCATCAGTTCAGCAACCTTGGCAACCATCTGAGAAGTAGCAGCACACATTTTTGTTTCCTCCTTTTCTTGTGGAGTTGCTTGACGCGCCTCCTAACAATTGTTATTATAAAGCGTTTAATTAATGATGTCAAGCATAAAATCAACATTTTTCTAAATTATTTTTACTCTTTTTCTGATGCTATACAGCGATTGCTTTATTCTGTGAAGTGTGCTATACTGTTCTGGAGGTGATAACCATGACAATGGAGCAGAAAATCAGTATGGCCCTGGCGTACAAGGGCATGAGCCAGGCAGCTCTGGCTCGCGAGATGGGTACAACCCCCTCCAACTTCAACCAGAAGCTAAAGCGCTGTACTTTCACAGTTGAGGAGCTGGAGAAGATTGGCGAAATCCTGGGGGGCAAGTATTTCTTTGGCTTTGAGTTCCCTGATGGCACCAAAGTATAACAAGTAAGCATTGACGCAAAAAATGGCGAGAAGCCTTTGCGATTTCTCGCATAGACTTCTCGCCTTTGTAGTGGTAGGGGGGCTGGTTATTGGGATTCCCTGGACGAACTCGCCCAAGCCCCCTTTGCCTGGACAACACTCCCACCAAATCATCTTTTGATTTTGAATTACGAGGATTAACGAAACAGACTACTTAACAGGTCTGTGATTTTGCTCTTGACGCTCCTGACACTGGCTTCATCTACTTTGACTTCTACGCTCCTGGTGTTCATGTATCTGTCCACAGTTTCAGATACCAACTTCGGCAGTTGCTCCTGGATTTCTTTCATGACATCCTCAGCAGCGGCGTCAGCATAATTACAGAGCATCTAATCATGTTGAGGGTGGTCAAAGATTCCAGCACTGCGCTGGAGGTCAAGGGCGCGCTTGGCAGCATGGCGCTTAATATTCATAGCGATTCCTCCTTTCATTGTACCTTCTGGCGAACAGATTCATCAGTCAGATAGAGGTTGATGAGTCTGCGCAGGAGGGTGGATAGGGTCAGTTTGTTGGCTTCAGCATCGCGCATGAGCTGGAGCTTGGTATCATAATCAATGCGAACTTGAATTGAGTTCATAGACATCTCTCCTTTTCAATAATTGGGGATTTCTCCCTCTACCATACTTGAAAAGGGATGTAGTACGATTGATAACACTTGACCACAGATTTTGAAAAATTGTGGGGCATGAGCAAATAGGGAGAACGAGGCTGACGAGGAAAGGCGAGATGTGAGGGGGAAGAACCAAAGGTTTTCCAGAGACTATATTCTTTTACTTATTATCTGTGGAAAACCTTTGGCTGCTGGAGCTTTATACTAATATTTGATAGGGGTGTAAACATGGCCCAACAGGATACGCGCAATTTGGTGTTCAATCCTACGCAAGTAGAGGCACTGAACTCTTTTGCCAGAGCTATAGAAACCAGTCGCACTGAATTAACTCAAAAAGAAATATGTGAAGCAAGAGACTATGAATATGCTCTTGTGCGCATATATAGCAAGGCTATTTTGACAGCCTGTGAAGTCTATACTCTATTGAAATCAGGGTATCCAGAGGGCGCTTTCGCATTGGCTCGCAGTCTCTATGAAGCAGTAATCATTGTTCAATTCTTAATGATTGGTTATAGCCAGAGTGATAATGAACTTATTGAACGATTCTTTGACGCTGCTGAGATTGCTCATATACAGCAAAAGCTGGAGACTGTAAAGTGGGTATCTGAGCATGATGAGGAAGATGAAAAAGCAAAACAACTGTATGACCAGTATCAGCAGGATATTGAAAAATACAAGACCAAACATGGAGTGAAAAAGTTCACTGACTATTGGTGGGCACAGGTTAATAGTTTCAATGATTTGATAGACAAGAGTGGTTTTAAGAAAGACTATCTATACAAAGAAGCATGTAATAATGTCCATTTCAATTCGTATGGTGCTTTTTTCTATATAGATATGGAAGATGGCTATGTTCGTATTGGAGAGACGCCCTGTGGCATAGAAGAACCATTGTGGTACGCAACGCTTTGTTTCTTTGTTATTTCAGACTTAATCCACATTGGCTTCCCTCACTTAATCGCAGACAGTGCTCTTGCTTCTGCTAAACACTCACATGACATATCAACTTCTGCTAAACGCCAATACTTCTTGAAACAAGCAGCAAAGTTACAGTCAAAATAAAGAATGATGTGAGCAATTAAAGAAAGATATAGAAAGTTGTAAGGAGTTGTACAAAGATGAAGGCTGATGGTCAGAAGATGAACAGGATTTTTCTCCAAAGGTTGATGCTTGTAATGTAGAAGATAATAAACCCATCAACATCAGGAGAAAATCAATAGCAAAGGGAAGCCCAGGGTTTCAAGAAAGTTCTAACAAATTTCTTACCTGATACAAGGATAGTTCTATCAAGTTCCAACCAACTTACAAGGAGGTTGTTATTCATGCCGAAAGGAGCAAACAGCAAACTGCGACTGTTTCGCCTCATAAAGTATTTTGAGGAGATGACAGATGCCAATCATTTCGTTACTCGCAGGGATGTGGAAGCCCATCTCAAAACAGCCTGGAAAACCAGTGTGGATCGCAAGACCTTTGAGCATGATTTGATGTGCCTGGATACTCTGGGTTATGAAATTGAGCATCCTGAAAACAGCCATCAATACAAACTGGTCAGTCGCCCCTTCGCATTCAGTGAGTTGAAGATGATTATTGACTGTCTGCTCTCTGCCAGGACACTGGATGAAAAGACTACTCAACGCCTGATAAAAACCCTCAAAAAGGAATGTAGCAAGTATGAGGGGGAAACCCTGGACAGGCAAGTGATTGTTGCCAACAGGGTCAAGACCACAAACAAGGTTGTTCATTATGCCCTGGATGAAATCCAGACAGCCATCCAGGCAGAGTGTCAAATCAGTTTCAAATACTTTGATTACGACATGAAAATGAAACGCACCTATCGCAAGAATGGCGAGACTTACTATGTCAGCCCATTTGTGGTGGTGTATTCAGATGAGAACCATTACCTCCTGGGCTATGATGGCGAAAAGGTTCGCCCCTATCGCATAGACAGAATGGAAAGGGTAAAGGCAGAAAAGGCACTGCCCAGGCAGGGGCAGGAGGTCTTTGATGAAAAGATCGACCTTGACCACTATCGCCAATACACCTTTGGCATGTATGATGGCAAGATGGAAACTGTCAGGCTTCGCTTCTTTCATCGCATGATGAACACTGTGATTGACAAGTTTGGTTCTGATGTGGTGGTCTATAAGGTTGATGATGAGCATTTTGAAATAGAAGTCCCTGTTGCTGTCAGCCCACAGTTCTTTGGCTGGATATTTGGCCTTGGTGGTCAGGTTCAGATTATGTCCCCCAAGCCTGTTGTTCGCAAGATGAAAGATATGCTGAAAAGGGTTGGCGACAAGTATCAATGATAAGCACCCTTCTGCTTACATAATTTCCTGATGTCTTGAAAATCAATCTTAGGTATGCTAAACTACAAGTGAAACTGAACAACCAAGGGGATTTAGGTGCATAGTCTGTGGCAGGACTACACCCCTTCACCAGACTATGGGCAATTGCTGAAAGCCTTGATTTTACTGGGTTTGAAGGTTTTAGCAGAGGGCCAAAGGCCCTCTGAACGAGAACAGCTACACCAGCCAGATGGTTCGCACCATCAAGTACTTCGCCGAGCTGTAATTAAAGGCTTCGCGGGGGATAAGGCGGTAAGCTTTGTCTCGTCCGGCAATAAAATGTTCAATTACGTCCGCGGGCTGCGTATCGCACCCTGCGGGGTATGATAAGCGTTTTACCCCTCTTTCTATCTGCTTGCAGATGGAGAGAGGGGTTTTTGCGGCTTGAGGCCGACCTGGATAAGCGCTTAAAGAAGATCGAGCATGCCTTGGCCTCGCGCAGGGCGGCAGCGTCGGCCACATCGGCCAAGCCCTTGCCATAGGCCGCCCAGATGGAAGCCAGGGTGGGATAGTACTTATCGCACAGGTTGATCAGCGCGTCCTGGCCCTCGGTGGTATTCAGATCGTCCAGGGTGTATACGCGCACCTTGCTGTTGTACTGAATGCCGTAGGAGCAGTAATAATTGTAGGAAGATGGAACAATTGCAGCTACAAATGAGGTAGATTATTTCTACTGCGATATAAAAGAATGATAAGACAAAAACCCCCGCTCGTTTTTCAACGAACGGGGGTGTCGTTTGCCCTAAAGTTATTCCTTCATCACAAACTCGCCGTTTTCGGCGTCCACGGTCAGCTGGCCGTCGTGCACCTGTCCGGCCACAATGGCGCGGGCGCACAGGGTTTCCAGCTTGCTCTGGATCAGACGCTTCATCGGGCGCGCGCCGTAGATGGGATCGTAGCCCTGCTCCATCAGCAGATCGATGGCCGCGTCGGTCACAGTCAGCTTTACCTGACGCTCCGCCAGGCGCTCGCGCAGGTGATTGAGCAGCAGATTGACAATGCTGCGCACCTGATCGCGGCTGAGGGGCGTGAAGATCACGGTGTCGTCGATACGGTTGAGGAATTCGGGCTTGAAGGTGCGGCGCAGAATGGCCTGCACGCTCTTGCGGGCTTCCTCGCTAAGGGTGCCGCTTTCGCTGATGCCGTCCAGGATCTCGCTGCTGCCCAGGTTGCTGGTCATGATCAGGATGGTGTTTTTGAAGTCCACCGTCCGACCCTGACTGTCGGTCACGCGGCCGTCGTCGAGGATCTGCAGCAGGATGTTGAACACATCGGGATGCGCCTTCTCCATTTCATCAAACAGCACAACGGAATAAGGCTTGCGGCGCACAGCCTCGGTCAGCTGACCGCCTTCATCATAGCCCACATATCCCGGAGGTGCGCCGATCAGGCGGGATACACTGAATTTCTCCATGTACTCCGTCATGTCGATACGGATCAGGCTCCGCTCATCATCAAACAGCGCCTCGGCCAGCGCCTTGGCAAGCTCGGTTTTGCCCACGCCCGTGGGGCCCAGGAACAGGAAGCTGCCGATGGGGCGGTTTTCATCCGCGATGCCCGCGCGGGAGCGCAGGATGGCTTCGCTGACGGCCTGCACGGCCTCATCCTGACCGATCACGCGCTGATGCAGCACCTCGGGCAGGCGAAGCAGCTTTTCGCGCTCGCCCTCCATCAGCTTGCTGACGGGGATGCCCGTCCAGCGCGATACGATGCGGGCGATTTCCTCTTCCGTCACCTTGTCGCGCAGCAGCGTGCGGGTTTCAGGCTCCTTGGCTTCCAGCTCCTTGAGTTCCTTTTGCAGCTTGGGCAGCTCGCCGTATTTCAGCTGTGCCGCACGGTTCAGATCATAGCTGCGCTCGGCATGCTCGATCTCGCCGTTCATGTGCTCAATCTCCTCGCGGAGCTTCTGCACGCGGCCGATGGATTCCTTTTCGTTCGTCCACTTGGACTTCATCTCATCGTAGCGGGCGCGCATATCGGCCAATTCTTTCTGAATCTCTGCCAGGCGCGCCTTGCTCAGCTCGTCGGTTTCCTTCTTCAGCGCGGCCTCCTCGATTTCATGCTGCATGATCTGGCGGCGGATTTCATCCATTTCCTGCGGCATGGAGTCCATTTCGGTGCGGATCATGGCGCAGGCCTCGTCCACCAGGTCGATGGCCTTGTCGGGCAGGAAGCGGTCGCTGATATAGCGGTTGGACAGCGTAGCGGCGGCAATGAGCGCGGCGTCCTGAATCTTGACGCCGTGGAACACCTCGTAGCGCTCCTTCAGGCCGCGCAGGATGGAGATGGTATCCTCCACCGTGGGCTCATCCACCTGAACGGGCTGGAAGCGGCGCTCCAGGGCCGCGTCCTTTTCCACATATTTGCGGTATTCATCCAGCGTGGTGGCGCCGATGCAGTGCAGCTCACCGCGCGCCAGCATGGGCTTGAGCAGGTTGCCCGCGTCCATGCTGCCCTCGGTTTTGCCCGCGCCTACAATCAGGTGCAGCTCATCGATGAACAGCAGGATCTTGCCTTCGCTCTTTTTGATTTCTGCCAGCACGGCCTTGAGGCGCTCTTCAAACTCGCCGCGGAACTTGGCGCCGGCAATCAGCGCGCCCATATCCAGCGAGAAGATGGTGCGGTCGCGCAGGGATTCGGGCACGTCGCCGCGCACGATACGCTGCGCCAGGCCCTCGGCAATGGCGGTTTTACCCACGCCAGGTTCACCGATCAGCACGGGGTTGTTCTTGCTCTTGCGGCTCAGGATGCGGATGACGTCGCGGATCTCGCGGTCACGGCCGATGACGGGATCCAGCTTATGCTCGCGCGCCAGCTGGGTCAGATCGCTGCCGTATTTCTTGAGCGCGTCGTAGGTATCCTCGGGCGAATCGCTGGTGACGCGCGCAGCGCCGCGCACGGCGGACAGCGCCTTGAGGAAGCCGTCCTGCGTCAGGTTAAAGCGCTGCATGATCTCCTTCATCGTGCGGTCAGGCGCGGAGAGCAGACCCATCATCAGGTGCTCCACGGAGATGTACTCATCGTGCATGCGCTCCGCCTGGGCGGCGGCCTCGCGCAGCGCCTTATCCATCTCGGCGGTCACATACACCTTGCCCTGCTCACGGGCGGAGCCGCTTACGCGGGGCAGCTTTTCCACCGCGGCCACAGCGGCGCTGTGCACGGCGGCGGCGTCCAGCTGCATTTTGCCCAGCAGCTGATAGACCAGGTTGTCGGCGCTGTCGGTCAGCGCGGCCAGCAGGTGCGCCTGGGACAGCTCCTGATTGCCATACTCGCTGGCCAGGGCTTGCGCAGCGTTGATGGCGGTGATGCTTTTCTGTGTATATTGATTATCCTTCATAATGCATTCATCCTTTCATCGAGGAATCAGGAAGATCAAAAATTTGACTAACTTTGACCTTCAACTGATATTATATGCGCTTTGCAGGAATTGTCAAGGGGGAGAGAAAAATTTTTTTGCAAAAGAGCGCAGCTTTAGGGAACAGGGAACGAAGGAGATACGGTACTTTCTTGCGTCATAGCGCCGCCACAGGCGGTGGCGAGGTGCGTAATCCGCCTCTGTGGCAGATGAAGGCGGATGCAGCGCCAATGAGGCAACGAATTTTGCAAGCGTTAGCGTCGCAAAACGACTATGCCGAATCGTGAGGGTCGTAGACCACGTAGTGGTCGTTATCACAACTATTAAAAGATAATGCCGCTGCGGCGGCTACACCTCATCCGCTTCACTGCGTTCAGCACCTTCTCCTCAAGGAGAAGGCTTTTGATTGGCTGTACTTTTCAGCATGCGCAAACCGCAGCGAAGCGGATGAGGGGGAGCGTTGCAACGCCCCGGCACGCAAAAGCTCCGCCCTCCATCTGGAGAGCGGAGCCTTTGCATGTTCAGTTACTTTGCGTCCACGTTGGGCACGCTGATTTCAGTGCCGTCGATCGTCAGCCTGAACACCTCGGGGTAGCTGTCGCTGGTGCTCAGCACATATGCGCAGCTCATCACCGGGCGCTCACCCTCGGGCATATGGTAGGCCACATAGGATGTGCCATCATCCTTGGAGACGAACTCCTGCTTGGGCGCATTGATGATGCCGCGTCCGCCATCCACAATCTCCTGGCCAAACTGGGTGCTTTCCTTCGAGATGCCCCAAACATGGGCATCGATCTCCTCGTCGGTCAGACCGGCGGGCAGGGTGACGGTGGCCTGGATGTATATACGGATGGGGGTGATCATGAAGTTGGTGATGGCGATTTCAGTGCCGTCAGCCAGCACGGTCTTTTCGGGCAGCGCGATGTGGCGCACGCCGGCCAGATCGGTGTTCTGGACGGTGAAATGCAGATCCTCGGGCGTTTCATCCTTGCCGCCCATGCCGATGATGGGCAGCCACACCTCAAAGGTATCGCCCAGGGTGATATCGGCCTTTTCGGAGGCGATGCGCTCCACCAGGTCGCTTTCCAGCGCCACCAGCACCTCGCCAGGCTCGCTGCCCGCGCGGGAGGCCATGTAGCCGGTCAGGCACAGCTTGACGCCATTGACATACAGATAGTCGCAGCCCCAATCGGCCGTGATGCCATCCTGACGCGCGCCGGGCAGATCGTACTCAGTCCAGATTTCATCATCGGTGAACACATGATCTACCGTGCGGTCGCGCACGCTGTAGAGAATGCGCAGCACGCGGCCGTCCCAGGACGCCTCGCGGACGGCCACGTCGGTGTGCTCAAAGCTGTGGCTGGCCACGTCGTGCGCCGTGAGGGTATAGGCCTCAGGCTGCACGGTGGGGCTGGGGGAGCCGATGTCCTCAAAGAAGTTGAAAAGATTCAGGCCGCTGCCCACTGCCAGCGCCGTGCCGGCCAGGCAGATGACCAGCGCCAGGGTAATTGCCAATACGCGAAGCGGACGTTTTACCTGCATAGTATCCTCCTGCACAATGTTTTCCAGCGTGCTGCGCACGGCGTGGTCAAACGCCGCGTCCATGGGCGGGAACGCCCGTTCCAGCCGCTGACGGTTGTTTTCATGTTGCATGGCTCAAGCCTCCTCCGACAGGTAATCGCGCAGCAATGCTTTGGCGCGGCTTAAACGGCTTTTGACGGTGCCCTCGGGCACGCGCAGCATCTTTGCGCACTCGCGCATGGTGCAGCCGTCCAGATACACGAGCACAACCGCGTAGCGCATGCCCTCGGGCAGCGCGCGCAGCGCCTCGTAAAGCGGCAGGTTATCCGGCCTTTCCTCGGCGGGCAAGGTATCGCTCAGTTCCGTGGTGGGCAGCTTGCCGCGGCGCTTGCCATCGGCGATGGTATTGAGCAGAATCCGCACCATCCAGGCCTTGAAATGATCCTGGGAGCGCAGCGAGCCGCGCTTTTTCCATGCGCGAAGCAGCGCTTCCTGCACCGCGTCGGCGCACTCCTGCCGGTTGTCCAGCGCCGTGTACGCCACGTGATACAGCAGCCGCTCAATCTTGAGCACCTCGCTTTGGAAGGTTACAGCGTCCATCATTGCCTCCGTGATTTCCTGTGTTTATCAGACCGGTCGCTTATATGACGCGGCAGAGGACGGGATTTGTTCCATGGGGGTAAAAAGATTTTGAAGGGGATATGAAAGGCCTGCAGACTGAAAGCTAAAAAGAAGGAAGATTATCTTTGCCGCCTAAGGTGATTGGGGAAAAACTCAAGGGGCGTTATCAGAATAGCATGCACGCACCCCCGAACAGCATCGGAATTGAATTCTATTGACGTAATAAGTGAAGGAACAGACTACTCACGATAACTTAACCTGTGCCTTCTTAGATTGATGCTTAATGCAACTTGGGTGGTGCAGAAAAAGCAAAATTAGTCATAGCGTTAGTCATAGCGTTAGTCATAGCAAAACTTAATGAAACCCAAGCAAAAAAACCCCCGATTTCGTACTGAAATGGGGGGCTTTTTTGGACATTTTGGTCGAGGTGACAGGATTTGAACCTGCGACCTTTTGGTCCCGAACCAAACGCGCTACCAAACTGCGCTACACCTCGATAAAAAATGGAGCCGATAAAGGGACTCGAACCCTTGACCTGATGATTACGAATCAGCCGCTCTACCAACTGAGCTATATCGGCATCCAGGCTAATGAGGCATGCTGCTTCATCAGCATTAATTAGTTTACCACAAGCAATGGGAAAAGTCAATGCCCAATTGCCTATTTTAGGGGAATTGGGCATTGCAAATTTAAATAAAAGAAGCATGAAAACTGGAAAAAATGCCGCAGAACGGGAGGCGTGGTTGCACGTTGAATGCGGAAAGGTGCAATTGCCGGGCGGATGCGCTTGATTGACTGAGTTGCACTGCATTTTTTCTGCATCCCCGTTGCAAAAAATGGGAAAATCTTCTATAATAAGCATGGACTTTTAGAGTTTTCATCCTGCATAATTCCATTTTGTAAGGGGAGCGTCATGAAAAAAGCCCGGCAAAAGCAGGCTCGGCGGGAGCTGACGCGCTGCTTTTTTCACAAGAATCACATGCTGTTTATCGCCGCGCTGGCGGTTGGTATTGCCATCAATTGCAGCAATTTGCTGTTTTCATATCTTATTCAGCGTATCACGGATGTGGCCATGGGCCATGATATCGCGCCGCTTTGGCGGCTGCTGATGATCACTGCCGTTGGCATTGCCGCTTTTTTTGCCCTGGAATGGCTGTGGAGCGTGGTTAAGCCGCGCTTTGTTACCCGCGCCGTGCGGCAGTATAAATCCCATGTGTTTACCCGGTTGATGCAGAAAAGCATTGCATCCTTCCAGCGGGAAGGCAGTGCCGAATACATTTCAGCCTTGACCAACGATATCGCCATGATTGAGCGCGATTACCTGCCCCAGCTCACCAGCATCGCTTCGCTGGCGGCGGTCTTTTTCGGCTCACTGGCCATGATGCTCTATTACAGCCCGCTCCTCACCGTTGCGGGCGTGGCGCTGTCGCTTTTGCCCATGGCGGTTTCCGTGGTGACGGGCAGCCGCCTGGCTGTACGCGAAGCCCAGGTTTCGCAGCGAAACGCCGGATTTGTGGGCATGGTCAAGGATCTGCTCAGCGGTTTTTCGGTGCTCAAGAGTTTTCGCGCCGAAGGCGAGGCTCAGCGGCTCTTCAATCAGGAAAATGCCGCGCTGGAAGAAAGCAAGCGCGCGCGTGGCGCGACGGCGCAGCGCATCCATATGTTGGGCGAGGGCGCAAGCATCCTGGCGCAGATGGGCGTGTTCATCCTGGGCGCGTACCTGGCTGTCACCGGGCAGGGCGTTACCCCCGGCGTTGTAATATTGTTTGTGCAGCTGATGAACTTTGTCCTTTCGCCCATGACCGAGCTGCCGCCGCTGCTGGCCAGCCGCAAGGCGGCGCTGGCGCTGATGGACAAGCTGGCCGATAATTTGAACGAAAATGTGCGCGATACGGGCAAAAACATTCCACCGTGCCTGACGCAGGGCATCGATGTGCAAAAACTCACCTTCGCCTATCCGGACGGCGCGCCCGTGCTGCGGGATGTGAGTTTCCGCCTGGAGCACGGCAAAAGCTATGCCATCGTGGGCGCCTCGGGCAGCGGCAAGAGCACGCTGCTGAGCCTGCTGATGGGCGCTTCGCCCGATTATCAGGGGCAAATCCGCTATGATGGGCACGAGTTGCGCGGCATCAGCGCCGAATCGCTGTATGGCGTGATTTCACTGGTGCAGCAAAACACTTTCATCTTTAATGATACAATCTTGAACAATGTGACGATGTTCCGCCAGGCCGATCCCGCCCGGGTGGAGCGTGCGCTGCGGCTGTCGGGCCTGTCGGCGCTGATTGCTCAGCGCGGAGCGGATACCCCCTGTGGCGAAAACGGCAGCGCCTTATCGGGCGGCGAGCGGCAGCGCGTCTCCATTGCCCGTGCGCTGATGCAGGATGCGCCCGTCATGCTGGCGGATGAGGCCACCGCCGCCCTGGATGCGCAGACTGCCCGCGCCGTGGCGGACGCCATTTTGGATATTGAAGGGCTGACGCGTGTGATCGTCACCCATCGCATGGATGCACGGCTGATGCGCCGCTATGATGAAATTCTGGTGCTGCATGGCGGCACCATCTGCGAGCATGGCACGTTTGATGATTTGATGGCTCGCCGCGGCATGCTGTACTCGCTCTATACGGTATCGCAGGCGGACGAGAAACCCGCGTAACGCCGTGCCCCCAATGAGAAAATCTACCTTATATTATTGCAAACCCAGGAGGGCTTATTGTGCAGCCTACCAATCGTCTTTATTATGATCATGCTTATTTGACCGCGTTTGACGCGCGGGTGGTTGCCGTGCGGCCGGATGGCTGGGCGGCGCTGGATTGCTCGGCATTTTATCCCACCTCGGGCGGGCAACCCTATGATACGGGTACGCTGCAATGGGGCGACGTTACTGCCCATGTAACCGATGTGGAGGTGCAGGACGGTATAGTATGGCACAAGCTGGACGCGCTGCCGCCGCAGGATATGCCGGTGCACGGCTGCATCGATTGGCCGCGCAGGCTGGATCATATGCAGCAGCACGCGGGCGATCATATGATCGCCGGGGCGGCATGGCAGCTGTATGGCGCAGTGACGATCGGCCTGCACCTGGGACAGACGGAATCCACCATCGATATGGATTTGCCCGGCGGGCGCACGCGCCTGACGGCGGAGGAGATCGATACGCTGGAAGCCATGGTCAACGCCCGCGTACAGCAGGATGATCCCATCCGCTGCTGGTTCCCTGCGCCCGACGAGCTGGCGGCTCTGCCCCTGCGCAAGCGCCCCACCGTTTCCGAGCATGTGCGCGTGGTGGCCATGGGCGATTATGAGATGGTCGCCTGCGGCGGTACGCATCCGGCTACGACGGGGCAAATTGGGCCGGTCAAGATTCTGTCCACCGCGCCCGCCCGCGGCAAGCTGCGGCTGACCTTTGTGGGCGGCATGCGCGCGGTGCGCTATTTTCAGCGTGTCGCCCGCTGTGCCGAAGGGCTCAGCGCCGCCCTGTCCGCCACGCCCGATACCGCGCTGGACGCGCTGCATCATGAGCGCGAAACGGCTCAGGAAGCGCGCCGCGCGGCCCGGGAGCAATTGACCCTGGCCATGCTGGAAACGCTGCGCCGGGACGCAATCTCCCTGCCCTGCGGCACGCTGTATTGCGGGCACATTGCCTATGGCGAGCCCGAAACGCTGCTGCACGCCGCTGCTGCGCTGACGGCTCAGCCGGGAGCAATTGCGCTTTTGTCCTGCCCGCGCAAGGATGCGCGCATGCTGATCTTTGCCCGCAGTGCGGATGGCGCGCTCGATATGGCGCAGCTGCTGCGCGAAAGTGGCGCGCGGGGCGGCGGCAAGCCCGATATGGTGCAGGGCAGCGCCCCGGATGGCGCGGCGCTGGAAAGCGCAAAACAAATTCTGTTCAACAAATGAAAGGAGCATTATTACCATGGAAGTATCCGCTCGCCGCGCGTTTGCGCTGCTGAAAAGTCTGGCTTTTGAACGTCTCTCCGGTTCCGATGCGGAGAAATGCGCCGCCGAAACCCTGTTGGCCGAGGCTCAGGGCTGCGGCGTGGACGCGCACATTGAGGAATTTAGCGTGCCCTGCGGCCGCGTAGGCAGCGCGCGCCTGGTCGTCACCGCGCCCTATCAGAAGGAATACGCCGTTACGGGCTACGAGCGCTCGCTGTCCACGCCCGAGGGCGGCCTGGACGCGGATTTCTATTATGCCGAGGATCTGCTGCCCGCGCACCTGCTCCATGTAAAGGGCAAGATTGTCATGATCAACGGCCGCCTGCGCCGCGCGGATTATGAAAAGCTGCAAAAGGCTGGGGCTGCGGCCATCCTGACCTTCTCGGGCACCACGCTGGATCGTCCCAGCGAGACGGACTGCGATATCCGCAAGCTGCGCGAAACCATGACCGAGCCCTTTGGCTTTGCCGTGGCGCTGAACATGCGTGCCGCCGATGCGGCGGAGATCGTGCGCCGGGGCGCCGCGCGCATGCATATTGAAATCGACAGCGAATGCGTGGAGGGTACCAGCCGCAACGTGTGCGCGGTAATCCCCGGCACGCAGTACCCTGATGAAATCATTTCCTTCGGCGCGCATTACGACAGCGTGCATTTTTCCACCGGCGTATACGACAACATGTCCGGCAGCGTGATCAACATGGAGCTGCTGCGCTACTTTGCCGCTCATCGCCCGGCGCGCACGATGAAATTTAACTGGTTCGGCTCGGAAGAGCAGGGGCTGCTGGGCAGCAAGGCGTGGACGGCCGCGCACGCGGAGGAATTGAGCAAGCATGTGCTGATGATCAATGTGGATGTGGCCGCCGCGACACTGGGCCACAACATCGCGCCCGTGCTGGCCACGCAGGAGGCTGTGGGCTATGTGGATGCGCTGATGTGTGAGCTGGGCGTGCCCTGCAAGGTGAAGCTGGATATCTATTCCAGCGACTGCGTGCCCTTTGCCGATCACGGCGTGCCGGCGATTAACCTGTGCCGCTTCGGCGCGTCCGGCGCGGATTACATCCATGATCGCCGCGACAACCTTAAAAGCGGCTATATCGATGAAAAAGCGCTGGATATCACCCTGCAGCAGGCGCTGTACCTGGCCAAGCGCGTAGCCAACGCGGCGGTGTTCCCCATCAAGCGCGAGATTGCCGATGAGATCCGCGACAAGGTGGATACCTACCTGTTCCGCAAGGAAAGCAAGGATAAAAAATAACTATAGCATCAATAAAAAACGATCCCCTGCCTGTTGGCGGGGGATCATTGACTTTTATCGATTTACTTGAGCTCATTTCCGCACTAGGGGCAGAAGCGATAGTCCTCCTGCAGCGCTTCGCCGCAATAGGGGCAATAGCGTGCGGCAGGCTCCTGCTTTTCAGGCATATAGCCTGCGCCGTTCTTGCCGAAGTACTGGTTCAGCTCGTCCGGCTCCTCCTGCTCATCGGTGATATCAAAGGCGGAAAAGCGGTTTTTGCGCGTGGCATTGGAAAACTGATAGATTGCCCCGGCGACGGCCATCAACACGAAGATTGCGCCAAAGGCAACAAACAGCCCCGGCGCGCCGATACCGCCGGCCAGGATCATCCAGAATATGCCGAACACGGCCGCCGCCACATAGCCGACGCCGTTCATGAAGGAGGGCCCGCGACCGGGCTTTACGCTTTTCATTGCCTGTCACCTCTCTGTGTGTAAGATGCGCCGCCGCGCTCTCTACTTATATAGACGATACAGCTGCGGCATTTGTTGCAGGGATTTACAGATTTTGAGAAATTTTGGCAGATAAGGGAATACGGGGGAACGGGGGGATACGGTACTTTCTTGGCGCCCAAGAAAGTAGCAAAGAAGGCTGCATGTGACGTGAAAGTCAATTGGATGAAAACAGGGAGTGGCCCTGGCCACCCCGTGGCAGATGAAAGCCTGAACCGCCCGGATGAAAGCAAGCTTTCCTCCGTTCGCTTCCTGCTTTCCCCCTTGGTCTGGCTTCGCCAGCCCTGCGCTGATCTGCGATCAGCGTGCCACGGGGCGATGGTTGGGTGCGAAAATCAGGCGCACTGATGAACGTTTGGCAGTAGCTGGCGCGCGCCTTGTTTACTCCTCGGCCTGCTGCGCCTGCGCGCCCTGTTTGCCCGCCGCATAGGCGGACAGCAGCGCCGTCAGGTCAATGCCCGTAGCTTCCTTGAGGCCCTCGATGATCTGGCCGGAGCTGTTCATCACGTCGCGCACCATGCGGGTGGGGTTGCCGTCGCCGTACATGACGATCTTGTCCGTCTGGGCCAGGGGCAGGGCGGCGTTTTTGACCACCTCAGGCAGGGCGGCCAGGTACATTTCCAGGATGGAGGCTTCGCCCATCTTGCGCTGGGCTTCGGCCTTGCGCTCGATAGCTTCGGCCTCGGCCAGGCCGCGGGCGCGGATACCTTCGGCCTCCTGCTCCATGGCGTAGCGCTGCGCCTCGGCTTCAGCACGGCGCGCCTGCGCCTGCTGCTCGGCCTCGTATTTCTGCGCGTCGGCCTCGCGCTGACGGCGGGCCAGCTCGGCCTCGGCTTCACGCTCGGCCTGATACTTTTTCGCGTCG
>ERZ857827.1320-NODE-1320-length-26373-cov-2.834334_pt1 | contig 26373 bp, 34 predicted proteins | sample MGYA00519761_ERZ857827 | MGnify/ENA primary metagenome ERZ857827 (study PRJEB31778, sample SAMEA3449370) | human gut metagenome | biome: human gut; feature: human-associated habitat; material: faeces | place: United Kingdom | collected 2010/2012 ... | reverse complement strand
GCTGTTCATCTCCCTGATCCTCCTTATCCGCAGATACTAAAAAGGTGATTTCCAAACGAAATCACCATTTATCTCTCTCTATCTCAACCCGTAATACTTCAACATCTCTATGATTTTTTCGTCATCTTCTTTTGACAGTTCCTGTACTGGCATGCGGGCCGGTCCGACTTCTGCAATGCCGGCAAGTTCTACTGAACGTTTCATTGCGCTCGGTACAGTGCCAAGTTTCAAAACACCGCGAAGAACATCGATATCTTTCTGCAGTTTCTCCGCCTTTTCACTTTCCCCTGCACGCAGTGCGCGATCAAGGGAAACAAGTGTATCAACGATCACGTTACTTGTTCCTGCAACTGCCGCTGTGGCACCAAGTCCATATGCATAGCTGATCTTTGAATCACTGCCGATCAACAGTTCGAAATCTTTTCGTTTTGCGATATCCGCATACGCCTGGATACGCTCCAGTTCACCGCTGCTGTCTTTGATTGCCTTGATGTTTTCGATATCCGCAAGCTGATCAACCAGTTCCGGATCCAGAGGACAACCGGTAGCTTTCGGAATATTATATAACACAATCGGAATATTCACACTGTCTGCAACTGCTTTATAATGTGCATACAGATTGGCATTGGTCGGTTTCAAGAAATATGGAGTGATGACGCTCAGTGCATCCGCTCCCAGTTCCTCCATTTTTTTGGACAAGCGAACTGTTTCTCTTGTGGAACAGCAGCCGGTACCTACAAAAACAGGTACTCGCTTATTTACGATTTCAATGACCTTCTTGGCAAATTCCACTTTTTCATTTTCGTCCACCACATGAAATTCACCATTGCTGCCAAGAATAAAGATGCCGTTTACTCCGTGATCAATCAAATGATCGATCAGTTTCTCTGTAGCTTCATAATTAATTGATTGATCCTCATCTCTGTGAAACGGAGTCACAATCGGTGTAATGATTCCTTCAAACATGTCTAATTCTCCTTCTATTTATTAAAGATAGAATAGTCTTTATTATCAAACGGCGTTGTCTGAAAATACAGTTTTATTTTCCGGCTCTGTATAAAACGAATCCTTTCGATATCTTCTTTTGAAAAATACTCCGACAGTTTTTTCAGCAAAACCCTGCTTGCGGGATAAGGCAGCTGCATTTCATCTACGCTGAATCCCGCTTCAACAGCCTGTGCAGCAATTTTCAAATTCGGAAAGATGATCATTACTTTTATATTATCCGCCACTTTTAGACGTTCAACAAACTGTTCTACTGAATAAAAATTTACTCTCATCGTTTTAGGCAGGCAAAGCTGCATCACATTTGCAATAAAAGGATCTTCCACATAATGCGGATCCACTACCCAGACTTGATCCGCATTGATAAATTGATTCCAATTCAACTGGACCGTTGCATGCAACAGCCTGGAATCAATACGAACCAGCTTAATATTTATACCCTTCATGCTAATCACCCACCTGCGCCATAGTGCTGCGTTCATTCAATGCGCGTGAAATCAATAACAAGAGAATCTTTCCGTGAAAACTTCCTCGTATATCTATTTGAAAAATTTCTTCATATTTTTTTATTTTATAAATTAATGTATTTTTGTGAAGAAACAAATCCTCAGCAGTCTGTGTCAAATTAAAATCATTATTCATGAGAGCCTCGGAAATTTCAATCAATTCTCTGAAATCAATTTCTTTTCCCGTTTCCATATAATAATTGTACACGCTTTCAACATCTTTCGCATCGATTTTTGTCAAAAAATATTCAGTAAGATAGTCAGTAAAAAATACAGGTGAATTCAGTTTAGCTTTAATATGATCTTTCAGCCATAAACAGCTTTGATAAGACTTTGCATACTGCCGCATCTTATGCTGGATCGTTCCTATATAGAAATAGAAATTCATAAAATCCATTTCCTGCAGCTGCCGGATATAGCGAAGGATATAACTCTTTATTTCTTTTGTTTCTTTATATTTTTCGGGAATATCCTTGTAAATAAGCAGACAGCGTTCATTTAAAAGAGAATAAATGATTTCTCTGCTGTCCGGTCCCATTTTCAAACGAACAACATCCTGTGCGTCAAATCCCTCTGCGTCCGATACCAGATAAACGGCAATGCGCGGCTTATTTGCATCAAGGCCAAGGTCATTCAACAGGTCCAGCACCTGCGCCATATCGAATTTTTCCTCATTAAGCAGACAGCGTATCAGTTCATCGTCCTTGGTTACCTTTCTCTTCAGGTTTTTCTGATTGATCTCAAACATCAGACGAATTGTCAATGATTCATAGAGAAGGTTTCCGATCATCTGCAGACTGTCCGCGTCGCCATTGACCCATAAATAACCGAAATCCTGTGACTGAACACTGATTTCAAAATATACATTGTTTTTGTCGGGATGATTATAATCCAATCTGGTTCCGATCATTGATTTGTCACTGCATAATGTAATTTCTTTTTCTTCATTGATCAATCCAATCGTGTATTTTTGATTTTCATGAATTGCATGAATGAATTCATCGAATATTTCACCAATCAGCATGTGGCTTCACCTCATATTTTCACGTCTGTGAATAAAGACTATCATTTTTTTATTAAAATACCAACTAGTTTAATAAAAATTAATTACCATATAATTGCTGATTTGTATGAACACATGCCTGTGCATATGTATCCATTGTCTCCTGAACGATTTTCTTGGCATCGATATCAGAAGCGTTGGATAATTTCAGATACAAATCGATCAGGACCGGCAGGTTTAATCCTGTCAGTACATCATAATGATATTTCTGCGATAATACGGTAAACGTATTGCATGGAGTACCTCCATACAAGTCAACAAGAACGATGGTAAATCCGTCATCCAGACCATCCAGCAGTTCCGTAGCTGCTTTCATATAATCTTCAAATGAATATTCCGGAAGCAGTGAACATGTTTTTACATGACTCATATCTCCGGCAATCATGGAAGCGGATTTTACCAACTCTTCACCAAAACGGCCGTGTGTTCCAATTACGATATTAAATTTTTCCATACGATGCTCCTTATTTCTGCATTTCACGAATGCTCTTTCCCAGGCTTCCGCCCGGATGCCATTTTACATACTGATTCAGATCCAGCTTTTTCTGTTCCTGCAATACATCGCTCAAGGTCTGCAGAACGATGATCTCCGCCAGTATCGATGCACGAGGCGGCTTGTTCAGCGAATCTCCTTCTTTATCAACATGTGCTTTCAGACATACTTCACCAGTCTCGGCATCCCAATAGATGTCTAAATGTGGCTCCGTATTCCAGTCTAATGCGCTGCGTACTTCCAGTGGTAACACCATTTGCCAGCAAGGTCTGTACTGTTGCCTGCAGTTCCATTGTCTCACCGCTGTTGCTGATTGCGATCACGACATCACCCGGCATTACCTGTCCGCTGGAACCGTGAACCGCTTCTGTACCGTGCAGTTCATAAGTCGGCACGCCGGTCGAGGACAGCAGGCTTGCGATATAGCCGGCAACATGCCCCGGTTTACCGATTCCTGTCACATGCACCCTGTTGCCTTTCGCCTCAGCATCCAAAATAATATTGGCTGCTTTTTCGACGGCCTCGAGATTCACATCTTTGATATATTTATCCAGTTCTTCTCTGATATTGTTCAAAAATAGTTTTCCTGTTTCGCTCATTGCATGCAACCTACTTTCCCAGCAGCTGCTCCATGATGATGGATGCAGACATTTCACAGGTGCGTGTTTCCGATTCCTTGGTACGGGCTGCTGTATGCGGCGTCAGATAGAAATTATCCAATGCCAACAGCTTATCTCCTTCTTTCGGCGGTTCACTGCTGTATACGTCAAAGCATGCTGAACGGATTTCACCGCTGGACAATGCCTCATACAGCGCTTCCTCATTTACGATACCGCCGCGAGCCGCATTGATCACGCAGGCTGTCTTTTTCATCTTTTTAAACTCGGCAGATGAAATCATATCTTTTGTAGAATCCAGCAGCGGGATGTGCAAGGAAATATAATCGCATTCTGTATAAATCTCTTCCAGATCTGCAATTTTCGCATGATGCTGTGCAGCAACTTCCTCTTTGATCGGGAATGCATCATATGCATAGACATCCATGCCGATACCATAAGCATAATCTGCCAGATACTTACCGATCATGCCAAAACCGATAATACCAAGCTTTTTGCCGTAAATTTCAAGCCCTGTCGGTTTTGCCCATTTATGATCTTTTACTTCATCGATTGAATAATACAGATTTTTGGCCTCCGCAAACATCAGTGCGATAACATGTTCGGCAACAGAACGTGAATTTCCGCCCACACAGCGTCCCACGTAAATACCGTGCTCTTTAGCATAGTCCAGGTCAATATTGTCTGTTCCGACACCAAACTTACATACCGCTTTCAGATTCGGACATCCGGACATCATTTCCGCATCCATCTTATCGACACCGACGATAATCGCGTCGGCATCCTTTGCCAGTTCTTTAAACTGCTCATGTGTATAAGCCAGACCTGTGTCATTGTAATGAACTTCCAGACCGGCGCTGCGCATTTTTTCAACTTCATCAAGACCGTAAGTTGCAAATCCTCTCGGCGTGATCAACACCTTCATCATTTATCATTCCTTTCGTAAATTTTATTAAAAAGGGCAAATCTTTTCTTCCATCAGACTTGCCCCGGCTGTGTAAAGCGTAATTAAATGATATGGAAGAAAGTCAAGGCAATCGCAATTACCATTGTATAAACCATTAGACGAATGAATTTTGGACCGCGTTTCGTGATGTACAGATACATTCCCATTACAACACAGAACGGCAGAAGATTTGGTAAGATGCCATCCAGGATAGACTGTACCGTTGTAGTCGCACCGTCAGCCGCACCGCTGGCAAATTCAAGGATCGTTGTTACTTTTACATAAGAAGCTGACAGACATCCGATCATGAACAGACCGACGATGCTGGCAATATCGATAACCTTCTTGATAGCACCGGAATGCAGAATTTCCAATACAGAGTTTTTACCTAACGTATAGCCTTTTTTGAACAATGTCCAAGACCAGATATAAGACCATGCGACATAGATGATTGCAGGGATAAACGCCGCGATTACGGAACCGGCCTGTGCCATAGGGACAAAGATCGCCAGCGGGATCGTTGCGACGATACCCTGATCGACACTGTCACCGATTCCGGCAAGAGGTCCCATCAGACCAAGTTTCAATGACTGGATCATTTCCGGGCTGATCTCATCTTCATGCCCGAGTGCACGCTGTTCTTCCAATGAAATCGTGATACCGTGGATGATGCTTCCCCAGTCACAGTTTGTATTGAACATGGAAGTATGACGCTTCATTGCTTCTTTCAGTTCTTCCGGTTTATCTTTGTAAATTTTTCTCATGACCGGATTCATGGAATATCCAAAGGCCAGCGCCTGCATACGGTCGAAGCTGACCGGAACCTCAACTGCGGTCGTCCAACGCAGCCATGCTTTCAAAAGGTCTTTTTTAGTGACAATATTTTTCTTTTCTTCTGCTGCTTTTACCTGTTCGCTCATTATGCTACCTCCTCGTCTGTCTGTTTAAACAGAGACACGATCAATGCAAGGCACAATGCGATTACTGCACCTGTCATCATTGAGAATCCTAAGATGGAATACAGGAAGAATCCAAGAACAAAGAACGGCAGATACTTCTGTTTTCCCATTACGACCAGAGTCAGGGCGAAACCTAACGCCGGAAGCATATTACCTGCATTGTTAAGACCGTTCATCAGCCATTCAGGAACGATATTGATAAATGCCTGAACAACATCTGCCCCAAATAATGTGGCAACAAATACCGGCGTAAAATAGAGAACACCGTTTGTGAGCCAAGGAAGCAGGAAAGAGAAGATATTCAATGCATCATATTTTTCTTCTTCAACGAACTGATCTGCTTTTGCATTATAGAATGAGTTGATCGTACGACGAACGTTATTGATCAAAACACCCAGTACGCCGAATGGAACAGCCAGCGCTACAGCAGCAGCCGGATCCAAGTTCGTAACGATAGCGGCAGGAATCGCAATACAGGAAGCAAGACCCTGATCACTAGGGATATTTCCTCCTGCTTCGATACCGCCCATATACATCAGCTGAATTGTTGCACCATACATTAATCCGCTAGGTACATCATTAAAGATCAGACCAATGATAACACCCAAAACCAACGGCTTACGGATGGCGAATGAAATATAATAACATGCACGCCCCATCGACAGCCAATAAACCAAACCAACCAGAATTGCCTGAATAACCATATTATTCTCTCCTTTCTCTCAATTCTGTTCTTACAGCTTAGCTACCGCTTTCTGTAATGTTTCAGATGGATAATCCGGAGTTGTCTGGAAATAAATCTCAATCCCCTGTTTTTCCAGTCCAAGCAGAATGTCAGCATCTGTTCGATCTAATGTAATTGCATTGTTTACCGCTTTTCTGCCCGGTCCCCCTCCAAGACCGCCAATCTGAACCTTATCCAATTTCAATCCAGCCTGTACTGCTGAATTTAATTGACTTACGCCTTTGAACAGGATCATGACTCGTTTCTTGTCAAAATCTCCTGCCTGCTGTTTCGCAACTGCTGTTGCCTCATCAACGATCGTGATCTTCACGCCTTTAGGTGCCGCCATTTTGAACACCTCCTGCATGAAAGGATCTTTGTTTAATTCATTATCAATTGTTACAATTTCGTTGATCTGGCACTGTGTCAGCCATCTGGTGATTACCTGTCCGTGGATCAATCTGAAGTCCACTCTTGTTAATTCGATACTCATAAGTTCGACCTCCTCTGTACACCCATATCTTACTGTAATCGCTTTCAATTTGGTATGGTCATTCCAACCAAACATGAAAGTCCTTTTTTGTTCATTTGAACGAAGCTTTATGTTTGTTTTTTCTATATATAATAATGAACATTTCATACTGCCATAAACATGCATAAATAAAGCATATGAATCAATATCCGTTATTTTGCATACTGGTTTCGCGATTGGTTCATTGAACCATTTTTGACGCATAAGTTTGTCTCTTTGACACATTGAGAAAGATGCAAAAAGCTTCTAAAATGAAGCTGAAAAAGAAAAGTGAGGTTATGCAATATGAAAATGAAAAAAATGACCACAACTCAAAAAATGGTTGAATCCGGCGCTTTGGCAATCGTCCGTGCCGATCTGGAACGGGCTTGTGAAATTGCCGAAGGACTGATCAAAGGCGGCGTTCCTGTCATGGAAATGAGTTACACATTCAACACAGCCGGCGATGTCATCAAAGGATTAAAAGAAAAGTATGGCGATCAGCTGACTGTAGGAGCAGGAACTGTTCTTGATGCTGAAACAGCACGTCACGCCATCCTGAACGGAGCCGAATTCATCATTGCGCCTAATTTCTCAAAAGCGGTTGCGGAAGTCTGCAATCGTTACCAGATTCCATATGCACCTGGGTGCACATCTCTGACAGAAGCCGTAGATGGTCTGACATCCGGAGCAGCATTCATCAAAGCTTTCCCAATCTCTGATTTCTACGGTCCTAAACTATGCAAAGTCTTCAAAACACCGATCCCGGATATGCCGATCCTGGCAAGCGGAGGAATCAATCTCACAAATCTGCAGGAATGGCTGGAAAGCGGTGCCGATGTGTGCGGCTTCGGCAGCCTGCTGACAAAAGGAACAAGTGAAGACATTGCCGAAAACGCGTCTAAAATTCATGAAATCATCGAAAATTTCAAAAACAAATAATAATAAGCGAAATTGACATAAAATATCTCCCTAAATGAAAAGACCACCGATCCGGTGGTCTTTTCATAATAAAAGCCGGCTGAATACACCGGCATTTCTTTTTAAAGTAATGAGATACCTGCACTTGTTCCGATACGATCCGCTCCCGCTTCGATCATCGCATCCATATCCGCCTTGCTGCGAATACCTCCGGCAGCCTTCACTTTGCATTTTCCTGCAACAGTTTCTTTCATCAATCTGACATCCTCAAGAACAGCTCCGCCTGTGGAAAAACCGGTCGATGTCTTAACAAAGTCGGCTTTGGCTTCCATACACAGCTTGCAGGCACGAACGATTTCTTCTTTCTCCAGCAAACAGTTTTCAAGGATGACTTTTACGACAGCTCCTTCTGCCGCCTGCACGACCGCTTCGATATCATGAAGCACAGCTTCGTCATTTCCGTTTTTCAATTCACCGATGTTGATTACCATATCAATTTCATCCGCACCGTCTTTCACTGCCTGACGTGTCTCAAATGCTTTTGCCTGTGTGCTCATGGCCCCCAGAGGGAAACCGACAACACAGCAGACAGATACGTCACTGTCCTTCAATTCAGATGCACACAAAGGCACCCAGTATGTATTGACACATACACTGGCAAAATCATACTGTTTTGCTTCCGCGCAGAGCTTTTCAATGTCTTTACGAGTTGCATCCGCCTTCAGCAGCGTGTGATCAATATATTTGTTTCTTTCCATCAAAACAACCTCTTTTCTTTATACGAAGCATAACATAAATTCCGCTGATCATCAATCTCCCTTTTTACTGTATAAATAAAACTATTTGTCATTTCTGCTTATCATTAATATGGTAGAAAAAAACATTTCTATGCTATAATGATGACAGGTTTATATATGATTGTGAGGGAATGATATGAAGGAAATTCAACTACAGGCATCTCTGACCAAAGAATGCCTTGTCACGAAAGATCTGCTGGCATGCAGTGTCGGCAGCGGAACAGTAGAAGTTTATGCTACTCCAATGATGATTGCATTAATGGAAAATACGGCAGCTTCCCTTCTCTCTCAGTTTCTCGACGAGGGAGAGACAAGCGTAGGCATTCATATGGATACGACACATGATGCTGCTACACCGCAGGGAATGAAAGTGCAGGCCTGTGCAACGATCGTTGCCGTTGACCGTAAAAAAGTCACTTTTCACATTGAAGCAAGAGATGAAAAAGATGTAATCGGCACTGCTACACATGAACGCTTTATCGTCAATAAAGAAAAGTTTGAAGCAAAAGCAAAAAGCAAAGCACAATAAAGAAAGAAGTGGTCTCTATGATAATTCGTGAAGCTAAAAAAGAAGATACAAATGTAATTGCCGATATCTGGCTGATGAGCATGCGCAATGCCCATCATGATTTTAAAGAAACCTATTGGACAAAACAATATAAGAGCATCCGAATCAAATATTCCGATGTTCGTTCTGATGTTTACGTGTGCGAAGAAGGCGGCGTTGTTCTCGGCTTCGGTGCATTCGTGCGTGATGCAAACATGGTTCGCATCTTCGTCATGCCGGGTTACCAGCGCAAAGGAATCGGTTCAGCCCTGCTTAAGTTTTTTGAAGAGCACTATGATTCATTTAACTGCCGCTGCTATCGCCAGTGCAAAGCAGCAGTAAACTTTTTGCAGAACCGCAATTACCAGCGAATCGAGAAAAGACTGAATATCGACTCCGGAAAAGAAGAATATGTATTCGAAAAGGGAGCAGCCGAATAAAGCTGCTCCCTTTATTATTTACGAATATGACCTTTGCGTATCTTATTCAGCCAGATCTTAAATGAAGAAGGATCCAGCAATATCCACAATCCGATCGGAACAAGGATCAACGAGATCCACTGCGAAGTGGAAAGAAGGAATACGCCTCGAATAGCATCTCCGCGGAGAAATTCAATCAAAAAGCGAAAGATCCCGTATGCCGTCAAATAAGTACCCAGCTGGGCAAAACCGTTTCTTCTGCGTCTTGACATAGACGCCAGAAACAAAAACAGCATAAGGTTAAAAAAAGCTTCATATAGCTGCACCGGATAGCGTGAAACAAGAACGGTCGGATTCGCCTGTGTATATACGGGAATTGCCAAGATAGAATTTGCCGGTTCGCCATAACAGCAACCTGCCAGGAAACATCCTATTCTTCCAAAACTGTGAAACAACGGTATGGCAGCCATGCAAGCTTCCAGATAATCGCTCACAGATACATGCGGATGTCTGCATGAATACAGCCACACAGCGCATAGCAATCCGATAAAACCTCCGTAATATACAAACCCGCTTGTCAGATACTGAAGGAATGACAAAGGATCGGCGATAAACTGAGCTGCATTCTCAGTCAGCCACGGTATGTCGACAATGAGATATAATAATTTTCCACCGACCAATGCTCCGATTCCCGCATAAATCAGGATATCATTCAAAAGATCTGTATCTAAACGGCGCTGCTTCACCGCATACATACACCAGATAATCGCAGCAATGGCCCCCAGCAGAGTCAGCAGACCATAAACCTGTATCTGGAATCCAAAAACATCAATTTTCGGCAACATAAGTGTCCCTCCCAAAAAATAGGGAAACGCATCTTTCGCGCTCCCAGACTAAATTATTTTCGAAACGATCTGCTTGTTAGTAATAGACATGTCTTAAAATGCCATCCACTGTATACAGCGCGCAGCTGCAGCTGACAAAAATAAGAGCACAAAAAGAGGTGCCGATGATACCGCAAACAAATCCCGCCGTGGCAATCCCGCCTCCGCCTTCTCTTCGTGCCCGATTGCCAAGAATGATAGCAATGATACCGCATATCAGGCCGATAAGGCTTAAACCGAAAAATATGCTGACAATAGAAATAATACCTAAAACCAGCGAAGCAATTGCTTTTTCATCCCCATTGGAACGATCCATGTCCTATCCCTCCCCCTTATCATATGAATCCATATTATGAAAGAATAGTGCTTTTGTCAAGGAACACGGCAATACGTTCTAAAATTCAAAGAATAATTATTTTATCGCTTATCGTGTAGACCTCGCTGCAGTTTTCCTCGATAAATCCAAGAAAGCTGTTTATCCATGAACGGTCAGCATCTTTTCTCAGATCTTCCGGCGTAAGCACACAGTATTCCTGACACAGTGCTTTCAGCAAAGCGGCCATACTGTAGATATCCATCCGTTTGAACAACTGCACCATCTCCTCTTCATTTAACAGCCAGTTTTCCATCAGATCGATCCAGTCACAAATGCCCGGTCCTATCTGAAAAAGCAGATCTATTGCCTCTGCCATGGAATGACACCGATGCAGATTTTCCAGGACCCGTTCAATGCTGAATGAGCTTGCATAACCTTGCACATAAACGGCATTTTTGCTTTTTTCTTTTCTTTGAATGATCAACGCATCATGCAAAGACAGATCTTTTCGAAAAAAAGACAGCACTTCCTCCTGATACTGCAGAAAATATGTTTGTATTTCCGTATCAAAGCAATCCGTCACATGATGAAAAGAACGCTTAATGATCTCAGGAAAATCAGACCTGACTGTCAGGAGACGTTCCATACGGATCAGGTCATTTTCTGTCAGCAGAATGCTGATCCTGCCATGAAGCAGATAAGAAACAATACACTGCCGCATAAACATGACACTCAGGTTGAGGTCGATTTCTCTGATGGAAAATCCTTTGGAAACACGGAAACTTTTATAAAACGGCAACAATTCTTTCTTAAAATGCAGACAAAAACGACATTCCACACACATACGCCGCAAGTAATATGACACGAAATCCACTCCGTTTCTGTCATACATGTGATGAAAAAGTGCTGGTCCATCTGCCAGCGGATAAAGAAAATCCCGGCTCATCTTTCCATAGAACAACCATCCTTTTGTTGAATTCCACTGTTTCATCAAAACCTCTGTATCATCTATAACCCCTTGAAACGAATCACTGTAAAAATAAGGCTTCTCCTCTTGCAGAAATGCATGCATCTTTCTGATTGACCTTAGTTCACTGCCAATCTGCTGCTCTCCCTTTTTCAGTACGTCAGCAAGAGAAAGCTGCGGATTTTTCTCCAATCTCCCCCCGTGATCAAAAAGAAACTGAAGTGCATTACATACTTCTTCGTAATGCTCACGGCTTAAAGAAGTGCTGGCTGCATCATTGAAGCGCAGTACATACATGCGCACCAGACTTTTCAATTCTTCCAGACGGTCCTGCAGCTGTTCTTTTGTAATCCTTTTTTGCTGATAAAGTTCATACAGCATATCCGCTATTTTCTTTTTGTTTGCCTCATCAATTTCATACATTTTTATTCCTCCAGACCGAAATAAATTTCCATACGATGCTTGAGCCTTTCGATCCCCATGCCGGAAAGCTGCTCATACAGATTTGTCATAGCCTCCACAATGTCTTCATCTGTCACTTTATTTGTTATCCTGCTGCGGATATCATAATAAACATTTATGACTGTCTTTAAAACCTGCCGGTAATTTTGCGGATGCACATACCCGCTTTCCAAAAAACGGTTAATGATCAAAAACAGTTTTTGCGGATCACATTCCACCCAGTCCAGTCGACGGCATACATTTTTCTGACAGCGATACAAAAACAAAACATCGTTTTCTGTGAGGTTTATCTTTGTTTCAGTCAGCGCATTACTGTCAAGAACAAGTAAATCAAATTCTTCTTTCATGACCTTCCTCCCTTGTGTCATATAGTCATACCATAGAGCCTTCATACTTTCAATTCTTGAAAAAACAGGCAAAATATGATATTATAAGCATGTAAAAAAGGAAGCTGAATTTAAAAAAACAGCTTCCTTTTTTCATCATTTCCCGGGACATAATGAGCATATACGACATGTTATGCAGCATGGCAAATATGAAAAAACAAATTCATATAAGCAGCGTTTTCTTTTAAAGACGTAAAATAAGAAATCTCATCACTGCAAGCTTAGTTTATTTTTAATTTTATGATAAATATATCAGCATCTTCAGAAACAAAGTCATTATTTTTTCGTAATATACATGATTGAATGATTATTTATACCATAATGATAAATAAAGAGACTTAGGTTCTTCGCTTTTTTTCGCGCCTTATATTACATATCAATTTTTTTCACGCAACGTTGTTAATTAATCTTGATAATATCCTTAATTTTTCATTACACAACAAGCGAAATATGTTTATCATGCGCTTTACCCTCGAATAGCAACATTTACGAAAATACGTTTTTAATAAATAATTTTTATTATCGTTTTGATTTATTACATATATATAAATTGCTCCTATCATTTAATGATCTCCTCAAATCGAATTCTGTAAGCTGCTCAGACACTCAATAAAGTTTTCATAGGATGGATTACGTATCATTTTTTCCACTTTATCCTTTTGATTAAACAATAAAGAAATAAAGTTAAAAAGCATTTGCAAATCTTTTGCTGAATCTTTTGAGGCACAGCAAAGAATAATGATTTGAGCAACATTATTCTCACTCCATAAAATAGGTTTTTCCAATATAGCCACCGAACAAAAAGAATGCTCTGCTAACAAATGATTTGGATGAGGTAATGCTATTAAATTTCCATAAGAAGTATATCCTTTTTTCTCGTTCTTTAATCGAATCATACAATTCCTTTGGTTTAACTATATCTTCGGAAAGTATAACCAATTTTTCAATAACTTCTGCTTTAGTTGTATCACTTAATACATGCAAAAATCTTTTTTTTGAAAAAAGAGGTTCTACCATTTTAAACATAGATCCATAGTTAAGTGCATACTCAATAGAATTATAATCGGCATCTGTTAGAAAATGATTAATTTTAATTGCATTTTTAGGGATGATTCCTTCAATTAATACAGTAGAGAATATTACATTGTATTTTTTGAACTCAATATTATTAAGCTCATATATATTCTTGACATCAATTTGATTAATTCTATTTGCAAAATGATTGTAAATTCCATTTTTGATCAATAAAGAATCACTTCTTCTTGATGAACAAATTAACAATATATTCTTTTTTTCAACTGTATCCTGATCTTTACTTAGTATAATATTAAAATGTATTGCAAGATAGGATATCTCTGCTTCGGATAATTTTGAGTCTGTTATTTTTTCAATATATTGTGCTGCTATAATTGCAAGTTCAAACGAAAATGAAAAATCTTTATGAATGTTTCTAACTGGAATATTTGTAATTTGGTTATTGGATTTTATTCTTTGTAACAGGGGAATAAGATGTAAAGAAAGTGAAATCCTTAGTTCAATGCTGTATGTTAGATCAATTTTTAATATTGAGTTTATATCTTGCAAAATTTCATAAACATATTCTTCTATTTCATTAGGAATTATCTCCATGTTAAATAAACTATTTTTTCCGTATAACGCTGAAGCAAGAAAACGTATTTCTGAATTTTTTGCTTCAAAATGATAAGTATTTGCTATTTTATGTACAATCTCATTTGATATCTCATAAGATTTACCAAAATCAAAATTTCCAAGATAATTCTCTTCCAAATACTGTTCCTCTATACATCTTACAGTGCTTAGATACGAAAGCAGCAAAAAATTTTGGTAATCATTATCCGTAATATTAAAATTATTGGTTATTAACACTTTTGATATAATAGAGCTAATTATTTTCAAACAATTGGTATCGATATAAGAATTTTGCTGCTCTACCAGCATTGCATTATGAAATGAAATTAATTTTTCATTTATAATACAATTTCTTTTGTTAAATTCAGAACCGTTGATAAAAGATCCGTGATACGGCTTACTGACTAATGTCAAATCATAATTTGCTAAAAGATTTTTTACAATTTGAACATCCTTATTCAAAGTTGTTGTTGATACGAATAAGCTATCAGCAAACTTATCGACTTTTAATGGTTTTGTAGAAAACAAAAGACATCGAAGAATATAATTGATTCGCATATTTGCATCATTTTGTTCTTTAAGTTCATGAAAACCAGCAGACTGTATTTTGTAGCCACGCTTTTTTGAGTAAGAGTATGACAAATTGTTTTCATCACAATAATCTAGAATTGCTTTTAAATCATTTTGTGCTGTACGCAAAGATACATGAAAAGATTCAGCAATATCGCTTGAGGTAATATTCATTTGTTCTTCAAGCATTTTTTTTAATATCTCCGATTGTCTTTTATTCATACCATTTTATACCCTTTCTCTTTTATTATAATGGTTATTCTATAATAGAATAAAAGTTTTTTTTCGCCAAGCGCAATAATCTTAGAAGAAGTTTTTTTTCATATAGCGCAAAATATAGATAAACAAGTCATAACAAAAAAAATTATCATGTAAGCAAGGAGGTAAATACTATGACAATTGAACAAATATCTTTTCAGTTAATTCTGCATGCAGGTAATTCAAAATCATTTTCAATGGAAGCAGTAAAGTTAGCTTATGAAAATCATTTTAATGAAGCCGCACTAAAAATCGAAGACGCAAACAAGGAACTGACAATCGCTCATAAATCACAATATGATTTATTGTCCGATTATTCGAGTGGAAGGGGTGTAGATTTAGATATATTGTTGGTTCATGCACAAGATCATGTGACAAGTGCAGCTTTAATGCTGGATTTAGCAAAAGAGATTATCAATTTAAATAAGAAGATTTATCTCACAGAACAGAAAGGAGAAGAAAAGTAATGAAAATATTATTGGTTTGTAATCAAGGAATGTCTACAAGTGTATTAGTTAAAAACATGTATAAATATGCAGATGAAGATGCACTTATTGAAGCAAAACCTGTTACAGAATACAAAGACGTTGCTTCGAACTATGACGTGATTTTGATTGGACCTCAAATTCGTTATCAATTACAGGAGGTAAGAAATGTAGCTGAAAAATGCGGCATCAAAGCAGCTGTTATTGACGCAATGGCTTATGGCATGCTGGATGGTAAAAAAGTACTTGAACAAGCAAAATCACTATTATAAAAATAATAAAAATATTGGAGGGAGAATATGTTTGACAAAATTAGCAATACATTACAAAAATATTTGATGCCAGTAGCAAATGTTATTAGTAATAATAATGTTCTGCAATCTATTAAAGATGCATTTCTAATCTCACTTCCATTTACAATGTTAGGTTCGATTTTCCTTGCACTTGTAAATATTCCGTTTTTGGAAAAATTGGTAGGAGAAGACTTAGTCCTTACATTACAGGCCCTACAGTCTCCATTGCAAAATGTATGCTTTAATCTGATTACAGTCATCATTGTATTTGGAATTGGATATAGTTTAGGAAAGAGATATGAATTAAAACCAGCCTTTACAGCAGTAACTGCCTTTATCTGTTTCATGATTGTAACTCCAATCGAAACTATTGAGGGAAACAATTATTACTTGGTAGGTAATTTTGGACAGACCTCTATTTTTACCGGTTTGATCATTGCCGTTCTTTCGACTATGATTTATAAGCAAGTTATCAAAAGAAATTTAGTCATTAAAATGCCTGATAGTGTTCCCGAAATGGTAACGGATTCTTTTAACAGCCTGATTCCTGCTTGTGTTTCAGTTTTAACATTCTTCATTGTATTTCTTATTATGTCAAATACCTCTTATGGTACTTTGAATAATTTAGTGTATGCTTTCGTTCAAAAACCAATCACTGCTCTAGCAGGAAATCTTGTTTCGTTCATTTTCTCCGGATTATTATGTAACTTGTTTTGGTTTTTTGGTTTACATGGTAATAATTTGGTTTATAATTCAGTACTTTCTCCAATTTTTAAGGCTTTATCTTTGGAAAATTTAAATGCATTTAATGCAAATTTGCCTATTCCTAATATGCTTTCTGAAGAATTTGCTTTCTATTTTGGAGGATTCAACGGCTCATTTATCGCTTATCCAGTTTTGATTTGCATCTTCCTGTTCTTTAGAAACAGAAAAGAGCTAAGAGAAATGGGAAAAGTTGCATTGATCCCTGGTATTTTCTCCATTTACGAACCTTTAGTATTCGGTATGCCTTTAATGTTAAATCCAATCTATTTGATTCCTATGTTATTGACCCCAGTAATCGACACACTGATTGCAGTATTCTTTATGTCTACAGGTCTATGTGGCTTCTGTACTGGAGTAACAGTTCCTTGGACTTGTCCAATGATCATTTCAGGTATCATAACTACCAATTCATTAATGGGTGGTGTTGTTCAGTTAATTCAGATCATTGTCACCACAGCTTTATGGTATGTATTTATGAAGGTAGCATGTAAGGCTGCAGACAGCAAAAAAAATGAAGCAATAGAATCGTAAAGGAGATTGGTAATATATGAACAAGGAGTATGTAAAAAACAAAGTTTTGGGAAGTTTGATTTGTGCAGCTGTAGGAGACAGCATTGGAGCAGCTACAGAAAATCTTCCTTTTAAAGCCATTAGAGAAAAATATAACGGTGAATTAAGATCATTTGTAGCTCCCGATAAAAGCGCGTTTGCTTACGGAAATGAAATAGGTGAGATAACAGATGATTTTTCACAGACATATTTACTCGCTAAGGAAATTGTAAAAAACAATGGAGTCATTGACCAAACAGTTACTGAGAAAATGTTACTGGAATGGTCTAATATTCCCAGATGGTTTAACCGCTTTGCAGGTCCGACCACTCGATTTGCAATCGAGAATATTAAATCAAAATATGCCGGAAAAGGAGAGATCATAAGAAATGAAGTAATCGATTATGCCAGACAGGCAACGAATGGTGCCGCGATGAAAATCAGCCCTGCAGGTTTGTTTAATCCTTGTGACATCGATAAGGCTATTCAAGATGCATGTACAATAGCTGCCGTTACACATGATAATGATTTGGCAATAGCAGGAGCTTGTTCAACCGCTGCAGCTATTGCTTATGCATTTAATGAAGATGCAACAATCGACGGATTGATCAAAGCAAGTATTTATGGAGCCGAAAAAGGTGAAGAGTTAGGCAGAAAAATCCGCATCGTTGGTGGCCCTAATGTTGCCGAAAGAATCAAACTGGCATTGACGATTGCTGACGAACCAATTCCAAAGGAAGAAAAATTGGAAAAAATATACAACTGGGTCGGAACAGGACTTCATATCTCAGAAGCAGTCCCCGCTGCCATCGGTATTATTAAAATCTGTGCAGGAAATGCATTAGATTCCACGTTTGAAGCAATTAATATTGGTTATGACACAGATACCATCGCTTGTATTGTAGGATCGATTGTAGGAGCATTTGAAGGTACTAACGGTCAAATGCTTGAGTATATGAATACAATTGACCGCGCAAATAAAATCAATATTGCGAAACTAGCGGATGAAATGACTGAACTGATTGTTAAATAAATTTAAAGGCGATAAAGAAAAACTTTATCGCTTTTATTAGGAATATATAATGAATTATATTTTAATAGGTAATGGATTATCTTTGATTGCAACAATCTTTTTATTCATGGCGATATCCAGGCAAAAAAATAAAGAGTTGATAAAGCTTCAGGGACAATCTCATTTGTTGTTTGCCCTGGCAGGAATCATAATAAAAGGTTATAGCGGTGCTGTACAGGATAGCGTCGGATGTTTGCGTAATCTATTAATTTACTATGATATCGACTATCCGTGTATTAAAATTCTCTTCTTGGTAATTTCCCTTTTCGGTGGATTGTTATTAAATAATTCAGGTATAGTTGGTTTTCTACCGATCATAGGAACCATGCAGTATACTTTTATATCCACTACTCCAGGTGTCACAAACAATCAGTTACAATCATCAATCATATTAAATTCGTTATTAATGATAATCTATAGTTTCGCAATATGCAATTTTGTAAACGTTTGTACTAATCTAATTGTTATTCTTCTGTCTATTCAAATGCTTCAGAAGAACAAGAAATTCTCAAAAGAATGAACAGATCATTATATAAATTCATTTCACTATTTAGAGATTAGTTTTATTAACATTAAGACTAATCTCTTTTTCATTAGATAATTTTTTTTGACTTGAATTATTTATATGCTATTATTTTAGCAAAAAAATTTAAATTAAATTACGACTTAAAAAACATTTAGCTGATCATTGTTATTTACAGTCGATTAAATGAAATGAAAAATTCAATATCACTATTATCAAGTTTTTTAATCATCATAAATCAGATTATCTTACAATCAGTACCATCTATAACAAAAAAGAGAAATGCAATGTTCCGAAAAAGTATTAGCAAAATATATCAAAAGCCGCCATAATAAACAAAAAAGCCTTTAAATAAAGGCTTTTCACGTATACTGGTGGAGGTGAGGGGAATCGAACCCCTGTCCAGAAACGGTTCCACATACGGATCTCTACAGCTTATCTCATGGCTGAATAATCCGGCAGTTTGTGCATGAGCAAACATCTGCCGAATGTGTTTCTAAATTTTCGTGCATTGGATCGAAACAATTCCAATACCTTAAGTTCCACTGAATAAAGCTCACAAGGAACAGCGCAGAACACTCTGTCCCAGGGAGGCTGCGAACCTATCGTCGGTTATTAAGCAGCGAAAGCAACGGCACGGTTTGCACCGAACACGTTAGCTAATTTAGTTTTTGCGTTTAATTTAAGTTGATTATTACGTAATCACTCGGCTGCAATCCGTATCAAACACATCCCTGTCGAAACCAGAACACCCCCTGTTTTCGATAGGCATCATCAGTGTAGCACAAAACGTCTCAATACACAATATGAACAATACAGTTTACATTCCAAAATATTGTATGTTCGTTTTGCTAACGCATCTGTTTCAATGCCTTTTCGATTTCCCGTTTGGCATCTCGTTCTTTTTCACTGTTTCGCTTATCATGCAGCTTCTTTCCTTTTGCCAACGCAATCTCCATTTTTGCCAATCCGCGTGATAAATATACGGAAATCGGAACGATCGTATATCCTTTCAGCTGAACTTTCTGCTGTAGACGCCGGATTTCATCACGATGAAGCAAGAGCCTGCGTACCCTTGTCTCATCGTGATTAAAACGATTTCCGTAGTCATATGGAGAAATATGCATTTCTTTCACAAATGCTTCATTGTTGACAAAACTGATATAGGCATCTTTCAGCTGAACTTTTCCATTGCGAACAGATTTGATTTCCGTTCCCTTTAATTCCAGTCCAGCCTCAAAGCAATCTTCCAGAAAATAATCATGAGAGGCCTTTCTGTTAAATGCAATGACTTTTCTGTTTTCCATCTTCTCACTCCTAATAAACCAGTTCCACCGTATTTCCCATGATTTCTTTGACTAAATCAATAAAATACTGTTTTGACATATCCTGTCCGTAAGCACTGAGATAGTGACTTGCCCCTGTATCATCTGTATATTCACTCAGAGGATATACCTGCACATCGGTACCGGACGGATCAAAATACATGACAGTAGGCTCAAAGCATATATTCTTGAAGCTGACACTCTTGTCCGACGGATGATAAACAAGCGTCCATTTAGCCATTCCGCCCAGCATCCGGCTGTTCACATCCTGTGCGGAAACAAAGTTTCCAAGTGAATACATGACCAGGGTCTCATTGCCCTCTTCGCCTTTGAGTACTTCCATTGGCTGCAAAACATGCGGATGGGTACCGATAATGACATCAGCCCCTTCATCACTGAGAAGCTGGGCAAGTGCACGTTGCTCCTCGTTTTCTTCAAACTGATATTCCACGCCCCAGTGCATACTGACAACCTGTACATCACTGATCTGGTTCAGTTCCTTCATGTCTTCCCTGATTCGATCTTCATCAATGAGATTGACCAGGTATTCTTTACCATCCGGAAGCACAAATCCGTTAAGCCCGTATGTATAGCTTAACAAGCCGATCTTAACACCGTTCTTTTCAATCACTTTATATTCTTTGGCTTCATCCGCACTTGCATTGGTCCCGGTCTGTATAAGCTGCGGAAGTTCTTCCAGATGAGACAACTGACTCAGGATTCCTTCTTCTCCGACATCCATGGAATGATTGCTGCTGGTTGAGATCCAGTCAAAGCCAGCAGCAGCAACACTATCCAGTATCTCGTAAGGACTGTTGAATGTAGGATAAGACTGCAGACCAAGCTGTGTTCCGCCGCAAATCGTTTCCTGATTCAGATAGGCAATATCTGCGGAAGAAATTTCATCTGATACCCGATCATACATACGGTCAAATGAATAACTACCGTCTCCCTGATCTCCGCTGTAATAAATCAGGCCATGGATGAGATTATCTCCTGCTGCCAGAAAACTGACTTCCCGATCTTTTTCAATGATTACTTTTTCTTCTTCCGGCTGTTCCTGCTGTACAGGTGCATTTTGAGCGCATCCCGCCAGCAGAACCGCCAATGCCGCTGTTAATATTTTAAACTTAGCCATTTCTTCTTTTTCCTCTTCTGTTACCGCGGTGCCTGTCGTGTTTTCTTATCGGGCGCCGCTGTTTTTCTGTACGTGTACGGTTCGGACGCTTTTTACTGCGTTTTGGCTTATTGTCAATCAGTTCAAAATCAATCTGTCGTTTCCAGCGATTTGCTGCCACACATCGAACATTGACTTTGTCTCCCATACGATACATGTTTGCCGTATGCTCACCAATTAAGGCAAGCGCCTCCTCATGATATACATAATGATCATCCTTCATGGAAGAAACATGAACAAGACCTTCAATTGTGTTTTCCAATTCAACGAACATGCCAAATCGTGTGATCCCCGAAACGGTTCCGGTATAGATATCGCCTACATAGCGTTCCATATACTGTGCTTTTTTCATATCGTCCACATCTCGTTCCGCTTCCTGAGCACAACGTTCACGAACGCTGGAATCTGCAGCTGCCTGTGCACACCATTTCGTATCCTTTTTGATCTGTTCTTCGTCGTGATTGTTAGCGAAGACATAGCGTCGCAGCATTCGATGCACGACAAGATCGGGATAGCGGCGAATCGGAGAGGTAAAGTGCAAATATTCCTGCAAACCGAGACCGAAATGTCCCAGACACTGTGCATCATAGCGTGCCTTCTGCATGCTGCGCAGCATATAAGTGGAAAGAACATCGTAATTGTCTTCTCCTTTTGCCTCTTCCAGCAGTTTCTGATACTGCGTGGCATGCACATTCGCAGTATTGACAACAAACGAATATCCCAGAGTTTTGGCGATGCGGGCAAATGCACGCACTTTTTTCGGTTCCGGCTGTTCATGTACACGGTATACACCGGGAAGATCCATCCATTTCAGATGTGATGCGACACATTCATTTGCCGCAATCATAAAATCCTCAATGATTCGCTCCGCCTCGCCTCGTTCGCGAAGAACGACATCCTGCGGTTCACCTTTTTCGTTGACAATGATTTTGGACTCTTTTTTGTCAAAGTTGATTGCTCCCAGATCATGACGTCTCTTTCTGATCCAGTGCGCACACTCGTGCATCCAGGAAATCATAACCAGCAAATGCCGATACTCCTGCATCAGTTTTGCATCTCCGTTCATGATCTGATTGACCTTGGTATACGTCATTCGTTCATCACTCTTGATCACGGACGGATAGATCTGGTAAGAATGGAAAGCGCCGTCTTTGCCAATATCCATCTGCGCAGTAATGGCAAAACGGTCTTCCTGCGGATTCAAAGAACAAATGCCGTTGCTGAGCACTTGCGGCAGCATCGGTACGACACGGTCTGTCACATAGACGCTGGTACCGCGGCGGTATGCCTCCTCATCAAGTGCTGTATGCGGTCTGACATAATAAGAAACATCCGCGATATGAACCCATAGACGATAGCCGTCTTTGATTTTTTCAATACTGATCGCATCATCAAAATCGCGGGCATCCTCTCCGTCAATAGTAATCGTCAGCAGTGAACGCAGATCATGACGGTCCGCAGTGATCATAGATTCATCCAGTGAAGAAGGCACGGATTTGATTTCTTCCAGAGTATCTTCACTGAATTCCGTGTAAATATCATTTTCCAACAATAAAGAGAGGATATCGATCCCCGGATCATATTTATAACCGAGAACCTTCGTGATATGTCCTCTCAGTTCTCTGCCATACGAATCGATCTCAACAAGGACTTTGGAATCATGAACCAGCGGAAACTCATCATAATTGCTGACAGAAATGCGCCGTCCTGCCAGATCCTTGTCCGACAAAAAGTAAAAACGATCCCGATCTTTCTTTACCACGCCGACAAAACGCTTGTTGTGATGTTCCAATATTCTCACGACTTCACATTCAGTTGAACGCGCTGTATCTTTCAGAATTCGCGCAGCGACAACATCCTGATCCATGCCCAGATGCAGGTTTTCTTTCGCCACATAATAGCTGATATCATCTAAATCTATGAAGCCGAAGCCTTTCGGATTGACGCGCAGCACTCCCTGGAAATATCCCAGTTCCTCTGCCAAATGATAACGGTCACGTTCATCACGGGCAATAGCGAGATTGTCTTCCATATGGTTTAGTAAGCGAATGAGCTTGGTATACTGGGCACTGCCTTGAACGTTTAATTTTTCACTTAGATCTTGTACAGACAAGCCTTGTTTAGCTTCACTAATCAGCTGCAATATTTTTTCTTTCACAGAGCATCCCTCCTCCATAAAAAAAGACCCACTGCAGGGTCTTATCCAAATACTCGAATCAATACCACGAGCGCAAAGAAGAAAATACCTACGACCATTGTCGCATTTGAGATCATTTTCTCAGGACCGCGCTCCTTTGTATTAGCAAACAGATTCAGATCTCCGGAACCGGTAAATGCAGAACTGAGTCCGTCTGATTTTCCGCTTTGTAGTAAAGAGAGTATTATCAATACGACCGATACAAACATTAATATAATCTGCAGAAATTCCATACAATAATCCCCCTTTCCACACATCTGTAAAATCGGATCTTTTGACGATTGCGAAATAATTATAGCATTGATTATAAAATATGGCAAATGGATTCTGCAGTACATGTTTCTATACGCTCATTATACCATATTTTTTTCATGCTCATTCAATCAGTTCGCGCAGATCGTCAACGACATGATCCGCATAGATACCAAGACGCTCCATATCTTCCTTTTTATGAACACCGGTAGTCACCAGTACAGTTTCTACATTCTGTTCAAAACCAAGACGAATATCCGTTTCCAGGTTGTCACCGACGATGATCACGTCTTCTTTTTTTAACTGCAGTTCTTCAAGAGCCAGATCAAGAATAGGCGCATAAGGCTTACCGATACGAGGAGACTGCTGACTGCTTGCATATTCCAGCATGACAACGATCGATCCGTTTCCGACATCAAAGCCTTCGCTTGTCGCAATGATACGGTCAAAATTGGTACCGATCAGCTTTGCTCCTGACAACAGCTGACTTAATGCATCGCTGTATTTGCGATAATCCGCAAATTTATCCAGTCCTACAAAGACAAAATCGGCATCACGGTCAACGATTTGGAAACCTTCTGTTTCAAGCGCTTCTTTCAATCCGTCCATTCCGATCACGTATGCTCTGCGAAGACTGCTTTGTTTTGCCACATAACGAGCAGACGCCATAGCGCTGGTAAAAAAGTGTCTGCCTTCAATGCTGCGATATCCCATCTTTTCCATATGGGCAACATTCTGTTCGGCTGTACGCGTTGCATTGTTTGTCAAAAACAGAAAGTCCTGTTTTTGTTCCAACAGCCAGTCAACAAAAACTTTGGCACCCTCAATAAGCGTATTACCGCAATACATCGTACCATCCAGATCTAATAGAAATGTTTTGTTTTTCCTCATTTGGCTCATTCCTCCCCGGCATATTCATGATTTTTTTCTGCCTTTGCGAGGCCGCAGCAGGATCAGACCTAATAAAACCAGTCCGGCCGGCCAATGCGTGACGGCAAGCGCTGCTGCCTGCAGCAGCAAAAGCTGCACATCGATTTCAGGCATGAACAAAAGAATAATCCCTGTAACACAGATAATCATTCCGATACGCTGACGCACTTTAACCACTTCCCACATCAGCATAACTTTTTTTTGATTGAACTTTTGTCATTTTATGCAAAAAACAGCTTATGATAAGCTGCTTTTTATAATTCTATCTTTTCAAGATCACTGTATGGAATTTCAGTCGGCGTTTCACGTCCGAACAAAACCAGCAGAACTGTCGCTACCTGACGTGTCGGATCAAGTTCTTCCACTGTTCCTTCTGATCCTTTGAATGCACCATTCAGGATACGTACACGGTCTTTTACTTCGAAATCAACCTGTACTTCACGCTGTGTCTTGCCCAAACGGCGAAGAATATTTTCCATTTCTTCTTCTGCTACAGGGAACGGCTTTGCTCCCCCGCCGCTGGAACCGATAAATCCAGTTACGCCCGGTGTATTTCGTACGATGTACCATGCTTCATCTGTCATGATCATCTGTACAAACAAATAACCGCTGAACAGATTTTTTGTCTTTTCAACTTCTTTTCCATTCTTATATTCAATTTCTTTTTCTTCCGCAACAATAATCTGAAACAAGAAATCCTGCAGACCCATCGTCTCAACACGGCGCTCCAGATTTTCTTTTACACGATTCTCATGCCCCGCGTATGTATTTACGACATACCATTCTTTTTTTGCTTCGCTCATCGTAATCCTCCTATAATCCGATAATTGTTAAGAAACCACTCGCAACCAGCTCGCAGATCAAGAAGAAAATACCGAACAGGAACGTAAAAACAATAACAGTTAAACTGCTGGAAAACAGATCTTTCCCGTGCGGCCAGCGGATTCGCTTGATTTCTTTGCGGATTCCTGAAATACTAAACCATTTCAACATAATGTTCACTCCTTACTTTGTTTCCTTGTGAAGGGTATGTTTGCCGCATTTTTTACAGTATTTCTGTAATTCGATGCGCTGTGTGTGTGTCTTTTTATTTTTATGAGTCGTATAATTTCTTGAAAGACATTCGCTGCAAGTCAATATTACCTTATCTTTCATGTGTACGCCACCTCATTTCACAATTAGCGAACCTACTTTATCACAAAGAAGAAAAATAGTCAAATTTTCCCACAATATCTATTTAATTATATAATCGTCCTTGGGAAAAGTAAAGGAAAAGCAGATGCTTTTCCTTTTATCTTTTTCTTCTGTCTTCTGCAAGCAGACGACGAATCTTCGTCAGCGTATTTTCTACCTTTTTGCAGTTAACATCAGTCATAGAAGCGATTTCACGATACGTATAGCCTTTATTTCGAAGCTCATAAATCTGGTACTCTTTTTCATTCAGTCGTTTTTTCAACAGCTGTTCCGCATTTTCCAAAGCCGCAAGATAGATTTGAAATGCTCCGTTCTCCTCTACCCTCTGGCTTGCAATCTGATCCAGTACAGTTCCTGCACCCTCAATGCGCGTCGGTCCGTCCAGCTGAATCATTTCATGATTCATCGCAAAGTCCTTGCGATACTGCGACCTTTGAAAATCAATAAGTGCATTACGGATCACACTGGCGGAAAAGGTTGTAAATCGTATCCCCTTATTTTCACGAAATTCAAATACCGCTCGAAACAAAGCCTGTGCTCCGATCTGAAACAGATCTATGTCTTGATTGCGCACCGTCATCTGATATGTACAGTTTTGACGGATAATGGC